>JACLAC010025425.1_pt1 | contig 17317 bp, 18 predicted proteins | sample 8027881 | NCBI WGS metagenome assembly JACLAC01 (sample SAMN15725517, study PRJNA655200) | protist metagenome | isolation source: fluorescence activated cell sorting (FACS) single amplified genomes of... | place: Spain: Blaines Bay Microbial Observatory, Mediterranean Sea | collected 2016-01-19
ATTCCTGCAACTTCTGAAGAAGTGCTGCGATGTATGACTTGGTTGGAAGATCCCGAGGCAGCCTGGGGTCTAACTAATTCAGAAATTCCTTTGATTCCTAAACCAGTACAATCTAACAGGAATATGGCTGAAAAAGTAGCCTAGCAAAACCTTAAAAATTAGGAGAGAAACGTTTGCCTGAAAAAAAATCACTGACGCGAGAAGCACGAGATGTGGAATTGGTTCTACTCCATAAAAAATATGGCCAAACTACAGCAGTCAATGGAATTAGCCTGAAGATTCCAGCTGGAAGTTATTGTTGTTTAGTTGGACCAAGTGGGTGTGGAAAAACATCTACTCTGAGAATGATTGCTGGTCATGAAGATGTCAGTGAGGGTTCAATCCTATTGGGTAACAAGGAGATCAACGAAGTACCTCCGGCTAAGAGAGAGACAGCAATGATGTTCCAGAATTATGCCCTCTTTCCTCACCTGAATTGCCGAGATAACGTTGCCTTCAGTTTGAAAATGCGAGGAGTTGAAAAACTTGAAAGGCAAAAAGTTGCTGATGAATACTTGGAATTGGTTCACATGTCCTCTTTTGCAGAGAGAATCCCGGCCCAACTTTCTGGAGGACAACAGCAGCGTGTTGCTTTGGCAAGAGCCTTGGTGACGCATCCCTCTGTGCTTTTATTAGATGAACCCCTTTCTGCATTGGATCCTTTTTTGAGAGTTAAGATGAGAGCAGAATTAAAGCGCTTACAGTTGGAATTGGGGATTTCCTTCATTCATGTGACTCATAGCCAGGTTGAGGCTCTTGCTCTCGCTGATCAGGTCGTTGTGATGAACCAGGGGAACATCGAGCAAGCAGGCACCCCCAGAGAGGTTTTCAATCAGCCAAAGAGTGAATTTGTCGCTAAATTTGTGGGAGGACACAATTTAATTAAAGCAAGATTTGAAAAAAAATATTCAGAATCAGAAGCTCTCTTGAGCAGCCAGGAGGGCTTTAGCTATCTGGTTCCTTGGACTGTACCGGACCTCCCGTCAGGTCCAGTAACATTTTCACTTCGTCAGGACTGTATCCGTCTAGATCAGCCCTTGGAGAGAATCCCACCTCCAAATGAGGTGCGTGGTACTGTTACGGCGGTTGAGTACAAGGGAACCAGCCTGAGTGTGACACTCCAACTCGACGGGGAGCAGGAACTGGAAGTCACACTACCTGAACAACTGCTTGGGCAGTTGGATGTTTCCTACGGTAAACAGCTTGCTGCAAGCTGGAAACCGCAGGATTTGTGTCTGCTTAATTAAATTATCCCTTTCTTCTGGAGAGACACTATGAAGAATCCTACCCCCCCCAAACGCTCTTTCACGACGTGATCTTCTCAAACGTGGAAGTGCGGTCGCACTTGGCGCTGCCGTTGGATCTCAGGCAATTACGGGTTTCCCGACTATCTGGGCCCAGAACATCAAGAATGTCACCCTACGTCAGTTTGGAACTGGAGTTTCCAACATTAACGCAATTGCTAAGAAGGCAAAGGAAGATCTCGGTATCAATTTGGAGCTTACAGCACTTGATACTGATGCTACTGCCCAACGTGTAGTTACCCAACCAAAGAGCTTTGATATTGCCGATATTGAGTACTTCACATTGAAGAAGGTGTGGCCCAGCGGGAATATGCAGCCAATGGATATTAGTAAGCTGAAGTATTTCGACAAAATTGCTGGAACTTTCAAGGATGGTAAATTGACACCATCGTCTACAATTGCTCAAGGGACAGCCCCTCACACCGTCAGTTTCACGGATGGTCCAAATTCAAAGAGTTTTTCAAAGTCAATGACCAACTGGTACACAATGGTTCCGACCATCTATAATGCAGACACCTTGGGCATTCGCCCAGATCTCATTGGTCGCCCGATCAACAGTTGGACTGAGTTGCTAAACCCCGAGTTCAAAGGTAAGGCTTCAATTCTAAACATTTCTTCAATTGGGATCATGGATGCTGCCATGGTTTGTGAAGCAATGGGCGAAGTTCAGTACGGCGACAAAGGAAATATGACAAGGGAAGAGATCGACAAGACAATGGCGATCTTTACCGAGGCTAAGAAAGCTGGACAATTTAGGGCGTTTTGGAAGACCTTTGACGAGTCAGTGAACCTGATGGCCTCTGGTGAGGTTGTCATTCAATCCATGTGGTCGCCTGCGATCACCAAAGTCCGCTCAATGGGACTGCCATGCATCTACCAACCATTGAAAGAAGGCTATCGCTCTTGGGGAGGTGGTCTTGGTTTGGCAAGAAATCTTTCTGGCTTGGAGTTAGATGCGGCTTATGAATACATCGATTGGTATCTCTCTGGTTGGGTTGGTGGCTTGTTGATGCGTCAAGGCTACTACTCAGCTGCACCTGAGACCTCAAAGCTACATATGTCAGACGACGAATGGGGTTTTTGGTACGAAGGTAAGGCCGCTAAAAACGACATAATTGATCCGTTCGGAAACAAAATGGAACCGGCAGGTGCTGTCAGAGATGGTGGCTCGTTCCTTGAGCGAATGGGTAACGTCAAATGTTGGAACTCAGTGATGGATGAGAACCGCTATATGGTTCGCAAGTGGAATGAGTTCATCGCCGCTTAATTGACTTATAAGGGGGCCTTGAGCCCCCATAGATTTTGGATAACGTGAATCGTCAATCTCCTCTCCCAACTCTGCTTCAAATCTCACCTATCAGCTTAATACTGGGATTTTTTTTGGTCTTGCCGATTGGGACAATCCTGATCGTAAGTTTTTGGGACTACAACGATTTCTCTTTTTTTCCTGCTTTTGTTTGGACTAACTACTCAGATGCCCTTGGATCGAATGTCACCTACAAAACCTACCTAAATACCTTTTGGTATGCCGGCCTGACCTGGCTCTGTACATTCCTCATCGGTTTCACAGTAGCTTATTTCCTTGCTTTTCACATCCATACTACGCGCTGGCAAATTGTTTTATTTCTGATTTGCACGATTCCATTTTGGACCTCGAACGTCATTCGCATGATTTCCTGGATTCCTTTTTTGGGGCGCAACGGGGTTTTCAATACAATGCTACAGTCCATCGGTTTGATCAATGAGCCACTGGAATTCCTGCTTTTTTCCGATTTTTCAATAGTTTTGGCGTTCGTTCACCTCTATGCACTTTTCATGGTGGTACCGATCTTCAACAGCATGATGCGAATCGATCGTTCTCTGATTGAAGCTGCTATTGATGGTGGAGCTAATGGCTGGCAGATGCTCACCAATGTTGTCATTCCACTTTGTAAACCAGGTATTGCTATCGGTTCTATTTTTGTGGTTACCTTGGTCATGGGGGACTACATTACAGTTCGTTTAATGGGTGGAGGACAACGAGCTTCAGTCGGGGTGATGATGTGGAATGAGATCTCACTTCTATTATACCCAGCTGCAGCAGCGCATGCGGTTGTTCTGTTGGCAGTTGTACTAATTATGGTTAGCTTAATGATGCGGGTTGTAGACTTGAAAAAGGAACTTTGATGCATAAAAAACGTCCTGCAAGCTTCTACTGGTTGACCACCTTTTTTGGACTATTCGTGCTGTTTTTGTACGGCCCTATTTCGGCGATTGTGATCTTGTCTTTCCAAGGGCCAAATGGTGGGCTGACCTTTCCGATGAACGGAGTTTCAATCCATTGGTTTTTTGCCTTATTCGGTGAGCAGTTAGTAGGTGACTTTGAGACATCCTTCTTGAGGTCACTTCAATTGGGCTTAATTGTGATGGTATTGACGGTGGTCATTTCCTTAGTTACTGGCCTTGCATTCCGCAAGAAATTCTTTGGCTCAAATCTGCTATTCTACACTACAGTCGCTAGCCTGATAGTACCCTCTATTCTGGTTAGCTTAGGAATTGGTTTAATCTTTAATATCATGGGTTGGGAAGTGTCCTGGACTACATCCGGCTTGGGAGCGCACCTGACATGGACACTCCCATTTGGTTTTCTGATTATGATCGCCGTTTTCAATAGATTCGATAAGTCCTATGAGGAAGCAGCCAGAGACTTGGGTGCTTCCAACTGGCAGACGATTCGCCATGTTGTCTTACCGATCATTGGACCAAGTTTGATTGGGGTAGCCCTCTTCGGGTTTACACTATCTTACGATGAATTCGCTCGAACTTTGATGACATCTGGAGTAAAGAACACCCTACCGCTAGAAATCTTTGGGATGACAACTAATGTGACCACCCCAACCCTTTACGCCCTCGGTACATTGACTACTTTTTTTTCTCTATTCATGATTCTGACTGCGATGGGAGTTTTGTTTTACCTAAGAAGACGCCAAGAAAGCCATGGTTCTGATGCAGGAAAAGGTGTCTGATGAAACTCTTGTTGGTCAATCCAAACACAACTTCATCTATGACAGAGAAAGCTGCGATCGCAGCTCGTTTTGTGGCCAGCTCGGGTACAGAAATATTAGCTTCTAATCCCTCAGATGGACCATTAAGCATTGAGGGTTACTACGACGAAGTTTTTAGTATTCCAGGGCTTTTGGAAGAAATTAGGAAGGGTGCAGAAGTTGGTTGTCAGGGAACGATCATAGCCTGTTTTGATGACACTGGTCTTGATGCCGCACGTTGTCAGGTTGCGGGTCCAGTTGTAGGAATCTGTGAAGCTGCAGTCCATCTGGCATCGATGTTGTCAAACTCCTTCAGCATCGTCACTACGCTGAATCGATCCGTGCCAGCACTGGAAGGCCTTGTTTTAAAGTATGGCATGGAACGACATTGCCAAAGAGTAAGAGCGTCTGAAGTCCCTGTTTTGGATTTGGAAGATCCGAATTCTGGTGGGAGAAAAAAAATTAGAGACGAAGTAGCCCTAGCTTTATCAGAAGACCGAAGTGAAGCGATTGTACTGGGTTGCGCTGGGATGGTTCATTTCGCAAGGGAGTTGTCTGAAGAATTTCAAGTTCCTGTGATTGATGGAGTCACTTCTGCTGTAAAGCTGGTAGAAAGCCTTGTTTCTCTGGGCCTACAAACCAGCAAAAGAAATGGTTATGCATTTCCTCGAGCGAAAAAATACTTGGGTCGTTTCCAAAAGGATCAACCCAGGGGCTGAATTCGTTAGTTTTTGCCTCTATCTAGGTATTTCATGGGATTACATCATTCATGTCCTAGAAACTTGTTGGGTTACGGACCTGAACCGCCTGATCCACAGTGGCCAAATCAAGCCAAAGTAGCTGTTCAATTTGTACTCAACTACGAAGAAGGTGGCGAAAACTGTGTGCTTTATGGTGATCCCCACTCTGAAAGCTACCTTTGGGAAATAGTCGGTGCGCCCGGTCTGGCCGGTGTTCGCAACATGAATATTGAGTCGATCTATGAGTACGGCAGCCGCTCCGGGGTTTGGCGCATTCTGGGGCTATTTCGTGAAATTGGATTACCCTTAACTGTTTATGCAGTTGGGATGGCTCTTGAGAGGAATCCAACCGTTGCAGCAAGAATGCTCGCTGATGGTCATGAAATCGCTACTCATGGTTACCGATGGATTGATTACCAGTACGTTGGTGAAGAAGCAGAAAGAGCCCATCTGCAAAAAGCTATTGAAATACAGCGACAACTAACGGGGAGTCGACCGCTTGGTTGCTACATTGGGCGAATCAGTCCAAACACTCGTAGGATTGTTGCGGAGGAAGGTGGATTCCTTTACAACTCTGATGTTTACAATGATGATCTACCCTATTGGGAATTACACGGTGAAAAACCTCTGCTGCTGGTTCCCTACACTCTGGATGTGAATGACATGAAGTTTGGTACAGCTCAGGGATTTAATACCGGAGAAGATTTTTTCAATTATGCGAGAGCCGCTTTTGATACGCTTTACAAAGAAGGTGAGACGTCTCCCAAGATGATGTCAATAGGGCTACATTGCCGTTTGATTGGGCGCCCAGGCCGCTTTGAGGGATTATGTAAATTTGTAGAGCATATTCAACAGCATAAACGAGTTTGGGTCACACGCAGGGTAGATATCGCTAAACACTGGCAAACAGTTCATCCAGTTGAGAAGTGGTTTGATTTAGGAAATGGTGGATGAACTTCTCTGACTTCCAAATTTTGCCAATAGAAGATGCTGAGGAAGCTCTTTTGCGTTGTTGTGGCTCCCAGAATTGGGCAAACAAAATGGCCCAATCAAGACCTTTTGGATCACTGGAAGCGATGCACAACGTGGCCACCCAGATTTGGGAGGATTTGAAAGTCCAAGATTGGTTGGAAGCTTTTGAGCATCATCCAAGAATTGGAGATCGGCAAGCGCTGGCTGCTCGTTTTGCTAGTACTAGAAATTGGTCTGCTAACGAACAGGTCGGGGTAGAAAAGGCTAAAGAAGATATTCTTGATAGACTTGCATCTGGCAATGAAAAATATTCTCAGCGATTTGGATACGTCTTTTTGGTATGTGCTACAGGTAAGTCAGCGCTTGAAATGCTGAATTTGCTTGAAGCACGAATCAATAATTCTCCTGAAGAAGAACTTCAGATAGCTCAACAAGAGCAACAAAAAATCATGTTGCTACGCCTCGATAAAATGTTCGAATAATCCAAAAAATGAGTCCAATCACTACCCACGTACTTGATACTGCTAAAGGTAGTCCGGCTAAGAATGTTCCAATTCAGTTGGAATCATGGGTCAAATCCAAATGGCAACTGCTCGGAAAAGGATGGACTAATGCCGATGGAAGGCTAACGAACCTGATGGGGCCAGGCACATTATCTAAAGGCAATTATCGAATAAGTTTTGACGTCAAGGATTACTACAGATCACAAAATATCCAAAGCTTCTTCTACCCTGTGGTCAGAATTGAGTTCGAAATTCTGAATCCAGAGCAGCATTATCATGTCCCGTTATTGTTAAGCCCCTTCGGTTATTCGACCTACAGAGGCAGTTAAGAGAAACTAATGTCATTTTTAGGAATACATGACTGATACGGTAATTCAGCATACTATTCAAATTCCTCATTATGTCGGCCCAACTACAAATCTCTGTTCACCAAGACTTGGAACGGTTGCCTTGCGTTGTAGCGATGATAGCTTTGCGTCTCGGGAACGGATGTTGGCTGAAACAGATCCTGTTTTCAAACCAGATGTTTACGATGATTTTGGAAAATGGATGGACGGTTGGGAAAGTAAACGTCGGCGGTATGGCGGACATGACTGGTGTGTGATTCGTTTGGGAGTCCCAGGAGATTTGGTAGGCCTAGAATTGGATACTACCCACTTTACGGGCAATTTTCCTCCAGCAGCTTCAGTTTGGGGGTCTAAAGAAGAGGATGATCCTGGAGATGCATCCGAAAGTTGGGAGGAAATTCTGGAATCTGTCAGCCTTGGTCCATCGAAACGACATTTTTTCGATTGCCAGCAGCTTGGCCCATGGCGTTGGTTGAGATTGAACATTTATCCTGATGGAGGCATTGCACGATTCCGAGCATATGGAAACGTTATTCCTGACTGGTCAAGATCAGGGTCGGAGATTGAGTTGTCTGGTCTCAAAAACGGAGGAAGAATCGTAGCATACAATGACGCTCACTATGGAAATGTGCAGGCTGTCTTGGATTCTGGCAGAGGTATTAATATGGGTGATGGCTGGGAAACTAGGCGTCGTCGTGAACCGGGTTTTGATTGGTTATTGGTTGCTCTGGGTGCACTTGGAGAAGCTAACAGAATCGAAGTGGATACCTCTTTCTACAAAGGAAATTCACCCGCAAAATGTTCTGTCCAGGGGCAGAACATTGAATGGGGGACTGACCAATCTCTTATTACCCAGTCCATGTTTTGGCCAGAATTGCTGACTGCCAAGGATCTAACCCCAAATACAATCCATCAATTTGAATTGAAGGATCTCGAAAAAATAGGACCTATCAGCCATGTCAAACTAAACATTTATCCTGATGGAGGTATTTCACGATTCCGGGTTTTTGGAAGTAAACTGTGATTGAGGTTAAACCAGAACCATTGACGGAAGAAAGCTTTGCTCCCTTTGGCCGGGTGATCGAACCGAACAATGCAAAATCCTTTATGATCAATGAGGGGACTACAGAGAGACACCATGCTCTATCCAAGGTAGAGTTAGATGACGGTGCGGCAATTTTGTCGATTTTTAGAGGACGTTCTCGGCCCCGTCCCCTGGAACTTAAGCTAGTTGAAAGACACCCACTGGGATCCCAGGCGTTTGTTCCTTTACAGGCCGAGCCCTGGCTGGTTGTTGTGGCAACTGAACCCAAGCCCGAGGCAGTGAGATGTTTTTTAGCCCAAGGTAATCAAGGGGTGCAGTACTCAAAAGGTGTTTGGCACCATCCGTTACTTACTTTGGTTTCCAAGCAAGATTTTCTGATTGTTGATCGCGAAGGCCCGGGAAAAAATTTAGAGGAAGTACATTGGGATGAAGGTGCACGCATCCTGATTTCCAACATTTAAAGTAGGAATCCTTTATGAATCCGCTTCCTCACAAAATTGAATTGTATCTGCCTGAATGGATTCCGGATTTTTTGAAGGATCAACCGAATTTTTTTCTGAGTACTGAAGAACGAATGAAATTGGTGCTAGGTCTAACTGATCGACAAATTGTGGAGGGGACTGGAGGACCATTTGGGGCTGCAGTTTTTGAGTTAGAATCAGGTAGATTGATTTCTGTTGGAGTCAATCGAGTTGTTGTCACAGGCTGTTCGACAGCGCACGCTGAGGTGGTGGCTCTAAGCCTTGCACAGAAAGCAGTTGGCACTCATGATTTGGGGGCTGAAGGACTTCCAGAATTCCAAATCGTGGTCAACGCTCAGATGTGTGCAATGTGCTTGGGAGCTGTAATTTGGTCTGGAGTCAGAGAAGTTTGTTATGCAGCATCCAGTCAAGAAGTTGAACAAATCACAGGATTTGATGAAGGTCCCTTACCCAGCAACATAGAAAGTGTCTTACGGCAACGAGGTATTCGTTTGAATGAAGGAATTATGGTGGAGGAAAGTAAACGCCTGCTTGAAAAATATGTGCTCACGGGTGGATTAGTTTACAACGCAACCAGAACTCACAGGTGAATCCTGTTCTGGAACTTCAGAAAATCCACAAAGAGTTTCCAGGAATTGTTGCAAACGATCGGATCGACCTTACTTTAAATCGTGGGGAAATACATACGATTCTTGGTGAAAATGGGGCCGGAAAATCAACGCTGATGAACATTATTAGTGGTCTTTACATTCCAGATTCCGGTTCAATGTTGCTTGAGGGAAAACCCCTCTACATTAAGAATCCAGCCCAAGCCATCGCAAACGGTGTGGGGATGATACATCAGCATTTTATGCTGATTCCAAATCACAGTGTCTCTGAAAACATCATTCTAGGGACTCCTCAATCGTTTCGCTTACAGAAATCAAAAGTTCGTCAGCAGATCAAGGAATTGGGAACACGTTATGGCCTGGAATTGAACCCAGATCTGCGTGTTCAAGACCTTTCAGTGGGGGAACAACAAAAAGTTGAAATTCTCAAGGTTCTGTTTAGGGGAGCCAAAATTCTGATCCTAGATGAACCCACTGCTGTACTGACTCCCCAAGAATCTGAGGCGCTTTACAAAATCCTTTACCAAATGAAAAAAGATGGACACTCCATTCTTTTTATCTCACACAAGATGCGGGAGGTCATCGAACTCTCGGATCGAATCACGGTTCTGCGTCACGGGAAGATTAAGGCTACTCGAAATAGAGGCGAGACCAACCCTTCAGAATTAGCCAATTTGATGATGGGAGAAAGTACAATTCAAACGGCTGAGATCAAAACAAAAGCTTTAAAAGTCTCACCAGATCAATGTCAAAATACAACTATCGTCAGGTTGAAAAACGCCGGATTGCGCCATGAACTTGGTCATTGGTTGCTGCAAAATATCAACCTGGAAATCCGTGCTGGACAGATTGTTGGCTTGGCTGGAGTGGCTGGTAGTGGACAGGCCTCTCTTGCAGAAGTTCTTGTTGGCCTGAGAGGCTTAGATACTGGAGAATACGAGTTTGCTGGCGAGGAGCAAAAAGTCGCATCGGTTTCAAAACTCATTCATAAAGGTGTTGGCTACATTCCAGAGGACCGTAAACGTTATGGTATTGCTCCTCATCTTGAAGTAGCAGAAAATTTTCTTTTGAGGGATTTGCACAACCACCGATTTCAAAGCAGAGGATGGCTACAGCGAGACAAGGTTACTGCTTTTGGTAAAGAGCGTATGAGATCTTTTGACGTCAGGGCAGCGTCTGAAAAAATTCCCATTGGCCAGCTATCTGGTGGAAACATGCAAAAAGTCATTTTGGCCCGCGAAACTTCAAGACCATTAAAATTTTTGCTGGCAGCACAGCCCGTGCGAGGACTTGATTTTCATGCGAGTGCTTTTCTGCAGAATAAACTGCTTCAAGCGCGTGCAGACGGATTGGCTATTTTGCTTATTTCAGAAGATCTAGAAGAATTACTTTTAATGAGTGATTACCTTTATGTCATTTGCCACGGGAGTATTGTTGGCGAAATGCCAAAAGAAGAAGCGGAGATTGAAAAAATTGGTCTGCTAATGACAGGCGAAAGGGCCTAATAGCTCGTGTTTGAACTTGAACGTAGGTTGGAGACGCCACTGAGCGTTCAAGTTGTAGTCACGGTTGGCTCGATTGTCCTCGCATTGATATTGGGTAGCGTTCTTCTTGCGGTGGTAGGGGTAGACCCCATTGAGGCCTATCCAAGTGTGGGTGCCCTAATGTTCTTCGATCAATGGGGCTGGCAGGATCTGTTTCTCAAAATGACCCCTTTACTCTTGACAGGATTGGGGGTCGCCATTGCGGCTCAACTCAATCTGTGGAATATCGGAGCGGAGGGACAGCTTTATCTGGGAGCTATAGCAACCACTTGGTTAGCGCTTGAGTACAGCGAGGCACTTGATGCTCATTTCATGTTGCCAATACTCCTTATTGGGACCTTCGTTGCAGGTGGTATGTGGGCTGCCATTCCAGCTGGGCTGCGCTCTTGGTTTGGGGTGAATGAAATCATCACAACCTTGTTATTAAATTATGTGGCCATCAGCCTTGCTGATTACCTATTATATGGGGCTTGGCGAGATCCCAGTACATTGAATTTCCCAATGACACGGTCTTTTGGGGAGTCTTCCTTCTTACCAATGATTGGTTCCACAACGGTTCATTGGGGTTTGCCACTTGGGATTATCCTAGCATTTTTGACTTGGGTCCTACTGAAGTCCACCACAATTGGCTTCCAAATCAGGGTGGCTGGAGATAATCTTTCGGCAGCAGATTACGCAGGCTTTAATACAAAGAATCTTCTTTTCATTGTGCTTGTTTTAAGTGGTGCCGTTGCCGCTCTAGCTGGAATGACTGAGGTAGCAGGGGTTCACCACAGGTTGCAGCAGAATTTCTCTATAAACTATGGCTACACAGGCATTATTGTTTCCCGTCTGGCTAGAAATCATCCAATAGGGGTCATTGGAACCGCATTTCTGCTGGCAGTAATTTTTGTTGGAGGAGAGTTACTTCAAGTTGAGTATCAACTTCCGATTGCTGTGATCTATCTTTTTGAGGGATTACTACTTTTCACGGTGATTGGATCAGAACTTTTTTTAAGCTATCGTCTTCGCAGAAGAGTTGCCGTTTGACAACTCCAGAACTACTGACCATCATTCTGACCACAGCAGTTACAATGGGAACACCTCTGTTATTTGCAACATTGGGTGGTGTGCTCAGTGAGAGAGCAGGAGTGATTCACCTAGGCATGGAGGGGATCATGCTCGTCAGTGCTTTGGTGACATTTGTTGTGGACTTACAGACAGGTTCCAAAGTTTTGGCCTTGATAGGAGCGATGATGGCCGCTGGCGCATTATCTGGTCTACATGGTTTTGTTTGCATCAGTCTCCGTGGGAATCAAATAGCTTCTGGGTTGGCGCTAGCACTCTTTGGAACGGGTCTCAGTGGACTTTTTGGAGATGCTCTGATTGGAAGCACAGTCACCTCGTTAAACAGAATTCCGATTCCAGGATTGGAGTTGATACCAATTTTTGGCAGTGCCTTCTTTAATCAGGATTGGTTGGTCTACCTGTCTTATTTTTTGGTAGCTGGATTATGGTTTATGCTTTTTCACACAAACTGGGGACTGCAGATTCGCTCAGTTGGAGAAGCTCCTATTGTATGTGATGCACTCGGTTTGTCAGTAGCAAAGATCCGCTACCTATGTGTAATTTTTGGTGGAATGCTAATTGGTCTTGGTGGGGCTTATTTCCCTATGGTGCTTACTTCGTTTTGGGTAGATGATCTTACAGCTGGTCGTGGTTGGATTGCAGTGGCACTGGTGATCTTTGCATTCTGGCATCCGGGTAAGGCCTTGTGGGGAGCTTATCTTTTTGGGGCTGCAATCGCTTTCCAACTCCAGGCTCAAGTCATGGGTTTGAAGATTCCATCTTATATTTTGGAAATGTTCCCTTATTTGTTGACCATCGTTGTATTGACGGTGGTTACTGTGCGCAATCGCCGGGCGGGGCAGACCTTTATGCCAGCAGCACTGGGATTGCCCTTCTATCGTGGCGATAAGCACTAGCTTTCGTCACCCAACATTGTGCAATGGAGAAGTGCCTCATGATCAAGCATTTACTGACCATTTCGGTTGCCCTCATGCTATGGCTCCCGAACTTCGCCTCTGCGGCTGATCCCAAAGTGGCTTTTATCTATGTTGGACCTGTAGGAGATGGCGGCTGGACTTACGCCCACGATTTGGGTCGTCGGCATCTGGAGAAAATGGGAGTAGAAACTACCTATGTCGAAAGTGTTCCGGAGACAGATTCGGAACGTGTTTTGAGAAATTTAGCTCGTCGGGGGTATGATATTATCTTCACCACAAGTTTTGGTTACATGGATCCGACCCTGAATGTTGCAAAGCAATTTCCCGAGACAATCTTCATGCACGCTAGTGGTTTTAGAACCCATGATAATATGGGTAACTACTTTGCTCGCATGTACCAAGCTCGATATCTAGTGGGAATGGTTGCAGGAATGATGACCAAGACCGATAATATTGGGATCATCGGTTCTCATCCTATCCCAGAAATCATTCGTCATATCAATGCATTTACCTTGGGGGTTCGATCAGTAAATCCAAAAGCTACTACTCAGGTTATCTGGGTAAACTCTTGGTTTGACCCCGCCAAAGAAGGTGCCGCTGCAAATAGCTTGATGGATAACGGAGCTGATATTGTAACCATTACTACAGACTCAGCCGCAGCGACTCAAACAGCTGCAAAGAGAGGACTTTACGCGATTGGCAATGATTCAGACATGTCTCTTTATGGCCCAGAAGCGCATTTAACAGCAAACATCTTCAATTGGGGCATATACTATGAGCACGTTTACAATCAAGTGAAGAATGGCACTTGGAAGTCCTCTAGCGATTGGTGGGGAATTGAGACAGGAGCTGTTGACATATCTCCATTTGGTAAGATGGTCCCAAAGAACATCCAAGATCTGGTTATGGCCAAAAAGGACGAGATTGCTAGCGGTGAATTTCTAGTCTTTAAAGGTCCGGTTAAAGGGCAAGATGGATCGACAGCTATTGCTGCAGGTGTGGTTCCATCAGACCAAGACCTACTCAGCATGATGTATTATGTTGAAGGTGTAGTGGGAGATATTCCTTAATAATCAGATTCTGTTTTTCAGGAAAAAGCGAATCGCCTGCGCAACAGGCTTTGGATTGTCTAGGTGAAGATGATGTCCTCCAGGGAGGAGGACATCCTGCAAGTCTGGTACGTACTCGCATCGCGCCCGCATTCTCTGTTGCCAATCTGGGTTTTCCTGAAAATAAAAGTCACCATGAATCAGTAGGGTAGGACAACGAATTTGCTTCAAAAACTCAATGATCTGTTCCTCTGAAAAATAAGTTCTAGATCCTACACGAAGTCTAGGATCTGAAGCCCAAGTCACCCCGTTTCCCACCATCCGGACCCCCCGTTGGACCAGCGTTCTCACGGAGTTTAACTTCATCCCTCCAACCTTATAACGTGCCTGAACTGCGGCTTCCAAGTCTGGGTACAAAGGCATGCTCTTGCGTTCTATACTTTTCATCCCTTCCATAGAGAGTCTGAGAGCTCTGGGACCAAAGCTGTCTCGCCTTGAGAAAGGTCCTAATCCTTCAATTAAAATTGTGTTTTGAACTCTTTCTGGAAGCACTCCAGCCATCAAAGCTGCCACTGCAGCACCCATGCTGTGTCCCATTAGATTGAATTTCTTCCAGCCAAATTGATCTGCGACACGGAACATCAAATCAATAGAATCTGCAAAATGATATGCGATGCCGGGAGGCAGGTGATCCGAGAAACCATGTCCATGAAAATCCAATGATACTAGGCGAAGTTCGGGTAGAAGTGGGGCAATGTGATCATATGTCGCTGCATTATCCAGCCATCCATGCATCCCAAGAAATGGGATTCCATTCTCTGGACCCCAGCAGCGAGCTGCAAATCGTAAATGTGGAAGCCGAATATCAATTTCGCGAAAAGGGTTATTACTCGTGACCAAAGGTCTTAGCTCAGGTTTCAGAAAGGAAGTATTTTAGCGTCTTCATGAGCGCTTCAGGCTGTTGAATATGAATCCAATGGCCACAATTTTTAAGCCGAACTAATCGATGATTTGGAAACCAACGATGTAAAATAGGTTGATGTTGGGTTTGGATGTAATTTGAATTTTTCCCAGCTATGAATAAGGTGTTTCCATCAAATGGTAGCATCTTCGGATCAATCGGAAAATCCAGTAAATTATTCAAGTTTTCTTCTAGTGCCTTCAAATTTATTTTCCAACTAGATTGGCCTGCTCGGATTTCAAGGTTTGTCAGTAAAAATGACCTAATTGTGCTCTCCTGAATAGACTTGCTGAGAAGTTGATCAACTTCAATACGAGTCAGTCCATGTTTAAGTGGAATGTCACTTAATGCTTGAAGATAATTTCTGTGACCGTCTCCATGCGTATAGACTACAGGTGAGATATCCCCGACAATAAGATTTTGTATTTTTTGTGGATGCCGTAGTGCCAACTGCATTGCGGTCTTTCCTCCCATAGAGTGTCCAAGAATAGAAACACTACCTGCAGTTTTTTGTTCCAGAAACAGTAGGACATCTTCTAACATCTTAACATAATCCATTTCCTCAGAATCAGGGGATCTTCCGTGATTCCTTAAATCTACTAGAGAAATTCGGAAATCCTTCGAAAGCTTTTTAGCAAAGCTTCTCCAATTGTTGCCAGATCCAAACAGTCCATGAAGAATAATCAGATCTGGTCCTTCTCCAAATTGTACGTGATGAAGTTCTAGCGCTGCCACTGCTTAAACCAATGAGTTGATCAATTTCAGTACTATTTCTCTGCTTGCTCGCCTAATAAGAAAGTGTTTAGCAAAAGATTTTGCTCCAATTGGCAATACCAGATCAGACTGTGGGACTTTGAAAAATTCAGATAAGAATTTTTGGCAGGCTTTGTTCACTTCGTTGCTGTGTGGCAGGGCACATACTTTCATTATTAGAGGATCTCCATGTGTTCTTGCCTATTCTTTTACCTCAGAATTCGAAGGAACTTAGACAAAAACATAAATGTCAACGTTATCAAATTGATACCCAATCAACTCAGTAATTTTTTTTGAGATCCATCCCTTTGTACAAACTGGACACTTCTTCTGCATAGCCATTAAAGGGTTGGGTTGGGATCTTTTGAAAAAACCAGCTCCCAATTGGGCGCTCCTTGGCCTGGGACCAGCGAGGATGATCAACCTCAGGATTTACATTAGCGTAAAAACCATACTCTTGGGGGGCTAATTCGTTCCATAAGCTCTTAGGCTGCTGATCTGTAAATTCAATTTTTTGAATCGATTTGATGCTCTTGAATCCATACTTCCATGGGACCATTAGCCGAACTGGTGCTCCATTTTGATTGGGAAGAGGTTTGCCGAAAACACCAGTTACCATCAGGGTTAGTTCGTGCAAGGCCTCATCCATCCTAAGGCCCTCTGTGTAAGGCCAAGGGTATGAGCGATTTTTCATACCGGGAGCTTCTTCGGGATCATCAAACGAGATAAATTTGATGTACTTTGCCGAAGACAGCGGCTGCGCTTTTTCAATTAGTTTTCTCAAGGGGAATCCATCCCATGGGACGATCATAGACCAAGCTTCAACACAACGAAATCGATAAACTCGCTGTTCAATTCCAAACTCATTGATCAGTTCATTAACGTCAAGTGTTGATGGTTTCTGCACCATTCCTGAAATTTCAATGCTCCATGGTTCGGTCTTCCAGTGTTTGGCTTTGTCCTTTACATCTTCCTTATCAAGGCTGAATTCGTAAAAATTGTTATATCCAGTCACATACTTCTCTTCAGTGATTTTTTCAGCTTCGATCAAATTGTACTTTGGATTTCTTTGGGTTGGAAAACCCGACGTTGCCGCAGATACCCCAGCATGATTGAGAAGCAATGTTGTACTTAACAAACCAGAACTTTTTAAGAAAGTCCTTCTATTAAAAAATTCATCCTCATTGGTGGTAAGCGATTCTGGAATTTCCCAGGATTTATTTAAGCGTATCTGAGTCATTTTTCGTTCCACAAATAGTGAATTGTAATTAAAGTCTACCGCTTTAATAGGGCTAAAATACTTAAAATTATGGCATAGAGTAGGCATCAATTCAGTCAAAAAATTTATTTCACATACTGTAGTCCGGGCGAACTTCTCAAATCTTTAGAATGATCAACGTTAATGGAATATCATTTAAGGTAAAAAAAGTCTTGAAATCAATCATTTGATTTTTAATACGAAGCTTAACTGCTTTGATGTCATAGACTTTTCAGAAAGAGCAATTACTGGGAAAAGAACACCTCATATCAGTGTATTTTAGGCTTGGTTTAAGACTTTCAGCAAAGAGGTAGTCCTGATAGCTTGCTTCGAGGTCAAAAAATCCTTGTCTGTTCGTAGTAGAATTTTAAATTTTCCATTCTATATGAAATGAATCATCGGAAGATTCTCAAAGTTTGGTGGTTAGTACTAATCTTGGTAATAGCACCGATCTGGAATACCGGTTTAGTGTTCGCACAAGATCCTGCTGAAACTCGGAAATGGATCGGAGGTGGGGATGCATTTGGTTCTTATGGCCAAAGCGATGTTGATAAATCAGAAGATTTAGAGGGCATTACACTAGAAATCATGCTTTCACATAGAATCTTTGATGATTCAATGGCGCTTGGTAAAGCATTTATGGACACCAGATTCGAGCATGGATTTGAGGATAGCTTTGGAAATTATCATCATATCAATGCAAG
>JACLAC010003825.1_pt1 | contig 17315 bp, 10 predicted proteins | sample 8027881 | NCBI WGS metagenome assembly JACLAC01 (sample SAMN15725517, study PRJNA655200) | protist metagenome | isolation source: fluorescence activated cell sorting (FACS) single amplified genomes of... | place: Spain: Blaines Bay Microbial Observatory, Mediterranean Sea | collected 2016-01-19
CCAGTTCTTGACTGAACGTCTTTCATTTTACCAGAATTTGGTTTTCTTTGAGGGGCACCCTTATTTATTCCCAAAGAAATTGGCTATTCAAAAATATATTGATATTGCTGCCGATGAGAAAGCTAAGTTGACTGAGGCAGGTGCACTTGATAAGTTGGAGTTAGGGAGGCTAATTCTAGCCGCTTCGATACTGAAAGAAAGAACCGTAGAGCATAGAAATAAGGAAAAAGATAATTCAGAACAGAAGAAGGAACACTATTTTGCTGGAAAAATAGACCGATTAAATCATTTTATTAAGCAGCATATTTTTGAAGCACCTATATCGATTGGAAAAGATGGCGATATCGACTTACCAGAAGGAAATAGCAACGACGATAGAATTCGCGCCAACGTCATGAATATAGAATATCAGCGAACTAGATATCAGAAAGCCCATGACAAATGCGGATTGGCACGATCTTATAGGTACCAGTATCTGAATGGACACGTTTATAAGGAATTTCAAGTGCTAACACAGAGGCCTTATGACATAGATATGGATCTTAACGGTCCAGCAACGGGTATGTTTACCCTATATAACCAGTTGTTGGAACAATTATTCGAAGAAGTTGGAGGAGGCTATGTATCGGTCATCGAGGGTAATGAAACTCTCAAGGGAATAGATGTGATATATGATGCAGAGAATCCATCTTCATCCCAAAATACTTTTGTACACGAACCTTCCAAATTCAATGCTCCAGCAAAAAAATGGACAAAAAATGAGGAGGGTGTATGGAGCAACGTATAAGCACAAAGAGAAGAAAGAAACATGTATCATAGTGTAGTGTTCTAACGCACTACACCACACAAGAATACTTACTACAATAGTATCACACACTTGTATAGAAGTCATAATCATAATCATAATCAAATAATAAAAAGATAATCATTATTACCATTTATTGCTTCTAGTACACATCTGGGGGGCCATAACCAAAGCCTCCGGTGCCCCCTGCAGAACCAGAACCAGAACCAGAACCAGAACCAGAACCACCGCTGCTGCTGCTTCCAATCACACTGGTGAGCTGAGATATTGTCCTCTCAAGCTTCGCTACATAGGCTGCTGCTGGTGCCATGACCGCTCGCAGTTGTTCATTTTCCCCACGCAAGTGAAGGTTCTCAGTGTTCAAATGTTGCATTGCTTCCTGCTGCTCCTTCAGACGAGCGTCGCTCATTAACAGAGCTTTAGAGATAGTCCGATTTTCTTCTGTCTTTTTTGCCAAGTTTTCAATTAATTTTGTGTTCAATACTTTCTGAGAATGAAGCTCGCTTTTCACTTGCATAAGCTTTTCAAATGTGACGTTATTTGTCCTCTGTAAAAACTGCATCAAATCTGAAGATGGTACACATGCTGTAGGTACATGTCGTACTGATCCAGGATCATCAGGTTGTTCCTCGTCACTTCCTGCTTCAGTAGGCTCCGCATGTCTAGCACGCTTCAAACTGCTAGTTTCAATAGCTAATCCGGGACTGAATTCACCGAACTTTCTAGAGTCATTATCGCCAGCGTAACTACTACCATCCCTGTTACCCAGATAGTCTTGATTTGGCATGTTCAACGACATCACTTGATGATCCGCTTTACACTGAGAATTAGTAAACGTATTATAACGAGCACGCTTTCCATGAGTATGCGTTGTTTCATTTGGGTCCTGGAATGATGGTTGGTCACCAACTTCCCAAGGAGACTCTCCCTGACTATAATCGGCCTCTGGGCTTGGCGAGTGATCCATCGCGTCGCTATGCTTTCTTCTCTTCCCCCGAGAAGGAGTAGGCTGAAGTAGAGTACTCGCCATAACGTCAACTCTTGTTTTCCTCTCCCCCCCTTCTTTTCTACGATTTTCCAGTCCACAACTTCAAGAGTCTTGTTTAAGCTTATTTTACGCTGAAAAACGAATATCAGCAAAAATATTAAAGACCTTCGACCCCTTATAGAGCTAATTTACGATACAAATGCAGTATAGAGGACGCTTAAGTGGATGAAAGCCACTTCTTTAGGAGCGCCGACGTGGGAGTTTTCTTTCACCGAAAACAGAATGAAAAAACACTTTTTTTTTCGAGATTAAGGAATTATTAAGGAACTCAAACCCATTCAAAGTACTTACAACAAGATGTAGATGCATCAAAACCCAAAACGGGACAGCCAAAACTTGAATCCTTAATAGATCTCAGTCGATAAAAGCCAAGTATCGATATTTTTATATTCGAAATTCGAATCCATAACTTCCTCTATTTTTTCCCAGCAGCGCGCACGCTAAAGAAAGAATTCTACTGCAATCCTTTGCCAGTGTACATACCCCACTCTTGAATTGCACTATTGAATGAATCCGTTAGAAGCTGACCTTCCCCCTTCACGAGATGAGTGACCACTGGTCGCAGCCATCGTTCATCAGGCTCTCCGGTCATGGGGCCGCACAAGCTGCAGGCATTTGTGCACCAATCGGAACGAGTAGAGCAGCACCAACAGTAGCTCTCAGCAGGCAAGTATCGGACACGTTCACCACAAAGTTCTGGCCAATAGCAGGACATGAATTGATCATAGGCGGTGGGACACTCATGGCAGAAACAGACATGTTTAATCTCATTGGCATGAAATTTCGGGGCACCAGAAAAAAAGCCAATGGACCAGCAGCAGGATTGTCGATCAAACATACCGCGGTCGAAGTAAACCTTTTCAATATCATCGGAACCCTGGCAACAAGCATTTGGTGGAACTGCGCAAATTTTGAACGCACCCAGGAAGTTGTCACCAGTAATGTAAGGAATACCGCAGGGTACCATACAGGAGCACGTGGTTGGCTCATTCCATTCAAGAGCGTTCTCCCAGACATAAAAGTATTTGCGGTCAAGTTCGCCGTTGCAGGAGTCGAAACACAAAGTTTCAAACTTGGCACGATGTTTCAGCTCAAGAACATTCCTGTTCTGAGCTTGAATACCGTTATCGCGACCATAGTCCGTTTGTTGACTTCGCAAATGAGTCACCGTATGAAAAAAAGCAACGAGAAGTTAGTTCATGCAATTTCCCTAAGATTTCAAAAAAAACACAAGATAAGACGCGCAAAAAGAAACAGCACTTACGCCAGGGGATGAGTGGGATCTAAGTTGGCCATATTTCTTTGTGCAGTCACAGCCGTTCCTACTTTTCCCTACTTTTACCACGTCGTGCGTAAGTACGTTGCTCCCCCCACACCAAACTTTGCGCTACCTTTCCTTCGGGAGATTTCCCTCTCCCCTTTTGATGGTACAATAGAGTTGGAAGCATATAGAGCATAGATAAAATTTGCTGATTATAAGAGAAACAAAATATTTTTGTGAGCTGTGAATTTACGCTTGAACAAAATGGACTTGTTGAATCTGGTGTGGTTGGATAAAAAAGGGGGTTAAAAAGGTAGCTTGCCAGTACTAGTAGAAAGATAAGCGCTGTGAAAGTGCAGAGAATCACCTCCATATATGGAAACAACAGTTAAATCAGATACCTGGCAGTGGAGTCATGCTGGTCGCATGCAACAAGAAGCACGCCAAAAGACAAAAAAATGGTCGTACAAATCGCCAGAACCTGCCGCAAGACCGAAAGGTGGTGGTGCACCTCAGCCTTCACTAAGAGCCTCTTCGAGTCCAGGTTTCAGTCGGCTTCAAATGCTACCCACGTCACCATTGAGCAAATCTAACACAATACTCCCGCCTAGTTCTAGAGCGAGCCCAAGGAACTCAGAATCTCCAAATATTTCCTGGCCTAAACTGAAAGATAAGAAAGAGGCTGCTTACTCCGAAGCTTACAGAGAGAAGCTCTTGTCCCAATACCATATTGATGAATTGATACAACGGCGGAAAATAACATCTGAAAAAGAAAGTTCGACCGCAGACGTTGGTGGTAGTAGTACCGCCAGAAGTAATTATGCTCCTCCTCCCGTTCAACGCTCGGCGGAGCCAGCAAGGCCCTCCTTCCGTGAGCTATCTGCGAGAAAAGCAGAGAAGAAACAAAGATTCGATATTATTAATGACGCTATAGACTTGCTGAGTATTGGCGATGACAGGGGCCTGGCAAACACTCTGAGACAAAACCCCTGGGTGACTTCTTTCAGGAGGAATGTCACGGACAGTGCACAGCATCCAGATGGCGAAGACGCAATCATATTAGATGCCTATGGTGTGCGTAGGAAGGCAGCACAAAGAAGTGTGAGTGAGGATACCGTACTCACAGACGCAGATGATTGCTGGCATAATTTAGATCCAGGTGAAGGCTTGCTTCATTACGCTTGCAGACTTGCCAATACGAGGGCAGTGCAGCTGCTCGTAGACTTCGGGAGTGATGTGAATGTCGCATCACTAGAGCCCTATCATAACACCCCCCTGCATATGGCAGCTATGTCGGACATGCGGGAAATTGTAGATATTCTATTGCAGAATGGTGCGCGTAGTGCTTCTGTCAATTACCGGAAAGAAAATGCCTTTCATTGCAGCTGCAAAGTAGGTGCTGATAAGACAGCTTTGAAAATACTACAGAAAAACATAGTAAAAGATGTCAATGCAAGAAATATCGAAGGGAAAAGTGCCTTGTTTTACTGCTGTTCAACAGGTCTGAGAAATGTAGCAATTTCGATTCTACAAAATGGTGGGTCTTTGACAGAGGAAGCAGCAGAAAATGGCCAGAGCTTACTGCATGCTGCATGTGCACATAACCAGGGAGAAATGGCGATCTTCCTTATCAATAACGGAAGCTCACCAGGCGGTAGGGGCATTTTTCCAGATAAAAAAGGGTTTTTACCATTTGATTTGATTGCCGATAAAGGGGTAAAGAATGATTTAGAACGTGCTCTAACCGAATTTTGCTCTGGAGGCGGACTAACAGGCTTGAAATTAAGACGAAAAGACGCAGAAACAGCGCTATACAAGTCATTATCTTCAACTGCAGACAAAGGCAAAAAGCATAAGGAAGACAAAGACAAAATACCAGTTGTTTCTAATCATCGCTCCATGATAAATGCACCTCATCAAAATGAAGATTCTGGTCTTGCAGGCTTTAATTGGTTTCGAGAGATCAAAAGTGTGGACACTCGCAAGGGAATAACGAGTGCGCAGGACACTCCTCTATATTTGGTGAGCACGAGTAAACACGGAAGGAACGTAAAAGTTAAGAAGGTGAAGAAGAAGAATATAATGGGTGATGATGGTGATGATGAAGTTGATGGTGATGATGATGATGATGATGATGATGATGATGATGATGATGACAGCACTGGGTCTTGTTCTCATTCCGACAAAACAGACATTAGCAATGATGCGCATAAGCAACAATCGAGTAGTATCGGAGGGTCATGGGGGGAACCACCCACGAAGATCACTAGCTGTCGTGATCGTGACGAACGAGAGGATGATGATTGGGTAGCTGCAAGCCGTAATCCAGATAGTCTTCCACTGGAACAGCTGACGTCCATTCAACTCATTGAGCGGCTGGGAAAGGCTTTTGATGCTAAGGAAGGAAGAAGGATTGCTATGAAGATAGGTCATGGGCATTTAAGCGCGGTGCCTTCAGTGCATGCTTTTCTAAAACAATGTTGCAATTTCAGCGATGCTAAGGCTGAACGTTGTGCCCGTATTGCTAGACTCCGAAATTGCCTGCATATCAACAAACTCTATGATATAATGCAAGCAGTAGAAGCTATGAAAGTAACGAATTTTAGCTTTAAGGATATTGGTGTTTATCACGACGATGTTGATCTCGTGAAGAACGCATTAAAGGAATACTATCAATCTGGAAAGATGACCACGTTTGGCCGAAACATGTACTTTGGCTCTGCAGAAAACGACGAGTCATTTGATCAAGGGACAACAAATCATAATGTGGCTTTGAAGGCGATCGGGGCGGCACACTACAAAGGAGTCAAGCCCACCTTAGGTCGCTCTATGAAGCGTCAAAAAGTCCATCCGGAAGAGTTAGAATTAGCGGAAATCCGACGGAAGCGGGCAGCAGAGGCAAATTTCTTTGTCTAGTGTGGTGTATGAGTGCACTGAAGGATGTCCGTTCGTACATACATACGCATAAAGATGAAGATGATGTTAACCTACATACGCATACATACAAAACAGGGTGGTGGTACGACGTACGAGTACCCACCTAGAGTGGGGAGAGAGAGAGAGGGGTGTTACGAAGTGTTTTCAATATAGACTATAGTGTAGCACATTACATACAACATACCTCCGCGTATGACTGGAGATATCGTCTACTCGTTCCAGCAGCAGCAGCAGCAGCAGCAGCAGCAGCAGCAGCTAAGAGAGCCTTTCGTACGCCGTAGGGTGCGCCCAGGGCTGTTGAGAAGGTTTCAATGAAGGTCGAGCTGTTCGCGTATCCATCACCACCACACCACCAAGAGAAGCAAAAAAGTGACTTCCACAAAAGAGCAAATAGCATTTGCTCAATAAACAAAAAATCAGCATGATTACTTGGAATTGAAACATCGGACTGTCGACGGAATTGGCCAAGAAGAACGCAACATCTAGGAGACATCCTAGTAATGAGAAGGACAGCAAACCAAAAGTGGACCTTCCGTGAGTGCTGAAAGCACAATGTACACCCCAGAATCCCAGGGCAATGTTATACGATGGGAAAGCATATTCGGTTGATACCTGGGTCAACATACTGAAAAATACCAAAGTCCAAGAGGTGCGCTCGAGTTGATTACCCCATTTTGCTACATAGTCTACCTCTGGATAAGAATATGAGTCACCTTCCCTGTAGGAACTCTGCTGATAATCCTCATTCATGCTTCAAAGTGTAAATCTCACTCCAACAAGCACTCTATTCTAAGTATTCTGCAGAAGTTAAGCCGCTCAAATCTTCAACAAAAACTAACTCTCTCGGAGACCTTAGTTGAAGTTCCCCTTGCCAGCACAGTCCGAGGCAGTCCTTTTTCACATTTAACAAATTTGGGGGTTCTAGGGTTAGCTTTTTCCATTTTGGCAACGGGGGGGAGAGAGGAGGATAACAAGGAAGGAAGATTCCTTAAAGCAATATTTCGTGGGCAAACCGAGGAAATGGAGGAAGAAAAGGATATTGGTTACGAAAATGATAGTACTCAAGGCGACGAAGTCGCGGAGACACCAGTAGCAAGCCGACCAGACACAGCTGAGCAACTACGACAACAAGAAGAACTCGAAGCGAATTTAGCGAGAGTACAGTTCAAGAAAGCAGTTGCAAAAGATATTGTGTCGAGTCATATGGGTAGCATTTTGGCTAAAGACGGGCCCATTGTGCCTCTTTCTGCGGCTTTACTTGAGAAGGCCAAGCAAGTTTTTCATGAAATGGTGCCTGAACTCGACGAAGATCCTATAGAGGAAGGAGAAGAAGAGAGTACAAGTATTCAGCCTAAGCAACGTAGAATGTCATATGAAAACTTCGGTAAAGCTCTATTTGACTGCGGTGTGACGTTCATAAATCTGGACGAGCTCCCAGAACCAGAACCAGAATACGATGACGAGGGCGAAGCGTTGCCCGTGGAATCGAATCCCACGCGAGTACGCTTTATGAGAATCTTAGATCATATTGCGGAAGATCGCCTTTTGGGGCCATCGAATTCTCTAGATTTGGACGGCTTTCTATACATGGTGTCTAAGTTCTATCAACCACAATATACGTACGGGCAGCGAATGCGACGCGCGGCAGGACGGGGTTGTATTGATGATGTGCTTGATTTAGTGGTTCGAGGAATTGACTGCAATTGTGGTGATGGAGAAGGTCTAAGCACTTTGCATTATGCTTCCGAGTTCAACAGAGTGGAGCTCATCCAGCAATTAATCGATTTATGTGGAGATCGGCTCATGCTGAATGCACGCTGTAAGGCTGGCTGGACGCCCTTATATACCGCAGTGCATCACAATAATATAGAAGTAGCCAAGCTCCTACTGAATGCTGGAGCAGATGTCTCAATTGGAACGGTTTATGGAAAAACTCCCCTACACGCAGCTGCAGGGCAGGGGTTTGTCGATATATGCGCTGTGCTACTTGATGCCGAAGCAGATCCGAATTCGCAATGTAGCACTGGTATGACCCCACTACACGATGCAGCATACAAGGAAAACATTCAATGTTATAACTACCTTTCCAAACATGACAAGACTGATATTTCTATTAAAGAAGCTTTACGATATACTGCAGAAAAAATGCTTTGTGGCTACACAGGCACCAATACCGACGGTTCCATATCTTACGGTGGAAGCACCATGGTAGAAGGGGAAGGCGATGCAAGTGTCATGAGTATGGTGAATCAAAGCCAAGTACTTGATACAGCCCCTTCAGATGCGCAAGAGGAGGAGGAGGTAAATGCTGACGACTAGGGGTTGGCGGGTTGGGGAAGGCAATTTTTCGCCTACGATTTTGTTTGGGTTGGTTTGATGTAATAGATGGTAGATAAAGTAGGAGACTAGTTCTAGAAAGCGTATATTTGTAATTTGGGTAATATGAGTTGAGTGGAAATAAGAGTGTGAACCAAGGTCTCTTTATCAATTGATTAGTTATTATTTAGTTTCGAAAATTTTCCTTAAAATGATTCATTCTATTTAATAATATTGGTGTCAATCCTTGAGTGTGGACCGATGCAGGCTACTCCCACAGTCAAAGAATGAGCCATGGGACAATTCGATATTCTTATTTCCCACTGGCCTTCATCAAAGCTCTAATGTGATCGAGAATCACTGCAGCAATATCCTGAGCTTGTGCTGTGATTACAACAAGCTCCATTGTACCACCAGCGACGCTTTCGTCGGCTAGTATGAGACTGAACTGACTGGAACTTCCACCCCATCGGTGTATCTCACTGTACGCAAAAGTTGTCAAAGGTTCTCTGTCCATATCAAAAATGGTTAAGCCGACGTGATTAAACCCATACATTAGCAGACGGGGGAAACCAGATAATTTTCCGACACCGTCTCTAGCTAACTTAATATTGAAGAAATGCATACCGTAAGTATCGAATTTCTGAAGAGTTGTGACAAACATATCTTGTAATTCATCAGGGTCGACACCAGCACATGACGGTAGATAATTCAGGATCCGCTCAGCCCATTCGTTTTCATCACATTCTTCTCTCCAATCTGGTGCGATGTACGTCAAATGCTCTTGTTCAATCAGTCCTGCGACATCTTCGGCTACTTCGTCACCCCACTGCACTGTCATTGAGATGGCAGCAAGGTTGGCCACAGTGTCAACATCTTCTACGAAAATATTACCAACCGTCAGCGCGTCATCTTCAGCCTGAATATAAGTCAGTCGATCGAATTGCGCATCTTCACCACCTTCCAGAGAATCAGGCAAGAAAAGCTTTCGCTTTAACACGAACTTGAAGTTACGCTTTTGGCGGGCTTTCAACACCGTCACATCGCCCATATAGTCCTCATTTCGTAGCGATCTAGGTGTACGTTCCAGGTCGGCGTATGGTGCATTGTCTGCTTTTGAAGCGTCGATTGGACCTTCATCATAGACAAAAATACCAAGGGTGTTGATCCCTTTACCTGTAAGGCCGAGCCAGTTTGAGCAGAGAGTCAAGATACGACCAACATTCAAATCAGGAGTGATTGGTAAATCCGGAATAACTTCGCGACCATCTACCAGATAGATGGTGGCAAGAATGGGAGGACGCTCCTTGAAAGCCAAAATCTCTTCAGTACTGGGTACACAGCCGAAATCACCACTTGAAAGAATACCTTCTAAAGTACGAAGGCAATATTTGGCGTAATCAACAACAGCACCCCTACCGCCTTCAGATTTAGTGATGATGTAGTGAAGAAGGTAGTACTCCATATCAAAAGATGGTGGAAAGTGACCAACGCACATGCACAGTAGCTGCCATCCTTTCGCTACACTCTCAGCACGTGAATTTTGCGTAATTTGTTTGATGATCTGACAATACACTTCATCTCGCATATCTTTATCATTGATAGCGGTTTTCAATACGTCTTGAGCAAGCATAGCAGGATATGGCATGTGTTTGTCGCCCATGTATCCTTGAATATTGAGGAGGAGTTCCAGTGCTCTTTTGTTCTTAACTGAATCAAGCTTAGTTAGGGATTTGGGCATAGCTTGGTCAGTAAAAACAAGCATACCTTCCTTAACTCGATTCTTGGACAAAAGAAATCCTCGCGCAAAATCATCCAGAGAGCGGAGACCGATGAAGTGTCTGAACTCGAACTTGGGTTGTTTCGCAACCTCACGCTTAGCTCTGCGCGCTTCTTCGGCCTCATCGTAGTTTTCTTCTGTTGGTTCGGGCTCCAGCGCCTCTCCTGCCGCATTTTTCTCGTCACGGTAAGCAATTTCCAGGGAACGTAAAAGTTCCTTGCATGACTTGAATGTATCTGTTGTCATATTCAAGTTTTCTGCATTAGACACCGCATCACGCAAAATAAGACGATCGTTTGATTGCAATGCAGCTTCCAACACTGCATAATGCGGAATATGCGCTTGGAAATCCTGAAGCGTTTTTTCAGCTGCTGCTAGGTCAGGGAAGTCAAGTGAAGGGACGCTTTCTTTTACGTTCTTGGCTTCAGCGATTGAAGCAGTCAGTTCCTTGAAGTCCGATTCAGTCAATTTGAGCTGAGCTTTGACTGTGAGAACCTTTGCGGCAGCCACAAGATTTGCCTTGACGTCGTCGAGGGTAGAAAGGTCCTTGGCCATCTTTCTGGCCTTGGTGACCGTGTCTGACTCCACACCTACTTCTGTGCATTCATTCAGAACATCATTCAATGAAGAACCATCAGCATTCTGCATTGCAGCTTCCAAACGAGAATGCATTTTATTGACCATTTCTTCTCTTTCCGCAGCTGCAGCTGCTTCAGCTGCTCTCTTGGCCTCCTGCTCAGCAGCAGATCTTTCAGCCAGGATCTTATTCTTGACTGCGATGGCTGCAGTTACGGCAGGGTGGGAACTCATACCTAAGCTATTACACTTGGACAAGGCATGTTCAAGGGCCTCGAGGTCACTCTCGCCAGCTTTCTTGAGTTCTGCAAGTGCGTCTTCTTCTTCATGTCGTCTCTTCAATGTGGAAGCACAATTGGTATACTCCTTCATATCCGTCATTTCCAGCTTCTCCGCCTCCGCCATGTACTTCTGCAAGTCTGGAATGGATCTGCTGGTGGTTGCTGCTATCATTCCTTGCTTGCATACATTTTCGGCCTCGATGCGAGTGACCATCTCTTGTGCTCTCTGTCTAAGTGGAGCAAGCTTTGGGTTTTCATTCGTAGCAGCTTCGGCCATGGCATTTTTCAAGGTTGAAAGGTCTTTCGACTCGATGGCCGCTTCAAGCAACTTCAAGACTCTGTTTTCCTCTTTCACTTTATTCAATAATGCCTTAGCTTCCTTGACCACTGCCATGTGACTACCATCCCAAGGCAGTTCAGCACATGCTTCAAGAGCGCTGTGCAAGACTTCCTCTTCTCTGGCCTCAATAGCAGCGTGAACCGACTTAACAATTTTCATCATTCTTTTAAAGTGCCACCACGTTAAGCAGCGGCGAATACTACTTTGAACACGAATCGCAACCGCAGTGAGTTGTATCTCACGGTAAACCTCCAGTTCAGTACTTTGACCCGTGCGTAAAAACACCCGAGTGTTTCCTTTAGCCCATTCACCCTGCTTGAGAATACCCTTGCTCTGCAAAGACGCTAATTGCTCGTCCAAGGATTTTACAGTGAGATCAACGCATTTATAACGCTTAAAGAACTCTTCAAATTCGCGACGAACAGGGAAGCCCAATTTGCGTATACGACACACTTCCACCAAGCCGGAGTAACGAAGTTGGTCTTGCATGCGTTTTGACTCAAAAATACGACCAACTTTCTGGTCATTAGACTTCATGCAACGGACGAAGTTAGGGACAGTTTTGTTCAAGGTATCGACTAATTCAATCAGTTGGGCCTTAAATTGACCACCAAGAGTTTTACCTTTCTTGGCACCAGCCGCACCACGTCGGCCTGCACCAGAAGGTTCATCACCCTCTTTCTTAGCAAACATCTTTGCGATATACTTCACATTGGAATCGCGTAAGACGTTTTCTATGTCAGGATGCAGCTGATCTTTGTTCTTCTCCAAGAAGTTGGTGATGTTATAGTACACTTTGCCAGCGTAATGATCGATTCCAAAGCATTTCTGTGAGTCTTTGCACACCTTACCACGTGGTTGCACCATATGGTCGTGATCTTTATGCTTTGTTAGAAGCTTACCAAGTAAGCCTTCGTCGGAGCCACGAGGTACGTTAATCTCTTCGTCAATCATAGAAAAGACACCAGTGCCTTTGAGTTCCAATAAATCGAGAGTTGTCTGGTTGTCGACAAAAGAACTGCCTGGAATATCGATTCCTTCCGCGGCATAGAGGGTCTGCTCCATTTTGAAAATGTGTTCATTGAAGTGGAACTGAAGCTTTTCATTACAATAGTTGATGCATAGTTGCTCAAAGGAGTTCACTGCAAAGGATTCGAAACCGAAAATATCCAATACACCGATGAAATTAGCGCGAGCTTTGCCAGCGGAAGACAACTCGGCATTGATCTTATCGACCATAATTTGGAACAGGTCACTATAGACCCTCTTGATCATTGCATCGCGAGCAGCATGAGCTTGCTCCACAGAGTAGGGCACTACCACAACAGAGTGAGCGCCCATTAAACGGCTTGTCAACACTTTCTTAGCGGCATCTGCATCTACACCGAACATAGCAGCACCATGTGCAAGGTCGTCCTCGTTGGCGATTTCGCACGAGTCATCACCTTTGGCGACGAATTTGATGTTACCAAAATGAAGTACACCAGCAACAATCTGGTATGTTTCCGACTTTTCACTATCAGTGAAATGCAACACACGCATGGAATTTTGGGTATCCTCAAACTCCTTCTCGTCACTGTGATTGGGGATTGTCACAACACCTTGACCTTGAGGGTTCGTGATGTTGAAAAGTTCCGGGGATTGGAGCTTCAGCTTCTGAGAGAGCTTTGCATCTGTTCCAGCAGCGGTAAGCAACTGGTAAAAAATATGGTAATTGCGTTCATCAAGATTCTGTTGAACAACTCGAGACTTCTCCAGTAAGTAATTAATGATCCCGCCGCCTATAATGGCTCCAGCGCTATCGAAGTTGATGGTAATGAGCTTTCCGAATCGCGAAGAGTTGTGATTACGAGATGTTTTGGCATTACCAAATGCCTCAAGAATTGGATTTGCGGCCAAAATCTTTTGCTCCAAATTCGACGATCCAGTCGGAGCTGAGGCGTTGTCACCCTTGCTTGTGTCCGCACGTGCGGAAACGTCCGTCAAGAACTGAAGAATGAGCTTCATTGCCTCTGACTTTCCTGCGCCAGACTCTCCAGAAATCACGACAGATTGATCTACCTTTTCATTCAACATGCCCGCATATGCCTGATTTGCAGTCGTGAAAATATGAGGTGGTAGCTCACGGTGATTACCATCACGATACTGCGCCAGAACTTCAGGGGTGAAAAGCGGCAAGAGACGGAAAGGATTGACAGAAATCAAAATACTGGAGATATTTGTGTAGATTTTGTCTTCACGGAAACGGATTCTGAGGGAGTGCAGAATAGCCATTTCTGACAAATCAGAAATATTGATTAAATCCTCGACATTACTATCTAAGATCTGCGTACTGCATGGTGTTGCCCATGAAGAAGCAGCCTTGTCAAGTTTGTGGTCTTCGCCATCCTCAGTCCGAACAGTTGTTTCATCACCGCCGGCAAAACCCGTAAGAGCCTTTGCTGGTAAGAAACGTTCAGTTTCGTCCTGAATCCAGAGCCATTCTCCGGGATCAAACTTTGTCGCCATCTTATCAATCCGTTACAATCTCAAAAAAATGAAACGGACACTCGAAACGCTAATTAAGACCAGTGATTCTTTCCAGAGTGAATCTGTTCTTTTCCTGGACGTACGGACGTACGCAAAACGTTTTCTCTTTTCCTATCCAAAACCAAAACAAACCTGGAAACCACTGAGGATTGAGGGAAGAAGATAGCGGAAAAGGGTTGATTGATGAAGAAAATGCCAGCTTGTTTTAAAGCTGTAAATAATGCGAGTTTTTTTGAGGGTAACAAACTGTTCGCTGTGGTTGGCGCTTCTGCGGATGCTAGCAAATTTGGTAATAAGGTATTACGGGCATATATCTCGCGCGAATTTCCTGTCGTCCCGATAAACCCACGAGCACCAAGAATAGAGAACCTAGACTGCAAGACTTCTCTAGAGGATCTCTCGAAGGATCTTCCAGCTGGGGTTATGATGAATGAGGTTGGTGTCAGTATCATTACTCCACCAGCGGTTACTCGCAGCGTCATTATGCAAGGGTACGCCAATGGTGCACGTAACTTCTTTCTACAACCAGGAACCTACGACGAGGCAGTGGATGCGTCATGCGTAGAGCTAGAAGGTGTCAACGTCATCAAGAGCTGTGTGTTGGTCGACCTAAATTGCACCCACTTGGAGTGAGGCGGAGTCATTGTATTAGCGTGCTCATTTAAGCTTAATTTATTACTTTATTATAAACAACTGTATGGAGTCAAATCACTCGACACTCGCAATAGAACACACACTGACGCACTGACTGACGTCCACGTCCACGTCGATCCGAAAAACCAACCACCAAGCCACTCCAACATAAAACCCAGATCACTTATTATTACCCTTTATCTTCGCCAAAGCTTGCATCTGCTTCTCCGTCAGCTTCTTTTTCTTTGAGCTGTCTACGTGGCTAGGTTTGCTCTTGCTCTCAGTGCCAGAACCGGCAGTAGCAGTAGCAGCAGCAGCAGGAGCAGCAGCAGCAGCAGGAGCAGCTGGTGCAAGCCACGAGAAGAAAGAAGAAAACACACCACCTTGCGCCGGCGATGGCTGCGCAGTAGCCGTCACTTCCTGCACATCCTTTAGTGTGGGGTCTGAAACTCTTCCGGGCATGGCGAATGTGCCCGCTTGGTTGGAAATGGCTCCAGTCTTTCTATGATTATCTTCTTGTCTTGAAGGCATAATAACCCGCCCCATCCGTGCAGCACGGTTGACCCAATCTGGAATACCAGTCCCGACAAGTTCTTGGCAAAATGCCTCTGAAAAATCGTTACAGTTGTTTCGAACAACATCGTATCTTCCTCGACCGAAGTTCCCATGCGAACCGAGTGAATTCACTAGCTGCGCAAGATCCTGCACAGAGCCAGTGTATGTACCCATTTGAATCTGCTCTCGAATCGCCCCAAAATTTGGAAGAAGCGGTCGTGTTCTTTGAATACCTAAAGTAGAAAAGCTGTATTCCATATCTCTTACCTGAACTCCAGAGTGGAAGAGGCCTGTACCGATGCCAGCAAGCGCTCGATTCGTACGCTCTTGTTCGGGCAAATCATAGACATTCAAAATGACCTCCATAGTCACAGCGCAAATGCACTCCTCCACTATACTCAATTCTCAATTCTGGTACACACGTACGTACGATAGCCGTACGCAATTGTCGTCCGTATGGCCTCAGGAGTCAGGAAACAAAATCTTCAAATAGGGTCGACAGGTTGGTCGAGGCTAAAGTTATGCTAGTAGCAGCCCGTTTTATCACTCGACGAGCCCCGTCTTTAATAAATCCGCTTCGTAAGCAATGTGCTGGTGAATTTCTTGGGGTGTTGACACCGTCCCGAGTGTTTTCCAATGAGTCAAGAAGCACAGCCCCAGTTTCACGTAAGAAGAAAAGAGGACTGACAAAAGTCGTTGATGAAGTCCCTTTCGCCGTGCTGGGGAAGGAGATGTTAAAGACGATAGAAGCTGCTATCGAAGATGTGATATCTCTCAATCCAGGTTACTCTCTGAATCATCATTCCGAAGGTCCCGAAGGCGCCACACTGGACTGTGGTGAGCATGGTAGTTATGTCTTCAAATTGGACTTTGAAAGAGAATTTCTCGTAGTAAGCACGCCTATCAGCGGAACATTGGAGTACTTCTACGACAACATCAACAAAGATTGGTTGAACGTGAGGGACGGTCACCATGCCACGGGAATCATCACTCGCGACCTTCTGCGACACGCCAGAGGGTCTGCGCAATTCAGAGTAAACCTGGAGTGAATCGCTCTCTAGCTTGTTCGAGCCATAATGTGCCTTTGTTCAGAAGTAGCTTTGGTTTTTGTTGTGTATATTCGTAAAAAAAGGCTTAAATAAATGATTCTACCTTAGCTTCTGCCTGCAGGCAAATGAAAATACAATACGGCTAAACGCAACCTTTCGGTCGACTGCCGTCTCTAACTAGATTCTATCCTGTGCAATCTACTAGGGTTCTCACACACTAGCGCGAATATCAATACCCGCGTGGGTGAGTGATGTAGGTGGTAATCAGTTGTCGATTGTCGATTGTCGATGAAACCATTGAGATGGTTTTCAGTTTCAGAAGAGAATGTGATCACGAGGGTCACTCATGTTCCAGCCAGAGTCCTGCCCAACAATAGACATCTCCTTCATGACCTCCTCCATTATACGAAGTAACTCCTGTACATGCTCCATTCCGAATACCATTGTTGGCCTCAACCGAATAGAATATGCTCCACAGCCTCCAGTAAGTACCCCTTTCTGACGTAAAGCATAAACCATGGAATCTCGCGTTTCTGTATTATTAAGCGACCAGGCAATGAAAGTTCCCCTGCCACGCACTCTGCCTATCAAACCTGGGTATTTGATTGCAATGGCTTCTATACCATTCAGTAAATTCTCACCATTATCGGCTACTTTCCTTATCAAGTCATGCTCTCTATATTCATCCAGGATCACTTCTAATAGCAGCATTTTGGCAGGATCCCCCATCCAAGTATTAAAAATACGATACCCTTGTGTTGGGCGCAGCTTTGGACCACTGAAATAGCCCGCAATTTGCGCCTTTTTAGCAAAAGTCACCACATCAGGAGCACTATCGAGTTCCCAGTATTCATGTGCCCACATTTTCCCAGTCGCACCTACACCAGTCTGCACTTCATCAACAATGAAAAACACCTCATAGTCTAGTGCAAGCTGCCGCAGCTTTCGAAAGAAGTCATCTGAAGCATGATTATCTCCACCTTCAGCTTGTATAGGCTCTACTGTAATCCCAGCTATAGTGTTACTTAACAGTCCATTTTTGCTCATCACTAAAAGATTCTCTGTTTCTTTCAAACACCGGGCTTCTTCTTTCGCATTTGCTTCTTTAAACTTGTCCAGAGGGTACTTGAGCTGCGGAAATGGGGCCACAGGCCAGTCAAAATGAGGGATGTCAAGCTTGTGTATGGTTTTGCTGCGAGTTGTGC
>JACLAC010000006.1_pt1 | contig 17308 bp, 16 predicted proteins | sample 8027881 | NCBI WGS metagenome assembly JACLAC01 (sample SAMN15725517, study PRJNA655200) | protist metagenome | isolation source: fluorescence activated cell sorting (FACS) single amplified genomes of... | place: Spain: Blaines Bay Microbial Observatory, Mediterranean Sea | collected 2016-01-19
GCGAAGAGTTGGTAAGGGAACTTTTTTTGGTGCGAAACCAATTGACGAACTATCTGTTGTTGGTCGGGTTGCTGAACAATCCAACCCGATGGAGGTAATGAGTGCGCGAATATTGATCGAACCCTTACTTGCTCGACAGGCTGCAATCAATGCAACGGGTTACCATATTGATGAGTTGGAGCGCTGCCTGGTTGCACAGCGAGAAGCTGTAACTTGGCGTCAATACGAAAATGCCGATAATAGGCTGCATCGTACCATTGCAGAGGCTTCTCGAAACACGGTTTTGTTGGCACTATTTGATCAATTGAATGCAATCCGGCGTGCAATTGTTTGGGGACGGCTCCGAAGTCAAACCGCTGTGCCACCCAGGGATCATCACAGTTTTGCACAACATGATGCGATTGTTAGAGCTCTCCGGGAAAGGGATCAGGAGAATGCTGCCTCAATAATGAAAACACACCTTGAAGAGGTCAGGGATGGCTTGATCAGGGCAAAACCGAATACAGAGTGAGATACAGTCCGGAGTTATGTAGGAATGTTTCCCAAAGAACCAAGCTAACTGCTTAGAATAAATTCAAATGAATGAAAAAAAGCTGACTTTGGAAGTCTTCAGCGATTTTGTCTGACCCTGGTGCTATCTTGTCACCGGGCGTGTCAAAAGGTTGGAGGAAAAATTCAAATTGTCGCTCAAGTGGGTTCAGTTCCCATTACATCCTGAAACACCGCAAGAGGGTTTGTCTTTAGAGGAGCTATTTTCAGGCAGAGATTTGGACATTCCAGCTATTCAGGAGCACCTGAAAGAGTTGATGCGTTTGGAGGGGTTGCCCTATGGAAATCGAACACACACTTACAATAGTCGATTAGCTCAGGAACTATCGAAATGGGGGGAAAGATTTTCAGAGAGTTCCATGCTGAATCAAAAAATATTTGAAGCCTATTTTGTTGATGGACAAAACCTGGCTGATCAAGACCTGTTAGCAAAACTTGCTGGGAAAGCTGGGCTGTCAACTCAAGAAGCTTCGCAAGTCCTTGAAAATCGTCTTTACAAAGAAGCAGTTGACATTGATTGGATGAGATCGAGGCAAATTGGAATTTCGGGTGTACCTACTTTCGTGATAGGTAAATGCGGAATTTCAGGAGCCCAGCCCTATGAGATGCTCGAACGCTTCGTTGTTGAAAATACCGTCTAAATCTTTAATCCTTCACTCCAAAAGAAGGGTTTTCTTTAAGATCCAATCCAAGTTTGTAAGCCCCTCCACTTCATCTGGATAGACCGCTTCCAGAATCTCTTCCGTTTTGATAATCTGATAAAATCTGGAACATCAGAAAAAATTAGTTGTAATGTTTCAATAATGTTGTATCAGTTTACAAAATTTGTTCAAAAGTATTCTCAGAGTTATTCATTTTTAGAATTTAATTCTAGAGATTTTTCTATCTTTTGAGAGAATCTTCTGAACTAAATTCGAGAAATTTCATTATCTTGCCTCACTGACTGACCTTTGAAAAATGGTAGATATGGAGTATAGACTATCGCAAAATTTAGTGGTGATCGAAGAACCATTGGAAAAAAACAATGTCAATCAATTGAGGGAAATCCTGACGAAAACTCCTGAACCCCCAGAAAGTTTAACAATAGATCTGAGTAAGTCTCCCATGATTGATACCGCAGGAATTCAATTGCTGATTGCAATGAGGGAATTCATGCGCAGTAAAGATCGCGAATTTCAAATTCATTTCAATGAAGATTTAGAAAAAATTCTTAACTGGTGTGGGGTTGGTTGGCTAGCTAGCGAGGCTCCGGGATGAACGCAAATATACTCATGGTGGATGACTCCAAAACTATACGCTTCCAAGTTCGGAAAATCTTGGAGGCCGAGCCATATCATGATTACAAAATTTCGGAAGTAGGAGATGGAAAAGAGGCACTAGATTTTGTTGCTGCATCTACCAAGGAACAGTTGCCAGATTTGGTACTGCTAGATCGAAATATGCCAAGAATGAATGGGGACGAATTTATTCGTATTTTTAAAGGTGATCCAGTTTGGGGCCATATACCTGTCCTGTTTTTGACAACACACGGAGAAATCGAAGAACTTGTCAAAGGCCTGACTGAGTTACAGGCCGATGATTACTTGGGAAAACCCTTCAACCCCTCAGAGTTGCAAGCCCGAGTAAAATCCTTGCTCCGGATTAGGATGGCAGAAAAGGAAACATTGCGTCTCAATAGTGAGCTAGACGTGTCTCTCCAGCAACAGAAACTTCAATACGAGGAACTTAAGAAGACAAAAGTTGAGCTTGCTGAGATTTCGGCAGTTGCTGAATTGACCAGAATTTTTGAGAAATTCGTCCCACGAGAATTTCTGGATCGGATTGCAAAGACAGGCATCGAAAATATAACAGTTGGTCATGCTGAGAGTGACATCATCACAATCCTATTTTCTGACATTCGCTCCTTCACGGATATTTCTGAGTCGATGGAGCCATCCGAGTTGATGCAGTTTCTCAACACGTTTCTTCAGTTCATGTCCGAACCAATTCATATGAATCATGGATTTGTGGACAAGTTCATTGGCGACGCAATCATGGCTCTTTTTGATCAGCCAGGAAAACCAGACGCGATAGAAGCGAGAGATGCAGTTCGTTCTGGTCTTGAGATGCAAGCAAGCTTGATTCGCTTCAATAAATTTCGAGAAAAGCAGAATTATCCCCCCACTCAAATTGGAATTGGCATTCATAGTGGCCCAGTCGTGATCGGTACCTTGGGATCAGAATCCAGAATGGATTCAACTGTTTTAGGGGATGCGGTCAATCTTGCTTCGAGGCTGGAAGGCTTAACCAAGAACTATCGCGTTCCGATGTTAGTCTCAGAGGACTCTAAAAACCTAATCAGCCATCTGGAAGAATTCAACTGGCGTTTCTTAGATCGGATAACTGTTAAAGGAAAGAAGGAACCTGTACGAATATTTGAGGTGTTCAACGAACACTCAGACAAAAATTACGAAAACAAATTAAAGGCAGCTGGTCTTTTTGAAGAGGCACTGAACCCGTACTTGAAGCGAAGTTGGGAGGAAGCGATTGAGGGATTCAAGGAATGTGAGTCACTCTTGCCAGAAGATGCTTCCATTGAGATGTACTTAACCAGGGCCCAAGACTTTCAGCAATCTCCTCCCGCAGAAGATTGGGATGGGGTTCACCGCTACTTCAGCAAATAACAAAGATGGACCTGAGCAAGTTTGATCCAGAAGCGGTAAAGCTTTTTCTTGAAGAAGCTACAGACATGCAGGACCAGATTGAAGAAAGCTTGCTAACTTTAGAAGCAGACCCTACAAATCAAGACGCCGTCAACAATGCCTTTCGTGGATTTCACACGATAAAAGGTGGTGCAGGCATGATCGGCTTTGAAGAACTGCAGAAATACACCCATGAAGTGGAGTTCCTGTTATCGGACGTTCGAGGTGGTAGCCGCAATGTCACAGAAGAACTGATTACTGCACTTCTCCGCTCAATAGATTGTCTACGTGGGTATTGTTCGGAACTGGAAGGCGAGGATCAATTTGATCATGGAATCGCAGAAGCAAGTTTAGCACAGATTCGCATTTTGTCTGGGGCTCAAGACGATTCAGTAGACACTCCTGAACAAGAAACGACTCCCAAAGATATTGTACTTACACAACAAGTACTTACCCCCCCAATAGAAAATCAATTTCGGTATTTGATCCGCCTAAAATTTTCTGAAGATATTTTGGAAAATGGTGGCGATCCGATAGCTTTGATGAAGGATTTTTACGACTTGGGAGAATGCTTCGTTACCCCACATTGTCATTCGATCCCAAATTTAGAGATTCTTGATCCTGTAAAGCTGCACCTGCATTGGAGTTTGGTTCTTTCAACAACCAAGAAAATCGAAGAACTCGAGGATGTCTTGATGTTTTTCATGGATGAGGAGGGCATTGAAATAAAGTTGATCCAAGGGCCACCGGATGAAACAAAAATCAAACGGGATATAAATGCGGGGATTCTGGAAGCAACAACAGATCAACCCAGAAATCAGCCTGAACCTAAGCCCTCCTCACCTCCTGTCATTTCAAAAGAAGAGCTAAAGCCATCGAACACAACTTCCAATGTGAAACCAGAAAAGAAGGCCCCAAAGACTAACATCACTAAGAAGAGAGACGAGTCGGGGGGATCAATTCATGTCTCCAACATGAAGCTGGATAAATTGATGAATTTAGTAGGAGAGACGGTCATCAACCAAGCCAGATTAAAAGAATTTGGACAAGAACTTCGCTTAGCAGATCGAAGAATGGGCGATCTCTATCAGCAAATTGTTTACGACTCAGATATTGTTGTTCGCGAGCTTCAAGATCAGGTGATGAACATTCGCATGGTACCGATTAAAGGCACATTTTTACCGTTGCAAAGAATAGTGCGTGATTACTGTGTAAACTCAGGAAAAAAAATCAAACTACAGATTTCAGGTGGGGAGACGGAGCTGGATAAAAATGTTTCGGAAAAACTCGGTGGTCCGCTAAAGCATCTTGTCCGAAATGCAATGGATCATGGGATTGAGTCGATTGAAAAAAGATTAGAAACCGGCAAGGAGGAGGAAGGTTCGATTCATCTAAGAGCGTTTCATGGGGAAGGTCATGTTTTTATAGAAGTTCAAGACGACGGTGGAGGCATTGATTCAAGAGTAATCCTTAAAAAGGCATTGGCCAAGGGATTGATTGATGAGAAATCGGAACTGGATGAGCAAGAAACCTTTAGGCTCTTATTTCATGCCGGTTTTTCTACTGCGGCGAATGTCTCGGACATCTCGGGCAGAGGAGTGGGGATGGATGTCGTTCGTCAGGAAATTGAATCTTTGAGAGGTTCTATTTTTATCAGTAGCGAAGTCGGAAAGGGATCAACTTTCCAAATCAAGCTTCCTCTCACTTTGGCGATTATCGAGGGAATGCTAGTCCAGGTACAAGATCAAATCTTTACGATCCCTCTCCTTTCAGTTCTGGAATCCATTCGACCAACTGCTGATCAATTCAGAAAAATGCAAAAACAAGGTGAAGTTATTGAGATACGAGGTGAATACTTGCCGATTTTAAACCTTGGTAAAGCCTTCAATCTGGAAAGCGAAAAAAAAACAAACGAAGAAAAATTAGTTGTGATTGTAGAGAATAACAAGATGCGTTGCGGTCTCTTAGTAGATCGTATTTTAGATCAGCAACAGGTTGTAATTAAGAGTATGGAAGAAAATTTTTTCCAAATACCAGGCATTGCTGGAGCAACAATTCTAGGAGATGGAGGAGTGTCTCTGATTCTCGATTTGCCAAGTTTACTGAGAAAGAGTTTTAAAACAAATTAAGGAGTTTTCTCAATGGGTTTAAAGGAGAAATCTAAATATGAAGACTCCTATGAATTTTCAAATCATGAGGGTCAGCAATACGTAAGTTTCAAGATCGCAGAGGAAACTTACATGGTGGATATTAGAAAAGTGCGTGAATTCATTACATATGACCGAATTTCCATCATTCCAAATTTACCAGATCATTATAAAGGAGTGATTAATTTGAGAGGTTCAATTATTCCTGTAATGGATCTGAGATTACGGTTTGGATATCCCCAATTGGAATACAATGAAAGAACAGTTTTGATGACAATTTTTGTTGAAGAAAAACTCATAGGAATGGTAGTTGACAAGGTCTTGGATGTAATCAATTTGCCAGCGGAGAATTTACAACCTCCACCGGAAACTGAAATGATTGTAGAAAGGCAATTTTTGGAGGGTCTTTGTGAGTGGAAGGGAGAAATGTTGATTTTACTAAATCTAGATTCATTATTTGCCCAGGATAAGGCTGTTCAGGCACTAATTGATAACACTGAAAATAGTAATTGATTGAGGAATTATGACAAATAACTCTCTCCAAGCCAAACTTCTCATTCTCGTGCTGGCTGTCACACTTACTTCGATCATTGTGATTAGTTATATCAGTATTTCGACTCTTCAAAATGCTTTGGAATCAAAAGCTTTGCAGCAAATGGTCTCAATCAGAGAAGTCCAAAAATCTGCTTTGGAAAATCAATTCAACAATTACCGAAAGCAGATTCAAACTATGGCGCAATCGAGCTATGTAATTGAGGCAATGAAGGGTTTTGATCAGTCATTTAAGAGCTATCCAAGGGAACTACTTCAGTACGAACCTCAGATGACAATTCAACAAAGATCAAAGGAATTAAGGTCTTATTATACTGGAGATTTTTCAGGGGAATTTCAGAAAAAAAATGGTGTCCGAACTGATAGAGTCAATGAAGTATTCAGTCGTTTGAGCCCTGAGGCAATTGCATTTCAGCATGCATTTATTGCAGATAATCCAAATCCACTGGGTAGCAAACATTTAATGGATAAACCAGCTCAAGTTGAGCGGGGTGAGTATGCCGAATTCCATGCAAACTATCATCCTTACTTTCGTAACTTTTTAGAAAAATTTGGGTACTACGATATTTTTTTAGTGGAGCCTGAAAATGGTAGAATCGTTTATAGTGTTTTCAAAGAGTTAGATTACGCAACGTCCCTGGTAGATGGACCGTATTCCCAATCAAATTTCGCTGCTGCGTTCCGCGATGTTCAGGGCAGTAGAAATCCGGATTTGATAAAGATGGTTGATTTCGACGAATACTATCCTTCCTACCAAAGTGCAGCTAGTTTCTTGTCGGCTCCAATAATTGATGGTGACGAACCAGTGGGAGTTCTGGTGTTTCAAATTCCAATTGACCAAATCAATACTACTATGACCAATAATGGTAGTTGGAGTTCGGTTGGTTTGGGCAGGTCAGGTGAAACATACATGGTCTCTAATGACTATTCGATGCGGAACGATTCCCGTCTATTAATTGAAGACCCAGATAGCTTTTTTGGAAATCTGCAAAAGCAAAACATCCCTGCAGAAAAGATTATTCGAATCAGAAGTCTTCAAAGTAGTATTTTGATTCAGAATGCTAAATCGGAAGCAACAACCCGTGCGATCCAAGGTGAAAAAGGAACTGCTTTGGTAACTAACTATCTCGGTAGCCAGGTTTTGAGTGCATTTAGTCCGCTGAAAATCCCTGACGTTAACTGGGCAATCATTTCAGAGATTGAAGAAGCGGAGGTTAACGAATACACGAACGAATTGATCATGGTGATCATTGCTATCGCAATTTTGATCTCAATTATTGCTATGTTGATCACATTTTTCTATGTGAGGAGTAGCCTGGCAAAACCGTTGAAGCAAATGGTTACACAGGTTCAGGAACTAGAAATTACCAAGACCCTTGATTTGAGAAGAAGGGATGAAATTGGCCAAATTGCCAATGCCATTGATTTATTCACCAATCGGCTCTTTGAAATTGTTACCAAAATTAGAGATCGAGCCGCAGACATCAGTAGTTCTTCACAAATCTTGGCGGAAGGGAGTCAAGATCTTGCTACCAGAACTGAAGAGCAGTCGTCTTCGCTGGAGGAAACGGCTTCGGCAATGGAAGAAATGACTTCAAATGTTCAACAAAATGCTGAGAGTGCTAATCACGCCAATCACATTTCTCAAAATATGCGTGAGGTGGTTGAGGAACGTAAGAGCCTTCTTCAAACACTTTTAGACCAAACCATCAGTTCCAATCAGAGTGACATCGATAAAGTGAGAGAGTCGAACGGCGAATACTTTGTGAAGGCGGAGCAGATGAATGACCAGATGGTCATGGCGATGAAAGGGATTGGCGACAGTTCAGAAAAAATCTCTGGAATTACGTCTGTTATCAACGACATTGCTTTTCAAACGAATCTATTGGCTTTAAATGCGTCAGTAGAAGCAGCGCGTGCTGGAGAGCATGGAAAAGGCTTTGCGGTTGTCGCAGCTGAAGTTAGGAATTTGGCTCATCGCTCCGCGGAGGCCTCCGAAGAGATAAGTACATTGATCAAGAACAGCTTGGAGCAGGTGGCCAAAGGGACGTCCTTGATGGGAGAAGTAAATACTGTTGTTCAAGAAATGATTCAAAAAGCGGATAAAGCGCTCGAAGCTTTGAAGGAAAATTCTCGGCAGAATCTCGAAAAGTTAAACAACCAAACCACTGACAATTTGAAGGAGATTCAATCAGCAGTTTCCGAAGTGACCGATCTGATTGAAAATATAAAAGCGGCTTCAAATGAGCAGGCTGAAGGGATCCAACAAGTCAATATCGCAGTTTCAGAACTTGATAGGATCACTCAGCAAAATGCCCTACTGGTGGATGAGTCAGCGACTACCAGTCGATTAATGTCTGATCATTCCAATGAACTCATGAAAATCATCGAAGTCTTCAAATTGGAGCAAATCGAATACAAACCAGAAGAAGGATCAGGCTCTTCTCAAAAATTATTGACAAACACCAAGAACAATCAGCCTTCGGGTGGAATTCGTCCCAGCAGTTCCGTTGATGATGGACTTCCAGATTTTGAGTAAATTGAAAAATCTCAATGATCAATAAAGATGCTGACGACTACTCTAAAATTGGATCTTGTGGCTTCTAAGACTGTTGGCTCTGATCAGGAGGCATTTCATCTACTCGCCAGGCTTGCAGAAAAGCGGTTGGGAATGGATTTTCATAAGCGACGCCATGACCGACTTTTTTTAATGTTAGGAAAGCGGGTCAAAGCTACCTTCAAACAGAGCATAATTGACTACCTTTCGTTTCTTGATAAACATCCGAATGATCCAGAGTGGACTGAAGTTGAGCAAATTTTAACAATTCAGAAGACGGAATTTTTCAGGGAATCCTCTCAGATGAAATTCTTTGAAGAGACGATTCTACCGGAAATTAAACATCGTAAATTCAAAGAAAGGGATTCAAAAGTGCGGGCCTGGAGTTGTGGTTGCTCTACCGGGGAAGAGGCCTATACTCTTTCAATACTCCTCCATCAAAGATTTCTTCCTTCGACTGAGTGGGATGTTCGAATTTTGGCTTCTGACGTTCATCTGAACGCGTTGGAATTTGGTCAAAATGCTGAGTACACAGAAGAATCAGTACAAAATGTTTCCAAAGAAAATAAGCTCAGTTATTTTGAAAAAACTGGGCAAAATTATTCTGTCATTGAACCTTTGAAAGAGATGATTCAATTTCGTAAGATCAATTTGATTTCGGACAATTATCCCATAAAAACAAAATTTAGCGTTATCTTCTGCCGTAATCTTTTGATTTACATGACGCCATTCTGGCAGAATACGATTGTAAACCGTTTGAGAAACTATTTAGAGCCAGGCGGCTATCTACTCTTGGGGCACTCCGAATACTTGGCTGATAAAAAAGATTTTCAGCTTACCAAATTTAATGCTTTTCAATCTCCCATTTCCTAAAAAATGAGCATTTCAGGAAACAAGATCAAAGTATTGATCATTGATGACTCAGCCTTGGTGCGAAGAGTCATGACAGATATTTTATCAGCTGATTCAATGATCGAGGTGGTAGGAACAGCTCCTGATGCCCAGATTGCAACAAGACAAATTAGAAAATTGGAACCCGATGTCTTGACGCTCGACATTATGATGCCTGGGATGGATGGGTTAGAATACCTTGAAAGGTTAATGAAATCTCATCCCATGCCGGTAGTGATGGTCAGTGCTTTAACGCAGAAGGGCGCTCCCGATGCTTTGAAGGCTCTGGAGTTGGGAGCAGTTGAGGTGATTGGCAAACCTCAGACAATGGTTCGTGAGGGAATGGAGGAGATCTCCATTTCAATCGTGGATGCAGTAAAGGCTGCAGCTCAAGCAAAGTTGAAGAAAGCGGGGGATATCTTTCTAAAATCTCCTGAGAAACATACAGCTGATGCCATCATTCCTAAAAATCCTCCTCGACATCTCGGCGGACATGCGATTGATCCTTTGATTGCGATTGGTGCTTCGACAGGTGGAACGGAAGCCATTCTGGCTGTCCTGTCGAAGTTACCAGAATCAATGCCGGGGATTGTCGTTGTACAGCATATGCCGGGCTCGTTCACCAAGAGTTTTGCAGAAAGGCTTGATCGAAACTCAAAACTTACAGTGGTTGAGGCCACCAATGGAGAAGTTGTAGAAGCTGGAAAAGTTTATTTGGCGCCAGGTGAGCAGCACATGCTTGTGGAGAGCGCAAATCGTGGCTATCGCATTCGACTCAATGATGGTCCCCTAGTTTGTAGACATCGTCCATCCGTTGATGTTTTATTTCGTTCTGCAGCTCAGGAAGCAAGACACCATGCCCTGGGTGTGATTCTAACCGGCATGGGAGATGACGGAGCTCAGGGGATGCTAGAAATGAAGGAAATGGGAGCTTTCAATATTGCCCAAGATGAGAACAGCTGCGTGGTCTATGGGATGCCTAAAGTTGCTTTAGCTAAGGGTGGAGTGGATCAAGTGCTGGCCTTGAAGGAAATTCCTGAATTACTGGTCCAAAGAACACACTGATCAAAAATAAATTTCTTTCAGTCAATCTGCCTCTCGAATGATGATCTAGCCCCAGTTTCCATTCCCGATCATCTGTTTTCAAAATTCCCCTCCCCTCTTTAACTCCTGCGCAGGACCTGACAATAATTCCTGCAGTTGATTTCGAAAAAGGTTTGCTCCTCCATGAGCTGGATGACGCAGCCCAATAGAAGATATGCCAATTTCTGCAAGCTGCTGTTGAGCCTGTCTGCCAATCGCCAGGAGTCTTACATCAGGAAATTGAGCTATGAGATATTTGAGAACTTCTCTCCCGACCCTTCGCTCCGATGGTGTAGGTGTGCGGTTAGAAAGAAACCCGTTCTGTTTCTTGTAAGGGTGCCATGGAAACGAATTCCAAAGAATAGTTTTGTGAGTCAAATTAAAACGAACAAGTTCACTCCAAACGATTGTAGCAGTAGGTTCATTGAATCCCTTCTGATTCAATTTCTCTTTACTTGTTCGCTGATGTTTCTCACTAAACACATGGCTTCCAAACAACTGCTTATCTGCTAGCTCTCCAAGAAGTAATCGCTCTGATGTCATCGGAATACCCGTAAAGTGACCACCCTGATAACCTAGGGCTTCAGCCAACATAATATATTGAACCCGATCTAATCTCTCTGAGAAATAAGCACGCAGATTCTGCTGTCTAACTTTATAAGAATCATGGTGCTGATCGTGCTCAAAATCTACTTCCCACCAAGGATTAAAAACATCACCCTTTGGACTGTTTTTCAGAAGGCTCAGGAATTCATCGATCATATTATTTCATTTTTAGTTGGATCTTAGTTTGAAAAAAGTCTCCTCAAAATTACTTATCAAAAAAGATTTAATTTGACGTTCAAAAATATTACCCTTATCAATAGTATTTAGCATTGTGCATTTTAAATTTAATTAACTTTGCACTTAATTTTGACTGAATTTACTGGAGTGAAGAATGCGAAAACGAATTAGCATGCCTGATCGAGATTTCATGAAATCTGCTAAAAGTGCAGCTAAGTCTGGCCAGAGTTTAAGAGCCACAGCTTTGGGAGCAGGGGTAAGTTTACAAACCTATAAGAATCATTTGATAGATGTAGCGATGCGATTGCAGGAAGCCCCTCCAAATTTTCCAAAAGGTAGACGAACTCGGATGAAGGAACACATCTCTGAAGTCAGAAGTTCAGGCCAGGGAGGTCAGGGCAAAAGATTGGCACTACCCAATGAAATTTTCGCGATCATGGGTTGGGATGTTGGGATGAAAGTGAAAATCAAAAAATCTGGAAAGAAAGTAACCTTAGAGACTTATCAGGGACCTGAGTCAGGCTCCGTAGAGGATGAAGACTAAGTTGTCAATTATTCTGGGATTCGCTTCGATCCAATAACTAAAATTATTTAGTAATTGAATGATGGGGCCAACGCATGTAGAAACGTGCCCCATTTTGATATCTTGGATCTAAGCGAATGATCCCATTGTGAGCTTCAAGAATTCTCGCTACAGTCGCCAATCCAATTCCACTACCCTGCCTGGAATCATCCAATCTGATAAAGGGTTTGAAAATCCTGTCCCCTTCTGAACTTGGAATTCCATTGCCATTATCCTCAATCCAGCACTCGCACCAATTCCCAGAAATCCTCGTACCAATTTTGATCTCAACTTGATTAAGATTACCCCGATATTTTATCGAATTGCCGATTAGATTCTGCCAAACTTGACTCATTTTTAGCACATCACATTGTACCTTGGGCCATTTCGATGGAAGTTTGAATTTAACAATTCCCTGTTGTTGTTCCTGTTCAAATTGTTCAATTACAGTATGAAGAATTTTCCCCAAAGAAACAGTTTGCATGTCCCCAATTATTTTTCCAGCCATCGCATAATTCAACAAAGTATCAATGAAGGTGAGCATTTTGGTAAATGAACCTGGAATTCTATCCAGCAATTCATGCATACCAGGGTCATTTCTTATTTCTGGATAATCTTCCTGTAAACGATGTAAAAAAAGATTGAAAAGACTCGCTGCACCAACAACAGGAGATTTTAGATCATGACTCACCATATGAGTGAAATCCTGCAATTCCTGTTTTTGTTGTAGTAAGTTCTGCGAAAGTTTTTGAACTTGATCAAAGGCCTTTTTTGTCCGAATAGCCGAATTGATTCTGGCGAGTAGTGTGGTTTTCTCTACCGGTTTTAAAATATAATCAACGGCTCCTGCATCAAAAGCTTCTCGTAGCGTTTGTCGATCGTTTTTTGCAGTAACAATTAAGATTGGTAAATGAGCAAAGCGCGGTTGCTCTTTCAAAAGTCTTGTTGTTTCTATTCCACTCAATTCCGGCATCATGTGATCAATCAGCATCACATCAGGCACCCACTCCTTTACAGTTTCTAGGGCTTCTTTGCCGCTACAGACACTTCGAATACGCGAAGGCTGTTTCCTCAGAATATCTTCAATGACTAAACGATTATTTTCCTGATCATCAACGATCAGTATCTTGTCCATTTTGATCTAGTAAAATTTTGGTGGTGTTTGATTGATTGGTACGCAAGGCCCAATTAGTCTGAGAAACAATACCTTCCAACAGGGCCAAATCATTTTGAGAAAGCTCTGAGCGGTAGAGAATACTGCGCAACTTTGCCATTCTCTCTTTTCTGGTATGAGACTGAAGAAAGCCGACCTGCTGTAATTGATCCGCCCATCGCCCAAGGAACTGATTGATTCGATTTATCTCGGCTGCAGAAATTGTTGGTGTTTTTGAGATGTTTTGAGAGCTATCCTCTTGGGTTCTGAACAGTTCGTAACAACAAATTGCGACGCTTTGAGCTAAATTCAATGTTTGATACGTTCCAGTTGGAATCCGAACCCATCTTTGCGCCCACTCAAGTTCCTCGTTACTAAGACCTCTGTCTTCAGCACCAAAAATGATTGCATTAGGGGTGTCAGCTTGAACAAGCCATGCAAATGGCAATTGCAGATCTTCCAACTGCCGATTTCGATGCCGCTGTTGGGCAGTTGTCGCAATGACTCTTGTGCAACCTTGGAGAGCAGTTTCAAGGCTTTCAACAATCTTTGCCTTTTGCAGGATCTCTTTGGAATGGGTTGCCATTTTTAAAGCATCTTCACTATGAAGATCGCAACGAGGATTGACCAAAAACAACTCGTTGAGCCCAAAGTTCATCATCACTCGAGCAACTGAACCAACGTTGAGAGCTCCTTGGGGTTCTACTAAAACGATTCTAGGGAGCATTCACCTTCTTCTTGACACTGATCAAAAACGATATAGTTTGGGAATTCGAGTCGGGGTGTAGCGCAGCCTGGTAGCGCACACGTCTGGGGGGCGTGTGGTCGCTGGTTCAAATCCAGTCACCCCGACCATCCTACCAAATTTCTTCCAATCTTCGTAGTCTCCAAAACTTCTCCCAACTCTAAGCTGAATTCTGCAAGCACCAATCCTAGTTTTTGTTCAAGATCCTTCAAATAGAAATTTGATTGATAAGAGTTACTGCAGGTTCAGAGGGATCTCACAAAATTCAGGAATTACAAAAAAATCCAAGTATGGGCCTTGCATCCGAATCAGAAGGTACTGACTTCTAAAATATTGAAGCAATTTACTTAAGACAGAGATGGATGAATGGCAGTAGGAAAACTAACAGGACCAAAGAAAGCAGCTATCCTCCTCCTAGCACTAGGTGAAGAGGGAGCGGCAGAGGTGATGAAAAACCTGGAAGAAGCAGAGATTCAGCAAGTCGGTTATTACATGACCCGCTTCAACGATATTTCTTCTGAAGAATTGGACCAAGTCCTCGAGGAGTTTTATCGACAGTCTGTAATGAGTGATGGCGGTGGAGACTTGATGGCTTCACCGGATTTCATCAAAAATGCTCTTGCTGCAGCCCTTGGACCTGAAAAAGCCAAGGAACTCAATGCTTCCATGAGTTCCCAAACAGATGACATGGGTTTGGAAGCGCTTAAGTACATCGACCCTATAATGATTGCGAACTACATCCGTACAGAACATCCACAGACCATCGCACTAATTATCTCCTATCTTAACGATATTGATCAGGCGGCTACCGTTTTGAGATCACTTCCTGAAAATTTACAGGCTGATGTCGTTTATCGTATTGCTTCATTGGACAGTATCCCACCTGGAGTCGTCAATGAACTCAATGAGGTATTGACCGATGAGATGAAGCAAGCCGGTAGTATGGTCACCAAAGTGGGTGGGGTGGCTCCAGTAGCCGAGATCCTGAATGCAATTGATAAAGCTTCGGAAACAAGAATTCTCTCGACGATTGAAGAGTCGAACCCAGATTTAGCAGAACAGATTCGCGAATTGATGTTCACCTTCGAAGACTTGACCCTGATTGATAGTAAGCAGATGCAGACGGTTCTAAAGGATGTGGATAAGGCTGATCTAGCAATGGCTCTCAAAACTGCTAGCGATGCAGTGAAGGAACTGATTCTTAGTTCAATGTCGACGAGAGCCGCTGAGATGTTAAACGATGATCTTGAAAATATGGGACCTGTCAAGGTGGCAGATGTGGAAGGTGCTCAGCAGAAAATCATAAAAGTTGTCAAAAAGCTGGAAGAAGAGGGCAAACTAATTATGGCTGGGGCTGGTGACGACGTAGTTTGAGCTTTGATCCTCAATTAAGGGCCAATCAAGATGGCACTTTCACTCATCCATTAAACATCCACCCAAGCACTGCCTCCATTTGCTGATTCAACCATTGCTTGGACAATCTCAATTGAATGGCAACCATCTTCAACATTCGGATACCAACAGGCCATTTCGTCCGGACGATTCCCTTCATTTACCGCACTGATCACATCTCCTAAATCCCGGTAAAGATTCGCAAAGGCCATCACCATTCCTTCCGGATGGCCCACCGTGATTCGATTGGCTCGCTCAGCGGCTTCAGATAGATAATTCCCACCACGCTCCAAAATTTGTGTGGGCTGATTGAGTGGAGTCCAGAACAATTGATTGGGTTGCTCCTGGGTCCACTGAAGTCCACCCACTTCCCCAAAAACTTGAAGAGTTAAGCCATGTGTTCTGCCAATTGCCAGACCACTGGTCCACAAACGTCCAATGGTACCCTTGTTCATTCTAAAGGCTGAAAGGTTGTCATCTTCCAGTTGTCGGCTTTTTATCCCATGGCCAAAATCACTGGAGACCGATGTAACCTTTTGCTCTGTCACAAAGCAAGCCATATGAAGTGCATGAATCCCACAATCGACTGTAACTGCTGCCATTCCAGCTTGGGTGGGATCAAATCTCCAACGAACTCTGGGATTCTCAGCATCCTTGGCATCAGCCATAAATCCTCCCGCAAACTCAGCAACGACAACCCGTATCGCTCCCAAATCGCCATTTGCCACCATAGATCGCATTTGGCGCACCATTGGGTACCCAGTGTATCCATAGTTGACTGCGCAAATCTGGCCAGTCTTTCTGGATACCTCTACAAGGTCCTTAGCTTCTTCAACGGTCATCGTCATTGGTTTTTCACAAAGGACATGGAAACCAGCTTCCATGAACGCTTTTGATATTTGATGGTGGGTAGCATTTGGAGTTGCAACCGTTACTAGTTGTACGCGGTCCTCTCTATTTTTCTCCTTTTCCAACATTTCCTGCCAGTCACCGTAACATCTCTTTGTATCAAGTCCCTGCGCGACGCCATATGCAACAGCCTTCTGCGGATCAATATCCATAGCACCAGCAATAAAATGAAATTTTCCATCCATCACAGAACCAGCCCGATGAGCGAAGCCGATTTGACTTCCTTGTCCCCCACCAACCAAACCCCAGCCTAACTTTTTCAATTTTAACCCTCCGAATAAGTGAATGAAAGAACTCTCTAGATTACGAAATTAGCCCATACTTCAGTCAAAGAAGGGATTTTTGAGAACCCCAAAAGTCTGATGATCAGAATTTCAACTGTACCATGCTCAACTTTAGGATATTTTCAATCAAGACAAAGAAATGTCTTTGTAATGCTTCTTAAATGCTTCTGCGATTCGCTTGAAGATTAATTAATGACTTCAAGGAAAAATTCAGATGCCAGTTTATGTCTTATCGATGATGACGATTCATGATCCAGAAACTTACAGAAAATATACAGATCATACGCAGCCAGTGGTTAAAAAATATGGTGGTAAGTTTTTAACGCGAGGAGAGCCAGTTAGTTGCTTAGAAAGAGAGGAATATTCAGGAAGGCTCGTAATTCTTGAGTTCCCAAGCAAAGGAAAAGTAGATGCTTGGTTTGCAGATCCTGCCTACCAGGAAGCGGTTACTTTCCGGCAGGCAGCTTCAGTCATGCACCACTTACTGGTTCAGGAGGGTGGCGAAAATACAGCGGATCCTGACCCAAAACTTTAAATCGATTTTTAGTGAACACACCATTTGGGCTTTGTTTGGAAATCTGTAGCCTTGATCGTAGAACCTTTGAATGTGAATAACTGACCGAGATCTAGACCGTCCAAACTGATTTTTGCGGAGAATTTTGCATCACTCAAATCTGATGGCGATCCCCCATTAGTAGATTTTTGCAGGGTAGTCCTCAAAATTCGGAGTGCAGATCTGAGGAGAGAATTTTGGTTGTGACAGGTGTCTTGAATTTCTTTCAAAACTTCCTTCACTTCAATTTGGTGGTTTTTTGCTATTTTGCTTTCTTTTGAAAAGCTGACCTTTTCAGCTGCAAAAATATTAAGAGGAAAGAGTGATAAGCTGGCAATGAGTAGGAGCCTTTTCATTGTGGATTCTCAGGTTCAGTTTGGCAATTTGCCCCCCGCAGACTGACGTTCATTCCCAATGCCAAGACTCAATTACTCGGTTCGATTTGTTCGACTTTTCCTTGTTTTTTT
>JACLAC010020521.1_pt1 | contig 17307 bp, 27 predicted proteins | sample 8027881 | NCBI WGS metagenome assembly JACLAC01 (sample SAMN15725517, study PRJNA655200) | protist metagenome | isolation source: fluorescence activated cell sorting (FACS) single amplified genomes of... | place: Spain: Blaines Bay Microbial Observatory, Mediterranean Sea | collected 2016-01-19
GGCTGAACGAAAAATACGACCAGCACATCACCTACACGCCGATTTTGCTGAAGGCGGTCGTACCCGCCCTGAAGGAGTTCCCGCTCGTGAACGCGAGCATCGACGATAGCACTCAGGAAATCGTCGAGAAACACTACTACAACGTCGGCTTCGCGACCCACACCGAGGACGGTCTCATGGTGCCCGTCGTCAAGGACATCGACGGAAAATCCATCGTGGAGGTCGCAGCAGAGATGGAAGACCTTGCCGAGCAGGCTCGCGACCGTTCTATCGACGTCGCGGATCTCCAGGACGGGACGTTCACGGTGACGAATCTCGCGCTTGACGGCGAGCACCGCACCTTCGGCACGCCGGTCATCAACCATCCCGAGGCAGCCATCATGGGCATCGGTCCCATCGGCGAGAAGCCGATTGCGGTGGATGGCGAGGCCGTCGTCCGCAAGCGAGTTCCGCTATCGCTATCGTTCGATCATCGACTCATTGACGGCGTGACGGCAAATCGGTTCATGGAGTATGTCATTGAGGCCATAGAAGATCCGGATATACTGCTCTCGCGGCTGTAATTCCCTTGGTTTGTATCTACACGTTGTGAATTATTCATCAGCTACTGAGATCTCGTCGCATCAACTTTATAGCGTTTTTTCGTCTGACTCCCCTTTGACGTTATCTGGAGCGGAGCCGCGGTCGCTGTAGTCCTCACGACCGATAGCCTCGCTACCGAGCATGTTATAAATCATCTGTCGCACCTCTTGTGCCGATTCGTAGCTTTCGTCGCTAACTGGACCGAGTGCTTCGCGGAACGTCTCTGTTCCTCCTGGTAGCTCAAGTTCGTGGTCACCATACTTCTCAACAAGTTCATCGGTCGATGCGGGGTACTCGTGCGATTCGAGGTCGTCATTGAGATCCCCTAGCTCTACACCCATCTCTCTATCATTTGAGTTAGACATCGTTTTTACCCCATGGAGCGAGAGACACTAACAGCTTATGGCTAATAAGCTCCACAGATGAGAATATCGCGATTTGGAGAGCTATCCGGTGATTTTACCGAGCGCTTCGCCTTCGTGTAGATTGACGGAGTAACGAGTTAGCAAGGAATAATTGGGATAGGAGATCGACGCTACGTTGAGTGTACAGATCGTTTAGGGACTGAATTGATCCCAGTCTCAGTTTCGTCACACTACAGAAGAGCGTCCGAGGAAGAGGAACAATGAAGAAATTTGCTCTGTAGGGTCGCTAGACAGAGCTTGATTGCGGCGTTTCCACTGAATCAGCCAGCGGTTAGAAACTGACCTACCTCAGTTGATTCTGCAAATATCTAACTGTTCGATGAAAGTTGTAGATGGCACACCTCAGGATCATCTCCCGAAACTCCAGAGGCCAGCTCCGCGCACGCACGGCGGAACCGAGCGTGCGCTTGATGGCTGAAAAGACTGTTTCGACCATCCTGCGGCAATTGTAGCTGTCCGAATCCATGCGAGCGTTGTGAGCGTGATCGAGCGAGTTGTGCAGCCGATGCTTGATGAGCGGACGAACTCCGTTATCGCGGAGTTCGTCGCGGAAAGCCTTCGCATCGTAGTCTTTGCCGACGGCCAGCGAGAGCAGGTGGCAATGTCGTCGACAAGGTCGACCAGATTCCCGATACGAGAACTTGCCGTCTGGTCGGATTCGCATAACCGACTGGTCCACACGATCCTCTCAAAGCCGTGCTGGTCAATCAACTGCCCAGCGCGCCGTCATGCGCTCGTTGTGTATGCGGCTGACGTCTTTCGGAACACGGACACGAACCGGGTGCTTCGGCAGTGAATGTGCACACGAGTCCGCGATTCTCGTGTCTCAATCGAGGAGTGGCGGTTTCGCAGCGTGAAACCGGTATGATGCGTCGATCATACTAGTGCAGTTTCTACTGATGGAAGATAGTGGATTATATAGAAAAATAGATATCATTCTGCCACAATATGGATACCATGAGACATCAAATTCCAGACAAACAATTCACCCAGTCTCTGATTTTCATCGCAATACTGCTATTTCTGGTTCCTGCGGTCACTACCCATCTTCCACTTGGAGAATCAGCGAAAGGAGTCATCACGGTCTGTATTTACGCTATCGCGAGTCTCATTTCGTGGCGATTTGGGAGACGCCGCGCAAGTATCGGCTGGCTATTTTTTGCACTCAGTATGTGTGTATTGCTATTTATCGGCGTGAATAACGACCTGCCGGCCCTCATGGCATTTTTCGCTTGTTTAGTGATTGGATTCGGTCTTGTTGTTTCCGAAGGACTTGTTGAGACGTGATCAACCCACTCTACAGTGCCTGTTGAATTGGGGGACGACGCGGTGATCACAGTGGCCCACAGAGCTGTTCGATGTTCGAGATAGCGAACATCAGGACGATTTCACGGAATTCACGATACCAGAAGTACGCTCCTTCTAATTTAGTCAAATAACTGATAGCTGGGTGTCAGAATTGCCTGAACAAAGGTGGCAAAGCGGACAATGTGAGTAGGTGTCATAGTCTTAAACTATAGTTTCCCAATAGGGCGGCCATTCTTACCCTGCCTGCGGCGTAGCGGGGGTCTGGCAGCGAGCGTCAAAGCCCAGTTACGCAACGGCTGTATACGATTGTGGTGCAGTCAGCGGTCCGTGGGAATAGAGTGTTGCAGTGTCGTCAGCTACGGCGCGTGAGGGTCGTTGGAATCGGCCAACGGCGGCTCACCGCCCCCGATGTCGAACTCGGTCTCACAGTTGAGACAGCGATACTCCGAGTCCCCGTCCGCGCCTGCGGCGGGCTGAGTCTCAACGTTCTCGGACTCACAACTGGGACAGGCGACCGTCGGAGTCATGCCGTCGGGTGTGTCGCGCATGGTGTTTTTCACCCTAGTTTGATCGCCGTCGGTCCGGCACTGGAGTCGAATTCATTGTTACAGTCTCGGCAGAGATACTGAAGCCCGCGTGCGGCAATCTGAACGGTATCCGGTGAGTCACAAGTCGGGCACGCGACCGTGTTCTTGTTCGCGTTGGCTGTATCGTTCATGGTGGCTCACTTCGCCGAATATTCGGTGCAAATGGTTGTAAATCTCGTGGCCGTGCCGACAATCCTCCGGAATGAACTACTTCGGGTCTTGTTACAAAGTCCTCGAAGACGACCACTCAACCCGATCAAAAGTATACCCACCGCACTCAGGGCATACCTGCCGCTGGAGCCTGAAGCGCGCCCCACAACTCTTGCACTCGTATGGATCGGACTCACCACGGTCAGCCCTTGTGAATGCCGTTTTAACGTGTCCCAGAGTGCTCATTGCAATCCACCTGTGCGGAGTATTAATATTCCACAATATGAAAGTCTTGTGCCATCCTATAGTTACCAGCCATATCAAGAAACTCAATAAGAACGAGAGCACAGTGTTTCATCGAGAGCGTGGTCAATCCACTCTTGGAACGCCTCGAAACGGAACCCAATCGTTAGCTTGGACGACTGGGGCCGTTCGTAGCGCTCGTGCGCGACTGTCGGGGCAAGGTGGGCGGGAAGGGCTTGACCAAATTGAAAATGGAAACTCTACGAGAGATCCGTACGCAAGTCGTCCCAGCAGTCGGGACAGAGCTGCCGGTCGATGCAGTAGCGTTTGACTTCGGCTTCGTTGCCCATGAACTGTTTCGTCGAGCGCGTCGTGTCCTCGATCTCGAGGGTGACGCGGTGGCGAGGCCGTTCCTCGGAGACGGACTCGTCACAGACCGGACACGCTGTCATGTCGTTATAATTGTGATACGATGAGATAAATCTACCTGAAATGCTTCGTAATCTATCGACAGTGTGAATTCACGACACAAGCCACCTCATCAGTGACTTCCGGCGAGCGAGCAGCGAAATCATCGACTGGCATTGGTGAATAACCCGCCTTGTGTAACATCTCGTCTTGGCTGGAAGGCTCGTCTGTTACATAAGTCAATCCAGCGGCGCTGGTCGCGACGAATCAAGAACCCGAGCGAGCGACTGGCAGTTTATCGTCTCTCCGGAGGGGGGGGGGGGGTCGGGTGTCCACAGAATGAGCAACGGCGACAAGTCGGGAATGAGTGTAAGGAGAGCCTGGGACCGGCCCCGCCCACCTTAGCAGGAGCCGGTCTACGGTCGCGACGAAACTCCCCACTACGCTTCCCCCGCCAGCGAAGCCTATTTGCGCATCCTTCATCTAGCTTATTCGGATCATGGCTATCAAGCAGATGGACAACGTCCTCATCGTGGTTGAGGACCTCGAAACTGTGAAGGCGTTCTTCGCGGAGCTCGGCATGCAGTTGGAGGGCGAGACGCGCGTTGAGGGAGAGTGGGCGGACCGTGTCGTGGGCCTCAAGAACGTCCAGAACGACATCGCCATGATGCGGACCCCCGATGGCCACGGCCGCATCGAACTCTCGAAGTTCATCGCGCCCAAGGCCACCCGCGACGGATCCGAGGAACCGGCGGTGAACACCCTGGGATTCGCCGCATCATGTTCGCCGTCGACGACATCAACGAAGTCCTCGACCGCCTCCGCTCCCATGGAGCCGAACTCGTGGGCGAAGTCGCCCAGTACGAAGACGTGTACCGCCTCTGCTTCGTGCGCGGCCCCGAAGGCATCATCGTCGGATTGACCGAGGAGCTCGACCAGGGTTAGCCCGAGACCTATGAGGCACTATCACCTCTGAAAGCACTTGCTGTACAAGATACGAATGCTACGCATTGATAGGTCCAGTCTCAACTTCTATTTTGTCGAGATAATTCTATGTATAGGATTCAAATTCCACCGAACTGGCCGTATTTCGCCGTCCTTGAATCGCTTTTTATGACCGCTCTCCATTGGACAAGTGTGACCGATCTATGAGCGACCACGAGAGAATTAAGGACCCGAAGGAGGCGCTTGAAATCCAGAACGTGGTCGCCTCAACAGCGATTGGACAGGAGCTTGATCTTCAATCAGTGGCAATAGATCTCGAAGGAGTGGACTTTGATCCTGACCAGTTCCCCGGATTAGTCTATCGGGTACAGGACCCACAGGCGGCAGCACTGATTTTCCGGTCGGGAAAGATCGTCTGTACCGGTGCGAAATCTGTTCCAGACGTTCACGAGGCACTCGAAGTCGTCTTTGAGACACTCTCAAACCTCGGAATCGATGTGATGGAAGATCCCGTCATCGAAGTGCAGAACATCGTATCAAGTGGTGACCTTGGCGAGCGCTTGAACCTGAATGCGATTGCGATTGGTCTTGGTCTCGAAGACGTCGAATACGAACCAGAGCAGTTCCCCGGACTCGTCTACCGACTTGACGAGCCTGACGTCGTCGCGTTGCTCTTTGGCTCGGGCAAAACAGTCATTACAGGTGGAAAAGAACCTGAAGACGCAAAAGCGGCGACAGAGGTGCTCATCTCCAAACTCACAGATCTCAGTCTCCTTCGCTAAACAGGGAGGACATCGGAAACGGTGGGGTGTCACTCCAGTGTGATCGGCACGGTCACACCCCTGGTATCGAGATGGAATTATCGGTGATAGGAGACAACTACGACAGGGCTGGTGGCCGGAGAAGCGGACTGTCGTGGCGAGCACGTCGGGACGTGCGGTTTTCGGTGGTGGGTAGCACGGTAACTGCTCTTCACTCGACTCGGACGCTACTCCGAGAATCCATCCCACCAGCTCCGCCGGCGCGCTCGCTATCACGGTCCATCGTATGTGCATCCAAAACGCACAACCGTAATACTTCCGCCCGTGGGCGTTGAGAACTACTATTTCGATGTCGAGACACGTAAGCGACCAGAACTCTCGGGTCGAACGTACCGGACATTGTTTTCGGGACTGCGAGGCACTCGCCGCGAGCGCTGAGGCGAATCCAGGCATGCATAGTGATTTCACGCGCAAGCTCTCTTCGCAACGACGTTAAGCGCTCGTTCCGCGAATCCGTGCAGAATCTTCTCTCGTGGGCTCTCAGCAGTGAGCGTCGAAACATCGACCAGCTCATGGAGGAACTTGACGCGCTGTTCGTCTAACGTGCGAAGTCGAGTAACTAGACAGCGCCGGTATCAGCAATGAGTAATAGCACTGAGCTCAGGACGAGACTTTTCTGGTTGAGTCCCGAATGCTGGGTATGCCGACCTACATCGCCCAAATCAACGTCAACGAAGACGAATTTCAGAACCCCCAAGAGCTGATAGCGATCTGGGGCACGATTCGAGAGGATATCGAGCGTCTCGGTGGCGAAATCTTGCAAACGTATGCGGTTCTCGGCGGCTATGACTTCCACCTCGCCTTTGAGGTTGAGAGTGGCGAGGTAGCCTTTCAAGTTTCACAGACTATCGAACGGCATGGTCTCGATACGGAAACAATGCGAACACTCCCAGTCGAACGCATCGGCGAACTCGTTGACGATATCTAAACTCATACGGTAAGAGCAGCGATAGCGGATCTTCACGTGAGTGCCTATGGTTAGTCAGATTTAGAGAACTCCTGCACGATGGTATCAAGACGTGTGTTTCCCTTGACGCACTGGTCGTTATACGTATTCATGAACTTGCGAGCGACGCCAAGCGCCGTCTCATGATCGGCGGCACTCGTGAGCAGTTCGACATCACCGGAGGTATCTGCCGAACCGGAACGGAGATTGATGCGGTAGCTCTCCCCGCTTGTGCTCCCGGTCTGCTGATCGGATGGTATGAGTTGGAGAGCGATGTTCGTCTCTGTATGTTCGTATTCTGTGACCGGCTGGGGGTTGTATCGTATCAGCTCGTCGTCTGGCTGATCGGCTTTTTGCCATCCGGTCGGCATTTCATTGTTTGGCATACCTGCTCGTTCGGGTGCCAGCGTTTAACATTACCCGCTTGACTCTGTCAGTCATCGAGAGTTACTATTCCGGGCCATCATAGCTATCGGGCTTCCACTCGTGTGAAAACTCGATGGCAATCGATGTTGATGCAGCGTGCGAGGAACTCCAGCGTGCTAACGACGCAGCGGACGGCGAAGTACAGCGCCACATCAACTCCATCGACGAAGGATTGATGGAACTCGCTGAGGGTGACAAGATAACCGAGGCAGAAGCGGATCCTGACCGTGTGGCCGAACTCGAAGAGATGCTCTGTTGATCGCCGGTTCCGTCTAGCGATTCTATCGCTGATTTCAGGGGAATTGGACGCCCTCTTGCGGTATGGAGCGGTTACGACAACGCGCAAAGAAGTATCGAGGGCTTGCCAAAGAACACGTGGAAGATCCAGACGCGCCTGCCGTCGCCGACGAAGACGGCGACGGCGAGCATGCCGAGTGGAACAAAATCGCGTTACTGCTCCTCCGCGAAGACATCGGAAAGCCGCTCCGGCATCTCGAGGATTATCTCAACGAGATGCCCGGAATTCTCGACGTGTTCGGGCTGGAGAAGTCGCCGGATCACACATCGTTCTGCAATTGGGAGAAGGAGATCCCGATGCGGACGCTGCGCAGCCTGCTCCGCAGAACAGCGGAGCAGGCTGGCTTCTCGGGAACTGGCGCGATCGATGCCAGCGGCTTCCAGCGTGGTCAGGCGAGTCATCATTACCGCAAGCGGGCGGATTACTCGTTTCAAGCGATGAAGACCACGATTCTTGTTGATACGGAGTCACTGGCGATTAAGGACGTCCATTTCACGACGAAGAAGGCCTACGACGGGCATATCGGGTTGCAGGTCTTCCGGCGGAACGCCGGAGACCTGCGGGAGCTCCTCGCGGACAAGATGTATTCATGGCGTGAGTTGCGTGAGAAGTGTCGTAGTGAAGCGACGCGTCCAGTGATCAAACATTGTGAGCAATCCTCGTTGCAGAAGGCTCACAACGCCCGAATCGACGATGACGTCTACAACCAGCGATCAATGAGCGAAACCGTCTTTTCGATGCTGAAGGCTGATGACGGAGAGAATCTGCACACGAGGACGTGGCACGGCCAATTTCGAGAGCTGACTCGGAAGTGTATCGTGCATAACCTCTCGCGGGCGGTCGGCTAACGCCGCCGCCCGCTCTTTCTTCGCCAGATGGTCTGAGAGGCATCGCCGATCCGTTCGATGATCTTTCCTAAATCTGGCAGTTCTAACTCAACCGCAAAGCCGGATTTCTGCATCAGCTGTCACGTCGAATTAGCGGAAAGAGTAGCTGAGAGTTGTATTCAGCCACCCCACCCCTTCGCCGTCCATCGATCAACAGGGCACGAAGAGAAACTCGCTGGTCTCAGCGCGGAAACCGACGATCAAGCAATCGTCTCTCACATCGAGAACGCGTTTGACCACCTCAATGCTGCTGCGGACGGATTTGGGACATCATAGATTCACCTCAGACCGTTTTGTAAGTTGAAGGTGCAGAGAAATTCATGGATTGTGATGGCTCTCCGCCGTTTTATTGCTATCGAGGACGAAAAGGTCTGCATGGAACTACGTGAACCGGAACCCGCTGATGTCGAACGGATAGGCGAGCTTATCGAGAGCACGCTGACCGCTTCGTACGCACTCAGCCCTCAGCAGATCGAAGGACTCCTCGAAGACGATTTCGATGGGGAACGGCTTACAGAAGCGTTCGAAGCGTCTGATTCAGTCACACTCGTCGCAGAAAGCACCGTCAACGGGACAGAAACCACGGTTGGGGGCATCGTTGAAGGAGAATTCGACGTGGATGAAGGCAACGGCGAAGTTCGATGGTTGTTCGTGGACCCGGAGCACCGTGGAGGGGGAATCGGTACCGAACTGTTCGAAACTGCAGTTGGGAGACTCCGCAAACAGGGTGCCGAACGCATCACAGCAACCACGTTCGAAGCCAACAGGGAGGGCAGCCAGTTTTTCGAGCAGTTCGGGTTCCAGCATACTGACGACCGACAAGTAGAGCTCGCGGGTGAAACGCTCGTAGAGCACGTCTACACTGAGCATCCGACGGAAACCGAAACAGCGAGTGAGTCCGATTCGGAGGGTCAGTCTGACACCGCCGATCTTCCGAATACGGAAACGACGAACGACATCACGACTGCAACAGCCCATGACGGTCAGCAAGTGTATATCAACCTCACTGAGGAAGATTCAGGCACTGAAGAATCATTTTTCGTCGCGTACACTGACGAAGAGCACACTGACCCGTTCGGGTACTATTGCGCTAACTGTGGGTCGTTGGATACAGCGATGGATAACATGGGTCGGATCGAATGCATCGACTGCAGCAATGTCCACGCAGAGCGTTCAGACGAAGCCTATGATGATTCGTATCTATAGATTACAAATGGAGCGAGTAGCCTGCTTCGAATAATATTAGAGATCACTATGTCGCCCGGTGACTGGTAGCTTGCTATTTAAAGCCGAATACTGAATCAAACGGCGATGCTGATGGCTTACTAAGCGATGTGGCAGTACCAGCAATCCAATCATGCACGAAACCGAGTCTCTCATGCTGTCACCAACACAGCCGACATTTCTGACGCAAAAGTCATCGGTGAGGTCTCCGCTCTCCTGAATGTATTATGAATACTATCAGATTGCGGGTTGCAGAAGAAAACCGAGAAGCGGTCTTCAATGTGCTCAACGAGCGAGACATCGATTTCGTCACCATTCCAACTGAAGACGACGAATCGATTGTCGAAGCTCCGGTTCCTACAGACGCCCTCGGTGAAGTGCTCGATGCGACCCGAGAAGCAGGTCTCGATGATGATTATATCGTCGTGCTCAACGCCATCAATACGACGACCCCGCACATGGAGGAGTTGCAGGACCGCTATGCAAACGACTACGACCCACTTCGACTACCGGAACTCCGGTCGAAAGCCCGTGATTTCAGCTCGGATCCCGGATCGTTCGGCGTGATGGTCTTTTTGAGCGCTGCGATTGCCGCAATCGGTTTGTTGGTTGATTCGCCAGCAATTGTGGTCGGGTCGATGGTGATCGCGCCGCTGGTTGGACCGGTTCTCACTGCTACAGTGGGCGCGATTGCTGGCGACCGCGTGATGTTCGCCGACAGTATCCGCATGCAGGCCCTCGGAGTCGTTGCAGCCATCGTCGGTGCGTTCATAACGTCTCTGGGTGTCCAAACTCTCGGATTGGTCCCTGCACCAGTTGCGATCAGTTCAATCGAGTTGATCGGTCTCCGCATGGCACCGACCCCTCTATCAGTACTTGTCGGGTTCGCTGCTGGGATCGCTGCTGCAGTAGGGTTGACCACGAAAGGCACGAAATCCCTTATCGGGGTATTGATCGCTGCCGCGCTTGTGCCTGCCGCCGCTGCTGCCGGCATCGGAGCTGCCTACGGTGCGCCGCGCGTTGCGATCGGAAGCACGGGTCTTCTGATCGGAACCATGGCAGCGGTTGATATCGGAATGTACGCGACACTTCGCGTACTGTATCGCTCGCAAGATCTCGATGCAGCACTGTTGACCGACCGCGATCTCTCGCGAGCGGCCGCAGTGACTGTCGCAATAATCGTTCTCGGGGCTGCTGTCGCTGGCTACACGGTCATTGAACAGACGACGTTCCAACAGACTGTCGCTCAGGAGACCGCAGATACGCTCAATGAACCAGCATATACGAATCTCAGTCTCGTCTCGCTTCGCTATCAGTATGGTGGACCGCTCTGGCTCACCGGATCGCCGAACGTCACTGTGGCTGTTACACAATCGCCAAATGGCTCCTATCCTAAGTTGCCGGATCGATTAACCGACCGGGTTATCGATGCGACCGGCCGGAACGTGACCGTCCACGTCAAATTTCAGTCTACTGGAAAGCCAATAGCAACACCTGAATCAAACGGAACAGCGCGACTCAGACCGGCGTTTGAGAGGACCGTCGGCTAGTTGGCTAATGTGGGTGAGATTCTCCCCATGTCTCACATCAGAGATCGCCATGCAATCGGACTACTTCCCCACCTGTTGACTGTACCATCTCATCATGAACAGGATACACATTCTCTCTGGGGTTGCTGAAACCAAGTGCAGATTTGACTTCTTCGTCAACGCTGGGATCTAAATCTACGTAACCAATTCCATCTTCTACTTTTACAATCTTTCCAATGTGTTCATACACATTATCATGGACTGGCTTTCCCTCGTCTTCTTGAGTGAAGTTCGTGCGCACAACCCTCCAAAGCGATGTTTTCGGATAGTAGTTCGGCTTGCAGGATTATGACAACATCTCTTTTGAGTTGAGTTCTTTCTGTAGCCTATTGCGAGATCGGCCCGGTTTCGAGAGCACTTATGAGTGCAAAGTCAACGATTAAGGCTGCTGCGGCCGTTAGCACCTAACTATGCCAATCGTTGCAACGCTCAGTACCATGCCCGTTCAGGACACGAGTTCAGCTGAAGAAATCGCCACGGCCATCAGAACACTCGATAACTACGATGTAGAATACGAAGTCAATCCATTGGTGGTGTCGCAAAGTCCTCTAGACTTTGCCTCTGGTAGCCTCCACTGAGAGGTCACAGCTCATGGTTGTTTTGGTTGATCGACTGAGGAGTTCGTCGAAGAACGTTCGGTAGTGACCTGGATTGGCGTACTTCACGAGTCTGAGTTGAAGCAATGCCTCTAACCCGGCTTCTGTCCAGCGCATCCATTGGTTCTTGCATCGGTTCGCTACCTCTCCCATCGCTCGTTCCACGGGGTTCGAGGTCCACGGTACCTCGAACCCCTCAAGAGCCTGCTCGGCGAACGTCACTATCGACGGCAACCACCGCCGGAGATACCCCGCAGCCTTCCTCGAACCGAACTGCGAGAGTTGCCACGCTGTCTTCTCAATACGCTTGGTCGTTCGCGCGATCCGTTCGCGGATCGCCGCGAACTCCTCCTCAGGTCGGTGCTTGGCAACCGAATTCTTCAGATGGAACACCTCGTCGATCACTTCTGTAACGATCTCGGTGCGCCGCTCCAAGGAGAACACGCCGTCATCCCAGAGATTGTAGCCTAGCGTCCGGCCGACGTGGACGAGGTCGAGCTGATGCTTGCGGCTTTCGTCAGTAAATGCCGTGACGATACTGTCATCAGCGTCACTGACGACCGTAGCGTCGTCAGTGACTGCGCCGATGTCATCGAGAGCGGCCGCTGTCTCGTCCCAGTCAGCATTGATCGACAGATCCAGCAGGGACCGTGAGTCCTCAGCAGTATCCTCGCCGAGCGTTGCTTGAACGGAGTGGTACGATCGATCTTCGTCTTGGCTGTGACACTTCGTTCCGTCGGCGATAATCGCGTCAGCGTCCGTTCCGGCAACACAGTCAGGAAGGAACTGCTTGAGCTTGCTGCCGTATTCTTTGGCACGGCGGTTGATGGTGTCTGGCGACGGCATCGAGACGAAGCCGTCGCCGTGATCGGCGGCATCTCGATAGCTGAGAGAGGTAGCGAGATCGACGCTCTTGGCCGCGATGTCCTGTTGATAGCGATTCTGCCCGTCGAAGTCGATGACGTCTTCGACGGGCCGAAGATAGCTCGGTTCGTCGTGGTCAGCGGCTGTATCTTCGACGTAGTGGAGGTCGAATTCGTGCTCGCCGGCGGTCGTAACGGCTGTGCGGGGATCGGTGCCGCGGCGCTGGAACCGCTGGTCACCGTTGCCGTGGGCGTATTTTTCGCCACAGAGCGCCTCGACGCGGGCCGCGTCGAGGCTCTCGACCAGTTCTTCGAGAAGTACCGATTCGATGTTCTGGTCGGTGACGAACTCGGCGAGTGCGGCGAGCGGTATGGTTTTGTCGTCATCGGTACTGAGTTCGAACCGCACGTTGATTTCAGCGTGCATGGGGTGGTCTCGGTTTGGTCACCAGAGACAACCCCTTCCTGAAGGGAGTCAGTTGCTACCGAAGTCTAGACCGCTTTGCGACACGACCAAATATTCATTCGGAGTCCGGCAAGGGTATTCATCGGATAGATGCCCGACAACAGGTGATGCCACTGGAGGATGTGGTGAATGAGGAGCACGTCGATTAGACCACTAAATCCAAACCCGAACACACCGGCACCTATGAGTGCCCGACGAGAGACGCCATCAGCCAGCGTCCGAGACCGACCAGTCGCAGAGTCATTCATTCATCCACCTCGACAGTTATCGCATGCGGGAGATAGGCGTTATTGCCGTATCCTTTCTTGTTCCACGGATACTGATCGTTTTCGATGCCGCGAAGTTCCTGCTCGGGGTCGGAAACAGTCGCCGGCTGAGTTCGTTCCGCTTCATCAGTCGCACGCGAGCAGAGTGTATGCTCGCCGGGGTCGGGTTTCCAGACGTGCCGGAACTTCGTGGGTGCGTAGGGTCCGAGATCAGGGCCGACCAACTCGGTGTCATGCCACGAATCGCCGCCGTCAGTCGAGATCTCGACGCCCTTGACGCGTTCTTCGCCCGACCACGCGATGCCCGCAAGTTCGACTGTCGAGGTCGAAAGTGTGGTGTTATCCGCGGGCGCGATGATGAGCGATTTCACCAACTGGTCGAAGAGATAGGCGTTCCGTACTTCCTCAACTGCCTCTGTGAACTGGTCGTAGGTACTAAAGACATCCACCGACGCATGGTGCGTCGGCTCGTCATCTTGGACGGGAATAATGCGATAGGACGACTGCTGGTATTCGGTGTAATCTTGTCCGTCTCGGTCGGTCCACTCCTCGCCGTGGACCATCTCTTCCATCACACGGACCTCCTTGACCCATTTCACGCTGTTGTTGCCGAACCAGCCGGGGACGATCAACCTAACTGGATAGCCATGTTCTCTGGTCATTGGCGACCCATTCATCTCGTAGGCCAGCAGACAGTCGTCGACGATTTTGGACATCGGTATCGACCGACAGAACACATCCTTGTCGGGAGGTGCCTCGCCGCCCATCGCCGAAAGCCAGAGACCCTCGTCGGCTGCCGCCCCATACTCGTCGAGAACCGCGCGAACGGGTGTCCCTGTCCAAACGGCGCTACCGATGGCCCCGTCCCCCCATTGGTCGCCCTCGGCTTCGGGGTCGAAATAGGCTCGGCTATTTCCCGAACATTCCATCATGTGGATGACTGACTCGGTAGGAAAGTCACACCTGAGTTCGGTCATTCCGATTTCGGCCTCGCATTCGACCAATCCCGTGACCGAGACGACCCATTCGTCGGCGTCGATGTCGGGCGTGCGGTGGTGAGTGCGGATGTAGTGTTCGTCGCGTGGAGTGAGGTGGCTTGTGAGGTTTGCACGTGATGCTGTCTGTGCATTTGCTGGGTCAGAAACAAGCACGTCCAAGCCCGGATACCGCTGGGTGAGGGCCGTACGCGCTTTCGGATTTAATTCCTCAAAACCCATGAACTCTGTTTGGTGATTGGCTATTCGCGTGTTTTGCTTGCATACGACTGCGATATTGTCATTCGGTGAACTAGAGGCCTATTGGCGAGATATCATCGTACTCCGACACAAGCAGTTTCAACGAGGTGCGCTTTTGAATTGTTCATTACCACAATCAGTATGGCTGGATAACAGTACGAATGTGAGGTAGAGATGACGTTCCTCTCGCCAACCGAATTCCGGAACAAACAGTACAAACTTCGGGGCCTCTTCAACGAACTGGCTGAAGACGGCTGGATGTAGTGATGATATCGCCGTCGTCGACCCGTCTTTGATACTCGGTTTCTTCAGACGACCAGTCGAGTCACAGCCACGAAGCGTCGGTCGCCGTTTCCCGCAAATTGAATAAAGAAAGATCCAATTTTTCAACAGAAAGAAACAACGAAAATTGTAGCTGTTCATTGGCACATGCAGGCATACGGTTAACAGGTATATCGGTCTATCAAACAAATATGTCATCAGGAGAGTGGAGCGGTGAGGACGAGTATGAGTGTACAATCTGTGAGCAGGTGTTCGAGACCAAAGATAAGCTACAAGAACACCAGCAACAAGAACACTCCGAAGAGCTTCAGTAGTTACCCAACTACCAACGTTGTGCTGACTAAGCCCGTAGAGAGCGTGTGAGATGGTGGTGTTGTCAATCGTCTCGCTTCTCTTTTGTACTGCCCTAATTGATGAGTTTGACTGTTCGTTCTTAGATACTCGGCTGGAGGCAGATCCTTACGGCGGTTCATACACTGCTGAAAGTGATTAGACCGGTCAAACGTACTGGCCAATGTGTGTTGCTGCCTACCTTTTCTGCATCCCAACAGCAATCATGTACGAACGCATGTGAATAAAAAAGATTGTTGATTGATTTGATTTGGTTATGTTATCGCCCGTAGACGGACCATCATCCGCTTGCTTGCTAATAACTCGCTTGCAGATGCAGCCAATCTGATTACACAAACCGGTGGCTACGTGATGCTTGGAGGACCACTATGAACACTGATGAAGCCGAGAAACTCCTCGTCGAAGGCGTACAGGAACTCTACTATGCTGAACAGCAGTTGGTGGACGCGACAAAAACTCTGGCCGACCAAACTAACAACGACACAGCGAGCCAAGCGTTCACAGAGCATCACGAAGAGACTCAAAACCACGTCGACCGAATTGAGCAAGTATTCGATCACATTGGCGAAGAACCCCAGACCAGAGAAGAGCAGGTCGTAGACGCATTGATCGATGAACACGAGCAGTTTGCACAAGACAACGATGGCGACGTGCTTGACCGATACAATATCTCCGCCGGACAGAAAACCGAACACTATGAAATCGCCGCTTATGGCAATGTAACGTCCCTGGCTGAGGAACTCGATTATAGCGAAGCCGCCGACCTTCTGGAAGAAAATCTTCGTGAGGAACAAGACGCGCTTGAGGAACTGACACAGGTGGGCGAGCAATTCGACCAAGAACATATTCAACCCGAATAACACTATGGCAGAATGTGTCGTCTGCGGGAAAGAACTCGAATCGAGCGAAATGGAAGATCAAATCGAATACGAAGGCAACACTTACTCCGTCTGTTGCCCCGAGTGTCAAAACCAATTCGAAGACAGCCCCGAACAGTACACCTGAATCACAAGACGGGATAAAACTCGGATCCGGTAGAATATATCGGATTCGCTCATCTGTAGGGGATTGTTGATTGCATGATTCTGTACAGACGGTGAGCAGCAATCGGGAAACAGAGTGGTTCGGAAGATGGTTCTCGATTCGTCGTTATCTCATGAAATCGCAAGACCGCTCCCATCAACAATGTGCTACCCATGAGCGATCGGATTTATCAATCACTCACAATTGCTTCGCGTGGTCGGTAAACACAATCTCAACCTGATAGACGGGAAACGCGTCTTCGGAGTCGATTTGCTCTCGAAAGCTCGGCAAGGAGTTCGACAATTTCGAGACCGTATTTTAGACTGATCTTGCTGGCACTCCCATAGTTGATGGACGGTTCGCTGGAATCGTTCTCTTCATAGAAAGCTACTCGAAGCTGGGCCTGTCTCATTCTCACTCCCAGACCTGCGTCTCCAGATAGATGATGATGCCAAGAACTGTTACTCCCAAAACGAGAGGCACGCCAGTCATGAGAGCACTGATAGGGTTGTTTGAGGATAGTGCGCTGAGTGTGGCAATGGCCGCTGCGATAATACCAATCAGTACATAGAGGAGCACTCCGACCCGTTCCGCTTCCAATATCGTTCGGGTGAATTTCGTTGAGTCCATACTCAATTCTCTCGACAGAGCTATCCTTCGATTGTGAGGACGCCGTTGTTGGCCGTGACCTCACTTGCTTCGTTCGGAAGTTCGAACTCGAACTGGCCGCTGTTGGTAATCACAATCGCTGTGTCGTCAACGATGTCGACGGTGGGATCGGCGTGGGCCCGGCCGAAATCGACGGCAATGACGCTCTCGCCGTCGTATTCGTACTCGGTGGCTACGGTATCCTGACTGTCAGTGGTCCGCAGCTCATTTGGGATTCTCACAGGAAATTTTAGCGCTTGCCGTGTGTAAGGCCTCTGCACGCAGATGCGGGGTGATCAGGAGAGTGGTGTGCTTTCGTCATAATAGAGCTGTCAGCGGGAAACGATCACAGTGTGACCGTTTCGTAGATATCGACACCCTTTCGTCTGCAAGTGTGATTCGGCTTGTATGCCGACGATTGCGGAGTTCACTATCCCAACCGAGCAATTCGCGCTACGAGAGACGCTTGACCGCCATCCCGATCTCACGTTTGAAGTCGACCGCGTGGTTGCCCACGCTACTGCGCGTGTAATGCCATTCGTCTGGGTGTCGGGCGAGGACGACGAACTGGAGGGATTGAGTAAAATACTCGACGATGATCCAAGCGTCGAAACGATCGAGTTGCTGACTGAAGACGAGAGCGGGCGGTTCTATCGACTGGAATGGGCCGACGAGGCACAGCTTATCGGACACATAGTTATCGAACACGACGCAACCGTCCAGCGGGCCATCGCTGCC
>JACLAC010006129.1_pt1 | contig 17306 bp, 18 predicted proteins | sample 8027881 | NCBI WGS metagenome assembly JACLAC01 (sample SAMN15725517, study PRJNA655200) | protist metagenome | isolation source: fluorescence activated cell sorting (FACS) single amplified genomes of... | place: Spain: Blaines Bay Microbial Observatory, Mediterranean Sea | collected 2016-01-19
ATTTTTTGAGTAAATACCGGAATTATTTTTGTGTCAGGTGGAATTGTCCGATTCGCTGGTCACGTGTCAACTAAATTCCGGCTTATTTTCACATGGAGGCCAGATCGAGCAACTCTAATTTGGGACAAAACAACATTTGGAACAAAGGAAATATTTTCGTAATTACAAGTGGCTCCAATTATTAGAAACAAAACCAACCAAACCACCTAGATCGGATTAGCACTCAATTATTGTATATTATATAATATCACTTATAGAAAACGATTTCGAAAAATGACTTATGGGCCATATGTTATAGGGAGGTACCCGTGTGCACTGCGTCATACTGGTTAGCTGATTTACATCCTGGTATACTTTAAATTTTATAGTAACAGGTCATGTTTGCCTGTAGGTTGATCCGGTAGAGTGGCATTTATGATCGTACCACTGGTATCATATTAATGTCACTTTCACAATGGACCATTGTCAATGGTCTTGGACAGTTAAACCAGCTGAGAGCTGGCTGTATCAATATCTTTTCGATCGAGCATAAGTAGATTTTGACGGATTCACGGTCAAGATTATGGACGGATGTTGTTGAGGGTAAAATTTTTACCTACTTATATTATACTAACCTATGAATGATACATGGTCTCTTAACGAGTTGGTTTCGAGGTTGATTACTTTTGAATGTTCAAACCGAGAAATGATAATGAATAGATTGATGGTTAAGAAATGTATAATTTTCGAGTAAGAGAAAGTAAAGGCATCATTTCATTTGAATAAGACCCGACCTATTCATACAAAACTACTTTCGAGTCTCTCATCTGATTCTAAATTAATACATACTGTATCTAACCTTCAGATTTGAATCGATAATGAGTTGGTTTGAAATCCTCAATACTGAAGAATCTGAAGACTTCATTATGAAGCTTTAACTAACTCTTTGAGGATTCGACGTGATATCGCGGTTGGAGTCGACTTCACAGCGTACCAGCTGGTAACCTCTTCACGCCAAAGATGGCTCTCCCGAGCAAAATTATGACCATTTAAATATGTGAGGTTGATGGGGCTTTCAATACAAACTCTGAAATTAAAACTTGAGAAATGGATCAATTGGAAGTGAAAGAAGCAAAAGAGCTAAACAAGTTGTTGGGCGAGAAGTTGTCAGAAGCCTACAAAGAAATAGCCAAACTTCGTGCTAACAATGCTCATCAAGATAAATGTAATGCAGACGTGATTGCCGATCTGCAAAAGAATTTGGAGTCAGAGAAAGAAAAATCTAAAAAATTTCAACGTAAGATTGCAGTGCTTCGACGAAAGTTGTCCGATAAAAAACGCGAAAAGACAGAACTCAGAATTGAACTTAATCGAACCAAGATTGAACATCGTATACGTTCAAAAATCCACCGAGCTTCCAAAATTCAATCCACATCAACCGTAAGTAATTCAGAATGGTCCACAGAGGAAAGTTTGAAAAACTCAATCTCAAACCAAGCAAACATCAAGCCCCAAAACGTTTTCAAGGTAAGCGCTTTGGTTGTATTTCTTGAAAATGACAAATTGCTTTCAAGGGAATTTATGCCCATCCACTCCGATCAGTTGATTTGGGTTCTATCTTTGGTTCGACTGGATTGGTGAATGAAAGACGTCTAGAGAAATTGAAACGTCGTGAAACTGCCAGATGGACACGAATGAAAAAAGTAAGACGACTAGTCAACCGACCGTTAGACTTTTCTGAATGCTTTCCACCTCAGGAACCACAACCTATCAATTTGAACCGAAAACGTAGCGGTTCTCAATAATGAACTACAAACTCAAACAACTAATTCCAACTGCTTGCTTTTCATCTTGGTCTTTATATGTTTGTGCACTTTCATTACAATTAAATAAACCAAACAAATAAGTGAATTGTTTTATTGGCGTGAAAACGGAAACTTTCGGAAAAGATTTTGTGGCAGCTAGTTTTGGATGGACCGCTAAAGAGGTCAGCATAAATCAGTAGTGACAGTGTAAAATGCAAATAATATAATTAGAATACGTTTTTGTTTGATCTACATAGGTACCGCAAACTTTTGATCTTCTTTTTGTTGAATGGTAGTGTTGGTGATGGTTCCATTTCGGTTTCACCTTCAAGCGATTGCTCCCGATTTTTCTGTTCTGTGATTTTTTGCTGATGCTGATCGTGATATTGTGTGAAAATTTCGTGAATGACCTTGACCGTCTTGCTTTTGCGGGTGCAGTAATTGCATTGAAGTTCGAGAACAGAGAATATTACCTCGGGAATGTCGCCGAGTACTTTCCAAACAGCTTTTGCAAAATAGGGTGTCCACTTGATGTTATTATTCATCCAAACGTGAATTGGAATGTTCATTTTTATGTTTTTCATTTTCAGATCGACTCAAATTGGTTTTCAAACATGCTCTCCAAGCCCACTACACCTAAGTATAACCGACTCGCCCTTGATAATATACTTACATCTGTTCTATATCAGTTTGAAAACCTGCCTGGTTCGCCTTCAAAATCTCGCCCATCCTGCTCCCAAAGTGAGCTGTGTCTTGATTCAGTGAGCTCTATCTCAAACTGTTTCCAAAAATCATTCAAAAATCCTGGTTCTCCATCATCTCGAAGTTTTAATTTTTCGACCAATCCAACCCATTTGCTATGTTCGAATGAATAGTACATCCCTGTACGGAATAACAGCTGGATTATTGGTCTGGGACGTCGCGAAAGTGAGATTTTTGTTGGACAGTCGAGCAAATTGTTCCACGAATGATCTTTTGCGTTGATTTCAATTCCATATTTGAAAAGGAAACGAAGTTTTTGATATGGATCACTGTAGAATTCAAGAACACGAGGGAAAATGTACCAAGACCAGTGGTAAAATATTTGATCCACCTGATGAAGTTCAGAAAGTAGTTTTCCAATAACGTCGTCAATTTTTTCGTCGGCTGGATTCCAGACATCCAACAATGACAGGAAAGTGTGCTTGAAAAGTGCATAGCTGAAATGGGTTCAAATCAGAGTCTCACATTTCGACCAGGTGGTCGGACCACCAGGGATCAACGACCCGTGTATTAGAACGCCCTAATTTCTTGATTTGAACCCTGATTATAGTGCATATCGTAGAAACTGAGCAGATTCGCATTGAAAAGCACCTCTCGAAAATAATCAAAGTCAAGGTTTCGAATAGCCAAGGCCATATTCAATTTTGCTGCATGTTCTCGAGTAAAAGGCTCCAATAAGTTCAAATTGATGTACTCAGAGCAAGTCATCAAGTTTTTTGGAACGGTTGAGTTAAATTTGAATTCTTGACAATTTTTAAACCGCTCCAGTTTTGATATCCGGTCTAAGATTTGCTTTCGAGGGTTTAAAAAAGAGCCAAGACCGAGATCCATTATTTTTCCCGTCTGATTTTCAATCTTTTAAACCCTACCTCGTTACTTCCGTACACGGAACTCATTTTTCATAAAGTCAGATATTTTTTTCTCAAAAAGCAAGCTCTAAAAATGATGTCATCTCTCTGGATAAAAACATATATCTCAAAACTGTCTGATAGTCGACCAATCAAATGACAGAATTTCGGGTGGAGTATTTTTATGAAAGAAAGTGAATACCTTTTGAATATTTTGGATTTTGAAAAGGATTCTTCTTGGAAGGGATTCGAATTTTGAACGGTGAGCCATCGCGCGGACAGATACAATTCAGTTATTCTGATTCTATCAAAATTATTATTCGAAATCACTTGATAAGTGTCGAAATAAAGCATGATTTGGTGCAATTTCATTGATGAGGTAAGTGAATTGGGCAAATAAATTGGGCTTTACGGTCAAATCGCTTTAAATTCACTCTTGAAATATCAAAATCTAATAATGGTAAAGTCGTAAGTTACGAGTCGTAACATTGGAACAAATCTGACACACTTTAATATCGTAAATTCAATTAAGCAATTAATTATACCCGCGAATATCTTGTTATTAGTCATCGTCCACTTCGGCGATCAAGTTTAAATCGTAAAAATGAAAGAGAAAATAAAGCAACTTAGATATGTACTCTGTGGGGAGGTCCTTAGATCAAATAAAATTGGTTTGAAGGAGGCTTCGTGGGGTACTACTTTGTTTGTTTGTGAATGTGAGAAGGCCTGGGCTCAATTTGGTCACACTCTGAGCTCCAGCTGATTCAAAAACAATTGTGACTTTTCAAAAAATCAGTTTTTCCGAAATTCATTTTAACCAAAAGAGAAATAATGAAACTTGGATTACTTTTCACCAGTGTTTTAGCAGGTAAGTTCACATTTTCACCGATTGAAAACCGGTTATTTTTGTATTTTCGCCTTTTTAAGACTATTTGCCATGGGACGTGAGTTATGCTGATGGAAAGCTAGCATATGAAGAAGAACGCTGGATTGACGCAATAAAACATATCGAGAGTGCAATAACAAATCGCCGCTTTTGGAGAGAAAATCAGGTAAGACCATGAAATCTTAACCGATCATAAAAATTTATATTTAGGCTGAATGTAGAATAAATTGTGAATACGTTCCAGAAGCAAAACACCAACAGGATTTTGGAATTGGTTATACTCAGGTTAGTTTTTAAACTGCGTGACCCGTCTCATAAAAAGACTAACGTTAAAATTTTCAGTATTCAATTTTACGAGGATCTTGCATTGCAAATTGTTTGAAACGAACATTTGGGGATCATTGGCAAGATCAAAGGATTGAAGAGACTCTTGAACAAGATTTTGAACAGAGAATCCCATATCAATATTTAAATGTTGCATATTATCAAGTCGGTAAACTGAAAGGAAATGGGCTCAAATTTTCTTAATGGCTCACTGGTCATAAATGACATGTTGAGTATGATACTGTATGTTAAATGAATTTTCTAAAATGAGCTCTTGAAAAGAGGCTGTTGCTGCGGCTTATACATTTTTTCAAGCAAATGCAGATGAGGAAGCTATGGCGACACTAGATTATTATGATGATAAAGAAGGCGTTACACCTGATATGTATGTTGATTTAGAATCAGCTTCATATATAACAATTTTTGAAGAAGCAACACATGCTTATAAAATAGAAGACTATCCAGAAGCCGTTCGATTATTCAATAATGCGCTTGATGAATATTATGATCAAATTTCTGATTGTCGTGCGCTTTGTGGAATGCCTGTTGACCTAGGATTGATTTTCATGAAATATCAAGAATTTGAGGCTTCAATACATACGTAGGTCGAAAAAACTATCATGGTAAAATTAAAACTAATGGTTGGAAATCGAAATAAGGCGAAAAATATCCTGACAACCTTCCAAACTATCATAAATTCAAAGTGGCTCATACAAGTCAAATGATTTCATGTCGATTGAAATGTATAAAAAGAATGGAGTCTCGTCAAGGAGCGTATGAAAGAAGGGCTAGTTCTGATATGCTTCCCGTTCATTATCATTATTTGATGTTTGCTCACAATCAGCTGGGAGAAATAGATCAAGCAGTTAAAATGGCAAAAACGTATTTAATGTTTCATCCAACAAATGAACAAATGATTCAAAACTTGGAACTGTTACAATCACAAGCAAGTGATCCATTCATTCAAGGAGACGAAACAGCAAAGAAATTCTATAACCAAGCAATGAAAGAGGTGTCAATGCTTGAATATATGGAACAATGGTTGAATCTAGAGTTTGATTTCGCTATAAAAAATCCATTTCCAGGATACGGCTTCATTACGGCTGCCCATTAAGTAAACACCGGTCATTAGTCTCGAATAAGCAGTATAGAGTTATGCAGACTTGTTCCACTTTATATGTTTAACAAGCCATAAGATAGACGCGACAACATTTGAGGAGGAGGATGCTGAAATGTTGCGCCAAGCCGATTTGGAATGGGAACAAAACCTCATGAATGAGACTCCATGGGATCCAGACTACGATGATACTAAACTAAAAGCACCTGTCTATTCGTAAGTTGATTTAATTTGGCTAAATCTGGGTTAAAACTTTTCGAAGAAATGCATTTCAACCATCTGCAGAGGAATCAGAATATGAATCAATGGACGAAAAACTTCAGGACTTATTAGAAGCCAAAGAAGGGGTCGATGAAGCTGCGCCTGATGCAGATCTGAATAACAAATATACTTCAAAACGAAAATATATTCGAACAAAACATGGAGATTTAGAAGGTAAACGGTTTCGCTTTCATAATTGAATTACTGATTCACGAGCGCCAACTAATTGTTTTATTCAGATTATGAAATTGATCCCTTCAAGTTTGGAACCGTTGTTCGTAATTCTCCTAAATATGAAGTTGTGCCAGCAGTAACAGATTTAAAAGCCCAACCTGATGGCCCTGTTCCAGAACATGCCACGTTAATAGCGAATAGTCAGACCTTGTTTGGCCAAGAACGATTTATTATGGACAATGTTATCACCCAGGAGGAGTGTGACACACTGATTGAAATAGCGAAAGAAGGTAAAATTGGTGATGGTTATGAGGGCGATGAAAATCCGCATAGGAATGGATAGAGTTAGTGCGCACATACATAAAATGCAACGCATCTAAAGGGTTAATCTGTTTCAAGGTGCATAAAGACTAATGCATAGCAACAAACAAGTTGTTATCCATCAAAGTGACGGTGAAACTTTTCGTGGAATCGGAATCCTTGATGCTGCCAAAGCTGCTGCTGAAGGGCGCGTTTCTGTTGCAGCAGTGAAATTATACGATTTTTTGGAAAATAAAATGGCCAAAATAGTTGGTGATTATTTCAAACTCGACGAACCATTATATCCTGATTTCATTCATTTGGTTTGTCGATATCCACTTGATGTCAAAGAGGATGATGGTGAAGGGAATCTTATTCTCAGGAAAATATTATTGAAATATCAGTTTCTTTGTACAATTTGGGTTACCAAATTTCGGTAGTCTCAAGACAAGCTATTTATGTCCATAAAATAATAGATTTTAAAGTCACCCTGTTCATCCAGACAATTGTATTTATAAATATGATGGAAGCTGCCCAAGAAAAGAACCAGCATATATTTGGAGGGAATACTCTGGTGTCTTGTACCTTAATGGAGATGTTGAAGGAATGGGTTTTATAATTGCCGTATAGTAGGACTTCTATGCTCTCAGAGTTTATGCAAATATAAAACCTACGAAGGCGGTGAAATATTCTTCGCAGATGAGAGTGGGAAATATGCTATGGTTGGTGCAGAGCCAAAGTGCGGACGTTTGGTTGGTTTCTGTGCTGGTACAGAATGTCTGCATGGGGTGAAGAAATTGAAAAAGGGCGAAAGATGTGCACTTCCGGTCTGGTTCACCACGAGAAAAGAGAGACTAGACTTCACCTTGAAAGAAGCCCAGCGTATCATTGACGAAATTGATAAAAATAAAACACTTTAATTTTCTGTTTTGAGTTACGGTTCCTGACAAAACATTTCACGGCCAATAAAAACGTTGCTCAATATTATCAGCTGCGCCGGAGTGACCATCTGTTTTGGTTAATCGTACAGTCAGTCTCGCCAATGAGAATATCGATCTGAAATGCAAAATATACATTTATTTTTTTTCTTAATCCCCAGTGCAGACGTTAGTACACATGGTATAAATAAAATAAACCATGTGGCTTACCATCACTTAATTACCAGTTGTCACGGATATCTTGCCTCATTTTCCCCTGCATTGAGTGCATATAGGTAACCGCGTGACCTCAAACCATCATTTTGAAGTTTGAGTAACGTGAGTCACCGAATTTGCACAAAGTAAGGATATGGCTAATATACACTGGGTGGTTCAAAATCCTGACTGTACGAAATCCGGAATTTCATGTTTTCGTGTTCATGGTTTCTTGTTTCATGAATCCGATGATAAAGTCAGATTTGGGGACTTCCTGTGATGAAACAATACAATCACAACACACGAGCTGTAATGAGTTAATCCCAAAACATCTCGCATGCAGAATACATCTCGCATGCATGCTATCAACAACCAGATGAGGTTTCCCAAGCTGTCAATACCTTTTGATTATACCTCTAATTGTGTGCAAATTCATCGTTTCTTACCACGATACCTAGATAGTTTCCTTAATAAGAATCTCATAAATTATACACATATGTATTTGCGCATTTGAGACTCGTTTTATTATACCATTATTATTGTACAATTTAGACCATTGAGTTCGTACTGTTCTTGACCTTGGACCGGGTTTGTGACCGGAGGGATTCTAGTTTAACGATTCTTGGCGAGATTGATAAAATGAAAACCGCCGGAACAATTTATTACGTTTAAATCCATATGTTACCATATGTTTTACGACGGTTTACGATCAGTAATCATTTTGGAGATGTATCCAAATCACACTTCCAGTAGTCGCCAAAAAGGTAATGTCTAGATAAGAGATAATCAGAAAAAAAACTTTTTTTAGATGAAGCTATCCAAGGCGGTATTAGCAGCTTCAGGAATTGGGTTGAGCACCCAGTTCAGCTTCGGCTCTATTACAGTAAGTTGAAAAGGCTAAAATTGGGAATTTGAAATAAATTTGTTTTTAGGATTTGATCAGCAGACCAAAGAGATCAGGAGTGGTTGAATACAACTTCATTCAAGATGGTCAAGAATGTAGATGTGAATGCTGTGGTGGGGAACCACCAGCACTTCCAGAATTACAATGGAACATTCTTTTCCTGATTGATTCGTCAGCATGTATTGACAGGAAAATCTTCAAATTCAAATCGAAACTTATTATTAGTTTAATATGAAGCAATCGCGGACCTCGATGACGGACTTTTCGGTCTCGTTGAAGAACTCGGATCGAATTGCCCGTATTGTAATAGATTTTGATTTTTGAAGATTTAAAAAGATACATCAAATATGTCCGTAATAAGGTCGAAAGTGTTGTCAGTGAACTTTCTAAGGAATCAGTTTAAGTTGAATTCGATATTGATAGCGTCAGAGAGTTTCAGAATCTCATTTAAAAGCCCATACATATCATAAACCATAAAAAGTTCGATGCAAATCACGAGTCCGTCAAAATCTCAGCTTCATTTGCTGTCTTCTCGAACGAAGTCAAGTATGTTACAGACCGCGCAACCGTCGATTTCAATGCTAGAGATGCTACCGACTAGTAAGTAACTTAGATGGGAATCCCTGGAAAGGCCTTTTTTCATTTCCATAATCTAAAAATAATTTCAGTATGTATAAGTTGGAAGAATTAATCTCCAATAATAAAATGGATATGAAGGATAATATTTCATATTTGGGAAACGGTGTAGATCTCATCAATGCCGTCAAAGAAGCTCGTGAGCATTTCAACACATTGCAACAAGACTTCGAACGTAATTTTGATGATGGAGTCATTTTAAAGGTACATAAATGTGAAATGACGAACATACCGGTATAAACCGGGTTATCTAGGGTGTGACAAGTTTCCCATTTCTCTTACTTGGAGATTTTTCCTTGGAAAACCGACTTCATATTCGGAATCTACGCACCCAAAAACGGTATATTGGGTATTAAAAAATCAAAAATTCGCAATTTCCGTTTCGAGTAAATTTCATGCATTTAAAATTTCATGCATTTAAAATGGCAACTTTAGAAATTAACGAGAGGGTCATCTTCGATGACGAATTTGTTATGATTAATGATGACGTCACATTTTTTTGAAAAGAGGAAATGTAATTTTAAGGGACACTCTATACAAGGGCCAACATACTTTCCCCATCGGATTAACCAGGTCCAAGTTTTCCATGCATAAAAATCACTAAATTTTTTGCATCGAAACTTGTCACACCCTAGGGTTATCCTGTATCTAGATCCTGAACGGTACCTGAAACAGGTACCGGGTTGCGATTATCCGGTTTAATCCAACGTCACCTGTACCATGTGATATTATTAATTTGATCTTAATCATATATTTTCAGCAAGGTACGGTGATTATTTCTCAAGGTAAATCCGACAGCTTTGGCGACACCCAAACATATGCACAATTTGCTGCCGACTATCCAACCTGGTTTATGACTTTGACTGAATGTTCGGACGATGAACAATTCAATTCAAACCGAGATTGTCCAAAGCAAGAAATTGTAAATGAGTTCAAATTGGAACGACATCCCACAAGGAATCAGATTCAATCATTTTTCACACTTCAGGGTCAAATGCCGATATTTTTTGATACCGGTATTTTAACTTTGTCAAATTTTATGAAAATCTTTAAAAGAACAAACTTTTATCTTTATCCATCCAATCCAACAGGCACTTTCGAATTGGTCAAACAGATTGAAGAGACAATGTCAGACATTGAAGGAATTGCTCATTTCTTAATCTCACCATCTGTTTTATATAAATAATGTTTTAACGATTTGGGAAACCTGTTTGACAGATTACCGGTATAATAATCGTGAAACAAGTTGTAAAAACTTATTTTTTGAGCTGATTTGAAGGTTTGGTCGAGGAAGAAGAATGTGAAATTGTTGGTTGCAAATGCGATTGTGACCTCGAACATCCAGACAGTAAAACTGGTGATGCAGGTCCACCTGGTCTCCCCGGTTCGGATGGTAACCCGGGACCAAATGGTCGTCCAGGGCCGCCCGGTCCAGATGGAAATCCAGGACGAAAGGGTCCACCAGGGCCGGAGGGAGACAAGGGTGCTCCTGGTGTTGATGGAAACGATGGTCCAGATGGAGAAGAAGGTAGACCAGGTCGTGATGGTAACCCCGGACGACCTGGGGAAATGGGTCCACCCGGACCTCCCGGACAATCAGGATCATCATCTGTTGGTGAACCAGGAAACGATGGACGTAGAGGAAACGACGGTAATCCAGGACGTCAAGGTAACTCTGGAAGAGATGGTGAGCCAGGACGCGATGGTCGTGACGGTCCTGCCGGTGATGACGGTGAACGTGGAAACCCTGGTCAAGATGGAAGACCAGGTCAAGATGGTCGACTAGGACAAGATTGTCAAGGCAAAGATGGCAAGCCTGGACCAGCTGGTGAAAGAGGTTCTCCCGGTCAACCAGGATTAGATGGTCAAGATGGCGAAGACGGAGAAAATGGAAATCATGGTGAATGTGGTCCAGCAGGACGAGCTGGTGAACCAGGAAAAGACGGTTGCCGTGGTGATGACGGAGAACAAGGTCCTCCAGGACGTCCAGGTATTGATGGCGAAGACGGACAGCCAGGTGAAGCTGGTCCACCAGGAATGAATGGTTCTCCTGGCCGTGATGGACAACCCGGACGCGACGGTATGCCCGGTGACGCCGGCAGGTCAGGTGCTGATGGTAAACCTGGAATGCAAGGTGAACAGGGAACACCTGGTACTCCAGGCCAAGACGGTGGACCTGGACGGGACGGACCAAAGGGTTCAAATGGCTCCAAAGGGTATCCTGGAAGACGTGGAGCTTGTGGTGAACAAGGCCGAAACGGTCAAAAGGGAAGAAGCGGACCACCTGGTATTAGTGGACTCGCTGGACCACCAGGAGCACCTGGACCAAATGTTCGAGTCGATTTCAATCTTGTTGAAAACTTGGTTCACAAGCTTTGTGACGAACTATTATAAACTGTATAAATTTGGCGCTAGAGAGCAGAATCAACTTTAATCGCAAACGCGCTGTGAGGCTAAATCGGCGAGTGTATGATAAATCATACAGTATGACTCTTATGGGAGAATGAGAGAGTTGTGGAGGAGAAAGAATACATCCATTCACATATAAAAGTGAAATATTTTACTAACCGGTCAAAAACTGTAAAATATTTCATCTCAACGATGAACAATTGTATTTCTTCAGAAATAACTGTAACACTGACAACTACATGTGTACTGCGAAATAAAAACAAGTTTTTATATGGTGTTTATATGGCATTCATATGGTTTAGTGTGAATGATAACGAAGTTGGTTAGCTCAGATTTAGTTTAGTCGGAAAGTGAACGAGTTACTTGTAGGTTGCGGTTCATAGACTATGGTTCATAGTCTACGAACCATAAAAATCGAAAAAATGGAGGAAAAGTTTAAAGTTGATTTCATGCATTGGAATTGGAAGTTATTTCCGCCAGACAGGATCCCAGTAAGTTTCTTCAGGGTACCTTGGATACTGTGGATTCGACCAATCAAAAGATTCTCCAGTTCTTGGATCGTTACAATTGTACTCATATCGAGTACTGTACCAATAAGCAGTTTGCAAGCATTTAATCCAATAACAGGGATATTGCTTGCTTGGCAAATAATCATGGAAGACGGTACCATCGAAATAACAAGTGTGAACACGTTTAGGATCACATTGAACCTAGAAAAAATGATAAAAGAAATCATGCGCTAAAGTGAACTACCTTCAAAGGATAAGCATTCCCACATCCTTGTGGACAAACATATCGTTGCTTGCAAGCATATGATGTTGAAACTGTTATCATCGATAACTCATTCATGATGCGACCCCGAATATTACATTGACAAGGCTTGACTGGTTCGGGAGCTGTTGTTTTCATAGTGGTGGTCGTAGTACTCGTTGTCGTAGTCGTTGTAGTAGTAGTCGTGGTAGTAGTTGTCGTCGTAGTAGTAGTCGTGGTAGTAGTTGTCGTCGTAGTAGTAGTCGTAGTAGTAGTCGTAGTGGTGGACGTGGTAGTAGTCGTTGTTGTAGTTGTTGTAGATGTTGATGTTGTGGTAGGTGTTGTGACAAATGAAAAGAATTCTACTTCTTGTACTGGTACACCCATTGTCGGGAACCAAGCAAGACTCGTATCCACTCCGGTTTTCACAGGAATAACCCCGGTTGTGGATGCCGCTGAAGTCTTTTCGGTCGATGTTGATTCCGAAGCCACTATCTTCGTTGTAGTTGGTGATGGCGTTGTTGTTGACGCCTCTGGTTTAGTTTCGGTTGGTAACGATTGTAATTCAGACAAAATTGGCAACGGCTCTCGTGCAAAGTCAAATAATGATGGATTTTCAACATTCAAAAGTACTTCGGCCGGTAAATTGTTAATGGATTCAATGGTTTCAATCGGAATACTGAATATTTCAGTTGGAATAGCAGCAAGTTCTTCTTCATTAGTTGTTGAAGATGTTTCAATTGGTATTGCTGCTGCTTCGGATGGATCGGAGATTAATGCAGTTGATACTGGATCAGGAACACGTGTATCAGAAACACTTGGCTCTATAACATCATTTTCAAAAAGTGGAACAGGTGATACGGTGACAGCTGGTTCTAATGCTAGTGGTACAACTTGAGGTTGATTTGATGATTCTGCAGCAGGTGCAACATTGAAAGCTGCCATTACTTCGGGTGGAACATCGAGATCATCGAAAAATCCTGCAGGAACTGATGCAGGTTGAAATCTTTCATCCTCAGTAAGAGGGTCGACTCGCGACGATTCACCAACACCAAGAAGAGGCAAAACATTTGTGTCGAAAGCAGAAGCAATATTTCCTCTTGGAGAATACCGCGCAACAATAACAATATTCTGTTTATCTGAAGAGAACGCATGTCCCATACAAAGTGACATTGTCTGTTTCCAAACTACTTGTGTGAAATGACCCGTTGACATCCTAAATATGACCGGTGAAATATAAACTTATAATTAGCTTTTTCGTGCTACAATCTGACACTTACCCAAAACCAGGATTTCCAAAATCGTAGAGATCAATCTCTTTGTACCAGTCATCAACAGCAGTTTTATAGCTAACGAAATCTTCCGGAATAGCTCTACTTGACCATTGATAAAATATATTTTCACCTTGAGCTAAATAAGATTGCTAACAGTAAATCACTCATACCGTTTGAGTCATACGGTATGACTCATACCTTTTTGATTGAGTTCGGCTTCATCGTGGCCTCGTTGTCCAGTAGCAGCAAGTTTCTCGGCATAATTTTGAGCATCTTCACAGAGCTGCTGATTGAATTGAAAAATGAGTTCCGTGTACGGAAGTAACGAGGTAGGGTTTAAAAGATTGAAAATCAGACGGGAAAAATAATGGATCTCGGTCTTGGCTCTTTTTTAAACCCTCGAAAGCAAATCTTAGACCGGATATCAAAACTGGAGCGGTTTAAAAATTGTCAAGAATTCAAATTTAACTCAACCGTTCCAAAAAACTTGATGACTTGCTCTGAGTACATCAATTTGAACTTATTGGAGCCTTTTACTCGAGAACATGCAGCAAAATTGAATATGGCCTTGGCTATTCGAAACCTTGACTTTGATTATTTTCGAGAGGTGCTTTTCAATGCGAATCTGCTCAGTTTCTACGATATGCACTATAATCAGGGTTCAAATCAAGAAATTAGGGCGTTCTAATACACGGGTCGTTGATCCCTGGTGGTCCGACCACCTGGTCGAAATGTGAGACTCTGATTTGAACCCATTTCAGCTATGCACTTTTCAAGCACACTTTCCTGTCATTGTTGGATGTCTGGAATCCAGCCGACGAAAAAATTGACGACGTTATTGGAAAACTACTTTCTGAACTTCATCAGGTGGATCAAATATTTTACCACTGGTCTTGGTACATTTTCCCTCGTGTTCTTGAATTCTACAGTGATCCATATCAAAAACTTCGTTTCCTTTTCAAATATGGAATTGAAATCAACGCAAAAGATCATTCGTGGAACAATTTGCTCGACTGTCCAACAAAAATCTCACTTTCGCGACGTCCCAGACCAATAATCCAGCTGTTATTCCGTACAGGGATGTACTATTCATTCGAACATAGCAAATGGGTTGGATTGGTCGAAAAATTAAAACTTCGAGATGATGGAGAACCAGGATTTTTGAATGATTTTTGGAAACAGTTTGAGATAGAGCTCACTGAATCAAGACACAGCTCACTTTGGGAGCAGGATGGGCGAGATTTTGAAGGCGAACCAGGCAGGTTTTCAAACTGATATAGAACAGATGTAAGTATATTATCAAGGGCGAGTCGGTTATACTTAGGTGTAGTGGGCTTGGAGAGCATGTTTGAAAACCAATTTGAGTCGATCTGAAAATGAAAAACATAAAAATGAACATTCCAATTCACGTTTGGATGAATAATAACATCAAGTGGACACCCTATTTTGCAAAAGCTGTTTGGAAAGTACTCGGCGACATTCCCGAGGTAATATTCTCTGTTCTCGAACTTCAATGCAATTACTGCACCCGCAAAAGCAAGACGGTCAAGGTCATTCACGAAATTTTCACACAATATCACGATCAGCATCAGCAAAAAATCACAGAACAGAAAAATCGGGAGCAATCGCTTGAAGGTGAAACCGAAATGGAACCATCACCAACACTACCATTCAACAAAAAGAAGATCAAAAGTTTGCGGTACCTATGTAGATCAAACAAAAACGTATTCTAATTATATTATTTGCATTTTACACTGTCACTACTGATTTATGCTGACCTCTTTAGCGGTCCATCCAAAACTAGCTGCCACAAAATCTTTTCCGAAAGTTTCCGTTTTCACGCCAATAAAACAATTCACTTATTTGTTTGGTTTATTTAATTGTAATGAAAGTGCACAAACATATAAAGACCAAGATGAAAAGCAAGCAGTTGGAATTAGTTGTTTGAGTTTGTAGTTCATTATTGAGAACCGCTACGTTTTCGGTTCAAATTGATAGGTTGTGGTTCCTGAGGTGGAAAGCATTCAGAAAAGTCTAACGGTCGGTTGACTAGTCGTCTTACTTTTTTCATTCGTGTCCATCTGGCAGTTTCACGACGTTTCAATTTCTCTAGACGTCTTTCATTCACCAATCCAGTCGAACCAAAGATAGAACCCAAATCAACTGATCGGAGTGGATGGGCATAAATTCCCTTGAAAGCAATTTGTCATTTTCAAGAAATACAACCAAAGCGCTTACCTTGAAAACGTTTTGGGGCTTGATGTTTGCTTGGTTTGAGATTGAGTTTTTCAAACTTTCCTCTGTGGACCATTCTGAATTACTTACGGTTGATGTGGATTGAATTTTGGAAGCTCGGTGGATTTTTGAACGTATACGATGTTCAATCTTGGTTCGATTAAGTTCAATTCTGAGTTCTGTCTTTTCGCGTTTTTTATCGGACAACTTTCGTCGAAGCACTGCAATCTTACGTTGAAATTTTTTAGATTTTTCTTTCTCTGACTCCAAATTCTTTTGCAGATCGGCAATCACGTCTGCATTACATTTATCTTGATGAGCATTGTTAGCACGAAGTTTGGCTATTTCTTTGTAGGCTTCTGACAACTTCTCGCCCAACAACTTGTTTAGCTCTTTTGCTTCTTTCACTTCCAATTGATCCATTTCTCAAGTTTTAATTTCAGAGTTTGTATTGAAAGCCCCATCAACCTCACATATTTAAATGGTCATAATTTTGCTCGGGAGAGCCATCTTTGGCGTGAAGAGGTTACCAGCTGGTACGCTGTGAAGTCGACTCCAACCGCGATATCACGTCGAATCCTCAAAGAGTTAGTTAAAGCTTCATAATGAAGTCTTCAGATTCTTCAGTATTGAGGATTTCAAACCAACTCATTATCGATTCAAATCTGAAGGTTAGATACAGTATGTATTAATTTAGAATCAGATGAGAGACTCGAAAGTAGTTTTGTATGAATAGGTCGGGTCTTATTCAAATGAAATGATGCCTTTACTTTCTCTTACTCGAAAATTATACATTTCTTAACCATCAATCTATTCATTATCATTTCTCGGTTTGAACATTCAAAAGTAATCAACCTCGAAACCAACTCGTTAAGAGACCATGTATCATTCATAGGTTAGTATAATATAAGTAGGTAAAAATTTTACCCTCAACAACATCCGTCCATAATCTTGACCGTGAATCCGTCAAAATCTACTTATGCTCGATCGAAAAGATATTGATACAGCCAGCTCTCAGCTGGTTTAACTGTCCAAGACCATTGACAATGGTCCATTGTGAAAGTGACATTAATATGATACCAGTGGTACGATCATAAATGCCACTCTACCGGATCAACCTACAGGCAAACATGACCTGTTACTATAAAATTTAAAGTATACCAGGATGTAAATCAGCTAACCAGTATGACGCAGTGCACACGGGTACCTCCCTATAACATATGGCCCATAAGTCATTTTTCGAAATCGTTTTCTATAAGTGATATTATATAATATACAATAATTGAGTGCTAATCCGATCTAGGTGGTTTGGTTGGTTTTGTTTCTAATAATTGGAGCCACTTGTAATTACGAAAATATTTCCTTTGTTCCAAATGTTGTTTTGTCCCAAATTAGAGTTGCTCGATCTGGCCTCCATGTGAAAATAAGCCGGAATTTAGTTGACACGTGACCAGCGAATCGGACAATTCCACCTGACACAAAAATAATTCCGGTATTTACTCAAAAAAT
>JACLAC010013708.1_pt1 | contig 17301 bp, 8 predicted proteins | sample 8027881 | NCBI WGS metagenome assembly JACLAC01 (sample SAMN15725517, study PRJNA655200) | protist metagenome | isolation source: fluorescence activated cell sorting (FACS) single amplified genomes of... | place: Spain: Blaines Bay Microbial Observatory, Mediterranean Sea | collected 2016-01-19
ACGGCGAGAGCCGCTAAGCCAACTCTTTCACGCGCGCCAGACGCGCCGGCCCACCAGAGCCTCAGGTGAGGAGAGGCTGATGCGACGCACGCCAGGTGTCGGATTCGACGGATGGCGCACGTGCGAATGAGCTCGTGCGCCAGCAAAAGCACGTGTCGATGCTCGCGCTCGACACGTGCGACGAGCAGCCGGAGAAGGAGGAGAATCGACGCGTGCCGCACGTGGCGCACGTGCGTTTTGGGACATAAAACGACGCTTCACGTGTCGAAAATCGGCCTCACACGCGGCACGCGTCTAGGCGCACGTCAAAGTGGGACATCTATGGAAAGGGGCATCGTGAGCACCTACGCAGGCCGATTCCCGACCGGCCACTCCTCCCTCTCATCCCGCCACGCCTTCCAGCCATCGACGCTGATCTCTTTGGCCTCCATCCCATCCTTGTCGCCAAATGCCTCCAAATGCTTGCCCGCACCAAAGGTGTGCACCGCGATCCTTGGCATCGCCACCAGCCGCTTCGCGAGCGCGATCGTGTCCTCCTGCGTCACCTTCTCGATCGCGTCCGCCGAATTGGCGCGCGCGTTCCAATCGTAGTGCTCCGCGACAATCGGCCGCCATCTCCGATCACTCGCCTCGGCGAGCGTGCGGTCCGGCTCTCGAAACCTCGTGACAAGAGCGGTGCGGCTCGTTAAGAACTCGTCGTTGGTCAGCTTAGCAATCACCTCATCCGCCTGTACCACATACGCATCAATCGCCTTTTGTAGCGACGACGGCGGTTGGCTCTTTGAGAGGATGACAATGTAACTGCCGGCAACCTCGTCGTGGCCCAACCCGCTTAAATACGCGCCCGAGTGTACAACGTAACCCAATTGCTGCTTTGTGCGGAGCTCTGCAAACATTGGCTGCTCGATCAACTTCATCATGAGTAGTAAGGTAGAGCGCTCGTGTGAGGCCATACCCAGCTGCCCGAACTGATAGTATACAATGCATCCACTATTCTTCTCCTCCTCGCTTACAGGCTTCAGCTTGAGCTTCCAGCCGCCTGTACTACCGTTAGAATGCGGCAAACGGATAATCGGAGAGGTCGCCCACTCGTCGCGGCGTAAAGGCTCGACCGCTGCGGCTCTCACACGCGCGTCAATCTTTGAGATTAGTTGGGTGGCCGTCTGCGATGTGATGTTGCCGTATGTGAAAGTGAGCAGCGCAAACCGCTTGATCGCCTCAGAGTGGAAGGCTTGAAGCGTTGCGAGGTCGACACTCCTTGCGTCCTGGAGCTCGACCTCGACCGGCACGCGAGTCGGATGCAAAAGTAGATCCAAATGATACATTGCTAACTGATCGGAGGTTCGCTTGTAATGCGATAAGAGCTGGCGCACGAGCAGCTCGCGCTTTGGCTCAAACAGCGGCTCGTAAGCGGTGCCGTCCCAAAGGAGCAACTGCTCTAATAGTACCATGACGAGGTCTGGGAGCTTTTGCGAGAAGCCGCGGACGGTGAGCTGTAACCCCTCATCGCGTATGCTAAAACCCCATCGTAAGCCGGCAAGGTGGGCGGGATAGAGAGAGACGGCTAAACGCTGATCCATAACCGAGAGCCATAGACGTAAGTAGCTCGTCTGCTTTAGTATGTATGAGGGCATCGCGAGAAGGACGATGAGATGGGCTTTCGGCTTGGCGAAGCTTACTTCGGTGCCGTGCCAGTGAACGAGTGGGGACGCGTCACGTAGGCATGTGGGTGGCGGTAGAGGTGGTGATGGTGACGGTGGTGATGATGATGATGACGCGCCCTTTATGCGTGCACGCATCCCACCCACAAAGCGCCCAAACGCTGCTGCCATCGCCGCCACAACCGCAGACGGCGACAAACCACCAACCATAGAAAAGTCCGATGCGATGAAAGCGTTGGCAGTCGGTAGATGCAACGGCGGCGGTGGCTTGCCGTCTGTCGTATTCACCCGCTCACCACCACGTGCGGCCGTTAGCCTCGACTGCCGAGACGCGTCAAACGGCCGCCGCTCATAGCTGACACCGTAGTAGGTCTCGACTAACCGCTCAGCACCGACAGGTAACGCCTCCGACTTTGGTACGGAGAGGCATACACTATCGCCTTCATCCTCCTCCTCGATTGTCGCCGCCGCGCCTCCCAAATGCTTCTTCGACTCCCATACAAGGATACAGTTGTCGGGCGTCATCGCCGATAAGCATTCAACCACCTGATCCGACGGGAAGTTGCCAAGGATACGCCCGCCTGAGAGCACATATTCACCCTCATAATGATGTAATCGCTTCGCCCAGTTGGTCGCCTCTGACGCGGCATCGCCTCTCTCCGCATACCGGAAGTCAATCGCAGATGTATGGCAGCGCTCATCCCATGCGGCCATCGCCTCCTCGCCACCGCCTGCTTCCGCGAGCACGTGAATGTATTCATAGACCCGTGTAATGACTAACTCGAGAGACTCCTCCCCACGCGGTGTGAGGGCGATCGAGACGGAAAGTAATGCAAACTCACGCGGAGCCTCCAACCCGCTTGATACGGCGGTCGCTAAACCCTCTGATTGTAGGCACGAGAAGAGCGAGCCCTCTCCTTCATGCCCAAGGAGATGGGTCAGGTAGGAAACAGCGGGCGAGCGCGGGTGGCGGTGCATGCTCATCGAGCCGGGCAACGCCCAGTAGAGTGCGACAGAGCGCCGCTCCTTGACGGGAGCGATCCGGAGCTCAAATGGCCACCTCAATGGATTGGTGCGTGTTGCCTCGTCCGACCATGGATGAGAAGGTGACGGCACGCGCGCCATCTCCGCCGCTCGGTCAACGAGCGTACGCGCCGCCTTTGCCGCATCAGCATCAATCTCTCCGGCACTCGCTGCAGTCGCGCCGCCATCCTCCTCACTACCACCACCTTTAAACGCTCCAAAGGTCTCGGTCGCGAGGGCGATCGTCTCGTCTAAAGGCGACGAGGAGATGAGTACAAGGCTCATCGCGTCCGTTCGATAAAAGTGCTCGCGATAGCATAGCAACGCCGGCCGCACTTCCACACCGGCCTTCGCCGCCGCCTCCGTACCGAGGGTTGTCGCATTCCCTGTGCCGAATTTGGCCCATGTCTGCGCGCCGTGCGTGCGTCCGGCGGCCGAGTGCTGCAGCACCATACGCCTTCTGCGGTCGTCGTTGACGCGGTTGCGGCTATCCTCCGACGTGACCGCCTGCACCTCACGCTCCGCCGCCGACGCGTCGAGGAGCGGCGAGCCGACAAAGAATTGGGCAAAGACGTCGAGGACTTTGGAGAAGCCGGTGTGGAAGACCTCAAAATAATAGACGGTGTCCTCAGGCGCGGTCGACGCGTTGCAGCGGCCCGCGTTGAGCGAGACTTGCTTCTTGTAATAGGACTCCTCTGGATATTTTTTGCTGCCGAGGAAGAGCATGTGCTCCAAGAAATGCGCCAGGCCGACGAGCTCGACCGGCGCGGTGCGTGCGCCGGCCTTGTCGACGCACATTGCCGCGGTGGCTCGTTTTTCTGAAGCCGGATCGCTTACGACGAGTGCACGAATGCCGCCTGCGAGCTTTAAAAGCCGATAGCGCCGAGCGTCCTCGACGGACCGTTCGACGCCAGTCGGTTCGATGACCGTGTGGCGGCTCGAGGTTTTAAAGCGGCGGCGCAGGTAGAGATAGATGACGTAGCCGCCGGCCGCGGCGATGGTGGTGGAGAAGAGGCGCGCTCTCGACATGGTGGCGCGCGTCTGATGATCCGAGGGCCGAAGGCGAGCGACGCGAGGTCCGACCGATTGGTCAAGTGGACGGGTGTCGAACCTCGTCTTCAACAAACTGCTCAACTCGACGAGTTTGAGCCGTTCCGTGAGCTGCTCCAGAAGGCGATGTCAGGTCAATTGGAAACAGATGCGGAGCCGCCACCGGACGAGGAAGAAGACGAAGAGCCTGAGGAGGCCGGCTCTTCGTCCGATCGATTAAAACCCGAGACCTTCCAAATCAAGGGCGCCAAGATTGAGGCGCTGCGCGCCGCCTTCGAGCGGCGCGAGTGGCAAGAGGCGGAGGAGGACCAGCGCGTGGGTTTACTGTGGACAATCAAGGCGAAGATCACCGATGCGCTGCTCGACAGCGGCGGCGCGCGGCCAAAGATGCTCCTCAACCATTATCGGCGCGCGTGGTCGCTCATCACCAAGCACCGGCTCGCCGAGAACATACGGGCGCTGCCGTCGTTTGAGGATGTGGATGTCGACACGGTGGCGCCGCCAACGTACTACGTGAAGGACATTGGCATGCTGCGCGAGCTGCTCTCCGACTTTTGCCTCTCGATTGCGCAGCGCGTCCTGCGCGCCGCCGCCTCCGAAGGCGATGAGGCGGCCTCCGGCACGGGCGGCGCGATGATTGAGCACCAGCTCAAAGTTCGTGCGGCCATCGCCATCGCTCGGCGCTTCCTCGATCGCGTGCACGCGGCGCGGGCGGAGCTGCTTGCGGGCGGCGCGCAGTCGCCGGCGGCCGCCGGCAAGGGTGGGAACGGCGACGCGACGTTGCGCAAGTCGTTCGACCTCTCTTCTCTTCCGTCGCAACGGCACGAGCAGCCGCAGCCTTCCTCCAGCCTCGAGAGCAAGTCGTTGACCCTCGGGCAGGCCGCTGGTGCGCCGATCGCGTCGGGGTCCGCGATACGGGCCGCGCAGGCAAAGCGCGCGCTGGGTAAGAAGCTGATGGCCGCCGCAACCGCGACGACGGCGAACGCTGCCGCCACCAACAACCCGTCCTCGTCTTCAAATAGCCCTGCTGCTGCTGCTCCCTCAGCCTCCGAGCCGTCCCATCACGGGCCGAGCTCTCTTGCCTTCCTCGCGCGGAGCACCGCACGCCGCTGCGTCGAGCCGCTTGTCGCGAACGAGGCCGAATGGTACGCGCTGATTGGCCTGCACTCGAATACGACGACCACCACGTCGTCTGGTGCCGGCTCTTCCGCTGCCTCCGCTGCTTCGACGAGCCGTGCATCCGCCAAGCCGTATAATGGCAATCGGGTACGCGCGCCAAACCAGCCGCCCGTTGTCACGCCGCCTGCGAGCCCGCCGGGAGGAGACGCGCCTCATGATGGCGAGGAGAACCCTGCCGTCCTGCCATTTTGGATGCTTGCTGCGGAGGGCGACTCCGAGTCGGCCTCATCCGAGTATGATGACTCAGAGCCCCTTATCACTCCCTGTGGTGAAGACGAGACGCCGCCCGACGAGCCGCTTCCCTCCTCCACCTTCTCGGTCCCTCATCATTATCATCCCGATCATTATCAGACGAGCTTCGAAAGAGGATCACCGCCAGCCGAGGCCATCGTCGTCGCCAGCCAGAACACGCGTCGCGGCGGCGGTGGCGGTGGTATGAACCGCAAAGCCGCTGCCGAGCCACCGCCAATGCCGCCAGCAGTCGAGGCGCGCGCCTTGCTCAACGAGCTCGCGGCCGTGCTGCCATCGTCGGCGGCGCAGCAGCAGCTTGGCGGCGCGTCCGCTATCGACAGCGAAGCGACTGTCGACATTAGCGACGGCGGCGGCCCGTGCGCATGGATCTTAAAATCGGTCGACATGTCGAGAGGGCGTGGCATCTCGATCTCTGCCGATTTACACGCGATACTACGGAAGGCGGCACACAAGGAGTACCGCCTCATCGTGCAGAAATATATTGAGCGGCCGCTTCTCATCCACTCTCGGAAGTTCGACATCAGGCAGTGGGTCCTCGTGACGTCGGTGAATCCGCTCGTCATCTGGATGTATTCGAACTATTATTTGCGCTTCTCGTCTCGGGAGTACACGGGCACGAACGATCTCGACAATGCCGAGGTCCATCTAACGAATCAATCCGTACAGAAGCACTCGGAGGAGTATGGCGTCGGACCGATTGAATCCAACATGTGGTCGAAGCAGCAGTTTCAAGAGTATCTGGCGGGGACGCTCGATGGCGGGGAGGAGGCGGCGCAAGCGGCAATACACGCGATCGATCTGCGGATGCGCCGTGCCGTTGGCGTCGCCTTGCGCGCAACCTGCGACATTATGGAGCCCCGTCGCAACTCGTTCGAGCTGTTTGGCTTCGACTTCCTCCTCGACTGTTCACACAACGTCTGGCTGTTAGAGGCGAACTCGTCGCCAGATATGAGTACCAACGCCGCGCCGTTGCGACAGATTGTCGACGACGGCCTTGAGGACCTTCTGAATGTCGTGCTCGAGCTCAAGCGGAGCCGGACGCCGGTGTCCAAGCTCGCGGCCGAGCGGAAGACGGCGGAGGGGCCGTGCTGGCGGCTCGCACACCACGGCAAGCTGCTGAGCGAGCGTGAGATGCAGAAGCGGCGGCGTGCGAAGAAGGCGGGCGAGGACGCGCCGCAAGGTGGAGCCGCGCTCTTTCAAGGGCTGAGCCATCAGTCGGCGCTGAGGCCGTGGGTTGAGCGGTTAGGGGCCGGTGGGCCGTAGCCGTATAGAATACTGAAAGGTTTTTTTGTACATTATCGGCTCGCAATTCACTCACGACGCTCTCTCACGGACTCTCCATTTACAGAATAACACAGCGTTCTCATTCAGTGCGATTGATAACAAGCGGCTCCACGCTCGAGAGCCCGCGGACACAAGAGATCATGCGCGTATGTTTGTGGCTGCATGCACACGTCTGTCAGGCACTCAACATGCTGCTGCTGCTGCTGCTGCTGCTCGCTCCGTCCGCGGCGGCGCGAATCGCCGCGCCGCGCGCCTGCGGCCACGTGAGGAGCGTTAACAGCACATAGAGGCTGCCTCCCCACGTTAGGGTGACAAGGAAGAGCGGCTTCGCGATGTACGGGTACGAGCCCATTAATAGAAAGCTGAGTAGAAAGCCGGAGATGACGGAGAACATCGCTCGACCGGACGTGACGAGGAGCTTCCGCGGCCATAGGGGAAGCTGCATCAGCGGCGCGTTCCATGCCCACGCAAAGTCCGTCCCTGTATACGAGTCGATGACCATGTTGGGCAACCAATCGCGGTTGGAATGGCCGCCGATTGTCGTGTCCTCGTGCGTCTGCTTTGCGAGCAGCGGGTGGACGGCATAGAGCTTTAGCCGGCGCATGCCCCACGCGATCACATCGACGTGGTAATTCGCCTTTGGACACGCTGTCAGGAGCTTGCGTGCCCCGCGCTCTGAGATGGCGTACGCGTGCGTCCCAAACGGGCGGAGCGGCCTGTGGATGCCGATGCCGCTTCCATCCTTCTTTCCAAACGGCCCGATGCCAAACGCGGACGCCGCGCCGCGCGGGTAGCGCAGCCCGCCCGCGAGGATTGCGTGGCCGAGGTTGACGTGATAGTAGCGCGGGTGGACGGCGCCGAGCGCGCCGAGCAGTAAAATGTCCCAATCGTCGGGAAGGGAGGCGAGCGCCTCGGAGAGCATCTCGGTGAAGTTGTCGGCGAGGATCACGTCGTCCTCGAAGACTGCGGACGGGAGGTGTGGTGAGCGCGAATAAGAATAAAGAACAGAATAAGAAAAAAGGCATGCAATAGCGCACCGAGGACCGGCTCCTTTAGGTCGGCGGCGCAGTGCTGCCAGCAGGCGCGGTGCGAGAGGAAGCATCCAATCATGCCGCGCGTCAGGAAGCGGCGGCCGAAGAAGGTCACGTTCGCCTTCATCTCCTCGTCCGAGAGGAGTTTGCCGTCGCAAGCGGGAGCCTTTTCGTAGGGTATGTCGGCTGACTGCAGCTGCTCGCGCACCTTCTCGTAGCGCTCGGTGTGCTTTGGTAGGTTGATGAGGAGCGCGCGCGGCATGGGCGCGGCCGCCGAGGCGGAGTGTATGCTCGCCAGCACGGCTGCGAGTATGCGGAGTCGGGTAGACTGACCCATGCTTTCCTTTCGGCGACGAGATCGCGAGCGAGATGTCGGTTCCGAAACCTTTTCTGGTGCTCTCCAATTGAGTCGAAGCGCCCTCTGCCTCCGTTGCGTGCCACCTGCGGCTCGACTAGCGACAAGTGATCACGGCGGCGCGCAAGGAGCCACGAAAGTCGGCGCCTGCTTTCACTCGTCCACTTGGTCGCGGTTTGTGCGACGCCATGGCGGAACAGCCTGCCAACCATACCCGCCCAAACGCGGCCGTAAATTCATCTAATGTTGCGTCTTCTTCGGACGGACCTCAAGAAAATTTACTCTCGATCGCGGAGCTAGTTACGCCGGCGTTAACCGCCATGTACTCCAAGGCGCATATCACAACACTCTTCCCGTGGCAGTCGGCGGCGCTGCAACTGCCCGACGTGCTCGACGGCCGTAGCCACCTCATCTACACCGCCTCTACCTCCGCCGGCAAGACGCTCGTCGCCGAGATTCTCCTGCTGCGCCGTCTCGCCGAGGCCGGCAAAGGCGCGAAGGCGCTCTTCGTGCTGCCGCTGCGCGCGCTCGTCGCGCAAAAGGCGGCGTCCTTCGCGAAGCTGCTCGAGGGCACGGGTCTGGCGAGCGCCGGTGACTGAAAGAGGATTTGAACGCGCGCCTGTGCTCTCTTGCTCCTGTCTGACTGACCGGCTCCTCTCTCTAACCCCACTTCTCTCTCAGCGTACTATGGCGGCCACGGCGAGCTACCACTGCCGCGGAAGCTCAACCTCTGCGTGTGCACGATCGAAAAGGCGCAGGCGATCGTGCAGCACATGGCCGAGGCGGGACGGCTCTCCGAGATCGTGGCCGTCGCCTTTGACGAGTTCCATCTGCTGGGCGAGGGAAGCCGCGGTGCAACGCTCGAGCGTATTATCGCGCGCCTCCTCCTCCACGCGCGACGCGGCGGCCCGAATAATGCCGGAGTGACTTCCGCCGCCGCTGCTGCTGGCCCGAGCGCTGTTAGCGTCGCGCAGGCTCACAATAGCAGCAGCTTCATCCAGATCGTCTGCATGAGCGCGACGCTTCCAAACGTGCCCGAGCTCGCGCATTGGCTCCAGCCATGCGCGACGTACATACAAGAGGCAGGTATACGAGAGGTGCCGCTCTATGAATACTTTGTGACGGCTCACGATCATGGACGGCTGATCGAGCTGAGGCGAGGTGAGGAGGGTGGGCCACGGCTCGTGCCAATGGACTCGAAGCTCGTATCCGATGAACAGCCGCCCGCTCCGCCGCCTCAGGACGGAAGCAACAGCCGCGGCCGCCGAGGTGGTGGCTTCCAAGCCGCGTCGTCAAAGACCAAGCCTGCTCCACCACGTCCTGCTACTACAAGTAAGCTGAGCATGATCGACGCGGCAGTGCGGCTTAGCCGTTTTCCCTGCAGCAAGGAGAAGGGCGTTCTATGCTTCTGCAGCACAAAGGCGGCCTGCGTGCAGTATGCGCGTCGGTTCGCCACCGAGGGTGTCGTGCCGCCGTTGTTACCGTCGGCTCATCACCAATACGACGAGCGCATACAGGATTTACTCGACGAGCTCGATCACGCGTGCCCAGAGGGCCTCACAACACATCTTGAGGAGTGCGTGAAGGCGCGCGTCGCCTTCTACCATGCAGGCTTACATTCGGCCGAGCAGAAGATCCTCGAGGCGCACTTCTCAAATGGGACATTACGGCTCCTCGTCGCGACGACTTCCCTCGCAGAGGGTGTCAACTTACCAGTGCGCCGTGTCATACATACCTCTCTCAAGCTTGGTAAGGAGGATATCTCGGCGCTCAAGTTTCATCAAATGTCGGGACGTGCCGGCCGTGCGGGCCTTGAGGACCTTGGCGAGGCGTTCCTCATTGTCGAGTCGCAGGCGGAGTTGGAGAGGGGATTCGACCTCGCGACGGCACCGATGCCAAAGGTCGTCTCTCAGCTGATGCCAACCCTACGACCGCCAACACCGCCGCCACAACCGGGCGAGCCGGACACAGCAGAAGCAGCCGCGGCAGCGGAGCCGGCCGCAGCAGCAGGAGCAGCAGAGCCGGAGGCGCCGCTGGTGACAAGCGACGGTATTGGCCTGTTGCTACTCGACGCGATTGTGGGTGGCCTCGTGCAAACACGTTCCGAGGTGAGCCTCCTCCTTGCGAGCACATTATGGGGCCAATCGTGCCGTAATCAGGGTATGGTCGAGCAGGCGAAGCAGCTCACTCAGAGTGCGATTGAGAAGCTTGCGAGTAAGGGTCTGATCAGATGGAAGCAACAGCAGCCGCTTCAGATCATGCCGACTGCAGCAGCTGTCATTCAGCCGTCGGAAGAGAAGGCCGCAGAGGGCGCTGATGCGGGCGTGGACGCTGACGGCGCGGCAGAGCAGGAGGATACGGTTGCTGCCGCCGCCGCCAAGCCGCCAGCCGCTGCTGAGGTCGAGTACGTGTGGGTACCAACGCCCGCTGGCGCCGCCGTCACGGCCGCGACTTCTATGCTCGGCTTCGGAAGCAGCGGGAGCAGCAAGAATACGCTATTGGACGACGTTCAAAGCATCGCGAGCGATCTTGATCGTGTGCGCCGCCGCGGTATCTACTTCGAATCGAGCCTACATGTGCTCTACCTTTGCGTCTCTGCGAACGCTGCGCGGCAGTATGCGCTCAGCGGCCTCACGGGGAAGGATTCGGTCTATCCGACGCTTGATGTCGAGAGGTTTATGCGGCTTGCGTGGCCGAGCAGCCACCGAAGCGGAAACGCGCCTTCACCTCCCACAAGCCATCTTTCGGCGCTCATCGAGCAGTTAGGAGTAACAGGCGACATTGACTTCATTGTGGAGAACGAGTCTGCAAACGATGCGGTGCGGCGTGTGCTCGAGATGCTTCAATCGGCATTCATGCTGCCTCAGTTTATAAAGAAGCATCAGAAAGCGCTTGAGGTGATAGGCCGCGTATGGCTCGCCTCGCTCGTTGCCGATAGTATTGACGGTGTGGACGTCTCACATCTGCAGCGTAGCTATGGATCGTCGCTTGATGTCGGTGCGATCACGGAGGTGAGAGACGCGGCGGCGACGAGAGCGAGTGCGATCTATCGGTTCTGTAAAGAGCGGCAGAGGACGTGGGAGAAGCAGCTTCATCAGAGCCACGAGCAGCAGCAGCAGATAGCCGCTGCGGCGGCTGGCGGCGGCGACGGCGGCGGCCAGCAGCCTCCGCCATCACGCGGTGCCGGTACGGGTCAGCTATGGTGCGATGAGGACCATGGCTCGTGGTGGATGGCGACTGTTATCTTCACTCGCATCAAATCGCGTTTGTGGTGGGGCGTCAAGGAGGAGCTGATTGAACTCTTCAACCCGAAGATCGATTCGATGACTGTCGAGTACGCGCGAGCGCTCTTCACAAAGGGCTACCGCACTTTATCGGACGTCGCCAACTCGGAGCCAACTAAGGTCTGCCAAGCGCTGCAGGTGGCGGCGCGGAGTGCGTCGGGTGCAACGGGCGCGTCGAAGCGGCTTCTCATTCGCGCGGCGAAGGCGCTGTGCGAGGAGGCGCGGCGTGCCGAGTCGGAGAAGAGCGAGGAGGAGTTTGAGCGAAGGAACGCCGCGATGGCGATTGCGAACATCCGAACGCATCAGCAGCAGCAGCAGACGCGGCTGCAGGCACGAGGTAAGGGTGGCGGGCGCGCTGGGCGAGGCGGCGGACGTGGCGGCTCGTCGGTTAGTATCAAGAAGGGCCGTGGCAAAGGAGTTGCTGGACGCGGTGGTAAGGGCAAAGGCCGTGGAGGCGGAGGGCGTGGCAGCGGGCGGAAGCGTAGCGACACGAGTGCTAACGCTCCGGCGATGCAGCGGCCGCCAGACGCAGAGAATAGCAACGGCAACCAGCCAACCACCGGAGGCACTAGCAGTGCCGCACCTCCACCATCAGCGGCATCGCTGCCTCCAAAGCTGTCGGCGCGTCCGCCGCTTCTGATGGCGCAGCGTGCGGCGGCGGCAGCAGCCGGAGGTGGTCAACAGGCCGCAGTGCATCTCCCCTCGCTTCTACCGATCAAGCGCTCACGGCCCGAGCAGGAGGAAGGCGGGATGGCGCCTCCACAGCCGCAACAGCCGCCGAGGCAGAGCTTTGCTGAGCGCCGGCTGCGATCTCTTTACGTCAACGACGCGCACAGAGCCGCCGTCTCGCGCTACACGCATCTCATGCGGATCGGCGCGCCGCTTCACGAGCAGTTGGACGCGAAGGACGCGGCGGAGAGGTGGAGGTTTGAGAAGCGTGGATTTGGTGGCGGTGGCGGTGGCACAAAGGGGGGCGGCGCGTGGTGGCAGGAGGAGGCTGTGGTTGATGGTGATGAGGAGGAGAGGCGTAAGCGGCAGCGGCGTAGCGCGCTCGACGCGCCATGGATGCAGGACAGCGATGTGGGAATGCACTCGGACTCTACTGCCTCGGGGGATGGCGGCTCGGTGCCGTTCGGCCGACCGGTAAGAGCGGGAGCCGCCGCCGCTGCCAACACCGCTGCTTCCGCAGCTGCAGAGCCTGAAGAGGGCAATATGAGCTCTTGGAAGGTGTACCGGCGCGTGAATGTGGATGTCACACAGCGGCGTCTGAGCGGTGCTTCCTCTGTTAGCCTCGATGAGGATGCGGCCGCTCCATCTGACGGATCAATGATTCCTCTCGATATGTTCCGGAAGGCCTGGCTCAACCAGGCGCGATTTGCCTTCAACCTTCACGTCGAGCGCTCGAGGACCCGCGGTGGTCGTAAGCAGGGTGGCGGCCCTCAAGCGGAGATGGTCTACCATCGTCCGCTCGCTCCGCCTTACCGCGATTGGCATATTATTGGAGTGTCGGTCTGCTGGGAGATCTGCACACGCTGTATACCAGGTCAGGAGATGATCGATCGCCCAACCGTGTATTACATGCCGCTCGTTGACGAGGAGGCGATGATGTCTGTTGATGAGCCGGAGGGTGAAGCGAGCGGCGACGCGTCAGTAACTGCTCCACCAGGAAGGAAGCGCCTGTCTCTCGGTCGCGAGGCGCCCATGCACGCGGAGGTATGGGGCTTGCTGCAGTCGGCTCTGGACGGCGCTCACAGCCTCAAGGTCGCCGATCAGTCCAAGATGCAGGCGGCGATACTCCTCGACTATGGCATTCGAATCGCAGGACGGCTGTACGACCCACGTATCGCCGCATGGATGAACTGCCCCGATCAGACGACCGATCAGATCTCGACGCGTCGGCTCTCCGAGCAGTACTTCCCTCTGCTTGAGAGGTCGTTAGAGGCGGCTCACAACGTGCACGGCCGGCTTGACGATGACTCTGGCGAACGGATGCTCTCCGTACGCGACGAGTGCTGCCGATGCTGCTTTCGATGCCTCTCTCTGATGGTCCGCCTTGACGACCTCCTCATCACTGAGAAGTCCTTCCCGCGTGCGGCGATTGAGCAGGAGATGCGCCTATCTGTTGTTCTCGCGCGTATGGAGCTTCATGGCTTCCCGATACGGCCGACCAACCTGCTGCGCTCTCGTATGGACATACGCCATAAGAGGAACGCGATCGAGGCGGAGGTGGAGCGCCTTACGCCCGGCCTCGGCTTCCGTTGCGGCTGCAGCGCAAAGGAGGTATGCCGCGTGCTGTTTGACGAGCTGAAGCTTGGCGAGAGCGATGTGAGGAGGTATCGTCGTAAGCGGCCGCAGCCAAAGGGGAAGACGAAGAAGGGAGCCGCCGCCGGCACGTCTCGCAAGCCGCGTGCGCTTCTGTGCATATGGGAGACGAGCACGAACGCTCTACAGCTACTTACTTCGCTGCACCCGCTTCCCGGATTGATCATCGAGTACCGCAAGCTCACGGCGATGATCCGAGACTCGCACAAGGCGCTTTACGCGATGCGTCAGCACGAGACGCTGCATACCGCGCAGCATGCGGCCGCGCAACGGAGCGAGCATATCTCGTCGCAGATTGTGCTAAGCAGCCAACAGATGGGCGGTGAGGTGACGTCGCAGCGTGTGTTTGGTGGGACGCAGTTCCAAAGCAGTCAATGCGAGGAGGCGGTAGATGATGAGGATGAGGAGGGTCTTGATGCGGCCGCGGCGGAGGCGAAGGGGCTGGACGAGCTTGCGGAGGCGGCAAAGGCGGAGCGTGAGGCGGGCGCCGAGGGTGGCGGCTGTGTGCACTGCACAATCGATCAGACGCATGCGGCAACGGGCCGGCTCGCGACGACTAATCCCAACTTGCAATGCACCGCGAAGCCCTTCTCGTTGCGCCGCGCTGCACGATACACCGACCGCAGCCTTCACGAAGAGATGACGGAGAGCGTCCTGCCGCTCAGCATACCTCCACGGCTCCAAGTGCGTGTGCGCGCGAATAGTCAATGGATTGACGGCGAGGTCGTCGCGCTGCTCGATCGGACGATTAGCGAGCCGCACGGCCGCTCGGATGAGGCGAAGACGATTGCGGAGAGGTATGGAGGCTATTCGATCGAAGACGCAAGGACGATCCGCCAGGTGAGCGTGCGCTTCCGGCAGCAGGAGCAGCAGCAGCTTGACGGCGAGGTTGCGGCGGCTCGTGAGACGTTTGTGTACCCGGCCGATCGTGTCTATCGCGTCCACCACTCCTCTTGCGACCCGGCTTGGGCCGAGCTCCGACCGCCTCCGACAGCGCACATCCTCTCGGGTGGCGATCTCATCGACATCAACTTCCGATCCGCATTCGTCGCGAGGGAGGGCTGCGTGCTCCTCTCTGCGGATTACGCGCAGGTCGAGCTGAGAGTCCTCGCCCACCTCTCGAATGATGCGGACCTCATCGCCGCCTTCACGCGGAGGGAGGGCGGAGCGGGCGACTCGGCGACAGCATCAGGCTCAGGACCGCCGGTCGATCTCTTTCGGAACATGGCGACGCGCCTCTTCCGCTGCGAGCTTCACCAGGTGACCGACGATATGCGCGCGGCCGTCAAGGCGGTCACCTACGCGCAGCTCTATGGTGCAGGGCCCAAGAGCGTCGCCCAATCGTCCGGCCTACCGGAGGCTGATGTCCGCCGCGTGATCGAGTCGTTCCAGAGGTCGTACCCACGCGTCTCGTCGTACTTTGCGGACGTCTATCGCGACTGCCGCAAGAATGGCTATGTGCAGACGCTAAGCGGCCGGCGGCGGTTCCTCCCGGAGATCCGATCGACCGATCCGAAGAAGGCGGCCGCCGCAAAGCGCAAGGCGACCAACTCGACGGTCCAAGGCTCCGCGGCCGACCTGATCAAGCAGGCGATGCTCCAGATCGACGAGCGCCTCACGCCGAGCCACGGGCCGTGCGCGCTCCACAGCAGCAAGCACGCCGGGCGCCTGCTTTTGCAGATCCACGACGAGCTCATCTTTGAGGTCGAGAGCGGCCGCGTCGAGGAGCTGCAGCGGCTCGTCCGCCACGCGATGCAGGAGGCGCACGGGATGGAGCTGAGGGTGCCGCTCCTCGTGCAGATCAAGGTCGGGCCGAGCTGGGGCGAGCTGCAAAAGGTGGAGGAGGTGGAGGTGCAGGCGTCGCAGGGTTGAGTTGATGTGTGGAGTGTACGTTGGTTTACTGTCAGTGGTTTACAAGAATTTGAACACCAACAACACATGCTATATCCTCTTGTTGAACCGTGCCGCAGTCCGCTGCGCGCGTGCGCGTCTATCCAGCTCGCTCTGCGCATTATACTCGAGGTAGACGGCATAGAGCAGCACGAATCCGAAGATGAGTAATACTCCAAGAACCCAAAAGAGGACGAACCATCTGCCCGACAGCACGCAAAACAACACGAGGACGCCGAAGAGGCCAATCACCGGCTCGGTCGCGTTGCCTGCAGAAGCGCGAGAGAAGTCAGTACAGCTTTGGCACACAGCGTGTAAAATATTCAATCGCACCAAGAATGTTGCCATGCCATTGATCCTGAGGTGGCGAGGCGCTCATATCGCGATGGCCGAGCCGAGCGAGCGCTTGGCGCGGGCGCGGCTTGCAGGCGTCGCGCGACGCGCCGTGTTGAGCTGGTCTGAGTTTTCGAACAAACAACACACGTACAGTGGCAAACACCACCTCATCTTCGGTTCATCATCATCGGAGCGCAGCTCCTCTCTCCTTTACAGCACACACTTCCACAGTGCCGTGCCACATGCAACGGGGGCAGCAAAATGCCGCTACAAAAAAAAGGGCGCACGTCGTCCCAGCCGCGAGGGGCCGGACGAGGCGTGCAAATCGTGTCGTGCGCTTCTCTTACTGCACGATGCGGTACTTCTTGGGCACGCCGTCGACCATGAAGGTCACGATCGTCTTGTCGTCGTCGAGCCACGGGGAGTCGGTCGAGTCGTTGGAGTGGGCCGAGTAGGTCGGCACCTTCGCCGCGGGGGCGACCGGCGCGGACGCCGCGGGCTTGTTGGCGCGCGAGGCGAGGTACGCGGCGTAGCCGGTGAGGGGCTCCTCGACAATGGGCTCCTGGACGACGGGGGCCACAGCGGCAACCGGGGCCTCGTTGCGGGAGGCCATGTAGGCGGCGTAGCCAGTGAGGGGCTCCTCGACGACGGGCTCGGCAACCTGGACGACCTCGGGGATGGCCGTGGCGGCCTCGGCGCGCGAGGCGACGTAGGCGGCGTAGCCAGAGAGGGGCTCCTCGACGACGGGCTCCTCGACAATAGGTTCGACAACCTGGACCGTGGCGGCCTCGTTGCGGGAGGCCATGTACGCAGCGTAGCCGGTGAGGGGCTCGGGCTCCGGCGTGACAGCTGGCTCCTGGACGACCGCCGCCGAAACGGGGGCGTCCTTGCGCGAGGCCATGTAGAGCTCATACCCCGACATCGAGAGGGAATCCGATGGCGGCAGCGTGTCCGAGGGAGTCACGGCGGTGTTGGAGCGCGAGGCAATGTACTCGGCGTAGGTTGACATGTGGACGGTCGCACGCGGGACGCCGGTGAGCGGTCCGTGGAAGGCGAGCGCGGAGGTGACGAGGGTGTACAGCATTTTGTTCTGCGGGTGGGAGAATATAAAGCGTGAGCGGGGTGATTGCGAGTGGGTAGGTGTGGAGCGCGCTCATACATGACGATTTTATTGCAATCTTCTGGCTTCTACGAGCTCGAGGTCGCGTTTGAGATCAAGATTAACTTTAAGATTGTTTTTCTCAGGCCTCAAAAAGACACACCACAGCTGGGCAGGGCGGCCTTGAGGGCGTCCTTGGCTTGCTGGGAGATGTTGGGGTTGCTCATGAGGACGAGTCCCTTGAGCTGCGGCAGCTTACCCGCTACCTCCGCGAGCGCGGCAACTCCCGCGTCGCCAATCTGGTTGTTGTAGAGGTAGAGTTGCCTGAGCTGCGGCAGCTTGCCCGCCACCTCCGCGAGCGCGGCAACGCCGGCGTCGCCAATCTGGTTGTCGCTGAGGCTGAGTTTCTCGAGCTTCACCAGCTTACCGGTCGCGATCGCCCCGCACAGCTTTACCACGTCCGCGTCCGTCCACTGCAGCTTTGCATACACCAGCTCTGTCGCCTCCCCAAGCTTCTCGTCAAACTCCTTCTCGT
>JACLAC010010565.1_pt1 | contig 17297 bp, 17 predicted proteins | sample 8027881 | NCBI WGS metagenome assembly JACLAC01 (sample SAMN15725517, study PRJNA655200) | protist metagenome | isolation source: fluorescence activated cell sorting (FACS) single amplified genomes of... | place: Spain: Blaines Bay Microbial Observatory, Mediterranean Sea | collected 2016-01-19
GATATATTTCTCGGCGTCTTCAGGCAGGTCTTCTTCGTCGAGTAGATCTTCGAAGAGTCCAGCGATTTCGTCTTTGCCGGCTTCCATCCCCTCTTCGTCAATATTGGACTCACCAGCTGTCTTGAGCTCCTCGGGATCCATGAGCAGGTGCCCAAGCATGGTCGCGGCGTTCTCGGTAACATCGCCCTCTTCGAGAATGTCTTCGATGATATCGGCCATGGACTGCGGGGGCGGAGGCGGACCGTTATGGTTGCCGTGTTCGCCTTCTTCGCCACTCCCACCGTGGTTCATGGCTAAAGCTGGGCTCAGGCCCAGACAAAGCATACTGCCTACGAGCGCCAGATTGCGCAAATATTGCATGACTAGCTCCTTTTGAATGACGGCGTCACTGGAGACGCCGAGGTCACAATATACAGGTGTTACCACCAATGGCGCAGTAAAATCTAATGTGAAATTCGAGAACTATCTGTGATCTACATCAAATTCAGACAAAAAGGAAGAAATATATAATGAGCAAAATACGACATATAAGGCTGCAATATATTGACTTATCTAATACTGTTATCCTGTTTTCGGGCGAGAGATGGGAAATACTCTGAATTCTCCGTCTTGGTCGCGAACCCAACTATTGAGCATGGTTGTCGCATCGGCTCCAAGGAAGTCTTGGGTGTGGCCCAGGCCATAATGTACTTTTCCCCGGTCTGCAGGAGGTCGCTGCCCTCTTCGGCTCCTTGGCCGGAAGACGGCATGGGAACCTGAGTGTATTCCCGTATTTCCAGCGAGTCGATGCAGGAACCATCTTCGTAGCCTTCGACATTGAGCGCCTGGCCATCTACACCGACTCGCAGGTAGAGATCGCCAACATGGGCGTTGCCAGTGACCTTCTCAACCGAGGCGGCGATGGGCCGGTCGGATGGAGTGGCGTCTCCGCTCGGGCTTGAGTACAGAGGAGGGCGCCAGAGCTGCCGTGCCGGCTCCGGCCTGAGAACGGGCCAACTCGAGCGATCTGTCGTTGACCAGTGCCTGAATGAGGACGAGCGTTTTTTGCCGGTAGACGGTCACTGCTTCTTGGGTGGAGTCGTTGGGATTTTCTTGGGCGTCGTGGTGATTGATGCGCAGGTATTCGAGTTGCAGTAGGGCTTTGACGGCGTGTTCGAGGATAGTGCCAAGGCTCTTGAGCTGAGGGCCTATTGGGTTGGGGATCGAGCTGCAAGATAGGTATGAATCTAAAAAATGCGCTACCCCCTTGGTGAGCAGGTAGCGCCCGATTGGCCGGGCTTTCGGCGGTAGTCTGCGCGTGGGCCAGGGTCTGGCGCTGATCCACGATGCGCTCCGGGTCGAGAAAGAGTTGTCACACCGTTGGTCGCCCTGTGCGGCGGTGCCAAGCAATTGGCCCAATTGATGAACTTTCTGACTGAAATCGGCTACGGACACGGCGGCGAGCTTGACGATTTCCTTCTCGGAAGGTGTTGGCTCTACGTCCCGCTCGGGTTTTCGCCCGCCTATTCGGCCTTTATCGCCGCAGCGAAAACGGCCGGATAGGCGGGCTCGCCGACATTGCTCGACGAGGCTTCATCCCCGGTTTCCAAAGCCAAGCCACCTGTAGACCCGCTGCGTCCTCTATCCGCTGGTCTGCTATCAGAATGGCGATTTGGTCAGCCTCGCAATCCGCCGTTTCTCTATAACCCCATGCGGTCGCATTGGCTTTGTGGCGCGTTGTGATGGGCGAGCAGACTGCGCATCTGCTCGGTCAAACGCGCTTCCAAAGCATCGTCGCGCAACGAGTGCAGTTGTTCGGGGTCGGCGACGATGTCGTAGATGGGGTTGAAATCGGGCGCGTCTTGGTGGCGACGCGAAGGCACTGCGAAACGATAATGCGGGATATCGTGCGCGCATTCGAGAAATACGCCGCATTCGGCGGCGGCCAATTGTTGGCGGCGGACGAAGGGGGCCTGTTGCGTCGCCTGGTCGACGAATGCCGAGGGCGCAGCAGTATGGTGGTGGGCGATCGACTCGGCTAGCGGCTGACGGCAGTAGGTATAGCGCCCGTCGGTTAAATTGATGTCCTTACCGAAATAGCCGTACAGTACCGCGTCGTGGTGGTCCGCGTCGCCGGGCAGCAGGTGGCAGAGCGAACGGCCGTTGACGGCGGGTGGGTCTTGGCCTCCGTGCAATTCCATAAACGTCGGCATCAAATCGAGGGTCGAGGTCAATGCCCCTACGCGACGGGCTGGTGTGCCAGGTGCGCAGACGATAAGTGGGATATGCACCAGCTCTTTGTAGTCGAACATGTAATTCTTGGCCCAGTAGCCGTTTTCGCCAAGAAGGTGTCCGTGGTCGGTGGTGAAAACGAGAACGGTATCATCCCACAAGTCGAGTTCATCCATCTTGTCGAGGAACTTGCCGAGCCAGACGTCGGCCATCGTCAAAGTGCCGGCGTAACATTTGCGGATGTGCTCAACGGCGGCTTCGTCCTCGCTAACGGCGGCGTAGTCGGGCCAGTCGAAGTGATAACCCCCGTTCCAGTCGTCGCCGTAGAGGTCGCGGTATTTTTTTGGGCAGGCGAAGGGCTCGTGCGGGTCGAAGCACTCGACGTGCAGGTGCCAGTTGTCGGCGTCGTGGTTGCGGTCGAGGAATTCGATGGCCTGTTGGAAACACTGCGGTGTTGGGTAGTCCTCATCGCGCTCAGTATCCATCAATGCGCGGTTGGCCCAATAGGCGCGGCGATTTTTGCCACGGAATTCGAGGGTTGGCGGCTCGTTGACAAGCGAACGCCAGACATCGCCCTCTTGGCCGCGCAGAAACTCCCAGGAGTCGAACTGGGTGTGGTAATACTCGCCGCCCGAATGAAAATAGTGGTAGTGGTCGGTAATCATGTGGCTATAGGTGCCGCTCTGCCGGCGCAGTTCGGGCTGCAGGCAGTCGTCCCACGGTTGGATCGGGCTCCAGGGGGTTTCGAGGAAGCTGGCGTGGCCGGTGAAGAGGTCCCGCCGGGCCGGCATGCAGGGCATTGAGCAGCAGAAGTGTTTGTCGAATACCAGTCCGCGCGCGGCGAGACGGTCGATATTGGGCGTTTGCACCCAGCTCTGGCCGTAGGCGTTGAGATAGTGGCGGTTGAGCGAGTCGAGCATCACGAATACGCTTTTCACGATTTATTCTCCGTGGCAGTTTCGCTAAAGGGAATCGCGTTTTTTTCCATCTCTTTACCCAAGGCCATCATATTCGTGGCGTATTCCTGCAAGCCGATGTCCGCCTGTTCGCGAGGTTCCCACGCCGGGACCGGCACAGAGTGCCCGTTGTCATCGACGGCGACAAAGACAATGATGCATTGGGTGGTGTTGCGGCGGATCTCCGTTTTGGGGTCGCCGGCTGAAACTTGCACGGCGACATGCATACTGGTGTGGCCTGTGTGGATAAGCCGGGCGCTGACTTCGACCATGTCGCCGATGTGGATAGGCTCGTGGAAGCGGATGCCGCCGACGTAAATGGTGACGCAGTAGCGGCCGCTCCACCCGGCGGCGCAGGCGTAACCGGCCTCATCGATCCATTTCATGACTGCACCACCGTGGACCTTGCCGCCGAAATTGACGGAGGTTGGTTCGGCGAGGAAGCGCAGAGTGATCTCGCGTTGCGGCATTGGCCTTCTCTCTTGTATGCGTAAAGTTTCAGTTCGTGGCGGTCGGCGAATCTATTGGCTTGGCTTCTGATAGTTTCAAGCGCTTTCTTGACATGCGACAAGAAACTCCACGCCTTTTCGTTTGCGGGTCCGATCCGCAATAGCTGGTTCGCCGTCGCAATGGCCGGTTCACGCCGTTCCCATATGATATGGGATTCCAAGCTGATACTCAACCATCGCCGGGCGTCGGCGGCGTAGTAGGCCGGAACGCGGCGAGTAAGGAAGCCGGATCGCCGAGCACCCGGCGGCATTTTCCGCCGTCGCCGTATCCGTCCTTTTGCACTTGCAGGTCGTTCCAGCCGTGGTAGAGGAAGAAGAGGTAGGGATCGAGCGGTAAAACCCACCGATCCATTGCGATTCGACTTTGATGTGCCCAATAGGGGGACCAGGCGGCGTTGAGCAGGGTGACGCCGCCGAGAAGGGCAATGGGGATTTTGCCACGTTCTTTTTGCTGCGGCAATTAGGGGCCGAGCAAACCGAGACGTAGAGCGCTTCCTGAGTCACGGCGAACAAAGTAACGTTGACGATGGCGGAAAAAACGTAGGCCTCAGCATTTTTTATATAGCGGTTCGCCCTCCGTTACAACCCGCGCGGGGTTGAAGTGGGCGGACGAACTGCTGCCAGCGGTGCGGATACTTGGGCGGCCGGCGCGTTTTAGGTCTTTGAGTTCTTGGGTGGATTCGATCGATATGGTATATTTTTTTGCTGTCGCTCTTCATAATATTAAAGAGCGAATGGCCAGTAGGCGTTTAACTTAGTCGGCAGCGTGGCGACGTTGGAAATGTCCAGTCAATCGCTTATCAATGTGAGCTAGATGGAAAACCGCCTTGTGGGGCACTGGCCGATGGGGGGCCAGCCGTTCCTTTGACCAACTAAGCAAGGAGCATATCGGTGATTATCATATCTGCGATGTCCAAAGACCGCGTGATCGGTAGCGGAGAGGGCATGCCTTGGAACGTGCCCGAAGAATACCAGCAGTTTTTGCACCTCGTTGAGGGGCAGACGGTGATTATGGGGCGGCGTTCTTACGAGATCTTTGGCCCAGACCTGACGAGCGCGCACAATCTAGTTGTCAGTCGGTCGAGTGCAGACCGGGAAGGCGTGGAAATTTGCCGTAGCGTTGAAGAGGCGGTGCAGCGAGCGGGTTCGTACGGTAAGATGATTTTTTGTGCTGGCGGCGGCTCGATTTATGCGCAGATGCTGCCGGTGGCCGAAGAAATGTACCTATCCTATATCAAAGGGAATTTTACCGGCGATGCTTATTTCCCAAAGTTTGATGAGGACAAGTGGAATGTAGTTGAGTGGCGTGATCACGAGGGATTTGAGTTTGTGCATTATCGGCGGGTTACCGTTCTGGATGGATCCACACCCCCTTGTGCACCCGAATTAAAATAGCCCGACTTGCAGATTTTAGCGGAGAGGCATCAAAGGGCTATCATCGTGGGCGGGATTGCCCTTTGATACCCCGTTAGTCCCCCACATTCTGTCCAAGCTGTTGCAACATCCCCTACAGCGCTGGACCCGGTCGCTCAATGAGCCGCCGTAAATAGATGCAATATTCGTTGTCCTTAGAATAATTGGCGATCTCCAGCAATTGCTCTGCGCCGATATATTCCTTCCGATAGGCGATTTCCTCGATGCACCCGACCTTGAGTCCTTGCCGGTGCTCAATAGTCTGCACGAAGTCGCTGGCCTCCAGCAGGCTTTCGTGCGTACCGGTGTCGAGCCAGGCGAAACCCCGACCGAGAACCTCCACCTTGAGCTTTTTGCGTTTGAGATACTCGTTGTTGACGTCGGTGATTTCCAATTCGCCGCGGGCGGAAGGTTTGAGGCCCTTGGTGATTTCGACGACTTCCCCGTCGTAAAAATAGAGGCCGATGACGGCGTAGTTAGACTTGGGGCTTTGTGGTTTTTCCTCAATGCCGAGGGCGTTGCGGTCTTCGTCGAACTCGACGACGCCGTAGCGCTCTGGATCCTGCACGTAATAGGCGAAAACCAGGCCGCCGTCTTCGAGACTGCCGGCGCGCTGGAGTCTTTCGGTCAGGCCGTGGCCGTAGAGAAAATTGTCGCCAAAGATCAATGCACAGGGCTCGTCGCCAGCGAAATCGGCGCCGACGATAAAGGCCTGCGCCACGCCGTCGGGACGCGGTTGGATCGCGTATTCGATGCTCAAGCCCAGCCTACTGCCGTCGCCGAAGAGCTGACGATAGAGATCGATGTGTTCCGGGCTTGATATGATCAGGATCTCGCGGATATCAGCTAGCATCAGCACCGACAGCGGGTAGTAGATCATCGGCTTGTCGAAGACCGGCAGGATTTGCTTGGAAGCCGAGACGGTGAGCGGATAGAGGCGTGTGCCCTGGCCGCCGGCGAGGATAATGCCCTTCATGAGTTGGCCTTTCTAAAGGGGGAAGGCATAAAATACGATCCCCTCAATGGTATTCCCTGTCAATCAATTTTTTTCTGTGGGCCGTCGGGGCGGGGTCTTTGCGGCCAGACGATTTGCCGGCGCTCGGGCGCCAGGCGCGCCAGCAATTCGTCCGAGGGGTGGTAGCCGTGACGGAAGTTGCCCCAGGAGACCCCATAGCGATAGACGAAGATTCGTCGGGTGCCTTCGGTGGCGCGGCGGGCCGAGCCGTGCGAGATGCCGTCGACGAAGAGCAACGCGTCGCCTTTGGCCATATGGCACTCGATTGCGCCTTCGGTACCTTCGACGGTGGCACCCTCGGGTTTCATGCGGTGCTCGTCGAGATGGGGGTGTTTGAAATTGGATTTGTGGCTGCCGGGGATCAGCATCGTTCCGCCGTCGCCCGGTCCGATATCGGTGAGGGCGACGAGGATATTGATCTGGCCGCACATGTAACGCCCGCCATGATATCGAAATTGATTACGCATGATCGGCGGATAGCCGCCCGAGTGTAGGCCGATGGCCTCGCCGGGTTGGCGGAAGTTGGCGAAATTCTCATCGATAAAGAGCGGACCGTGGGCTGCGTCGAATGAGCCATCGGCGCCGACGAAGTGCTTCACCTTGTCGATCCAGGCCGGGTGGTCGATCATGCGTTCGAAGGGCTCGCCGGCCTCGTAGATTTGCTGCAGGTTGAGGCCGTCGACGGTGCCGTAGGTGTGCGCGTGCACGTGGCCGTACCACTCGCCGGGATCGAGCGGAGGGATCGCGTCGATACAGTCGTTTAGGTCCATGACCTCGTCGGCCGTCAGTGCGCCCTCCAAGTGCAGATAGCCACGCAGGTCGAAGAGGTAATTTTCGAGATCGGTTACCATAATTATAATCCTATTTCATCGGAGACTTCGCGCAGCGCGGCGATGACGTCGGCGGTGATTTCGCTGAATTCGACGTCGAGCATTGCCATGCCCTTGGCAACGACTTCGCGGTCAACGCCAGCGGCAAAGCTCTTCTGCTTCCACTTCTTCTTTACGGATCTCACTTCGAGGTCAGAGACGCTTTTGGAGGGCCGGACCAGCGCGCAGGCCGAGACAAAGCCGCTGAGCTCGTCGACGGTATACAGCGTCTTTTCGAGTGAGGTCTGCGGTTCGAGGTCGGTACAGATACCCCAACCGTGCGAGAGCGCGGCACGGATATAGTCTTCGGGCCAGTCGTTTTCGCGCAGGATAGCCTCGGTTTTCTGACAATGCTGATCGGGGAATTTCTCGTAGTCGAGATCGTGAATCAGGCCGATGATGCCCCAGGTTTCTTCGTCTTCGCCCGCTTTGCGCGCCATGTAGCGCATCGCGGCCTCAACGGCTTTGGCGTGGTTGATCAGCGAGGCGGTTTCGTTGTATTGCAGGACGAGGTCGAGTGCCTCTTGGCGCGTGGGTGTTTTGTCGCTCATGTGGTTCCTCAGCGTTGCATCGGGTTGCCCCAAGGTCCCTCGATATAGGGGAAGTGTTTTTCGAGGTCGTCGGCCAATTCGACTCCGAATCCCGGGGTGTCGGACAGGACGAGATAGCCGTCTTTGATGGTGGGCTTCTCGCGCAGGATCTCCCACTGCAGAGGGCCTTGTCGCATATTGAGTTCGAGCATGCCGGAACCTATGTTACCCGGCTGAGACTCGCGCCCTTCGATGCCCGGCAGGGCGGCGACCATATGCGCGTTGGCCATCGTCATCAGACCGTTGTGCCAATTGTGCGGGATCAGTGGTATGCCCTCAGCGTGGGCTTTGCGGCCGACCTCTAAGCAGAAGTCGATGCCGCAGACGCCGGCATCGGGTTGCACTATGGCGTAAGAGTTAGCGACCATAAAAGGCTCAAACTGGTTCCAGACGGTGAAGGGCTCGCCGCCGGTAATGGGCATCTCTACGGCGTCGTTGAGGCGAGCGTAGTCAGCGGGCACGCGTTCAACCGGCTCTTCGAACCAGGCCCAACCCATTTCATCGAGAGCCTCGGCGATGATCATGGCTTCTTCTACAGAGAGGCGGCAGTTGCCGTCTAGGGCTAGGTCCATGCGACCGCCTACGGCTTCGTGCACTTTGCGCGCTAGGGGCAGGAAGCGGTCGACAGTGACATTAGACCAGTCCCAGTGAGTGCCCAGGCGCATTTTATAAGCGGTCAATCCCTCTTCGGCATAGCCGATGGCCTCTTCGACGACCGATTCGGGTTGATCGTCCCAGTCGTAGCGCACGCCCGATGAGGCGTAAAGCCGCAGTCGACGCAAAGGTTCCTCGCCCTCCGCAGCGAGTAGTTCGGCAGTGGGCTTACCGGCTATTTTTCCGCGCAAGTCCCAGAGCGCACAATTAAGCCCGGCATTGGCGATATCGTTGGCGCGCACGGCTTCGTTGGCTGGAACCAGGTCTTTATCGTGGGGATCGCGGCCGATGAGGCTGGGTTTAAGTTGCTCAATGCGCGCGGCGATATCGGGAGGCACGCCGTAGGCGCAGGGCTCGGCGATGCCCTGCAGGCCCTCGTCGGTTTCGATGACGCAGATCGAGCAGTCGGCTTTGGGAACGTGGAAGGTCGCGCTATACCACTGGCGTTCGGGTTCGTGGGCGCGCGAGAGTGAGAGGGTGCGGATATCGGTGATTTTCATACGACTCCTGTGGCGAAATCCTGAATCTTTGCCCTTATTTAAGTTGCTTTCCGGCCTTTATTAAATAGGTCTACTTACCTTTTGCGTCAACACCTTCCAAACTCGGTGCAAAATTGGCAATCCTCGAGCAACTGATACGTTTTTTGCGCGATTTGGGCGCTCCCGGGCTGATGGGACTGGCCTTTGTCGACTCGGCGGGGATTCCCACTGGGGGCGGACCAGATTGGCTACTGTTGGTTATGGTGAGTAAGAGCCAACTGTTATCAGAGGTGGCTCTATATGTACCTTCGGCCGTTTTGGGATCGACTTTCGGTTGCTTGATGCCCTATCATTTGGGGCGCAAGTGTGGACATATGGTGTTAGACCGATTTGATGCTGCGCGGCAGGAGACGGTACGCGACAAGATCGACCGTTACGGTTTGTGGGCCGTCGCCTTTTCGGTGGTGGCGCCGCCGCCCTATCCGATGAAGCTCTTTATCCTTTCGGCTGGCGTGTTCGGCATGCCCCTGGGCAAGTTTGTGGTGGCGGTGGTCATGGGGCGCGCGTTACGCTATTCGATGGTCGGCTACCTCGCAGTGGTATACGGTGAAAGGGCGACCGACCTTTTGCGGACCAATTTCGCTACTGTAGCGGCCGTATTGGCCGCACTGGCGGTTCTCACGCTGGTGGCACAGGCGCTGCGCAAACGCTACGGAGCCTGACTTGGCGCGTGCGGGGCGCTCTTGTATTTTGAGGCTATTTCCTTAACCCTTGGAGGTCCCAATGATCGAACATCCCTATCAAGACTTGAACGGTGGCCGCTGGCTGGCCGGTAATCTGCATACCCATACGACCACCAGCGACGGACAGCGCGACCACCAGGCGGTGATCGACGACTATGTTGGGCGTGGCCACGGTTTTCTGATGATTTCCGATCACGATATTTATACGGCTTCGGAAGATCACGCGCAGTACGATGCCCAGGGCATGATTATGGTGCCGGGCAACGAGATTTCGGCCAATGGGCCGCATATGCTGCATGTGGGTGCCACAGATTGGGTCGAGCCGCACGCTGATCGCCAAGAGGTGATCGATGAAGCAAACGCGTCGGGCAGTGGTTTTGTCCTCTTTAACCATCCCAATTGGCACGCGAACTTCAACCACTGTCCGCAGGAGCTTTTCGAGCGTTGCGAGGGCTATATAGGACTGGAGATCTACAATGGGGTGATCAGTCGGTTGGAGGGCAGCCCGTATGCGACCGACCGCTGGGACAGGTTGCTGACCCAGGGCCGCCGCCTGTGGGGTTTCGCCCACGACGACAGCCATGCGGCGAGTGGCGATGTGGGGTTGGGATGGAACGTAGCCTATGTGACGGACGAAACGGCGGAGGGAGTGGTCGAGGCATTGCGTGCGGGTCGGTTTTACGCTTCGACAGGAGTCGAAATCAATACGATTGAGGTGGAGGGCAACGTAATTCGCATCGAAACGGAGAACGCCTCACGGATTGTAGCGCTCAGGCAGGGGGCGGTGCGTTGTGGGGTGGTGGATGGTTCGGAGATTGAGGTGGAGGTGCCTGAGGGTGCGGGCTACGTGCGATTTGAATGCTGGGGTGCGGGTGAGGCTTTTGCTTGGACGCAGCCTTTCTTCTGTAGTTAAGAAACGGCCTGCGGCGACCAGTTTTTACCACAGCTTATTCTGATGGCGCCGGTGCGCCACTGCGAGGGAACACCCTACGAGTTCACTGCATGTGAAATCGGATCGGCCCGCTCTCAGACCGCCCTCAGACCGAACCCGGGATGGCGAGGATGAGCGAAGGGGGTAATCCCGACTTCCCGTCCACCCCGAAACCGGACTTCTGAAGCGACCCATAGGAGCAGCTATATGAAGAAAGTTATGTTCGATGATATGTATTGTTGGTCGGTGTTCAACGAGGCGCGGCAGGTCGACTTCAACGGTCATTTGTGGGTGCGCGAAGGCGGCAATATACTGATCGATCCAGTGCCGATGAGCGAAGGAGACCTCGCTCAGTTCGACGCATTGGGCGGGGCCAAGTGGATCGTGGTCACCAATCGGGATCACGAGCGGGAAGCCGCATTTTTCAAGCAGCGGACCGGTGCAGAGGTGGTGGCGCATGCGGCGGACGCGGAGTTGCTGGAGGTGCAGGTGGACGAGACTGTTGAGGATGGCGGGAAGATCGTCACGGGATTGCGGGCGGTGCATTTGCGGCACGGCAAGAGCCCGGGAGAGATGGCCCTCTATTGGTCGAAACGCAGGTTGTTGCTGGCGGGCGATCTGGTGGTGGGGGCGCCGCTGGGCAAGTTCAGCTTGCTGATGGACGAGAAGCTGGAGGATGCGTCGCAAGCGGCGTTGGAATTGCGCAAATTGTTGGCGCTGGATTTCGATGCGATTTTGGTCGGCGACGGGCATTCGATTATGACCGGGGCGCGGGCGGCGCTGCTGGAATGTCTTGAAGAACGCCGTGATATTTACATCAATAAGGTCAATATTGAAGATGTGCCGTGGATGAAGGTGTCCGGCGGGCCCGAGGGCTACGGTTACGAAAGTCGCGATATAGACCCGTTGATTGGCGCCCGCAACCTGGGCTATCAGATTATCCGTCTGGCTACGGGACAGAGTATTTGCCCAATGCACTTTCACCATTTTGGCGAGGAGATGTTTTATGTCGTCGAAGGCACTTGCACGATGATTACGCCGCGCGGGGAGTGGGCGGTGCAGCAGGGGGATTTTATCGCCTTTCGCACTGGGCCGCGCGGAGCGCACAAGTTTCGCAACGACGGGGATGAGGCTTGCCAACTACTAGCTTTGGGAGAACACGTGGGTCACGAGGTAGCGGAGTATTCCGACTCGAAAAAAGTCAATGTCGTCGCCAAGCGCGATACGGGACAGATGATTTATCGCATGGAAGATCACGTTAGTTATTGGGAGGGAGAATAGTATGAGCGATCTGATTGTAGTCCATCCAGACTTCGACGGAGTGTGGCCCTTTGCTGCCGATCATTTTCGCGCGCTGTGGCCCGAGGCGGATTTTATGCGGCTGGAGCATGGTGACGAACAGAGTCTGGGCGAAGTCGCCAGAGAAGCGAGCGAGGTGAAGCGCCTAGTGACCTTGGGCATGGAAGTGGAACGGGGTTGCCTGGAGCATTTTGCCGCACTGGAGGAAGCGACCTTTCAGGGAGCCTATGGCCGCAAGCTGGGTGAGGGTTGTGCCGAGTATCTGCAGGAGCGGGGGGTGAGGGTCTACGACCACCCGAGTGAGGGGTTCTGGTCACAGACGGTGGCGGAGTTCGGTTTGGCGCTGACTCTGTGTGGTTTGCGCCGCATCCCACAGTTGCACCACGAGATCATCACCAGCCTGGATCCGTGGAACTACGAGGCGGGAAAGGGCAAGGCCCGACCGGGTGGCCGCGGGCACCAGTTCGGCGATAACTCCGATTTCAGTAGCGGCACCGTCGCGGGCAAAAGGGTGCGGATCGTCGGTGCGGGAAATATTGCCAGCCGCTATGCCAGTTTTGTTTCGATGCTGGGTGCCGATGTGGCGGCTTGGGATCCCTTTGCCAGCGAGCCGTGCTTCCATCGTGCGGGATCGCGCCAGGAGTACTACCTGGAGAAGCTGGTGGAGGACGCCGACATTTTTGTGCCGATGGTGCCGCTGACTAAGACGACAGGCGGTCTAGTGCAAGCGGAGCATATCGACGCATTACCCAAGGGGTGTCTGGTGGTGATGGTGACCCGGGCGAAGATCTGTGATACCGACGCGATTCGGCGGCGGGTAATGGCCGACGAGTTGAGCCTGGCAGCAGACGTGTGGGACCAGGAGCCGTTGCCGCTGGGCGACCCGCTATTGGGCCGGCACAATGTGGTGCATACGCCGCACAACGCCGGGCGTACGATCGATGCGAATAAGCTGTGGGCGGAGAAATTGGCGGTGCAGTTTAGGCCGCATTAGCTGGTTTGTTTGTGGGCAAGCCTTTATAAATCCTAGCGGCATTTTCGCTGATCCATCGTGCGTATTAGGATCTTAATTGCTCGGTTTTAGGTTGGGGTTTATACTTTTACATCTCGTATATGTTGCAAAATTAGAATTGAAATTCTACCGGGGGAGTTCCATATGGCCAGGGGATTAAAGGCGTCGGAAGCGGGTCAGAAGCGTCGCAACGAGAAACTGTTGGGCAAGGTGAGTTATCTCGGCAAGAGCGTGCGCTCAGCGGTTTTGCCGCTCACGGTCGACATCGGTAAACAACGCGCGCTGAGCCGGGAGCAGGTTGCCAGTTTGGAGAGCTTGCAAATCGACGCGGCCGGGACGGCGATTCGCTCGCTGACCTCGTTGGCCAAGATCAACGAACTGGATCACCTCGGTGGTGGGCTGGAGTTGATCCCGTCGCTATTATTGACGCTGGCGGTCAGTGATTACGAGAAGATCGAATTCACTATTGAACATGCGCATACCTCGGTCGGTTATTACGCGGCTTTGGCGGCGTTGGGTTTTATCGACGAGGAAATTGTCGTCGAAGGCTTTCGCCGTGGCCTGGACATTCCCGGACACGTTTCGTGGCTGCCGGGCGGCACCCAACTCAACGGTGGGCGGCTCGGCGTGATGGTGCCGGTGGCGGTGGGCCAGGCGCTGGGCAAGCGCGCCAATTTCGGCAAGGGCTCATGGGTGGTCTGTCATTGCGGCGATGCTGGCTACATATCGGGGCAGGCGCTCAACGGTTTTAATGGTGCGTCGGCCAACGGGGCGCCGGTGACCTTCGTAATGCACCGCAATGGCATTCAGTTATCGGGTACGACGGAATCGATTATGGACAAGGACCCGCGCGGCATTGTCGCGGCGATGGGCGTCGAAGTGCTTGAGACCGAGACCCTGCACGATATGGCGGCCCTCTATAAGGTTTACCGCGAAGCCCACAAGCTGGCGCAGAGCGGTAAACCGACGATGATCTATCCGACGGGCACGCACGAGCATCTCGGCGATTTCGCAGAGCGTTTGGGCATTGCCAAAGAAGCGGAAACCTTCGCTGCGGCAAATGGCGTTAAGCTGGGCACGCGTGTCTGGGTGCCCGGCTCGCTGATGAGCTATCGCGACGTGGCGTCGATGCTCGAGTGCGTCTTTCTGGTCAATAACTTGCCCGGCGGCGCGGGGCATCACGACGGGCATATGAAAGGTCGAGATGCCGCCAAAGTGCTGCGCAACCCGATGTTCAAAAAGACCGCGGCGCAACGCCAGGCTGCCGGCGCGCTGCGCCGCAAGAAGAAGCGCCAAGTCGTGACGAAGGCCCGGCCCGCGCCGGGCAGTCGCAACCTGGTCCTGCCCAAAAGCGCGAAGAACAAGATCAGCCTGCCTCCAGTCGGCAAGAGCGAGAGCCCCCGCGCGGGCTCTGAGGCTGGTTATGCGGCGGTGGCCGCGCGCTTTCCCGACGACGTCTTCGTTGTCAGCTGTGATCTCGATCCCTCGACCAAATTGGCCAAGGCGCGAAGTTTCCTAAAATCCGATCACCAATTCGAAATGAGTATCGAAGAGCAAGCAGCATGTCTGGTCACCGACGGCTTGGCGATGAGTGGGGGCGGGCCGCAGCTCAATGTGGTCTCGACTTTTGCTGCCTTCTACGAGGGCATCGCCCGCGAGGGTTTTGACATGTGGCGCTACCAGCGAAATCTGACCGGTGTCAATGAGGGTATAAACGCGGCGTTCCACGTCTCGCATGTGGGCGCATGTACTGGCCGTGACCATTTTTCGGGCTGGGGTCTGGATTGGATCAATGTCGGCCTGAGCTATTTGCCCTACCTGCACCGCTTCTACGGACCTTCCGACGCGCGTTCGGCCTTTTTGGCCGTCTGTGATATGGCGGCGCACTATGGCGGTCATGTTATCGGTATTCCGCGGGACTCGCTGCCGACACTCGCAAAACAGGATGGCTCGGGCCCGTTGTGGGAGGCGGGCGACGAGTGGCAGGCGGTGACGGCTTATCGCACCTATGCCAGAGCGAAAAAAGCGATACTAGCTTTTGGCGCGCCGGCGTTCTTGGCGGGCGAAGCAGCGGATAAGCTAGACGGCAAGGTCGACGTGCATATCGTAAACGGCTTGCCATTGGCGGCTGGTGCGCTCGAAAAACTCGTGCGCCGCTATCCCAAGGGCGTGGTGACGATCGAAGACGGGTTGATCGGCGGAGCCGACGCGGGGCTGCGTGGGTTCGCCGCCTTGGTTGCGGGTGTGGCTTCGGCCAATAAGGTCCCTGCCGATCACGTTGGTATCACCGATCCGACGACGGCTCCCTCCGAAGGACATATGGAAACCTGGGCGCACTTCGGCATCACGACCCGGGCTTTAGTCGCGGCGGTGAAAGGGCTGTAGACATTGCATTGCACACTATTGATTCTAGCCATGGCGGCATTGGCGGCATGTGGCGGGGATGACAGCAACCTTGTACGGGAGATACCGATGGCAACAGAGAGCACAGACGAGCAGGCACCCGATGAGTTTGCGGTGCAATTTGAGACTAGCGCTGGCAATTTCACGATTCAGGTCACGCGCGCATGGGCGCCGCATGGCGCCGATCGTTTCCATGCATTGGTGACCAGCGGATATTTCGACGATCAACGCTTCTTTCGAGTAGTGCCCGATTTTGTGGTGCAGTGGGGCATGAGCGGAGATCCGGCGCTGACCAGCCAGTGGCGCAGCGCCGGCATTCCCGATGATCCGGTCGCAGAGAGCAACACGCGCGGTCGCATCACCTTTGCTGCGACTAGTCAACCCAACAGCCGCACGACCCAGGTTTTCATTAACTTTGGCGACAATACCAACCTCGACGGCATGGGCTTCGCACCCTTCGGCGAAGTGGTCGAGGGCATGGAAGTCGTCGACGCGATCAACTCCGAATACCGGGAGCAGCCCGACCAGGGCCAGATCGGCGCGCGCGGCAACGAATATCTGATCGAGACCTTTCCCAATCTCGATTATATCGACAAGGCGAGCATCGCCGAGTAAGTGAACATCTATAATCTGAAGGTATCGAGCATGAGGCATATCGCATTACTGATCTATATGTTTTTGGCTTTCGGCTGCGGTGTTGGTGATCAGGGCGCGGAAGTTAACACCGAAGTCCTGAAGGATCCCAAGGCCGAGGCGATGAAACAAGAGGCGCCGGCTGAGTTCACGGTGCTCTTTACGACCAGCGCTGGCAATTTCAAGATCCACGTGACGCGCGATTGGGCGCCGCGTGGCGCCGACCGCTTCTACAACCTGGTCAAAAACGGCTATTACAACGAGCAGCGTTTTTTTAGGGTAGTGCCAGGTTTCGTGGTGCAGTGGGGTCTGAGTCCTGACCCAGAATTGACCAAGGTCTGGCACACCGCCAATATCCTCGACGACAAGGTCCAGCAGTCAAACAAGCGCGGGCGCATAACCTTCGCCAAGCAGAACAAGCCCAATACCCGCACCACGCAGATCTTTATCAATTACGGCGACAATCTCAACCTCGACGGGATGGGTTTTGCGCCCTTCGGCGAGGTAGTCGAGGGCATGGAAGTGGTCGACAAGATCAACGCCGAGTACGGTCAGCAGCCCAACCAAGGCCAGATTTCTGGTCTTGGAAACGACTATTTGGAGGAGAATTTCCCCAACCTCGACTTCGTAATGACGGCGACGATCGTCGACTGAGTTGAGCCAGATACGCAATGAGGCCGTCGGGCTGCAAGCCGGAGCCCTGGCCCTCTTGACGTCCGTACTGTGGGGAGGTAACCCCGTGGCGATCAAGATGGGGCTCGACGGCATGCCGCCGGCGGCGATGGCCGGCCTGCGCTTCGCTCTGGGCGCCCTGACCGTTTGGGTCGGGGCGTTTTTTGCTGGTATTTCGCTGCGTGTACCCGCCAGCGAATGGAGGGGATTGGGCGGTCTGGCGCTGCTGTTTGCGTTGCAGATTTGGTTGCTTAACGCCGGCACCGGGCATACTACGGCCAGCCGTTCAGGCGTTGTAATCAATGTCTATCCCTTCTTTACCGCGCTCTTCGCACACCTGCTTGTCGGCGATCGATTGAGCTTGGGTAAGTGGTTAGGTTTCGCTTTTTCGTTCGCCGGCGTGCTGTTGCTGTTTTGGGAGTCGGTCTCCTTCGCCGAGATGAGATATCTGCTCGGCGACGCGATGGTGGCGGCCAGCGGGGTGCTGTTGGGTTTGCGGCAGGTGGTGATGAAACGCCTAGTGCAGGGGCTCAATCCCTATCAGGTGCTGTTTTGGCAGGCGATGTTGAGTTTGCCGCTCTTTGCTGCATGGAGTGTCTTTTTTGAGGCGCAAGCCGAATACATTCTCAGCGCCTCGGTCGTCGCAGGGGTGCTCTACCAGGGCTTCGTAGTCGCTGGCGTTTGTTTTATCATCTTAGTCTTTTTGCTCCGGCACCACTCGCCGAGTAGGCTGGGCATCTTCAGCTTTGTCACTCCGGTGGTCGGCGTGTTATTGAGCTCCTGGCTATTGGGTGAATCCCTCTCGCCTTATCTGTTGGTCAGTATGGGACTGGTGGCCGCCGGCATCGTAGTAGCCAATCGGGTCGAGCGCGCGCAAGGCGAGAGGGGTTAGCGATGCGTCGGACGGC
>JACLAC010013709.1_pt1 | contig 17278 bp, 9 predicted proteins | sample 8027881 | NCBI WGS metagenome assembly JACLAC01 (sample SAMN15725517, study PRJNA655200) | protist metagenome | isolation source: fluorescence activated cell sorting (FACS) single amplified genomes of... | place: Spain: Blaines Bay Microbial Observatory, Mediterranean Sea | collected 2016-01-19
GAGGCCTACGCGCAGCTACGCGCCGCGTGCGAAGTCGGCGAGGACGTCCGCGGCCACAAGGGTTTTATGGAGATTGTCGCGGCGACAGCCTCGAGCGGCGTGTCCTTTCGTATCAAGAATTTGATCAAGGAGCTGACGTCGAATTGGGATGGCCGCATCGGCAACGACAAGCTCGCTGGCACGAGGATCGTCATCAGCGGCGCCGGTCCCGTCGGCCTGCGTGCGGCTGTCGAGTGTGCGCTGATGGGCATGACGGTCACCGTGCTCGAGAAGCGCTCCACCTTTTCGCGCGTCAACATCTTGACGCTCTTCAGACAGACGGCGGACGATCTCATCGCCTTTGGCGGCAAGGCCTTCTATCCAAAATTCACCAACCTCGGCGAGCGCCTCCACCTTGGCACGCGCGAGATCCAGCTCATCATGCTCAAGAACGCCCTGCTCCTTGGCGTGCGGCTCTCATACGGCACGACGCTCGTCGGTGTACAGGTGCCCGATACGAGCACGCCCGTGTACGGCAAGGCGGCAACAGCCGGATGCTGGAGGGCGTGGGCCAAAGGCGGTATCTCCTCTCATGACTTCAAGAGCGTGACGACGGTGTCTGCCGAGACTCTCAAGGCGGCAGATCTCGCGGCGGAGGAGTCGGAGGAGCTCGAGATGCTCGCGATGAAAGTGATGGCGACACCCGACGCGTCGAGCCATTCAATGGTCGACTTGTCGGAGGAGCTTGCGGTGATAGAGAAGGGCGCGGTCAAGCAGATGAAGGACGCATTGAAGCGGCAGTCGGCGGGAGATGGCGGAGGTGAGGCGCCGAAGCCACTCAACAAGCCGATGCGTAAGAAGAAATTGGGTGGGGTCGCGGCGATGTTCGAGAAGATGAATGAGGAGCCGGAGCCGCCTCCAGGGTTGAAGAAGAAGGTATCGACGCCGTCGGAGACAAAGGCGGCGGAGGCGGAGGCGAAGGCGAAGGCCTCAAAGGGCGACATTGGCGCGCTTGACTTTAAGCCGAACAAGATGAGCGACTATGAGAGAGCCGCGAATCAAGGGCTTTGCAATTATCTTCAACAATCGGCGCTCGATCGGACATTTGCGTTGGGAGCGGGCGCGCCAAAGCCGGACGGCGCCGACAAGTCGTATGCGTTTGACGCATTGCTTCTCGCGGAGGGAGAATGGTCGGCTACGTGCAAGAAGCTTTCAGTGACAAAGGCGATTGATCGCTTCTCGTTGGCGATTGGCTTGGTGATCAATCTAGAGCATGACGCGGAGGCCGACCCTTCAATCAAGCCGCTCAAGTCGTTTGTGCAGAGCCAAGGCTTGGGCTCCGAGATTGCAAAGCTGCATTCGGCCGGCATCATCGCTGAGAATGTCGAATTCCTCAAGGGCGAGACTCTCTACATTGCAGCAACCATCAAGAAGGCGTCCTTCCTTAACACGGGCGTCCTCAAGGAGGACCTGCCCGGGCCGGCACTGCTCACACGCGAGAATGTCAACGACGAGGCGCTGCTGAAGCTTGCAAGGCAGATTGCGACGCTCATCGGCATCTCCGCCGCCACCAAATTCTGCAATCACCATCCGGCAAAGCTGTTTGACTTCTCGACGCGCGCACGATGCCTCGCGCCATTCAAGGTCTTGGCGACCGCGACCAACACGGCAGCGAGCGCGCAGGCGGCCGCCGACGCAACGGCCGGCACAAACAAGGCCGACAAGAAGTCTGCGGCCGTGATTGCGCTCGATCTATCGGCGCATCCCTTCCTCGCTTCGTCCGAATCGAATTGGTTGGTACGGAATGTGGATGAGGCCGTTGCGGATGTGGAGGCGAAGAAGGAGGAGATCGAGGCGATTGAAGCGGAGATAGCAGCTGCTGCGGAGGCCGCGCGTCAGAAGGCGGTGGAGATAGCAGAGGCGGCGAATGTGGAGATAACGGAGGAGCAGTTGGACGAGGCGGCATCTGTGGCGACGCAATACGGCCGTGAGAAGCGCGAGCAGCTCGTCAAGCAGCTCTTTGAGCGCGAGGGTAAGCTAAGGGTCGCGCAGAGAGACGAGGCGAAATGGAAGGAGCAGCTCGCGATGGCGGATGGGCATAGCCAGGCGGTGCCCGTCTTTCCCATTGGCGACTCGCTGCTTGAGCCCTTTTGGCCGCAGGGCTTGGGCTCAAACCGCGGCTTTCATTCAGCATTGGACACGGCACATTCGATCAAGGTGCTCAAGGAGGAGGGCTTGGAGGCGGCCTTGCTCGACCGGCTCTTTTCGTACGACGTGATGGTTCAAGTCGGAGGCGCGTTCCCACCGAATCTGATCCAGCCGGGCAACCACTGGCGCGCAGAGTACACGACACGGTACATACCGTCGGTCATCGTCGAGATGATGGTCAAGTATACCAACCCGTCGTCGAAGCGGCTGTTCAAGGGGCCAAAGGCCATCCCGCCGTGGGTGCAAGAGATGAAGGATAGCGGCAAGCTCAAGAAGCTGGAGGTCGAGTTGTCGCGGAAGTGAAAAGTGTGTGAATAGAGTGGCGAGTGGCGAGTGCATGAGACGGCAGTTCACGACGGCGCCGCGCCAACTTCGCGACGTCCAAGTTTTGCGTCGGAGCCGGTGGCGGACGGCTCTCACCTGCTCACACCATGAAGCGCACCGCAGACGGCGAGCCAGCACAGCGTGCCGCCGTCGTCGACCTCTCATCCTTCCTCTCCGACCCAACCTCCACCGAGGCAAAGGATGCGTGCGCCGCTCTCGCCGCGTCGCTAAAGGAGACCGGCATCGTGCTCTTAAAGGATACGCGAGTTTCCATGGAGGACCAGGCGACCTTCCTCGACATGATGGAGGACTATTTTGCGCAGCCGACCGAGGCAAAAATGCCCGACGTTCGCGCGGAGCTCCACTATCAGGTCGGCGCGACGCCGTCGATGGTCGAGATCCCGATCTGCAAGACGGATGAGGCGTGCCTCACAAGGATAAAAGATATGCCGGAGGAGCACCGGCCGCTCGAGATCGTCGGCCCCGACCCGAAGTGGCGCTTCTTCTGGCGCATCGGCGAGCGGCCCACGGAGGGCGGCTTCGAGGCGCTCAACGCCGAGCCCGTCGTGCCGGCGGCCTTTCCGCAGTGGAAGGACGTGATGGACCGTTGGGGTTCGCTGATGATGCAATCGGTGACGACGTGCGCGGAGATGGCGGCCGTCGGCTTCGGCCTCGAGCGCGACGCGATCTCGTCGCTCATGGACTTAGGGCCGCACCTGCTCGCGCCGACTGGCTCCGACCTGAGCGGCACCCACCGCAAGGTTGGCACGGTGTTAGCGGGCTGGCACAATGACCTGAATTTATTCACCATTCACGGCAAGTCGCGCTACCCGGGTCTATTCGTGTGGCTCAAGGATGGCACGAAGATGCCGGTGAAGATCCCAGACGGCTGTTTATTAGTGCAGGCGGGGATGCAGATCGAGCGGCTCACGGGCGGCGCGGTCGAGGCCGGTATGCACGAGGTCGTCGTGCTACCTTCTACAGTCGAGGCAGCGGAGAAGCAGGAGGGCAATGGTAGACCGACGTGGCGCATCTCGTCGACGCTCTTCTCGCACGTCGCGTCCGATAAGGAGCTCAAGCCGTTGGGGCCGTTCGCGACGGAGGAGGCTAACAAGGCGTACCCGACGATTACGGCGGGTGACCATACGGTGTCGATCCTCCAGAAGATTAATTTGGCGAAGCCGGCCTGAGGCTTTAAGGTTGGCCGTGAGTCTAATATGGAATGTTTAATGGCATAATACAGCGTTTATAGCGGTGCGAGAGAGGCGCCACGCGGTGTCGTGTGTGTGAGTTGTATAGTGTTCGTACAATAGACGAGAGCGAGAGAGTGCGAGTGTGTGAGTGGTAATAATGTCGGAGGACAGAGTTCAGCGAGGTGCCCACCGGCGCCACGGCGGCCAATTCTTGGCTTTTGATTTGTGGTTTTCGCCGGTCATTATGCCGGGCTACGGCCAGCGCTCCTCCTCGCCCGTCTCGCAGTCTCGCGAACGCTCCGACCCGACCTTCGCGGCGCTGCGAAAGTCGCCGCTCGACGTGCTCATCTTCTTTCAGAATAGTCGCATCGCCGCCATCGCGCCAAAGGCCTTTGAGCTGCGCGAGAGGGACGAGCTGCCGGACGACATTTATTTCTACGTCACGCTCGCCTCGTACGATCCGACTCGCGTGGCGCCGCCAAAGGGCTACTTGCACCGCGCGAAGACCTACCTCGGTCACGAGGCGGCCGGGCCGTGCTGCGCTCTCCGGTTCACGCCGGAGACCGTCCTTGGCATGCAAAAGCACCATTTGCAGCCAGACGGCCGGTGCACCGCGCAGCTCCTCCTCTTTGTGCCGGTGACGCGGCAGCTCAACCCGCACCTTCAGGAGTCGCGGCTCAAGTTTCAGCCGTCAAATGTCTTTGAGCTCCACGGCGGCGGCGAGGGTTCGCATCTCCCTCGTATCATAGTGCCGGTGATCGTCGTGCCCCGTGGAATGATCGGTGGACATTCCCTCGCACGGTTCGAGCGCGTTCGTGTAATGATGCTCCGTCGTATCATCTCCCCGTTTGGCCCGAAGACACCCATTGTCCAGCGGATCGAATTCGGCTTCAAGAGATGGCGGATGGTCTTACGCTTGATGGCGCAGGAGACGGAGCAGAAGATCGAGGCGAAGAGGTTCAAGCCGATCAACTTTGCAGAGGCGCAGATTGGCTCGCCCTACCAGTTTCCCTTTCCAAAATTCAGCCGGGCGGAGCTCGATGTCCCCGCCTTTCGCGATCAAGGCGTCACCGCCGTCTACTTCCAGAATGCTCGAGTCTCGTGCGCGGCGCCACGCCCTCGCCATCTACCCCTCCATCATCAGCTTCCTCCAAAGGTGCACTTCTACGTACGCACGAAGACGGCCGAGGTGCCCTTCCCACTTCCAGCCGAGTACAAGGACTGCCTACTCACGGCCGGCCTCTTCCCTGGTCACGAGTACACGGGGCCCGTCCTTCACGTCGAATGGGGCATTGCCAATGTGGTCGGCCTGAAACCGCATCACCTCGTCTACCCTGCAACACCAGTGGCCGAGACGGATCCAAAGCTTGAACGCCATGCAGCCGCGATTGCTGTGGGCGGCCGCGCTGTCACATTCGAGCCTGGCCAAAAAGAGAAGCGTACGCCTGGTTGGGACGTTGACATGCCAACTCCTAGATCGTCGCGTGGGCAGCAATCGCCGCGTGGGCAGTCACCCACTCGTGGCTTCGGCCAGGCCTCACCTCGTGGCGGCCAACCATCACCAAGGGGCGGGAAGTCGTCGCCAGCGGAGCTTGCTCACTTTCACAAAGGTGAACTGCCCGCAAACACGCAGCTCGTGCTCGTCGTGCCCTCTACTCCAAGCGTCAACCCAGGCATCGAGCCGACCCAGATCACCTTTGCGCCAACGAGCCGTGCGCACCTCTCAAAGCAAGCGCCGAGGCTGATCGTACCAATCTATCCGCGTGTGGCGCCAAGCGGCGCTTTTGTGACGCGCACGGGCCACGATAGAGGGCTTGCAAGCGGGCGCATTTACAAGAAGCTCCGAATGCTCTTTGGCCAATGGGAGAACTTCACCTCACACGAGCGCATGAAGGCCAGCTTCAGACGGTGGTGCATCGTAAGCACGCTGCTGCCCGATCTCGCGGCCCAGCGCGTCAAGAAGGCCGGACGAGGCACGCCGTACGTAGAGGAGATGCCAAGGAATCGTTTACGATGGCCACGCCTCGACGTCGCGATGCACCTAAACATTCGAAGCAAGGGCGGCAACGATGCGATTCAACCCTCGTACATGGCGCCGACGCCACGGGGCACACGCATATCTGAGGCGATGAAAGCGTTTGCGTCCGCAGATAGCGGCGAGCGGTTTGATATGGGGCCGCCTTTCGATCACGTCCTGCGGACCTCCACCCCAAATCTACGTCGCTCGCGGACGCCGTCACCGCCGCGCGTGGACCACAGCGATGCTACGTTGGAGGCTGCGGTGGCTGAGCATGAAGAGACCCTTCAATTTGATCCGACCTATCGCAGCAGCACTCCGGAGGTGGTCACACGCCTTGAAATCGCTTCACAGCGTCCAATCGACGTGACGGACGAGAACAACGCGCCTCCGATGACGCCGAGGACGCCCCGTTCTGCCTCGCCGACACCACGAGGCCGCTCACCCTCACCACGAGGCTCGCCGTCCCCGAGAAGTGAGGTTGTCCTTCGCCAAGAGCTCCGAGGCTCTCCTTCTCCAAGAGGAGGCTCTCCCTCGCCGCGAGGCTCTCCGCGCTCGCCGTCGATGAAGCTTGGGCTGTTTGAGCGCGGCGGCGCACAAGCGGGCTCGCCGAAGATGAAGAAGGCCGGTGGCGGCTTGGATGAGCTCGCGCTGATTGGGAAGCTCAAGGAGCTGTGGGACCAGGGCGCGATCAGCGAGCGGATCTTTGAGGACAAGAGGAAGGAATTGCTGTTGCGCGTTTAGAATCGTGGATCCTCTAAATACAACACGACGCACACACATCGCTCTATCTATAGCGTACGCGTAGCCTCGCAGCACACGCTCACACAAACACGCTCACTCGCACTCACACCAATCACACTGTAGAGAGCTCGACGCGCTCTCTCTCAAAAGTTCTCCTTGTGAAGCTTAAAGATCGTGCCCTCGACAGGATCGCTCTTCGCCTCGCATTGCTCCTTGAGAGCGGCCGCAATTGTGGGCGCGCCGCAAAAGACGACACCGACCGTCTCTGTACGATGCTCCTCCTTGAGCTTCTCGAACTCGCCAGACCAATCGGGGCGGCCCGCAATGATGCGCACGTAAGGCGCACCCGTACCTGGATCGCACGCCGTCTGAAGCGCCGTGAGGATCTCGCTGATCGATCCCTCTTTCGGGTTCTGCTGTGGCTTGACCTCATCAGCCTTGCAGCCGGTGAGGAAGAGGGTGATCGAGAGCTCGCGCGTCGCGCTCTGCGCTTCCTTCAGCTGCTGACGCGCCGCACTCACCTCCGCGGCCTTCGCCTTGGCGGCTGCCGCCTTCTCCCGAACGGGGCGCTCCCATGTCGTATTGTTCTCGACGACATTCCAGTAGTACGGCCGACCATCCGCCGCCACCTGCTCCACCCAACCGTCAGGTAGCGGCCCGGAAGGTGACGGCGGCTTTGGTGGAGGTTGTGGGTAATTTGGGTCTGCCTGCGCCACCGCGCTCGCTCCTTCGCCATTGAGTTGCGAGAACTCTCTCTCGAGCGCTTTCACCCTTTGATTCAGCTGATTGATCTCAACCGTCGGGTCGCCATCGATCTGATCCTTATTGTGTCTTAACTGCGCGGCCTTGATCTCCGGCAGGATCGTCACCAACCATTTGAACATGTGCAGATCCGACTTCCTCGCGACCCAATAAAAGTGAAAGTGTCTTGGCATGAAGCCCTTCTTCCATCTATAGTTGATGACGCCCTTTAATATAGACGCGCACGGCGTCACCCCAATGCCCGCGCCAACGAGCACGCACGTCTTGAATCGGAAGACGTGCTGTGAGGGCGCGCCATGCGGCGCATCGACCCGAAAGAAAGGCCGTCCGTCGGGGCCGTCAACCTTACCAGGATTCAGATCGCCGGTTGTCGGGTTGCGCGTTGAGAGCTCGACGACGCCCTCCCTCTGCGGATCGAGTAACATCATGTACCGTGCGACCTTGTTCGTCCAAGAATGCGGAGATTCCATCACGCGGAGGTTGACCTCGAGCACGGGCTCGTCCGGCGCGGAGGAGATCGTGAACGGATGCCACTCGCCCAAGCACGCAAATCGTGAGTTCTCCGCGGCGGGGCACTGCAGATAGAGGTAAGAACCCTCCTGATATTTGAGCGGTTTGACGCCTCTATCGCTGACCGCATTATCAAACTGTAGTGTGACGACGTCGGGCATGACCTTGTCCGGGCGCGACCAGAAGTACACACGCATTAATGCCATGCGCTTGTTGCCGCGTAGGAGGATGCGAACAACGACGCGGTCGACCGTGTACGCGAGGAGCGGCACGAGTGACCATTGATACCACACGGGGCCATGAGTTATCAGCAGGGCGAAAAACAGGATGAACAGATGATGGGTATACCAGAAGGTCTCATAGTGCCGGCGCTTGACCGTATCATGCGCGCCGCTGTATATGAGCATCATTACTAACGCGAGGAGCTGCCCGGTGAGGCCAGGGCTCGGGAAGGCCCATGCGGAACCGGGTGTCACAGGCGCCCACGCCATTATAGTGGGCGACTCGGAAGAGACAGCGGGGCCGAGCTCGTTGTAATAATACGGAGCGCGCGCATAGTTGAAATAGTGGGCGACGCCGTGGCCGACTGATGCGGTTAGGATGAAATACTTGGCGATCGCCTTATGAAAGACGACGTTCTTATCGAGCTGCATCACGTATGGCACCCAAAAGAGTAGTATATTATTGTACGACTCGCCAGAAGTGAGATCGTGTAAGCGCTGTATCAGAGAGCGGATCACAGGAAGCAAGAGGAACATCGCGTTGAGATTGAGCAGCTGGCCGCAGCCTTTTGCGAAGGCGTACGCACGGCCCGTGCCGACTTGGAGGAGGATAAGCGAGCCGCCGCAGATGACTCCTTCTGGGTCGTCCTCTGAAGCGCACGGTACGTGGCGCACGTTGCCTTGGCCAATAAAGCTGTCGGGATCGACAGGCTGCGGCCCTCCGCCAAAATCTGGAGGCTCATCGAGCGAGATCCCACCATAGACACAGCAGGTGAAGTTCTCGCCACGCAGCGCTCGACCTTTTGGCGTGTTGGCGTGCCGACTCGCCGCCTCGACGAAGAGTATGAGATTCGCAACGCAATAGGCAAAAAGGAAGATCCAACGCGGCAGCTGGTTTGTCTGTCGACCCAGTAGGTAGAGATCCCTTGGCAATGCCATGATGAACTCCTTAAAGGTCACATTGACACCACCTCCCTCCTCCACCTTCTTCTGCTCGGTCTTTCCGGTGCCGAGGAGCCGCCAGCCCCATTCTTTAGCGCCGGTTGGATCGGCTTTGGTCGGCGTTGGGAGAGCGCGCGCGACGATTGCAATGAGGTTGAGAATCGCGACGATTAGCAGCGAGATGGAAGGGAGGAGCGGCGGCATGAGAGTGGAGGCGGCGAGGAGGCCAGGCGCGGCGAGGGCAAAGTAGAAGATCACACGCAATATCCACAGCCACGGCATCAGCAGCGGCTTTGCCCTTGCAAAGGTTAAGAGCTCGAATGCCAACATTGCACCCGCGCCGACGATGCAAATGAGCGTGCAGAGGCCGCCTTGTGGCGAGGGCCATTCTGGATGGCCGATTAGTACGGGCGAATGGCCGACGAGATAGATTGGCGTTAGAAGCATAATAAAGCCGATCATCATCATTAGTACGAGGGTGAGCAATGCCAAGTTGCGAGCGAGATGGGGTATCGCACGTAGCTTGTGGCGCAGCAATTTCTCCTCGAGAATGGCGGAATCAACACTCTGGCGTGGAGCAGGTGCCGACTGCGCTGAGGCGGCAGGTTGCGTTGGAACGCTGCCTCGCAGGCCGGGCGCAACCGCCACGCCCACGCTGCTGCACTGCGACCAGCTCTCCAGCTTTGGCGGCGGCGGTAGGAGTTCGCTGCGGCTGTTGGAAGGCGGCATGCCACGAGCGGCGCTCGGCGCGTCGATGAATGGATTCGGCCCACCGCCGCCCATTGGCCCATAGCACGAGCCGCTCGCCTCGCCGCCAAGCTGAACGCCGCCAACCAGTGAGCCGCGGGATGGCTGCGCGGAGGGATTCGTCCGTGCGCGGCTGATCGAGCCGGAGCGCCCGAGGGACACCCTGCTCTTGCCGCCACCAAAGAGGCCCATCACATTGCTGCCACGCTTGCCATCGGCCATGCGCGACTGTAGGTGCGCGGTCACGCCGGCGCTGCTCGCCACCGGAGGTTCGAGCGGTGGAGGCGGTCCGGGTGGCGGGCGCGGCGGCGGCACGCCCGGCCGGACCTCGATCTGCGAGGCGGTCCTGGCCCGATTCATCGCCGCGAGCTCTCGATTGTATGCCTGATTCGGATCCGGCGGTGGAGGCGGTGGCAGCGGCTCTGGCGGCGGTGGCGGTGGCGGCAGAGTAGCGGGCGGCGGCGGCACAGGCACAGGTGACTTTACTGGTGAAGCAGACGGCGTGTTGCCAGGTGAGTACTTTGCGTCCCACTTCTCCTCCATTGTTTGCACGCGCGGCAGTGGCGGCGGCGTGACTACCTCGTTGGAGGGTGCTCCAAACAGCGCGTCGGCCTTGTCGGCCGCACTGATGTTTGGTGGCCGTCCCAACGCGGCGGATACTTCCGGCGGCTCGTCCCACGTGGTCTCGTTGGTCTCGCTGTTCCAGAAATAAAATTCACCCGAGCCGTCTGGGTCAGGAACGCGCTCCCACGGCATATTGAAGGGGTTTTAGCGTGAAGGTACACCGAGGTGATTGACGCTGTGAATGGGTTGGGCGATCGCCGCTTCACAAGTTTGAGGTGACCAAGACGGCGCCCGTCGCCAAAATATTTCGCCCATCGCTCTCGCTCACTCTCTCCCGCTCCCGTGACAGTCCTGCGCACAGTCTGAACCCCTCGACACGGGGTGCGCACACAAACGGACATCTCTCTCTGAATTGTCTCTCCACATGCCCTTCACCTACATCCCCTCCGCCACCGTCATCCACTGCTTGAGCCTCCTCAGCTCGGCCATCCTCGGATGCCGTGCCTTCGCCTCCTTGTACGCTTCGAGCGCGCCCTTCGTGTCGCCCTTCTCCTTGAGCACGCCTCCAAGCTCGGCCCACGCGAAGCAGTCATGCGGCGCGCGCTCGACCGCCATACGCAAGTCCTTCTCCGCCCGCTCGTGCCGCCCGCGCTGCAGCCAAATCGCCGCACGCCGTCTTAGCGGCAGGCTCCATTGCGGCTGCCCATCGATCAACCCATTGAGCATGAGCGCATAGTCGACCGCGTCTCCCATCTTCATCTCGATCTCCATCTTCTCGGTGAGGCCTGCCATTAGCGCGTCGAATGCCTTCAGCTGCTGATCCGCCGCTTCGGAGCCCGACCGCTCAAGCATCAGCTTCATCTGGCCCTCGAGGAATTTGGCCGAATCATCATCCTCCGCCGTTTGCAGCATTGTGGCGAGAGTGCGCCCAGCAGCCGGAAGGCGGCCGCCAATCACGGCGAGCGTCTGCGCGAATCGCGTGCCCTGAGAATAATCGATGCCCTTGCCATGGGTCGGGCCGGAGAGGAGGAGCCGCGCGCCAACGCGCTGCCTCTCCTCAATCGTCACGCGCGAGAAGAGCGAGTACGCCTCCTCAAAATGCTCGTTCTCGACTCGTAAGTGCAGCTGAGCGGCAACTTCCGCCTCATTCATGCTCGCGGCGTGCTCGGGCGTCACCGGCTGATACGGCCGTGCGGGCCTACCGGGGCTTCCGGGCGGCAGCGTCGGCGGCACTAATGGGGTGGCCATTGCCTCCTTTGCCGATATCGTCGTTGTTCCTCCCTTCCTGATATTCTCCTTTCGCGCCCTCCGCTGCTGCCGCGCCTCGTGGACAAGCCCATCGACGCCATTGAGAAACATCTGAAGCGCCTCGCGACGCGGTGTGCTGCCGCCGCTATCGTCCTCGCGCGGCATCTTTCCGAATTCCATCATAATTGGACCCTCCGCACGCAGCACCATCTGCTTCGTTGGCAAGCCGCCGCCCGGGCTCGGGAAGTATATCGTCGATTCGGGTGGCGCAATGTCGGTGAGCGGCGCTGTCCGATTCACCTCGAATTTGCCGCACGAGCCGTGCATGACCTCTCCCGCAAAGGTGTCATTGTCCGCCGAGATGACACCCATCAGGCCGACCATCACGACCTTGCCAATCGGCTTGAGAAGCCAGTCGACCGGTTCGAGTCGAATGACGCGGCCGCCAAATTCGTACGAGCCGCGCATGAAGTATGCGCCGTGCTGCGTCGAGGACGGGTAGAGGAAGTGGAAAATCGCGTCGATGCCCTCCTCGTCGACGCGTTCAATGTGCAGCATCAGATGCGCGTAATTACCGCACTTGTATCTGCCGAAATAGAGGCTGTCGGGTACCAAGTTGGTGGAGGCGGTCACAATGGCGAGCAGTAGACTGGCTCGCCGGAGGAGCGCCATGCGCACAGGCGCGCACAGGTCGAGAGCGCGTGGTGGGCGCTCGGACGGGCTCGACGGAGCGCGCGCGCGCGTGGAATCGCGCCTCTTCGGCTCATCTTTCTCGGCACCTTAATTTAGCGTGGCTTTTCAGCCAATCACACCACCACCACCACCAATGCCCAAAAGCGACTTTGGCCTCGACGCGCTCGCCGCTCTCGAGCAAAACGACGCGCACGAATTGATAAAGATCTTTAGAAAGAGCGGCGCGGGAGCGATTAATGCGACCGTGCAGGGCGATATGTACGCGGGCAGCGGCGCCTTTGGCCGGCTGAAGCGAGAAGAGGGCGACACGATGCTGCACATGGCGCTGCGCAACCAGAAGTGGCTTATCAGGACGGCGTGCGTCACGGAGCTTGCGGCGGATTGCACCATCATAAACAAGGCGGGAGACTCGGCACCGGCCTTGGCAATTCAGGCGTCGCTGCCGCGGCCGGGCTCCGCCCTCCTCGCGACGTGCGCGGTACACTTTGAGTATGTCGATCTCGGCAACCTCATGTACTACGTTCTCTGGGCTGTTTCGATTGTGGGCCTCGTCGACCTCTTCTTTTCGGTGCGGTGGTATTGCGTGGCGAACAAGATCTTTCCCTTCTATTGGGCGTCGCTCGAGAAATACAAGAAGCAAGTCAAGGAGGACAAGGCAAAGGACGATGGCAAGACGGGGAAGAAGAAGAAATAGCGCGCACGAGCAGCACTCGAGTGTGGCGAGACTTGGCGATCGACCACGCGTTTTCTGCAGATTACATCATGTCAGAGCTTCATTCACATTCATGGCGTATAGTGTGCTGTCAGAAGGAGCAAGTCAAGTAAAGTCTAAAGTCAACTGCGCACTGGCGTTTGTCGAAACGCGTCGTCGTGGGCACCTCCGTTGGCCGTGGTTGCTGACGCGGTCCGCGTCGCCAAAGCGCTTGGTTAGCGCTCCGTCGCGTCGCCAAGCGCTCATCACAATGCAGTTGAGCCCAATGCAGCTCGCCGCCACCGCCGCCGCCGCCGCGGTGGCGGCCTACATCCTTCTCAAGCGTCGACCAACGCCAATAGCGATACCGCAAAAAATGGCCGCCGTCGTCGCCCGAGACAATAAATGTGTGCTTCAAAGCGAATGGCCGACGCCGCCACCGCCGGCCGCTGGCGAGGTTTGCATCCAAATACGCGCGACCGCCGTGAACCGCCTCGATTGCATCCAGCGTAGTGGCAAGGCGCCCGTCCCGCCAAACGTGACCGAGGTCCTCGGCCTCGAGGCGGCCGGCGTGATCGCTGCGGTGGGCAGCGGCAGCGTCAGCGGCTTGCGAGTGGGCGACGAGGTTCTTGCCTTGCTCCCAGGCGGCGGCTACGCCGACTATGTCTGCGTCAATGCGGCGACGGTGATGCGCAAGCCGCGCGGTCTATCATGGGCCCAGGCCGCTTCCATCCCGGAGGCGTGGCTCACCGCGTACAAATTGGTGCATCTGGTGGCCAACGTGCAAGCGGGCGACGTCGTCCTCATCCATGCAGCAGCGAGCGGCGTCGGCATGGCGGCGGTTCAGCTTGTCGTCGCCGCGGGAGCGAGCGCGCTTGTGACGGTCGGCACGCGCGAGAAGCTCTCAATCTGCGTCGAGAAGCTCGGGGCGTTGGGCGGCGCGGTGCGCACCGATGGCCCGTGGCTCGAGACGATCACACAATTGGTGCCGTTTGGCAAGAAGGGGATTACCGCCGTGCTCGATCCGGTCGCGAGCGGCTACGCGGCGCAGAACCTCGAGGCGCTCACGATTGACGGCCGATGGGTGCTCTACTCGCTGCTGACGGGGCCGTCGCTGCCGGAGGAGGTCGCCACATCCTTTCTTGGCAGCATGGCCAAGAAGCGCATCTCGCTGCTCGCGACCACGCTGCGCACGCGGCCGCTCGAGTACAAGCGGCGGCTCGTGCAGCGCTTCTCGGCCGAGGTCCTGCCAAAGCTCGCCTCGGGTAGCTTCCGCCATGTCATCGACCAGCAGTTTGTGGGGCTCGAATGGGCCCAGGCGGCGCACGAGTTGATGGAGAGCAACGCGAACGCGGGCAAGATTGTGCTCGCGCTCTCGCCGGACGCGTAAGGGTTGGATCGCGCAGTGAGAGGCGGTCCTGAGACTCGACACGCGGTGCCGGTCTCAGCAGAGCCCTAGCCTGACTCCCTGCCTTGGCTCGCGTGTCGCTACGATGTGGCGGCAGTCCTCCGATTCGCCCTGCAACTGGGAGACTGCTGCCGCTTCACGAGTCGACGGGGGGGGTACCAGGTCTCAGCCAGCTATGCAAATAATCTCCGTTTCGATTACCGTTCTGGGAATTCCTCGATTGAGTCCTAAAAACCCCGAAAGCGTGGTCAGCATCTCGCCGCTGCAGTTCAGGCTGTTGATACATTTGCGCGCGTCCCTAAGAGACCCTCAGTCCGTCGCGATGGTGACCGCCTCCCAGTTCGCGGACCTCGTTTCCAACATCACGTCGCTCCAGGCGGTACGCCCCGCGATTATTTTGGCCACAAAACGGCGCGTTCCCATCCCCGTCGGTTCACCCGCGTCGGTTCGCTTTTCGTACCCCACAGACCCTCTCCGCTCTCTCCGACACGGTGGCGACGAACCAGGCGGACTCGGACTCGTTCTACCTGCTTTGGGCGGGCGCGGTCGTCTTCCTCATGCAGGCCGGCTTCGCCACCCTCTCTGCCGGCTCCATCCGCCAGAAGAATGTGAAAAACATCTTGTGCGCCGCCGCCCACTTGAGACCCACGCAAATCAGCCGCCCGCACGCGTCGCGCGCGCTGCGCGTCGGCATGAAAACGCACCAAAGCCTTCTCCGACCCTCCGCGCGCCCTCTCACATACCCCTCGTCCCACCCCGCAGGCTCAAGAACCTCCTCGACGCCTGCTGCGGCGCCCTCTCGTGGTACTTTATCGGATACGGCTTCGCCTACCCGGGAACCGATACCGGCAACGCCTTCATCGGCCTCACCGGCTCGGCGTTCGCGCTGGGGAACATCGACGACACCGTCGACGGCTACGCGAGCACCACGTCGGGCAAAGCGTGGATCAGCTGGTACTTCCAGTTCGCCTTCGCCGCCGCGGCGGCGACCATCGTCTCGGGCGCCGTCGCCGAGCGGTGCGCCCTCTCGGCCTACCTCATCTACACCCTCTTCATCACGGGCTTCATCTACCCGGTCGTCGTCCACTGGGTGTGGGACAGCAACGGCTGGCTCTCCGCGTGGAACTCGAAGCCCGTCGGCGGCCCCATCCTCCCCTGCATCGACTTTGCCGGCTCGGGCGTCGTACGCGCGCCGCACCCTTTTTTTCCCTCGCGTCGACGCCCCTTTTTTTGACGAATCGCTTGAGGGCGCGCGCGCGCTTGAGGGCGCGCGCCGTGCTTCCGCTTTGCACACACCGCAATGTCCGACGCCGCGTGCCTTTTTTTCTCTCTCTCTCTCGCACACAGGTTCACATGACCGGCGGCTTTGCGGCGATGGTTGGCGCCAAGATCCTCGGCCCGCGCCTCGGCCGTTTCGAGAACCCGGCCGCGTTCGAGGGCCACTCGACGCCCCTCGTCATCATCGGCACCTTCCTCCTCTGGTTCGGCTGGTACGGCTTCAACCCGGGCTCGACCCTCGCGATCACCGGCGGCTACGGCCGCGACGCCGCGCGCGCGTGCGTGACGACGACCCTCTCGGCCGCCGCGGGCGGTGTCACCGGCCTCTTCATCAAGAAGTTCCTCCCGACCGGCATGGGCGGCACGCACATCTGGGACATCGCGCACACGTGCAACTCGCTCCTCGGCGGCCTCGTTGGCATCACCGCCGGCTGCGCGTGCGTCACCGCGCGCGACTCGATCTTCATCGGCATGATCTCGGCCTTCTTCTACCATGGCGCCTCATGCATGATGCGCAAGCTCAAGATTGACGACCCGCTCGACGCGTTCGCCGTCCACGGCGCGTGCGGCGTCTGGGGCGTGTGGGCCGTCGGCTTCTTCGGCGTCAATGCGTACTGCTCGTCGGTCTTCAGCATCGACGACGCCGGCCTCCTCTTCACCGGCTTCAAGGGCAAACTCCTCCTCACGCAGCTCGTCGTCCCCTTGATCGAGATCGCTTGGGTCGTCACGATGTCGGGAATCATGTTCGGCATCCTCAAGGTGCTCAAGATCTTCCGCGTCTCGCCGGATGAGGAGACCGCCGGCATGGACGTGTCGAAGCACGGCGGCGACGCCTACCCCGAGTCCAAGTCGGGCATGTAAAGCGCCTGATTATTGACTCGTTCCTCCGATTTGTGTGTGTGTTGAGTGTGTTATGTGTGTGTGCGACGAGAGTGCCTGGCATGGACGAGCGACGTAATAGGGAACAATGGGGAGGGTGATGGAGAGCGTGTGGGCGTGCTGCGCTCACTTCCGCTGCGGTGCTGCAGGCCAAGAGGCAAACGCGGTTCAGAGGGGTGAGGCAGCATGTATGCGCTTTGGCCCCTTAAGCCAAGTGTACAGTTGGCGCAAGCGGCAAGGGGCGTGTGAGGCTTAGCTTAGCTGCGATCGAGCAAGCTCAGGCGGCTATACGCGCGGGGGGTAACCACAATGCCGAGAGTGTGCACGCTCGCCCGGTGTGCGGCGAGTTGTGATGCGTGTGTGCGTGTGTGCGTGGCCATGGGGCTCGCGGCCGGTGCTCAAAGCCGCGGGCGGAGAGATGGCAATGGTCAGCCCCCGGTGTGCCGCTGGAGCGGCGGGGCGAGAGAGATTCTGGTGTCGGCCGGGCCGCTATTTGTGCAGTGCGCGAGGGAAGAGACGCGCATTGCCGGCGGCCGCTTTATATTAATCACACAAGTATGGTCGCAAAAAAAGAGTCTACCCTACCGTACACAAAATCGATATCGCATTGACTAACACGCTCTCTCCTTAGCAGATGAGCGAGTTCTGGCGAGCCAGGGAGCCCGGCGAGCCTCTTTGCTTTGGCGAGCCGCTTCGTGAGCGCGGCGGCCGCACCGGCGGTGGCGGCTTGTTCCTTGTCCCTCCGCCGCCGCTGGTGCCATCGCCGCTGCCTCCGCTCGACGCCGCTGCCTTCTCCTTCTCGCGCCGCTCCTCTCGCTCCTTGAGCAGCTCGTTCACAATCTTCTCGCGGCTGCGTGGGCTCGGGCTGCG
>JACLAC010008059.1_pt1 | contig 17276 bp, 13 predicted proteins | sample 8027881 | NCBI WGS metagenome assembly JACLAC01 (sample SAMN15725517, study PRJNA655200) | protist metagenome | isolation source: fluorescence activated cell sorting (FACS) single amplified genomes of... | place: Spain: Blaines Bay Microbial Observatory, Mediterranean Sea | collected 2016-01-19
ACTTATCAGTTTCTCATCTAAAGCCGAAAATTGAACGATTGTTTGAATTGTCGGGACAAAAAATCTTAGACATTGAAAAAAATTGGAATCCTTCCGATGGTACACCGGTCTTTACATCGAACGGGATTTACACTACAAGAGGTTGGACCGAATGGACACAAGGCTTTCAATTTGGTTCGTCAATCATACAATATGATGTAACTGGAGAAGAAAAGTTTTTGGAAATTGGTCAACAACAGACAATTGATAAAATGGCGACCCACGTTTCTCATATCGGTGTTCATGACCATGGGTTCAATAATATTTCTACTTATGGTAATTTACGCCGATTAATCTTAGAAAATCGAATAGACGATGAAGGATGGCAAAGACATTTCTGTGAGTTAGCACTCAAAACTTCTGCAGCCGTACAAGCTAGCCGGTGGACAAACATCAAAAATGGTCTCGGTTTCATTTATTCCTTCAATGGACCACATTCCTTATTTTCTGATACCATTCGCTCACTGCGCATTTTGGCTGTCGGACATCAGTTAGGACACGTCCTGATGGGTGAAGGAGATCAAGAAATTTCCCTAATGAGTCGGCTAATCCAACACGCAAAGACTACAGCTCTATACAATGTATACTATGGTGAAGGTAGAGATGCTTACGATTTGCGAGGTCGAGTGGCACATGAGTCAATTTTCAATACAAGCGACGGTAATTATCGATGCCCGAGTACACAGCAAGGATACTCACCATTTAGCACTTGGACTCGTGGGTTGGCTTGGATTATAACGGGTTATGCTGAACAATTGGAATTTTTTGCGACATTGCAGGATACAGATCTACATGAATCAGATATAGACCAATTTGATTCAATTGATACTATTGTAGAATGGATGACTAGGTCTGCACTAGCTACTGCTGATTTCTATCTCGATAACAGTGCCGCTGATGGTGTGCCATATTGGGATACCGGCGCCCCAGGCTTATCTCAAATGATCGATAATCATCTAGATCAAACAGCTGACCCCTATAATCCTTGGGAACCTGTCGACAGTTCTGCTGCAGTTATTACTGCGCAAGGGCTCGTGCGTCTTGGTTGCTATCTCAAATCGAAAGATCAGAGCAATCATCTAGCAACGAAATATCTTCAAGCTGGCCTAACCATTGCTGATACGCTATTTTCAGCACCGTACTTATCTGAATCGAACGATCACCAAGGACTGATTCTGCATTCAGTTTATCACCGACCTAATGGTTGGGATCACATCTCAGCAGGACAATCAGTTCCATCTGGCGAGTCTTCAATGTGGGGAGATTACCACGCTCGAGAATTAGGGTTACTGTTATGGCGGTTAGCCGAAAATAAGCCCTACCCGACTTTCTTCTGATAACTATCCTAACTAGACTCACATATTTGCAGCAGTAAGTGAATCTGCAAACGATCGCAATTTCTAATTATTCTTTCATTTACCATGGTCGTAATCAATCGACACTAGAAAACGTTCGATTATCAGCTTACGATGGCGATTTTATTTTACTAACAGGTCCTACAGGTAGCGGAAAATCAACTTTTCTTCGTTCTATGGGTGGACTTAATATAGACAGTGGGACCACTACTGGCCAAATAGAAATTGGACATAGAACATCAGTAGCACCTAAAGTAGCTTCGTTATTACAAAACCCTGACGATCAGGTGTTCTGTACTACAGTAGAAGATGAAGTTGCTTTCGGTCTAGAAAACCTTGGTGTTCCACCGTTCCAGATTAACAAAAGAATTGATCATGCTCTATCTCTGGTTGGATTCAGCTCGGAAACACAGATTCGGTACCGTGATACCAATACTCTTTCCGGTGGAGAAAAACAGAGGATAGCACTCGCAAGCCTACTTGCTCTACAACCCCAGGTTTTGTTATTAGACGAGCCAACTAGTTATCTTGACCCTTTGGCTAGCCAGCAAGTCTTAGCTTCCTTAAAGGAACTCAAGTTCAATTTATCCAGCTTAACGATTGTGTTGGTAACGCACAAGATAGAAGAAGTAGAACAAATTGCCAACCGGTTTTGGCAAGTGAAAAATCGTACCATCGTAGAAAACGAGAGCTTCCCAGTTACACATACATTATCATCTACAAATCCAAAAAAAGATAAAACAATAATTAAAAATAGGCAATCTGCTGTGTCTGTCTTCAATCTGAATTTTGGCTATCGAAACCCGGATAAAGAAGTCTTATCTCAAATCTCTTTTGAAATCGGAAAAGGTGAAAAAGTCGCCTTAATGGGTCGGAATGGATCAGGAAAAACAACCTTGCTACACTGTTTATGTGGGATGTTACCACTAACAGATAAAAAGAGTTATATTTCATTAAATGGCCATTCTATAAGGAGGCTTAAAGATGCAATTGGCCAAATTGGTATTGTTTTTCAAAATTCTGATTTGATTCTACAAGCACAAACAGTTCGACAGGAAATTGCTTTTGGTTATGAACATACTAAGAAAAAATCTGCCCGATCGAATAATACTATTGATCAAATTTTAACTAATTTCGATTTAGGGCATTTATCTGAAGAAGATCCTTTTGCCTTATCTCAAGGACAACGTCAGCGTGTGGCGATTGCGGCAAGCTTGTCTAGCCAACCTCAACTCTTAATTTTGGATGAGCCAACCACAGGTCAAGATTTTAACAATCTGAAAAAAACTCTAACCCAAGTTAGCCAATTCATTGATGGCTATCGTACAGATGAAGCTCCATCTTTTTTGTTCTCAACACATAGCATCGATTTGGCTACACAATATGCAGACCGTCTACTATGCTTAAAAGAAGGACACTTAATTTTTGATGGTGTTCCTTCACAGAGCACAAAAAAAATATTATTTTAAGTTTCTTATAATAGTATAATAAATCGATATCAGTTATAGCTTAAAAATTAAATAGTAGTACTCCGTATTAATCGGACTTGCGATGTGAACTCTCAAAGGTGAAATATAATTTGAAAGAATATCAGAAAATAGTCGATGATTGGATTCAAGATATCGGGTTCGGTTACTTCTCAGAGCTAACCAATATGGCAATTCTAACAGAAGAAGTAGGTGAAGTTGCTCGAGTTATATCTCGTCGATATGGCGACCAAAGCTTTAAAGATTCTGATCAGGATATAGATTTAGCAGAGGAATTAGCCGATGTTCTATTTGTATTGATATGTTTGGCTAACCAAACGGGTATTGATCTAGAAACAGCTTTTCACCAATCAATAGAGAAAAAAAGCAAACGCGACCGAGTTAGGCACCAACGAAACCAGTCCAACGAATGAGCCAAGGTTTAGTAAACCTAATTTTTTCCTTTACTCTGCTGGCTATTATTTTCGGTTTTGCCTTTCAATTGATTTTTTCTAAAAAGCGTAATATTCGGGACCTTCTGAGGCGTGGACAAGGCTATCGTTCTCGGCAAACTTACGATATGGCAATCGGCTGTTATCAACGTGTCATAGAAATCGATGCTCAGAACAAAACAGCAATGGAAAACATCGCCATCCTACAAGCCCGATGTGGTCGCTATGAAGAAGCCATTGAAGCCTATGAAACGCTAACCGAATTTGAACCTTCTGATCTGCGTTTTTTTAACGAGCTTGCTCAATTATACGAACGAATTGGTAATGAAGAAAAAGCCATTGAAAAATTTGAAGCATCACTGGATGTAGATGCACACAGCGTCGCAACTCACATTCATTTAGGTCAACTTCACCAAAGAGCTGGTCGGAAAGGTCAAGCCAATGACAGTTATCTTCAAGCTATCGAATTAGATCCACTTCGAACGGATGTCCGATCTTATCTAGCTACATCTTATCTCTCGCAGGGAGAGGGAGAAAAAGCTATTGAGCAATACAAAATCGTTGTCAATACACTACCCGAAGATCCACAGGGTTACCTACAGTTAGCGACTGCGTATAATCAATTGGGTCGATACGAACAGGCAGTAGAAACATACGACAAAGTTCTCAATTTAACACCAAATATTCCCAATATCCACGTGGAACTTGGCAAAACCTATTATCTCCTGAAAGATTACGATCAGGCCAGTAATTCATTTCAAATTGCTCTGGACTTGAATCCTGATTGCGCAAGTGCTCAGTATAATTTTTCCGTATTATTAGCTGATCAGAACGACTTAGAGCGCTCTGTACAATACCTCGAGCTAGCATTCTACAACGATTCTAGCTTTTATTCACTCGCTGAGGTTGAACCAGTTTTCGAATCTATCAGAAATCATTCCGAGTTTGCACATTTTTTGGTCCCGAACAAAAGTTAGATGATTAACTTAAAAACACTATCCAAATCAGAGCTAGTACAGCATGTAATAAACTGGAAACAACCTACATATCGGGCCAGCCAAATTTGGGCTTGGATGTACCAAAAAAATGTCACGGATGTAAATCTGATGACGAACTTACCTGCTCAACTTCGACAAAAGCTCAAATCCGAAGTGTGGATTAGTCAGGCCAATCTGAAAACACAATCAGAATCAAAGAGCGATCAATCAACTAAATTTTTGCTTGAAGTTGCAAATAGTGAATCAGTCGAGGCTGTTCTGATGCCGGATGGTAATAGAAATACTATCTGCTTATCATCTCAGGTTGGCTGTGCTATGAATTGCGCTTTTTGTGCAACCGGCCAGATGGGATTCTTTCGAAATTTACCTGTAGACGGAATCATAGACCAGTTTCTAGCCATTAAAAAACAGTTTTTAACTACCCAAATCACCAATGTTGTTTTTATGGGTATGGGTGAACCTTTAGCTAACTATCAGCAGGTTGTATCGGCCGTACGAATACTGACAGATCCTGATGGAATTGGCATGTCTCCCAAACGCATTACCATTTCAACTGTTGGTCTTGTACCCCGTATTTACCAACTAGCACGTGAAGGGTTAGGTTGTAAATTAGCACTTTCCTTAAATGGAACCAATGACAAAATTCGGGCTAAACTAATGCCTATTAACCATAGTTATCCAATTGACCAACTTCTATCTGCACTCCGTTCTTGGGTAGAAATTACCCAAACACCAGCTACTATCGAATATGTTCTAATAAAAGGAATCAATGATAGTTTAACAGAAGCAGAAGATTTATGCCGTCTTCTGAAAGGCCTCCGTTGCAAGATCAATCTGATTCCATTCAATCCAATTTCAGGTTCAGATTTGCGCCGACCGGAAGTGAGCCAAATCGAAGATTTTCGCGATATACTAACCCAACATCATCGAGTAGCTCCAATTCGATATAGCAAAGGTCGAGATATCGCTGCTGCTTGTGGCCAACTTCGAACAGTTTACGAAAAAACGGGCAAAAGATTGTCGCCTAATCCTCAAAAAGATTAACCTATTTCGAATTATCCTTCTTCAACCTGTGAAAAACCAAATATTGAAATGCCTCATAGGTATTGTTCTGAGGCTGTTTTTCTGAATTATGTTGAAATTAGTTGCTTGGGCTGCGATAACAATATCTGTAATATAACTTCTAAATTGCTTTTCTACTATGGTTGCCAAGTATAAAAATCTTACCAATCGGGTCGGCCGACATACAGCGACCGATTTTCTAGGGGAAGACTCACCCGTGCACCACCCGATCGGTGAGATTCTATGGTAGCCATCATAATTTCTTGGCTTCGTCGAGCTAGATGGATAGGTCCTTTTGTTTCTGTATTTTGATCTAGGGCTTCAGCAATATCGAGAATTCCCATCAGGGTACCACTTTTTCGATCAATTTTTGAAAATGCTACTTCGTCCAAAGTCCCATCAATTTCACTGACTCGACGCAACTGAGCATCCAAACCATCATTGAGAATTCTAAGTTTTCCATTAGTACCACTAACCTCAAACTCTGAACCCATTCCAACGGTGCTGTAACCGTGAACGCCATTACTAAATCGAATATAAGAATTAGTAACAGGAGGATCAGTATTGAGCCGATTCCCCATCCAGTCAGATTCTTGGCAAAGAATTGAACCTTGTACGAAGTCCACCTCCGGATCTCCAGCCATGAATAGCATCATGTCAGCTGTATGAGTTAATCCCCATAAAGCAGAACTCGTACCATATTGGAAGATTATACACTGAACGCTACCAATTTGGCCTTCATCGATCAATAATCTAATTTGGCGGAAAAAAGGCATAAATCGACGTTGTGTTCCATAATTAAACTTGATATTGTAGGCTTGAACGACCTCTACCATCATATCCGCTTCTTCCATCGAACAACAAAGAGGTTTCTCGGCATAAATTCCCTTCACTCCGTTTTCCGCTGCGAAAATGGTAATTTCAGATCTAGATGATGGGCGTGTAGCAATACAAAGTATATCTGGATTCTCTTGTTGTATCATCTGTCGATAATCAGTGTAATATCGTTCAGCTTGATACCGCTTACAAACGGTTTTTGCTTTTTCTTCTATCACATCAGATACTGCGACCAAATGTGTTCTATGACAAGACAAAACGGCTGCCGCATGTGAAAAGGGCACCCACAAAAACTCATTGTGATGTCCGACTATCTCATCATCAATAGTAGCTCCCATTCGGCCACAACCCACTAAACAAACCTTGTATGTTTCAGACATCTTTATAGTTTTATCCGTTGGCATATACCAATCGATCACGTCTCAGGTTTGGGAGGTTAACTAGTTGTCCAGTTTTACCACTCTCGATAGTAGCAAAGCCGATCTCATTAACTGCCATATAGCTGTTTCTGCTACAGTCAGGTAATGGTCCTCCTTCTAAGTAATCCACAACTTGCTGATAGGCAACCTTAAAAACACTCGCATTATCTGGTAAATTAAGTATATTATGATCAACAACATTTCCACTTTCATCAGTCAGACGAGTTATTCCTCGCGAATAGCCCACAGTTAATGTACCCTTAGTACCCAATACATCAACTGAAAACGCATCCCGTCTTCCATGCCTACCAATATGAATTCCACGGATACCAGTCTGAAACTTAATTGTAGAACTAACAATTGCAGGCTCAGGCTCATATTCCGGGTGGCTACTTCCAGTTCCGTCTTGAATTTCTGCCCAAACTGAGATGGGATCGTATCCCGCAAATTGACAAATCATATCAGTACTATGAATGGCAAATGACAAAACCGTACCACTACAATAACTAATAACTGTTTTGACTTTATCAATCAGTCCATTTTGTACTAAATTTTGTAATCGAATTAGGTGCGGCGCCCAATGTCGAGAGTAATCAACTACGATTGGAATTCCTTTTTCTTCGGCTATCACTGTCATCTCATCAATTTCTTGTAACGAACAACCTGCTGGTTTTTCCAGAAAAATTATCTTGATATCTGAATCAAGAACGTTTTTCATAACGGAAAGATGAAATGGACCACGTACACAAACAGCAACGATATCCGATTTCTCATTTTTTAACATTTCAACATCATTATTATAATATCCAATGTTAGTATCTGAAAAAGATGGTCCCCAAGTTTGTCGAAATTCGGTCTGACGATCTTCGCCCATATCAGCGACAGCTACTAAGTTTGTTAATTTACATTGTCGGATCCCGCCAGCATGGCAATAAGGAAAAGGATCTGACGGAGTTGAATATCGGGCGGCTATACTACCCAATCCGACTAGACCAACACCGTACATGAGTAAATCCCCTTATCCGTAATAAACATCATATCACAAAATCCTTGGTCCCGAGCATAGCAGGCAAATAAATAACTGTTAATTTCTTAGTTGTACCGATTTATCATAGTCCTATTTTCTCGTAATCTACAGACATTTCTTCTCATACTAATATCTCTAAATAAAAGTCAGTATCAGAAACAACATTGATAAGAAATAAATTGGAACTAGCTAGAAATAATATTTAGCGAAGAGTAATTACAAAATGATAAAGGTCAAAACGAGTAGGGATAGAAAAATAGCCAGCCCCGTACCATAACAAATATCGATTGATTTGATAACAACTTTCTGTTGACCCAAAAGTCTCAACATTATTATGCTGTAGTAATGGCTCACTCCATTCTCGACCACTGGTAATAAGGTAACCAAAAGGCATAAGTGCGACAGTCTATGAGCTTGAAAAGTAAAAAACATTTCGATATCGATTTGCTAACACATTGTATTCGTCGAGTTCGGTATTGAAACAAAGGTGCTTAACCATATGTAGCCACCCTTTTGCAACCAGAGAATTTATTTCTTTTGCTAATACCAAGATCAGAAAGGATACAAACAGCTAAAAACAGATGAAATAACCTCATAAAAGAAGCGGCCCCCAATTTTTGATCTTAAGTCAAAGTTGGGGGCCGCTTCTTTTATGAGGTTATGAAAATTGATTCTTAGGAGTCCATCTACTTGTCAGATTTGATCTGTCCCCAACTAGTGAGCATTTTATCCTTAGGTTCCACTGAAACCTTTTCTTCAGCTACATCCATTTTGACCTGTTCAACACCTACTTGGTCTCCATAGACTTTTAGATCACTTTGGTCGTCCAATTTATCTTTGGATAACCAAATTGATTCAACGATCTTATCTCCGTCTGTTAACTGAATATTATCAACTAACATGCTAAATAAACCTTTAGGTGCCGAGTCAATTCTAGTACCAGTTGTGATAGCAACAATTTTTTCACCAGCAATAGGATCTAGCGAGATACGAGCGTGTGTCCATGTACTATCCTCTGTATCCTCAACTGACCGCATAGCTTGTAAACCATCCGGTCCTAAAATATTACCTTTATCAGTATGGATGTAAACTCCACCGGTTTTAATTGCACTATCCTGGCTAAACTTAACCTGATATTCAATAAATGTGCCCTTGGCTGCAACCTTTCCCTCTTTGTATTCGGATACAATCGTTTGCAAGTTAACAGGTTGCCCTTCTTCAGTGACAGTAGCTTGCAAGTTGAGAGATTGGCCACCTGATTGCCGCTCAGTAATCACGGGTTCTGCTTCTTTAATAATAATTTTGGCACCAACATTAGAAGATGGAATTTCCTTAGCGTTTGGGTCCGATAGTTTTGCAGACAAAAACTCAATTGCCGAGGGCTTAACCATAATAACGTTGAAGGATAAACTCGCGAGTTCTCCATTACTTTTGACAGATTTAGCTCCAATAGCAGTAGCACCATAAAGTACTGTTCCTGCTTCTGCTTTTACTGGTACTGCAAACGCTCCAGTTGGTAGATAACTCCCTAACTTAATGCCTGAAAACTCGAGAGCTGTATCATCATAAGCCAATTTAAATTCAAATCCTGCAACATCAGTGGCATTGGCAATGCTAACACCGATATTCAAGGTTTCACCCACAGATGGTGATACTACTTTGGCTGGATTAACAGAAAGTACCGTACTATCACCAACCAATATAGGGTCGACTTCTTGGTTATCGTCATCTTTTATCTGTTCTATTTCATCTTCCTCAGTTAATTTCTGTTCCTCAACTTCAGCTTTGATGGTAACAGCTTTGGTTGTCGACGTTATCTCTTTTGCGACTGCATCTGATAACTTTGCCGAAAGAAAGGTAAGATCCGACTCTTTCTGAGCCAATACTTTAAATATAAATGTTGCTAAGGTCCCATCAGTACCAACTGCAGTAGCACCAATAGCAGTAGCTCCGTATAAAATGGTACCACCTTCCACCTTAGGCGGTACAGCAAACGCGCCAGCAGGTAGGAAATCCCCAAGTTTAGCTTCAGAAAATTCTAAAACAGCGTCACTATAAGTCAATTTGAATTCAAATCCAGCAACACCTTTTCCATCAGCAATATCAATATTCACAGATAGGAGGTCGCCAATATCTGGCAAATTCTCGTCTCCTACTGGTAGAGCTGAGATAACAGCTTGTGCAGATACAAAAACCGGTAAAAACAGCAACGAAGTGACGAATAACAAAAAGGCAAAACGATTTCTTTTCATAGATTCTCCTAGTTTTTAATTTTTAGACATCGGTAAACAAAACTTCCCGAACAGTATTGGACGTTGAGGTATGAAAATTGTTGAATTTAAAGCCTAAGTTCTTCTTTATTTTATTTATTTTTGATATTAAACTGATTCATAGTAGCCGAAAGACCATCTTTCAAATAAAATTCTATGGCGTCAACTGACCGACTAACAAAGGAATCAAGTTGGAGATCTTCCTCAAGTGAGAAATCACCAAGTACATGATCTATAAAAGAACTATCTTTTGGCGGGCCAATCCCAACCCTGAGTCGTGGAAATTCTTCTGTTCCTAAATGATCGATAATCGATTTTATGCCATTATGTCCACCAGAACTACCTGACTTTCGACACCGGAGATGCCCTAAAACTAAATTTAGGTCATCGTACACAACTAAAATCCTGTCAGTGTCAATATTGTACCGATGAGCCAACTGGGATACAGCTAAACCACTTCGATTCATAAAAGTCAACGGTTTAGCGATCATGACCAATTTCTGATGAAATTCTCTTTGCCAAACGATAGACTGACAAAGATGTTGTGCTGATGGTTCAGGATATCGCTTGAGAAAATAATCGATGACTCGAAAACCAATATTATGTCGGGTATGATAATACTGCTTTCCGGGATTACCCAGTCCGATAATCAAATAGCTAAAGGGTATTGTCTGCGACTTGAACATTCAGTGGCTGAGAAGTGTTAAAGTGACCCGCAATACTCTCAATTTCGCGTCCGTTAATCAAAATCTGGACCTGTACTATTTTATCGGGGAAATTAACATGAATTGTTTCCAATATTGCTTTCAAGGTGAGATATTCTGTCTCTGAACCACCAACGTGATTTTTATTTAGGTGATTTGAAAAGTCAAGATATGCTGTTGAATACTGATCAATGTAAACTTGATTAAGATATGTACCAAACGGGATAGGTGATGTATTATTAGGCAAAGACAATAAACTGACCAATACTTTTTCTAAGGCAAGGCTCAAGTTAATTGGCAAGTCAATGGTTAGAGACTGACTAACCAAATTGCGGTGATCATTACCTAATATAAATAAACTAATCTGCTTCATTTCAGAAGTGGGTTCTGATGGTTCGTTAATGTCAATCTCTCCTAATCGTTCTGAAAAAATCGGAATTGATGACCCACCCGGACTTGGCCATAACCACCAAACCAATCCTAGAAATGTACAGAAAGACACGGCACACCAAAATAAGAGCATTACAGAAAAACGAACAGGTTTAGTCATTTGTAAGAGCTACGGATTATTTCCCTTTATCCGATCCCAAAAACACGATAATAGCTTCGGAAATGCAAATCGAAATTTCTTGGCGCTTAGTTTCATTTTGCAACTTAGTTTCGTCGTCTAGATTTGAAAGATAACCTAATTCTAATAGCAAGGCTGGCATATAAATATTTGATAGGATAGCTAATGGGTTTTCGCGAATTTTGATGGGGCGGCGCGACTGGCCAACTAGTTGGGCCTGTAATATTTTAGCAAACCGGCGACTTTTCTCAAGATGGTCATCTTGCAACAAAGGACGAAAAAAGATTCCATTTTGGTCCACATCACTGTTTTTATCATTACTAACTCGAATCTGTCCATTCTGATTATTAATCCAGATATCCATACCTGAAATTTTATCAGAAAAACTAGCGTTACAATGTAAACTCAAAAAAAGAGAACTAGACTGCTGATCGATAATCCGGGTACGTTGACTGGGTCGATAGGTTTTATCGTCTTTTCGAGTCAGCAACACCCGGATATTGTTATTTTGGCAGATTTTTTGAATCCGTTTAGCTACATCGAGGACAACATCTTTTTCCCTAATACCATTTAGACTTTCACAACCAACATCAATGCCCCCATGACCTGGATCAATCACCACAGTTCTCCTGTCTTTCGTCTCTTGATACTGGAAATGATATTTACTCGTAAGCGAGATCTCTGACAAAGAACGATTAAAGTTCACATGATATTCAGAGATTTTCGGAATCAACTTTGTGAAGAAGGAAAGTGGTATATGCGGTATACCTTTGATCAGCTTAACGTTAGTCCCTAGTTCGACTTCACTTTTTGTTGGCTGAATTATTACCTGAGAAGAGTTGGCACGCAACTTCAAGCGTTTTCCATTTAAATTCAACGACAACTGGCGAGTTAGTGCATTGTATTCATGAGTCAGGTCAGGGTCGACAACAACCTTAAGTGTCAGGATTGGGAAGTAGAACCTACCTTCTTCATCAAGAACAACATCTTCTACCGAAATTAACGCACCGTTTGGGTCAACAAACCGAACTTGTTCTGGCCTAACTTGGTCGGCGAAAAAAAAAAGAGAAAAAACGCAATCATGGTAACTGGGAAGAGGTAACAGTTCAACTGGAAAATCGATACGAATCGGAAATAGTATCTACTCGCTGACTTCGTCAGTACCCTCAGTGTCATCGGGTGCTTCTTCATCCTCAAGACCTTCTTCACCTTCAACTTCTTCTGTAGTTGTAGTTTCAAGCACGACCTTTGGTTCGATTACCGCAGCAATTTGGGTTATTGCATGTTCCAAGATTTCTATCTCGTCGTCAATTTCTATGTCAGAAACTCGGAAACTATCTCCGATATTCAGACCTTCTACATTGATTTGCAGGGATTCAGGTGTGTCGAGTGGTAAGCAAGTAACACTGACTTGTCGACGAGTTATAGTTAGAATGCCACCATCACGCACACCAATTGGTGTTCCAATGGTCTCAATAGAAACCTGGGTGGTGATTTTTTCTTCTAATGAAATTCTTTGGAAATCAGCGTGTAAAACATTGCGCTTTACAGGATGACGTTGTAAATCTTTTATGATGACAGTTTGCTCATCATCATTACCCAGTATGTTTAGATTAATCAAGACATTAGATCCATAGTTTCTGAGTAGTGTTTGGAAGGTTCGATCATCGATTTTCAAAGAGACCGCGTCTTGTTTACGGCCATATAAAACAGCTGGGACTTTTCCAGCTCGCCGCAGTGAACGCGCTACCCCTTTCCCTCTGTCATCACGCATCTGCGCATCTAATCTAGCCTGTTGCATAAATAATACCTCTAAGTTGTACCATCAAACACTTGAAAAAAATCAAAAAAACGAGCCGTAGCACCTGCTGCGGCTTATCGGGAAGTTAAATAAACTACGCTGGGCGGGTAGGATTCGAACCTACGTATGCCGGATCCAAAACCCGGTGCCTTAACCACTTGGCGACCGCCCATTAAGCAATCTCAAGGCCAATAGAAGCCGTTCGTGTACGAAATGACGACGGATGTTGCAACACATCGATGGGTGATCGTATGTCTTCGGTTTCCGCGACCAAAGAGAAAACGGTCGCACCACTACCGGACATCAACGTTCCATAGGAAACAGTTCGAGAAAGCTCTTGCTTAAGTCGCGCCACCGAAGGGTACTCTACTAGGACAAACTCTTCAAGACGATTGAACAAGCGGACTCCCAATTCTGGCAACAATCCCTGTTCAACGCAACGGGCAACGATTCTAACATCCCGCCTTTCGGATGTCAATGGCAATTTAAAATTCTGGAATACTGTAGGTGTTGAAATGTGCACACCCGGATTGGCCAAAATAACGTCAAAATTATGCACTGATTGTAAAGGGGTTAACTGGTCGCCAATTCCTCGACCCAAAGCCGTACCACCAAGAAAGAAAAAAGGGACGTCAGCCCCCAACTTAGAACCAAACAGGCTAAGTCGTGGAAGAGTCAGCCCTAAGTCGTAGAGTTCATTAATAGCGAAGAGGACTGCCGCAGCATTGGAACTTCCCCCGCCAAGGCCTCCAGACACTGGGATTCTTTTCTGAATCTCAATATCTACAGCACCGACTTGTGGATAAAAAGACTGCAACAAGGAAACCGCTTTCCAAGTCAAGTTATTCTGATCCAAGGGGACAACATCAGGATTACAACGAATCATATGCTGATGCGGTCGACGGCCAGTTTTTCGTACTACGAGAGTATCATGCAAATTAACTGATTGAAAAATCGTCTCTATATCATGATATCCGTCTGGTCGTTTATTCAGAACCTCTAAAAAAAGATTAATCTTGGCAAAGGCTCGAAGACGAATTTCCTCCATAAAACGACGTTCAAATACCTTCTTCTGCAACTCCAAATTGCCTTAGAATGTCAGGTGTAGGGCTATTTTCTATTTCCGAATTGGGCATGTCTTTCTCTTCACCTTCGACGTATGCTTCGATTAAACGATGGTCTGCTACACCAGTACCAGCTGGAATTAGGTGCCCCATAATTACGTTTTCTTTCAATCCACTTAGAGGATCACTTTTACCTGCAACAGCTGCTTTAGTAAGTACACTAGTTGTTTGCTGGAATGATGCAGCTGATATGAAGCTATCTGTACTCAGCGCGGCCTTTGTGATTCCTTGCAAAATTGGTTTGGCTTGAGCTAGATTGAAAGTCTGATCTTCGGGCTCGACCTGTGTTTCACTCTCTGAGTTATCTAACTGAGTGAGTCTCAAGTCCCTGACTCTATCATTTGTTACCTCAAACCTAGCTCGACTTATTTCTTCCTCTTCCAGAAATTCAGTGTCTCCAGCATCTGTAATAAGTACTTTATCTAGCATTTGGCGAACGATGACCTCAATGTGTTTATCGTTGATTCGTTCACCTTGGGACCTATAAACGGACTGAACCTCGTCGATTAAGTAGGCTTGAACTTCCTCCAGACCCTTTGAGTCTAAGATGTCGTGTGGATTAATAGAACCACCAGTCAAGGGATCTCCCGTTTTAACTTCATCACCCTCATCAACTAGTAGATATTTGCCAACAGGAATACGTGCAGGCTTACTTTCTACACCAGTTTCGGGGTTAATGATTTTTAGAATGTGCATTCCACGACTGATACCTTGAATTTCAACAACACCATCAATTTCAGCCATAAAAGCTGCATCTTTAGGTTTACGGGCCTCGAATAGTTCAGTGATACGTGGCAACCCACTAACGATGTCGCTACTCTTGGCGGCTTCTTTAGGCAAACGAGCTAAAGTAGACCCCTCGGTTACCAAATCACCGTCAGCCACGGACAAGTGGGCACCAACTGGCATCAAGTAACTACTCAAAGATTCCCCGTCTCTGTTCCGAATTTCGATTCTTGGTGGCGAATCGCCCTTGTATTCACTAATAACTCGTTCAGCTAAACCGCTGGTTTTATCCTCGCGAAAGGTTCTACCTTCAACAATATTATCAAAGGAGACCAAACCTGTTTGCTTTGTTAATATAGGGATCCGATAAGGATCAAATTCAGAAAGCGGCTGTTTGACTTCAACAATATCCTCATCATGAACAAACAACCGGCTACCTACAGGTAAATTATGCCGTTCCAAAATCTCATCTGTTTCCAAATGGCGAACCTGAAGTTCAGCATTTTGTTTGGAGACAACGATACGCTCGCGATCCGAATTTGTCATATTATTGGCTGAGTTATCGCGTTCGTCAGATGATTCCACGAGACGATCAATGAAGTCAACACTGGAGTAGAATGCCTTGCCCGCATTACTAGCTGTCACTTTTGACTCAATTACATCACCTGTAGCCGTTCCACCTGTATGGAAAGTCCTCATGGTTAATTGAGTACCTGGTTCTCCGATAGATTGGGCCGCAATAATACCAACGGCTTCTCCTTGGTCCACCGGCTGACCCGTTGATAAGTCTGCGCCATAACACTTAGCACAAATACCTTGAGAAGCTTCACAACTCAGAGCAGAACGAACTGCGATCTTTGTATATCCCAAATGTTCAATTTTTTCTGCTGCGTGTCGACCGATTAGTTGATCTTGTGTTATAACAACTTGGCCTTTTTCGTCTTCAATCTTTGTCGAAACAATACGATCGGTTTCTTGATCGATAACCCCAGCAAAAGTTCTACCAAAAATCTGAGCTGAAATTTTGATGTCTGCTTCTTCGGTTGCTGACTTGGTAATATAGCCACTGGTATAACAGTCATTTACTGTAATCATCACATCTTGGGCCACATCGACTAACTTTCGTGTCAAATAACCACTACTGGCTGTCTTAATAGCGGTATCTGCTAATCCTTTGCGAGCTCCGTGTGTAGAAGTAAAATACTCCAATACAGATAATCCTTCTCTGAAACATGATTCAATAGGATGTTCAATAATCTCGCCAGATGGTTTCGCCATCAATCCCCTCAGTCCACTGATTTGACGAAGAGATGCTTTTTTACTTCTAGCACCCGAGTCAGCCATGATATGAATAGGGTTAAAGCCTTTGATCTCGTCTTGACGTCCTTTTTCTAGACCAACAAAGAGGGCTTTTTCAATCTGATCAATACGATCTAGCCAAACATTGATGATTTTATTATACCGCTCACCAGGACTGATCTCTCCTTGGCTGAAGTCAGCCTCGATCTCGTCAACTTGCTGCCAAGCTTGCTGAATTAACGTTTCCTTTTCTTCTGGAACTATCAAATCATTTATACCAATCGAGATCCCAGACAAAGTAGCATAATGAAAACCCAACTGTTTCACTTCGTGTAAAAATTCGACTGTACGTCGATTGCCGAGTTCTTCAAAACAGCGGGATACTAAATCTGACAAGTCGCCAGCATGCATTTCTTTATTGACAAAAGGTATGCTAACAGCAGTGTTTTTATCAGTGAAATTCAGTTCATCAGGAACAATCTGGTTAAAAATGACACGTCCTACTGTAGTTCGTACTGGTTTCCCATTAGTTTCCTCAAAATGCAAATCAATCGGGTCATGCAAGTGCAACTGATCATTACCGTGAGCCAGAAGGATTTCATCTTGGCTTCTGAAATGCTTAGGGCGACTCAATTTCAACTTAGCTTCTGGTCGATCCCAATCTGGCTCAGGGATACTTTTAGTGAGGAAACTGCAACCTAAAACGATATCGAGCTCAGGAACAGCGATTGGTTCACCATGCGCTGGTTTTAGTATGTTTCGAGTTGCCATCATTAGAAGTTTGGCCTCAACTTGTGCTTCCGGGCCAAGAGGCACGTGCACAGCCATCTGGTCTCCATCAAAATCAGCGTTAAAAGCACTACAGACCAATGGGTGAATTCGGATAGCTCTACCCTCTACTAGCTGTGGCTCAAAAGCTTGAATCCCCAGACGGTGTAGTGTAGGTGCTCGGTTCAGTAAGACAGGGTGATCTTGGATCACTTCTTCTAGAACATCCCAAACTTCTGGTTCTATTTTTTCTGTGAAGTCATTTTTGGCCCTACAAAAGATTGGGAATGCCAATGTGGAAAGTATAAAAGGATCAAACACCGCGGTACAATTTGTGATCGTTGTGGCGTTGAAGTTACTC
>JACLAC010023168.1_pt1 | contig 17275 bp, 12 predicted proteins | sample 8027881 | NCBI WGS metagenome assembly JACLAC01 (sample SAMN15725517, study PRJNA655200) | protist metagenome | isolation source: fluorescence activated cell sorting (FACS) single amplified genomes of... | place: Spain: Blaines Bay Microbial Observatory, Mediterranean Sea | collected 2016-01-19
ATTCTCCGGTCAAAGCAGCTTCGGCGGAGGCCATGTTGTTGACTTCGAAGACACGAAGATCGGCAGGAATCTTGTCTCCAAGACTCAAGACGACAGCATCTCCAGGGACAATCAAGTTGGAAGCGACCTGTTGCTGAACTCCGTCACGGATGACGATGGCGTCAGACGAAAGCATGTTCTTCAAGGCCTCGGCGGCCTGTTCGGCATTTCCTTCCTGGTAAATACCAATGATGGTGTTGATGCTGAATTTTCGACGAAAGATTCAAATTACATTGCAAGTTAGTATTTTTATTTTTCGGATTTTGAGGCAGCACAAAACTACAAGATACCACTTACATAATAACTCCGAGAATAATGGCAATCTGAAGATAGTTAGTGTATCGAGGGTTAACTTCAGGGGGGATGACGAAGGCCGAAATCAAAGAGATGACGGCGACGATGAAAAGAATAAGAACGAGAACATTGTTAATCTGGTTCCAGATCTTTTGCCAGATGGTCTCCTTTTCCTTTTCGGTGAGCTTGTTCTCTCCGTACGTTTCAAGTCTGGCCTTGGCTTCCTCGCTGGTAAGTCCAACCTTACGGATGTCGGGGGAGATATCAAGTTCCTTGATGACCTCCTCCTTGGTCATGGTGTGCCAGAAAGGCGCATCCACGACGGGAGTCTCCTCTGGGGTAGACATGGTGGATAATTTATAAGTTGGTAAGAATGAGTTGCTTCAAACAGCCAAGTTATAAAATAATGAAGCACACGTCGGCAATTTCTGGAAGCATCAAAATGCTTTGGTTGGCAAGGGAATCTAACTGCCACACTTCCTGATACTTGAAAATCCTTCTCTTGCCAAAAAGAGAAAAAATCAATTGCGTGTGATGACGAATGAATTACACTTAACACTTTTCCTCGCGGATGGTCCGTGATTGGTCTTAAGTCACTCACTCGGCGATCGTTTATTCATCTACGTGTTGTATATATTTATATAAAGTTACCGTGCTTGCGCGTTCTTTTCCATACTAACCCTATCACGAGCCGTCCACATCAGCGTAACGGTAACTTTCGGTAGTTCAGTAGAAAACTACTGGAACCGAGCCAATTAGCGCTTACCACACGTTATATCTTTGGATAATTTTCACAACCCGTCTCAGCCACACAGCGAATCTACGCACTCCTTAGTTTCATTCCCGCCATTAATCGTTCATAGAAATCTACTCACTCGGAAGTTGGACGCCTCTAAAGAGTGCGACGACAGAAATTCCGAAAAATTTAGCGAAGTTTTCCTCTCCATTCAAACTCCGGAAGAATGGCTAGAAGCTCCGTGTGCCTCTTGCGCTCACATGCGACTTTTCTAGCTGCTTCCTCTTTTTCTCGGTAAACTAAGTTGGAACACAACAAGGGTTGGGGATAGTTTGGATTGAGAACGAAGTTGAACCCTAACTTTTGATGAGATGGAAAATCTGAACTCGATTGAACCAAAAAAATGCTCGACGCAAGAATTTTTTCTCGACAGAACAAGAACAATGAGCACAAAAACATCAAAGAAGCTCATTTGCAAGACAACTCTCGAGTCTAAAGGAAACCAGAAAGTGTCTGTACACGCAGAGTCCTTTGTATAAACTGAAGATATGATATGTATGAATAATTTGCGATCATTTTCATGAGTCGATAGGAGGGGAGATGTTGGTTTTCCGAATTTTCACCAAGATGGACAGGACGCTCGAGACAAGAAAGCATGTGTCGAAATGCTGCTTTCCGTATATAATTTTCATGCTATTGTATGCTATTGTCCACACGAGAACAACCTTGGCCTTTGTATCATCGGTATCTGTCAGTTCTCATCATTCTTCCTCTTGTTGTTTGAGCAAGACACCTGACGACGAAGAATTTAATGATGCAGACAGCCAGAATATTTCTTCCCCCCGCGATTCGAATTCTAGCCTCGACATGAACGCATTCAAAGTACGGAAAAATAAAGTCATGCTGCAGAATCAACAACAACGATGGTATCAGCCGCCAAATCCGTTGCTCGAGGATCCTGTAGAATTTGTGCAAGCAATACTGGTGGCACTCCAAGAACGCAAGAAATATGGTACTTGGAATGGTGCTTTGTGCTTGCTCGAATCTTCCACACCTTCGTGGCGCAAGCTCTTATTGAAGTCCGTTGGGGCTCCTGTGAATGCCGAAAATGACAAAGTCGCTCCCAGTCTGCAGAATGCCCTCGAGCGGTCCAACAATCAATTTGCCATCCTGACAACCAATCTAAATGAGGACGCTACAGAAACCCATGATTCCACAACGGCTCTCCAATCGATTCAGAAATGTTGGGATTTTCCTTCGGATCCGGTTATTTTTGAAGAAGACGAAGACGACAAAGATGGCGAGAAGCGAACCGAAAGCGAACGAATTATCGACCACTGTTGGATCGAAAGTCGGCTTCGTTCACCCAAAGACAATACATTATTGGCGGTAGTTGGTTGGTCTCTACAACGACGTCAAATTATACAAGAAGAACAGAAAAGTGCTTTTGGTAACAACTCCAATAACTTGACCACATGCTGGCTATTGGATGGGATAGATTGGCAAGATTTTCGTGACGAGTTTCGCCCCGGCATTGGAAGAGAAGAATGGGAACGTATCTGTGGGTGAGCAAAAAGAAAAACTACAAGAATCGAGACAATACGACCATTCCTACTTGAGTCATTGAAAGTTGATTAACGATGCTAGATTTGCTTTAGCTTTTGCATAGGATTTAATGCTTGTTGCGTTCTTCGTTGGAAGACCACTATTTGGAACTTTCAATTTTCTTGGAAGGCTTCGCTTTGTTTTTCTTCTTTTTCTTTTCTTTCGACTTTTCTTTCGGTGGGTCGTTTGCATACTTCTCTTGCAAGAAGCTATAAACTTTATCAAGTGAATTTGCTACATTCCGAGCGCTTGGTCGCTGCTTCGGATCAACAGTGTAGCATTGTAACATCACTTCGCGAATCACAACAACCTCAGGATCTTCAGACTTTAGGATGTCTTCTGGTATGAACGGCAAGTCACCGCGCTGGACCTTTTCGTCAATCTCTTCTTTTGTTGGTTTTCCACCAGGCTCTAACTTGTTCCAAGGTTCGTGTCCGCAAATGAGGCGAAAGAATATATGGCCCAAAGAAAAAACATCAACCTTTTCTGTCAAGTGTTGTTCGTTGCGTGCTTCTTCTGGTGACCGCCACTGTGGATTTGGATATTGAGCAGGAAACCCGCATGGTTCGTTCGATGTCGTATTCCACTGCCGAATGATCCCAATGTTGAAATCGTTGAGTTTTAAAGTTCCATTGACACTCACTACATTGGCAGGATTGACGTCCAAATGCACAAAGGTAGTATTCCCATCACCATCAATGCCGTGAACATCAGCCAAACCGTTTGCAATATCACGAGCAATTTCCAGACGCTTCAAAGGGATCTTCTTGGCCTTATCTGCCAGTTGTCCCACTCTTTTGCCATCGGCATATTCCGTCAGCACTGAGTGACCACAGAATCCAAAGATGTTAATTACGTGTGGAGATGAGGTCAAACGCTCCATTGCAACAGCATCGACGCGATCGTGCTCAAAATGGGCATCTTCGAAATTGTGCTCGTATCTGTGGTTACGGTAGCAATTGGTTAGAAACATTAGGTCAGGTAGAATAGTATGAAACACAAAGAACAGACAATATGTTACTCACTTCAAATTCTTGAATACAACGGTGTCCTCTTCTGCTTCTCTCTCATCATGTCGACCAATAACAAGTTTCCAAGCATATCGCCAGAAACCCTTGGTTCCAAACAAGGTAGCATCCAGGCCTTCTGGCTCTCCTATGTTTCTGCTGGTGTCGCTGGTTTGTCCGAGCGTTTGCAGAGCTAGTTCGTGCATTCCATTACAGGACGGCTGGTATGATGTTTGCCATTCTTGCATTGGGACACATTCGCCCTTGCTATATGGTTCTCTAAGTTCCATTCGATTCAAATGTTCGTCCTCTGATTCCAATAATCCGTATAATTGCGTGTTGTCAGTAAAATCGGCAGGATAGATTTCGATTTTCCGTGATATTTTCTTTGCTGCCGCGTCCAGCATCACCGTACGGGGGTGAAAGTTACTTTCGTCGGTGTCTTCGGAACGTTTGGAGTGAGAGTAGATTTTTCTGTCATTGAACTCAAACTCTGGCTTCACTTCTACCGGTAGAGAGGGAGGTATGCGCATTTGTAGTCTGTTGTGCAACGTTACAGTGTTTTTAGGCTGAGCGCTTTTGACATCCTCGGTGTGTTTACTTTTGAGTGACTTGAGTTTTCCATTGCGTATTTTTTCGCTGTTACTAGTACCCAACTGCTCCAGAAGGACCTGTTTCCCTCGAACCGTGGGCCTGTTGAACAGTCCTTCGTCAAATTGTCTATCCGTCGGAGGGGCCACTCTACTTGTCAATGTAATCATTCCAACAATGGATATTAGTATAATCCCAAAAAATGATGTTGACAACGAGGAATATTTGTTGCTTGTGGAGGACTTTGTTCGGGCGCTCTTGAAGTCTCTCGGTGGCGGACGGTTTTTGGTCGGAGACTTCCTTGCTGTGGATTTCGGATCGTAGGATTGATCAGTGAGCGAGCTGCTGCTTTGAGTTTTTCGGTGGCCAGTAAATGATAGTCCTGAGGACGATTTTTTTAGCGTGTAGGGTGATAAATCGCTCTGCTCCAGTCTGTACATGTCTGAAACGTGGCGAATTGGACTTGTATCTGGAGAGGATTCGGAAGACATTTCGGTCGTGGAGTATTCGGAAACGTGGGACTTGTCAGAAGATAGTCGTCGTTTATGAGAGGGCGACACTGTCGACTTGGGCAGCCTCCGTCGATTAGCATTTGGACTAACATTATCCTGGATTTCCCCAGTTGTTCGACGACTCGAAGGACGGGTTCGTCGACGCTGCTTCTCCCGAGACGAGTTGCTACGTGGTGGCCGTCCTGGGGAGGCCATCATTAAAGCAACTCTTCTGCTATGAGAGTCCTCCGTGCTGCTGTTGCTGTCACTATTAGTGAGTTCCGCCAGACCTCTGTCGTTTTCATGGTGGTATCTGCTTAGAAATCCTTCCCTTTCTTCTTCGATGGAGTCATCGATGTGAAAAGCGTGACCACTGGCGTAGGACGAAACAGAACTTGTCCGAGAATGTCGGTCAAGTCCTGAGCCAACATCATTGGAAGGCATCTTCGAGAACTTATTCGCTTTTTGTCTTGGTAAAAAGAGCAAGTGTAGAAGGGAAGGTAGTTCTGTTTGGAAACTTTTGTTGTGTGTGCACGCCTTTCTTTGAATCGGAAACAATCTACTCGAATGCCGGAACAGCGCTTGTGAGCAGTATTTTTGTATGATCTAACGGATGCTCAGAATTTTCCGTTTCTCTGCCGTTTCTCAATCACCCATTCCACAAAGCGCCACGATAAATCCAATGCTTTGGAGATAAATTGCTCTTTTCCGTTTCGAATGAAATAGTCGCACCAAAACCGATCGAACCGTTTCTTTTGAGGCCACACGAAAAGAGTTGATACTGTAGTGCAATTCTCAAGCCGAAATTCAACCAACTGGAGAAACAAAAATGCCAGTTTGGTGCCGAGACTGGGATCGTATCTTAATTGCAACCGACCTTGGTCGACGATGATGTCCAATTCGTCGCGGTATCTGAAAGAGTAATGTGCTTTTTTGATGATAAAAATTTCTGTTCGTCCAATTTTTTGTCGAATCTAGGAAGGCGTGTGAAAAAAATCGTGTTTTCAAAAACAGAAAAGACCGCCCAAAATTAGTCACTTGTAAAAGTGGTACAAGCAAAAAATTCGGGCAGGCCCGCGCCTCCACGGTTTTATTCGTGACTCGATAGTGGAGGGAGGTGGGGAGGCTAATTAACCGTAAAAACATTGTTTTATGGAGTCCCGCGACGGCATGATAGCGATGGCTCGTGTAGAAAGTGCGATTCGTCCTAATTGATGAATGTGTGACTATCCAACGGGTAAAAATGATGGAAAATTGAATTTTGTTGTAGGACCTAATATGCAACAACTTTGTACCATACCATACTCCAATAAACTACGGTAGTATTTATAGAATTGATAGCAAAGCATTAATCTCCTGCAGTGAATTTGGTACCAACACACTCCTACCTATTTCTCCTCAAACTACTCTCGTCGCAGCTTCGTTTGTCTCGACTTTGTCTCGCCATGATTTCATTGAGAATTGTTGAGATTGCCTATGGTTCTGTTTCCGAGTTATGCGTAATGCTAGTATAGCAAGCCAATTCCTCGCCGGGGAAAATAGTTTCACCTATAGTTTCGGTCGGTGCAATATTGGGACCTCTGTTCGACTGGTGGGACGAGAAAATCCCATAGAGCATCATGATCGTCGTCGTCGTTGTCATTGGTCAACGTTTGCCTCAAGTTTTCTTTTGTAGTTGCGGAGCATTGTCCAGAATGATATATTTATCAGTATGCTAAGAAATAAACCACAACAGCACTTCGGCGTGTAATCACATCGCCATACGACGCGGGTGGAGCCCCCTCCGTCCTCGTTGTTTTCTGTGAATGTGAGCGTTCCGCGATGGTACGAGACTGGGAAACCAGTTTCCACTGTGTACACAATCGTTGTGTGCGGTTCCGCCGTCAGCATTTTTTCTCGAATCCCAAAACCAACATTGCGGGCATACCCTTGTCCCGTCTCCGGATCGCCAATTTCGATGATTTTCGGTTTGAAACCGAAATCAGCTCCACCGATCCAAACATACTCGAGCCATTCTTTGTAGGCCATTTCTGGACCACACAGCACCACACAACTTCGCTCTATCGTCTTGGACATGTTGCAACTACGATATTCAAGGCGTAGATGTCCAAAACAAACCACCATTTAGTGATAGTCCCTTCGAATAGGTAGTCTACAATACCACATTTCAATTCGAGAAAATCCTTGTGAGAATTTTTTAGAGAGAATAGTAAGAATGCTTTTTAATTCGTCTGGCCGTCTTACGGGATACGCGCAGCCACCGATGCAAATGTCGATTTTCGAGTCGTTTGTTGCAGTTGCGATCACGACCGAACCGAGAATCAATTCATCTGCTTTTTTCATGTTCGTTGCATTTGTTCCTGTCACCAGAATCATTGCAAGGAAGTTGCCACCATTCAAGTCATCTTTCAACCTTTAAGCATTGACCTTCTACGCTGAACCATGACTTCTCTTGATGATTTGAATATTGTCGTTTCGTCAGCTCCGGCACCACCCAAGTTGACAACCAAAAAGAAAAAGAAAAACAACAAGTATGAACGTCGTCGACAAAAGGCAAAGAAAGCGAGGGAGTTAAAGCAGAACGGCGGAAATGAAAACGCAAGCGATCAAAATGCATCAGCAGATACCAATAAATCTTCCCAATCGAGCCCCGAAACAGAAGTTTCAATTCCGAACGCAAAAGCGATTGCCTCTTCCGACAACGACCAAAAGGAGCCATCTTCTTCCACAAAAGCGACCCCGTCGACGGCTTTGAGTCCAGATGATAAGAAAGAATTCCAATCCAAACCAAAAGACAACAATTCTACGACTCCGCAGAAAACATTCCGAGCAAACAATTCTTTTGTGACGAATAATAGAAATGATGAGCCTGTCATGGATGCTGCGCAGTTGAAGGACGAAGAGGAGCGAGCGAAATACATGGCCGAGTTTCACGCCCGACCCATGGAACTTGACCGAAGATCGGGTGCCCGATCCACAACAATTGTATCTAAAGAATCTACCCATTTGTTCACCAACGATACCAAAAACAATAGCTGGGAATCTCTGAACGTTTATCCTCGGCTGGTGCAAACCTTGCGATCTGATTCTTTTGGAAACTTGGAAAAACCGACAACCATTCAGGCCAACACAATTCGAGCCTTTCAAGAATCCACTGTTGCAATGAAGGATCCCAAAAGCAAGAAGAAGAATGTTCTTGTCCACTCGGAAACTGGAAGTGGAAAAACGCTCGCGTATCTGTTACCAATTCTACAATCCTTGGCTTTTGGAAACAAGGTTAACATTGACTACACAGCCGAAAAACCCAACAGGGTTAGCCGTTCCGAAATGGGATGCCCATGCATCATTCTTTGTCCAACCCGAGAACTTGCCAGTCAAACCCTTCAGGTTCTAGAACGCCTTTGTCAAGCAAACTTTCCTGGGTGGATTGTTCCTGGAGGCCTCCTAGGAGGAGATTCGCGGAAATCCGAAAAGGCAAGCCTGCGCAAAGGACTGGCCATTATCGTTGGTACTCCGGGAAGAGTACTTGATCACTTACACAAAACACAGAGTCTGGCACTCAGTCTCAAGGGAAAACTAAAATGGATTGTTTTGGATGAGGCCGATCGACTCTTAGATATGGGTTTGGGCGACCAGGTTCGACAAATCGTTCAATGGATCTGGGCCAACGAGGCGTGCGCTTCGCACCAACAGCCCTGGTGGAGATCGGTGCTAGTCTCGGCAACAGTGACTGCATCTGTCCAGGCACTAGCGAAAGAACGAATTCTCTGTGGAAATACGGATTGGATTTGGGTCCGAGGCGAAAGCAAAGCCGACAAAAAGAAGAAATTGGCTCAGAGAAAGAATGAAGAATCTGCTGCAGCGGATAATAGTGCCAACGATGCTAGTGACTACGCGCATTCTACACCCCGACAACTAGCGCAATTTCATATTACTGTTACTGCCAAGTTAAGATTATCGACATTGGTGGCATTTTTGGTGCAACGAATTTCAAGAGGGGAACGAACCGTGGTATTCATGGCAACGTGTGCATCTGTAGACTTTCACTACCAGTTGTTCAACGCCATGGAACAGTCCCTTTGGGATGATGAGAACGCCGATGACCAAGACGATAGCAGCACTCCAACCGGTTTCTTTGGTCGAAAAGCACGAGTCTTCAAGTTGCACGGTAGTGTCTCGCATTCGAAGAGAAGCCAGACCATGAAAGAATTCAACTCTAAGACGGCAAAAACTGATTCAAGAGCGGACATTTTGTTGACAACAGATGTTTCGGCCCGTGGTTTGAACTTGCATGGGGTCGATTGGACAGTCCAGTACGATCCACCTTGCGAAATCTCGGATTATGTGCATCGAGTGGGCCGTGTGGCACGAGCTGGAAAGGCGGGTAATTCGCTCTTGTTTCTCTTGCCATCGGAGCGCAAGTACATTGAAGTTTTGCGGGCAAAAGGAATTAATTCCTTGACTCCACTCTCCTTGTCTGGTATTTTGAATCAAGCTGCTGGTATTTGTACGGATTTGACACAGGAAGGGTCTCAACAACAAGGCGAAGGCCGATCTGGGCCCTCCAAAAATGCCAGGCATTCGCGCAACAGCCGGTCCGGAGAACATTTTTCTGCAGAAGTCCAACGGCGCATGGAAGACTGCGTTGTAAAGGATGATGCCGATACACGTAAGGCGTACAAAGAGTCAACGTCCAAACGGAAACAGAAAGAACGAAAAAGAAAACTTATCAACAGTAGTAAGGATGGAAGGAAAGAAGGTTTGCTGCTGGAAAAGGCTCGTGACGCTTTTTTGAGTTTTCTTCGAGCTTATTCTACAAAGAAAGAACCTATTGTGAGATCCATATTTTCGTCTAGAGCCCTACATTTTGGTCACATCGCAAAATCATTTGCTCTAAAGGAACCTCCAAAGTCCTTAGTCTCGAAACAAAAGAGCAAACGAGAACAACTGCAGGGAAAGATGAAGGACGAACAATCCAACTTGCCACGATCTCTCGAATTTGGCAAATCTCCATCACTTTTGGATGATATTTTGGATGAGGAGAAAAATTATGGAAATACTCATATAACAACATTCGATGATGACGAAGATATGGACTTCCAGCCGAATAAGAGGAAGAAAATGAAGCACAGCGGAAAAGGCATGAGCGCCAAGTCTTTGTTGTTGGAGAACGCTGCAAAGATGCAAAGCAACCTCATGGATGCTATGTAAATTGAACAATTCGTTTGCTTATACAATTTATCTTGCTACGCTAAAACTATTATAAGAACATAGAGAGAAGTATATTTCTTAGAACATATACTAGATAACTGGTCTACTAGGACTACTACTACTAGCTAGAGAGGCACTAGTACTAATAGCTCCTCTCTCCGACTTCCTTTTTTTAATCGCTTAGAAAAATCTGGGCGAGTTTCTGCACTGATCGCGCGCGTCCGTTGAGAATTCGCCAACGGGCTCTCTGTCGTGCAAGGATGCAATTTGGCGCGCCACGACTACCTGAAAGATGTGATTTTTGGAATCAACGAAGGCTGGATGGAAAGACATCATTGGAGTTCATGCAAACAATACAGAATTGCATTTTGAAAGACGATAATAACAGCATAGACTCCTACGGCATTAGGAACCAATGGTTTGTGTGCGTTTGATTTTTTGCTGTAACGTTGCGAACGAAAAAGTTTGATTCGACGATCTTCAAAAATGCCCAGGAAATCTCTGAGAACGTTGACAACGACGTATCGTCGTCGGCAGCTGAGATGGGACGATGCAGAATCTTGCAGTGTAAATCAGGGCAATGAAAGAAAACAAAATGTGTCGAGAGTTGAAACCGTCAATGTTAAAAAGACTAGAGGTCGCTTGGTTACACCCTCGCCAAAGGCAATTTCTACGTCTGGTGAAGTTCATAAAAATAAATCAAAAAAAAACCAAGCTACTCGGGGGAAGCGATTGTTCCGGGAGAAAACGGCACAGAAAAAGAGATCTGGGACTGCACTTTCTCGAAAGAGGGAATCTGTACGGAGTTCATTAAGAAAAGGGTCGTTGAAGGAGAAGGATCCTTTAAAGGTTGTTGCATCCAAAAGGAAATCGATACGATATCAGAAAAGAAGGTTTTCCGCAGGTGACTCGTTGGCAACATTCCTTTCCTTGAAGCCAGCGTCTAAAAACTCTGATGATAGCACTGTGATTTCGAAACTTTCCAAAAGCAACCCACCAAAGCGATCAGAGCGTCGTCGCATTGATACGCCAGAAAATAATGAAAAAAGCAAGAGCATTTGTATTCCACAAACTTCCTCCCCGCCTACCACAATCACAACGCAGGAAGAAGATATTGGATCCGACGAAAATGAGGAGATTCAACCATTAAACAAGAAGCAGAGGCCTATCCCCACAGAATTAATATCATTGCTGACTGCTTCTACAAAAAAGAGGGGTAGAAGAAGGATAAGAGCTCGGTCTACGCTCGAAATTCTTGATGAGTTCAAAAAGAATAAAATGGCATCAGAATCAGGAAAAGCTACGAGAGCGAGTCTTCCTCGTGCTTGCAAAAGCTCTACGAAAAGCATACTGGAAGAAGATAGTGATGGAGACTCGGAATCCGGAATAGAAAAGAATAATGATGGCGACTGGACAGATGACAACACTCCGACAAATGATAAAAAATGTTCTGCGGTAAAAAATATTTCCCCTCCAAAAACCAGATTAAGGCTGAGACCAAGAAAAGGTCTTTCGTCTTCTGCAACCAACAAAGCGCAGAGATTATTACAACTTGCGCCACCACCTCTCATCAATGATGACTGCGAATCTAACCAACATGGAGATGGTGTAAGTCGGAAGCAACGGCAACGCAGCAATAGCCTGCAAGATATTTCTGCTCCAAGAGTAGAAGATGGTATCGGTAAAAGTGTTGCCGATAGGGATTTATCTGATGAACAAGCATCGATGAATTCTAGACGAAAAAGGCGTCGGCGTTCGATTCGTTATACAAACTCTGATATTAAACCCTCGCATATGGTTAACTACGATAAGACGTCACCACGAAAATCGAGCAACTCAGTTGCTTTGAGGAGAGGAAGTCGGCAGGGAAGATTGAAAGCTTACGAAGATACTCCAACACGACTAGTTTCTTTGTCTAATGAAGCTTCTCGAACTCAGGAGTCACCTACCCGCACAAGACAACATCTTGTCTCTTCTCCTCGACGAAAAAAGGAGCAACAACTTGAAAAACACCAAGAATCGGAAAAGGAGGGTTCGATTGCAGGAAAGAGAGTCCGTTTCGATAGTTCAACTACGACTTTTTCGGTGAAAATTAAAATCAAAACAAATCTCGATTCGAGTCGCCAGAACAGAGACGGAAGTGAATACGGCCAGTCTGTTCCGTATTCACCTTCACTGGATGAATCGGCTGTACAAGCTATTGCGAACCAGGTGACTCAAGCTTGTTTGAATCAAGCCAGAACAAGTTCAGGAAGGAGCAACAGTAGTGTTATCCGCACTTGTGGAGACTCTGTTGTAAATGTTGATGTTGACGTCAATGAAAATGAAAATGATGAGTCTAGCAATTCGTCCAATAGCAATCAAAGTAGTGCCGCCGAAGCGAAATCGGGTGATAAAAAGCAGGATCATGAATTCTTGCAGGATGTACCTGTGGGTGATGCTAGGGCAGAAGAGAGTTCTCTATTGAATAAAGATATCGATGACTGGAGATCAGTTACAAGCGAGCTCACAAGCGACTGGAATAGACCAAAGCCTCGAGCGTTCCATGATCATAACGATTATTTCGAAAAGCGAAGGCAACAACAAGTATTTCCATGGGGCCGAAAAGGAAGTACTCGCAATGATTTTACCGATCACCACCAAGACGAATCTGTATCAAACGCAATGAAACCACCTCCTGCAGTTCCCAAATCGAATAGACATGGACAGATGCGATCTCAAACATCGATGAGCCGGCGACAACGAATAATGAGTAGCGGTGATTCTTTGGCTGGATCTGGTTTTGGTTCAATCGTATCAGCTGTCGAGGATAACGCAATCAAGAAAATTCCAAGCGAAGTCTCGTTACGAAAGCCTTCACCGAGATCACGCAATAATATCTCACGAAAAGAGTGTGGAACAGGTGGTGCTTCTGTCACCAAAACTGGCAACAAAGAAAAGAGCCCAGGCAGAAGCCCAAGAAGAAAAGTCGAAAGTGATCGAATTCTTCCGATTCTACCCGCCCCCTCTCGCAAGTCGTTGGGAAGTGGTCGTTGCGGAAATTGCAAAGGGTGCCGAAGAACCTTTGATTGTCAAACCTGTGATACTTGTATCGGAAGATGGCATTCGTTTGGATCCGCATCACCGAAGGAAGGGGTAAACATATGTCTTGCACGTCGTTGTCAGCGGGCTTCTCGAATTGGATTTGTTGATTCTTTGCTTGGTACAGATTCTTCGGTGAACCAACTTCAGTCTAATGAGCAGAAAGAGGCAGTAAACGCAAAAAGCTCAGTCAGAAATGAAACCGACACCAATTTCCACGATGTTCAAGAAACTGCTTCGAAAACTATGAAAGCCCCATGGGAAGAAGGCGACGACTGGACTGTCGATTATTCCTATTTAAGCGAACCAGAGTACCGTCGTCACTGGGGCAAAAACCTACAAGCATCTTCGTCTACAAGAAGTTTGTCAACTCCTTCGAGGCGAGCACAAGCTCATAGAAGACAGTTGAATGGTGGTGCAGGACGAACGAGCCTCTCTTCCATTTCGGAATCGATCGTACCACAACACAAGAGATCGAAGATGGCGCCTCCATTGCCTCTACCAAACACTTCACAACCGAAAGGAAGAGGAAGGAGAAAAGGTGGAAAGCGCAAGAGGGACCCACTCCATGGAATTTCCCTTCCACGCACGTCGACGGACGCAAGTTCCGTGACATCCTGGAGGGAGAATCGAAAATGCTTACGCGCTTTGATGGAATACGATGAAGCAGATCAGGATTGGGTATAGAGAGGAGCAAAGGGAACAACAATAAACTCTTTGATCACTTTTGTCACTGAGTAGTCGATCCGGGGGAATAGGGATGTAATAGCTGCGTGTAGTATCTTATTTATAACTATTAGTTAAATTGTCGAATATTTTTATCCTCACTTCTTTGTCTTTGTTACTATCTCGCGGAAATTGAATATCTTTTGTGTGGAGAAGAAAGAGTAGTTTGGTCCATTTTGAGAAGCAATTCTCTGCTTTAGTCGAACGAGTCCTGACTTGCTCAACTCGCGGCTTGTGCCAACACGTCACAAAACGGCGTAAAATTTTCCGCCAATAAAACGGGTTTTCCGAGGAGAATGTCATCAAGATGAACGACGAAGAAGATTTTTCGTGGCCTCGAAAAAATGAAACAGAATTAGAATTTTGAGTTGCTTTGCAACAGAACAAACATCATCGTCGCCATCTGTCCCATTCATCCTTTCACGAACAACGAGTATACTTCTAGTCTTTGAACACACAAGATGCCACCCCCACCTCCACCGTCGAAATCATATAATTTGGTGCTGGACTCCTCCTCCGACGAAGACTCAGAGGATGAATATTACCGGCGCCGACAGGACTACTTTAATGCGATGCACCGTAACTCATCAACGATACAAAGTGCTACACAAATACCAAAAATTACACCGCAAGTTGTAAAACAAAGGCCGGCGCCACCCGTTACACCGCCGCCTCCACCACCACACGACGCAGAGTCCAAGCCGAAAGTTGTTGAAAACGACCAAACCCAGCAAAATCAACAGAGCAAAAAGCTGACAAAAAACCAAAAGAAGAGGCGTCAACGACGGAAAAAGAAAAAGGCAGCCGAGGAACACGAAATCGAGACGAGCAACAGCGAAGAAAAACACGTATCATTTTCCAATGTTTCCATACGAGCGTTTCCGAGAGCCTTCAGTGCCGACACTGTCCCCGGGCATGGTGGATGGCCCCTCGGCATGAAACTCGATGGCTACAACGATTTGGACGTGGTCCCCATCGAAGATTACGAAACTCGCAAACAAGAAGAGTTGCATGGGCGATGGATGGAAATGCTATCGAAGAGAGAACAAGAGCCACCGGGTTCGCCGTCGAAAGCTTCGTCCCCTTCCAAGAAAAAAGACAAGGAAACGGTGGTTGACGAGCAAATTATTCGCTTGGTGGATGGAACTACAGCTGACGACGAGAGTTCTAGCAATGGAAGTAACGGTACTTCCAATACAAAAACAATTTACGAAAGTCGGCAATGGGACTACCGATCGCGTTTGAGAAACCCACTCTTTGGTATGCTGACCGAGGACGAGCGTCATGCCGTTTTTCTAGAGGCCAGTGGTACCGATCCCAATTCAATTGCGGAAAGCCCACCAAAGAGTCCATCCAGAAATAGGCGGAACCGCTCCAATTCGGTTGGAAACCACCACCACAACGGAAAGAGCCCGCGGAAACGCTCCAACTCGTTTGCGAATCACGAACCCACAAATAACATCAAGGGCAAATTCAACGAAGAATACAGCCAGGCGATGGTTCACCACGTGCGCAATGAACTCGAGGAAATTCGCTTTGAACGAAATAAATCAGGGGCAACAGGATGCAATTGCCGGAAACTCGTCGTTTACCTTCCACCAAAGGACGGAAGTGGCGGCAAAAAGGCACAGCATCGGCGATTGAAACCAAGCAAGGTTGTTCAGGAGCTGAAAAAAAGAAATCTGTACGATGACTCGGTGGCTGCCATGTCGAGAGAACAAATGGAAAAGCTATTGCACAAGACTGTCGAAAGCGAACCCTGTTGTAGAGATGAAAGCTGCTTTTGTGTTCGGAATGGGATCATCTGCCAGGCCGATGCATGCTCGTGTTGGCACGATTCGCACGTTCATGCGAAGCATAGCAGCGGTAGCAACGGCGACACGTTGACCAACGACGATATCCGAAAGCGCTGTGGCAATCCTCTGGGAACATATTTGGTCGATATGAATGCAATCGATAGCTATCGAGCAGAGAGAATCAAACAGGCAAGCGACATGTTCATTTGCCAGCCGGCGGTATAAGAAATATGATCTAAGGTTATTCTCCAGCAGTCGTGTGAGCTAATTCCGCTCCTTCTTAAGATCCTACTAAGAAAAGTCTAAACGACATTGAATCCTTGTAATTGATAAAGTTTCTGAGTTCTACTATTTACGACCTGTTTTGATGATAGATACTCAATATTGTCGTGAACCCGATGATAGAGACTATGTGCGTACTTTAACACTTTAATCGGATGAATCAATTGAAAAATTACGAACACGCACGTTCCCACACATCACACATCAGATGTTGTGCCTTCAACTCGAACTGCTGTTTTTATGCAACTCTTCTTCTTTGCAGACACTAACTTTATTCTCCACTACAAACCGAAATCTGCCTTGCCCCCAAAGCACTAGATTGCGTCTCGTTTGATCAGAAAGGTAGAAGGGAATACTTGGAATAGAAAGTATAGGATGACATTTTTGCGCCAAGTTTCGTGGCTTTTCGCAAGCCTCTCTGTGCTCTTTCTTTCCGCAGAAGCGCTTGCTCCTGCAGGAAGAAATGGTTACAAAGCCAATCAACAGATTCAGGCAGAAGTGGGAGCTCCGTCTTCCGCTGAGGTTTCTCGAAGAAATTTGTTCCGACAAACCGGAATCGCATCGGCAAGCATTTTCTTCTCCTCGCTTGGGTTTTCTAACCCTCTGCCAGCTCAAGCTGCCGAAACTTTGGATGATTACTTGGTAAGTACAGTTTCCAAGATGTTTTCGACCGGATGTTGGAACCCAGGACGACTACGATAACAAAAAATTATTCTTACAAACCCTTTGTCCACCATCTATTTTTGAAACCAACAAAACACTACAGTACAAAATCATCCGTGTGAAGGAGGCCACGCAACAGGAACGGCGATTGATCAAATCCGGAAAATTCAAAGACATGCAGCGAGCAAACGTCAAGTTGGCAGTCAAGTTCATGGTTCAAAACTATAACTTGTCGGACTCGGTCATAGGTGCTTCAGCCTTTTTGAGCGGGGGCAACACACAACAAATGATGGCTATCGATACCGGTCAGATGGCCGTCCAGAACCTCCAAACAATTTTGGAGTATTTTGATACCAGTGATGTCGAGAACATTAAGGTCGGAAAAGGCAGCATGAGTGGAAAGGAAGAGATTGTTCTAAAGGGTCTTGAGGCCACGGAGGGCAAACTGAACGAATTTCTTTCGTATTTCGACCAAGAGACTGTGGCACGGGTCATGGCTCAGGCAGAATCCGAGAACGAACTCAACACGAAGGAATTCGACAAGAACTTGGGCGATATCATCAACCTGAAACCAATCTCGTAATGAATGTGTCGGATGCGAAAGAGATTATGTGTGTCGACAGCTAATTATGATCATGAACACAAATGCGAGAGCAGGACAAGAAAAGAAATAAGAAAACTCTCTACATGTACTTGTATTTCCATACAATACGCGCCTTAAGAAACGTAAGTTCATTCATAGCGATCTCTCCC
>JACLAC010023169.1_pt1 | contig 17236 bp, 9 predicted proteins | sample 8027881 | NCBI WGS metagenome assembly JACLAC01 (sample SAMN15725517, study PRJNA655200) | protist metagenome | isolation source: fluorescence activated cell sorting (FACS) single amplified genomes of... | place: Spain: Blaines Bay Microbial Observatory, Mediterranean Sea | collected 2016-01-19
TATTGATAGCCGCTTCATAAATATACTAACATCCTTGTCATGTGCATACATTGCGGTGAGTATCGTTGTAAGAACCTAATCATGACATTAGAAGCCAGTAGATAATGCAAAGAATGTCAGAAACATTAATGTCAGTCGACATTATTTCGGATAAACGTGAATCCTGAGGTACGGCGTTGACACGGCACTGTTCTTACCACAATACAAATGTAAAGACCGTACATATCTTGTATGATACCGTTGAAATAAAAGTGAAAGAATCCAAACCCAGTAAGCGATCCAGTCACCAGAAGCAAAGCGAGGATTCCATTAGCAATTCCAGTTTGTGAATGAGGCACCTGGTCTGGAATCAAAGCAATCATCATTGCGTAAGTTATGTTGAGACCAATCATGTGAAAGAAGAAAAAGAACGCGTACGGAATCCAAAACTTGTGATAGGATTCTATGTATTCACCGAGTAGTCCGAATACACTTAGCAAAGCACCGAGCGAAAGATATGGCATTCTTTGTCCGAGCTCGAAATGCGGAGGTGGATTGTATATGTCACTAAGATGGCCGGCCAATGGCGAAATCAATTGAGTGAAGCCTGCAATTGCGACAAAGAAGCCAAGTGAAACCTAAATACGCATGATATTGGAGTTGAAAATGGGGTACAAGCAAGAACGAAATGTTGGTTTTTCTGAAGAGAGGAGTGGCACATATTCTTTCGTGATGTTACGATTCATTGGCCCAACTTACGCTTTTGGGGATACCAGGGAACTGTCGTTCAATCCGTTCACACTCAACTGGTAGAGTTATTAGAAAAAGAGTTGTCATGACGCAGCCATACGCGAACGCGGAGGAAAGAATACATGATATTTCAAATACCGACAGTAATTTCTCTTCGTCGGCTTCATTGTCTTCACTAGACGACAGTCGCAGAATATCTTCGCTTGCTATAGAATCTTCGTCACTGTAGCAGCCATCCTGGAACTTATCGCCACCCAAATTCTGGTTTTCATCCTTGCCATCAACCGTCAACAATCGAGTTGTTTCATGGGAAAGCATGCCGATCCAATGCAGACGCAGGGAAATGTGCGACTCCCTTTTCGAACCTTTACAGCGGTCCCGATAAGAATTAGCGGCAATTTCGAATGAAACAGATCTAAAGTGCTCTCTCCCAAGGTGCGATTCTTTCTGTGAAGCTGGCTTCAGCGAAAGAATAATATGGTTCCGCAATCCTCGAAGACACTCGATAACGCCAATGCTTTGGCACGTTGACGTTCCGATCGCGATGTATTTTCAATTTGGGAATGCTCTCAGAAACCCTAACCCTATGTTTTGATGATGAATTTGGCCTAAAAAATTGTCAATAGTAGAAGTACATCTTTTTTGAGAGAAGTAGAGACTAGTCGTGGATCAAAATCTCTCAATCGAGGAGAACACGTCACGCGACTCACACAGAGGTTGCTTTCTTTTGGTCGAGCTTGGCATTAGACGGAGTTCTCAAGTTCAGAGTTGAGAACTGTGTTCCGCCGGTTCTATTGTATTCGCAGCCTTGCAAAGTTCAAATCGCTCCAACAAGAAGAGCCCATTTTCAATCCTCTGGAGCGTTCTGAACAAGCTGACGGCGACCGAAATCAATTCGTCAAATCCAGTGTTCAATCTTCTGCCATGGAAAAAATCGATCATTGCATTTTCTAATTCAACTCAAATTCTTGGATCTACCGATTGACTCCAAACCAAGAAGGGGCCTGTTGACGAACAAAGAAGTCTCGTTCAGCCCGATCCAACTTCTTTTATGAGATGATGCGCTGCACGGCACAGGTCTTACTGCTCGGTCCTCTTTTGTGCGTTGTTCCTTGTGTCGTATCTTTCACGACCACGCAATTTCAATGCCAAGAGTTTCAACAAAGGGTACACCATTGGAGTCGATCGAAAGAAAAAATTTCTCCTATGTTGGAGGCGTCATCGGACAATGCCTTGACCGACGAAGTCATCACCGAGCAAGAAGGAAAATTTAAAATTGTAACCTGTATGTCCACTGCTTGCAGTCGAAAACGAAGGTCACTCGGAATGGACGAATTGTCCACATTTGGGGCAATGTACTCGCGAGCTTCGGATTCTCGTGTTAAAGTCGAAGAAGGACCATGTATCGGGTCGTGCAAGAAGGGCCCTTGCGTGGCGATCGAACACGAGGACTTTGTCGGGACAGTGGCTTTGGAGGGCATGACTGCCGATGAGTTTTCATCAGATGCGTACGTTGTAGCTGGCCTATTCGGATGATGTTGAGCTTCTTGTTGATCCTTTGTGTTTTGTTTTTTAACAGGATTTCTTTTCCATTTCACCTTACCCTCGTCGCGATTGTTTTCATTTGAAATTAGATTTCTAAAGTAAGTAAACTAGTACTATTCGTCGTCATCGTTACGGATGAGGTTCTTCGAAACACTTCGTCTAACGCTGTCAAATAATTGCTGAATTTTTTTAAAGTATTGTGACGGAAGACGATGCTGATCGCATCTGGTCATGTGTTGAAAATGCTGTGCGAGTTATGGCCGAGGCCGAGGGAGATGAGGACGAATAGTATGCTGTTTTGGATTCAATACCAACTGCATCACGGCTCTGATTTTCATTGCTGGTTGCGTTGTAATAGCTACAGTAAAGTATTCTTTGTTGGACATAGAGAAAGGAAGAAGCGCCTGATGGTTACCAGAACACCAAGAACAACAACAAGACAGCACCACCACCAGCACTCCTACTAATAGTACCTACTAGTATGACGACAGGTATTCACACCTTGTTTCGCGACTTTCCTTCCAATCTCGGTATGTTTAGATCTTTATCTTTTCTACCTCTTTTGAGAAAGAAATTAGAGTAATTTGAGAAGTTTCGTGTGCTAGTAATGTTCATGTCATTGGAATAAGTCTTCTTGATATGAACAACTAAAAAAAAGTTCTAAAATATACGTACACGTACGCAGTCCAGACGTCTTTATCAAAAGCGCTCTACCGTAGATCCCTTTTGTACGCTCATTCCTACGGACGAAGTGTACTGAACTCTGTCTGGTCCAAGCGCAAAGATGAGAACAGGTTACAGAAAAAGAGATGAGGACATTTTGAAGCAGCTATCACAATCGTCGACGACCTGAAGTTATACACTTTCCGGTTTGATATTTCTACTTCATTGACTGTTCATAGATCCAAACTCACTCAATGTTTGTCTTGCATCCTGATGGCAAAGGTGGCGTAGATGGCGCTGGCGGTTCTTCTGAAGTATTTCAAAAGTTCTGGTTTTTCGGACAGCTCGGACTCTACTACGGTGTGTTGCACGGAGTCTACTTGTTTATGAACGGTAGCAAGAGCAGCGAAGCAATCAAACAATAACCGAAAATTGCCTAGAATACTATTCAGTACTTGTCAATCGAATCCATGATTCAAGATGGCGCTGACAGAGGAACAGAAAGAACGAATTCGCAAGAATAGAGAAAGAGCATTGCAGATTCAAAAAAGACGACGAGAAGAAATAAAGAAAAATGAAAGAAGTGAAAAAATCAGTGATCAGAGTGCTGAAGAAAAAGAGAAACCTGTTAAAAAGCAAAGAACTAGTACTGTGGAGGAGAATGAGGAATTCCGTTTGGAAGCTCCGCTTGAAGATTTTGAGGAAGAAGCGTCTGAATGGGTTACCAAAACTGAAGCGATGACCGTCTACTGTTTGCCGGAAGGGACAATGGCAGTCTGCTCGTATGAAGAAAGAGAAAACCCACGTAACCCGAAATTCAAACCTATGAAACTTTACAGGCGTTCCGAGATTCGTTACCGATCTCATAAGCGTTTCGGGGGATTGGATGGACTCATCGAGGAACGAAACAAGCGTCGACAACGAAAGCTTGAGAGAGAGATGAAGGAAGCGAGGGAAATTTTTAAGTAAGATTGGCATTATCATGTCTTATTTCAAAAGTAATACTACATTCGAATACACATTAAAAATAGTAATCATTGGTTCCGGTCTAAACTATTGTATTTTCTCAGTTTGCCTTCTTTTCGACATTCGGTATTTCAATATACTTTTCGTGTTCTTTTTCCTCGACGTGTTTGGCTGTCAGTTCCCAAAGTCGCTGCCACTGTTCTTCATCTTTCGAGCATCCATCAATTCCCTCGGACTCTTTTACGTAGCAGTTCGACAGATACTCTCCTCCTTTCAAATCGTTGTCAAGGCACGCCATTTTGATCACTTGTGCCCCCATCCTTGGACTTCGCATCAAAAACCAAAATAAGGGATAAAGTAGGCGGAATTTTGGGATGAAGTTTGTCCATACAAGTCCCGGTGTAATTGCAAAGCATTTCACGTCCATCTTCTCGCTTCCTTTGCCATCTCCCGATTCTTCTCGGAGAAGCTCTCTCACTCGTTTTTGATATTCTCTCGCGTGCATGAGATTTCCTAGTTTCGATTGGCCGTAAGAGGACACCAATCCAGCCCGGGCTTGGTCGGGATGAAAAGGGTCTTCCCAGTGTATGCTTGCTCTCTTGTGGGCTCCAGAAGATACCCATACAACTCGTGGGTGGTCCGAGGGCTTCCGCTGTGCTGTTTTAACTAGCAACGGCATCAGCTCTTTGGCGAAAATCCATGGACCGATGTAGTTGATCATCCAAACAAGGGCAGTGAATTTATTCTTCATTTTTGCCTCTGCATGGGGGTCATTCTTCAGCATGGTGTCACCCGCCTTGGACACATAACGCCCGCTGATTCCGGCGTTGAGAACGAGAAAATCGATGCCACTACTGGCTTTTGATCGGATTTCCGCAGCACAATTTCGAACCGATGCCTCCGACACGAAATCACAAAGGACATAGGAGGCACGGTCATCACCAATCGATGTCTGGCCTTTTAGTTTTGTTATCGCCGCTTCTCCCTTTTCTTTCGTGCGTACTGTGATAATGACCTTGGCACCCTGCTCGTAGAGTATTTCGGCAGTTGCGAATCCCAGGCCATTGACCGTCCCACCGGTCACTACTGCTGTGCGACCCGTGAGATCACTGTTGTCGTTGTAGGACCAATCGATATAATATTCGTGAATCCAAACCTTTATATAATAAAGAAGGCCGGTCATGGCTGCCAGAACGGTCGCCAAAGTGTGAAGAGGGGGGGGCAACATTTCCGGCGATAAAATGTGAGAGGCAGCGAGTCCAGACAAAGCTGAACTTGCGCCGGCCTTTGCCAAGAAGGAAAACATTGTCCCCATCACGACAGTAGCACTATATGCAGTTAATCTGATATGGTTGATGCCTTTGATACTCGAATTGACAAAACAAAATATCGAATTGGCATGTTTGAGAAAAGAAATTTGATGTCAACAAACGCTGCGACTTCTAATCGACTCTTTTGATTAAAAACGGAAAGCAGCCTATTGGTAACCCGACAAAGACAGTTCCAACGAATGAGGAACTAACTGGACTAGGAGAATAGCAAATAGTCTCTGGCGCAATCGACCTAAAGTATAGCCTATCTTTTTCAAAAATTTGTGTTTATCTCTATTGTTTTTTTGTTCAGCTTTTTCTTTCATGAAGCGTAGGAGTAGATTTTTCGCAAGGTTATGTTCTTTTCGGACTCGATTTGCTTGGTTTTGGCACATCGTTCTTTTTCGACATGCCAGCAACGCTGTTCTGGGGAGGCATGTATGCCTGTACTGTTGCAGCCGCAACTGTTGGGCTTCGATGCTGGTGGTGTGGTGAAACAGAAGAACCTGCAGGCCTTGGCGCTACTGGTCGACTAGCGGCGTTCATTCCAGATGAATATCCAACAGGAGCACGACCAGCTGAAGCTTGAGACGAATGAGGCCGATGCTGATAAGAGGAGCTACTGGGTGGATGGCGCCGAGATGAATTGTGGCCCGTGGGGATCTCTCCTCGTTGTATGTTGATCCGGCCGGCATTGCCTTTCTGTTTGTCAGCTAGATCCAATATTTGGAGTGGCCACATTTCTGTTCGGCCACTCGCCCATTGAGCTGCAACTGAAAGCTGGACAGCTTGCATATGGGAAGGATGAGAAGGCACGGGGTGACCTGGTTGATTCGTGTTAACATCGACTCCGGGAATAGTAACTGGGAATACCTGTCTCCTTGATCTCGCAATCGAAATGGCCGAGAATGAGCGTCTTTTCGGCTTGGTAGTTTTAGAAGGTTCAGGCATTTGAACATCTACGGTTGCACTTGGCGATGTCTTTTCAACCTGCATCGAAACAGGTTCGCTAATTTCGGCGTTATCTTTCTTGTCGACAGTACTTCGCGGTGAAGCGGCTTCGGCTTCTTTTCCGGTTGCAACGCCCTCGTCGTTAGTGTTGGAACCGTCAGCGTCATTAGCGTCCTTAGTGGAGGTCAAGTCTTTGGTCTCAGGAGGTTTGAAGAAATCATCAGATTTGCAAATGATATTGACATTTTCTGCAGAATAAACCAAAACCTTTTGTTCAGGGTCAGTCAATTGCAAATTATTGATTGTATCCGAGCTCGACAAACGTCTATGGACTGCTTCTGATAAGGAAGGTCGGCCTTGAGTCAAAAGTTGCCATCGGTCTCGGCATTGACGAGCAGATTTTGCAACGGAAGGGGTAATATAATCTATACCCGAAAGGCCACTTCTGATGACCGCACGTTCAAAACCACTTGTTGCGCTTGCAACTAGCAACCAGTTCATCCCGAACTTCTTCACTGTTGCTTCCAGAATCTTATCGTCTCTGACATTCCAAACAGAGCTTTTTTCTTGATCCTTGCTTGGCTTCATCAACCTAACACCCATTGGTAAGGATACACCAACACGGCGCCTTGTTGTCGGTGTGCCTATCATGCCAGATGGCGATGACAAGTACCCGACTTCGAAAGCTCCAAAGTCAACACAGCGAGGCGATACCGGAGACTTCTTTTGGACGATTGATTTGGTTCCTGAAACACCTCCCGTTATAAGACCGTCCTTCAACTCCATGACGATACTGTCCAGGCCTAGCTCGCTGTTGCTGTCGATACTGTCCAGGCCTAGCTGGCTGTTGCTGTGAGCCCTATTGGTTGATAATGATTTTTCGACAAACTGTGATAATGATTTTTCGACAAACTCTACTGGCAAACCAGGCCCAGCGTCGAGCGCCAGTGTTGTTTTCCACATAAGCTTTTCTACGCGCTCCATCACCCTCTTTTCTACGCGCATTGCAGCTGCCCTGTATGGGACAGAGTCAAATAGTGTCAAGCCAGAGAATCTTTGCCTTGTGTAGAATGAAGCAAGTAGTTTATGCCGGAAGTCGCCTTTGACCTGTCTTGAATTTGCTATTGACGTCCGTGGTAATACTTGACTAAGTTGCGTCGCTGCATTACTAGGAAGTCTTGTAAAGGCAGTTGCGGGCATTTGCGAATTTCCTTGAGCGCCTTTTTTCTTCGTCTTTTTGTTCGAATCGTCACCTACAGGTTTACCACCTGCAGGTAAAGGAAGTCTATTCGACAGACCTTGGATATGCTTGTAATGCGGTTGTGTAGATCTGTGCCGCTTCTTGACAAACAAAAGCACGGATTCCATTCCTTCAATCATGTGTTGCAAAGAGGAGGAACTGGTTTCCTCGGCGTCGCAAGCATATGCATTCAATCCGTCATCAGGTCTATACGAGCCATTTACCTTCGAGGAACGGGCCGAAAAGGAAGTAGCGTCGAGGTGCGAGGGGAATGCCCCAGAACCTAGCAATCCAAAATCTTCGTGAAACATAATTGCCCCAGAAGTGCGAGCTGCCCTACATTTCAGTCCTTCACTGGAGGAAGTAGAATCCACTTGAGCTAACCCGGTCTGTGTCGATGACCGGTCTGTGGAATCTAGAGGGGGCTGTGATGAAGCTTTTACTGTGTCCATACCAGTCAAAGAATTTGGAGCCGAACATCCATTTGTAACATGTTGGGATGCAGATTGCGTTTTTAGTCGTTTTGCGTCATCATGTTCGCCATCATGGAGAGTCGATGGAACATCTCTGTCCTTTCTTTTCTGAGAAGAAAATTCACTTTTACCAGCTGCTTTCACATCACCTTCTCCCGAAACTTCAGAAGATGCATTGTACTGAATCCTCGCTTTTTTCGAGGCTTCCTCAAGAAGAGGAAATAATGGAGGAAAAAAGACGAGCGGCTCACATCCTTGATTGCCATCCCTCAATGAAATTCCATTCCAGCTGCTACTGAACAGTTTCGCATATGCATTGTAACGCCTGTTTGCCTTTCTTTGCAACTCTATTTGATTGTTTTTGGGCTGTGAAGCACTCGAGGACAAATCATGATTTGGTTCATAAAACAGCAATGAAGATGGGTTCTCGTCGATTTTTGGACTTGACGATTCTCCTGCAGCTTGTGCATTGCTTCTCAATAAAACATTCGACTGCAGACCATCTGCTAATGGATGATTAGCGTTCCTTGACAGTGAGTGAGAATGAATGAGGTTTTCCAGGAAGAGACGTGATTCGATCACTGGGATGTCGTTACGACTTATCAATCCTGCGCAAGACGTCTGATATTTTATTGATGGCTCCGTCAACATGGGTGACTGTGTTGATACAGAACCAGTTTTTTCGTTGTGCAGGAAGTGCCTCAAAAAGTGAATTTCAGCAAAAGTTTCTTCATCAGAGGACGAGGCGTTCGGGAGCTGTGGTAGGAAGACCGAAGGCGTTCCAGACCCAAAGAGGGAAGGCAAGTGCTTGGCTGAGAGAAGCTCTTCCAGCAAAGACCCCCGGTGCTTCATGATGCCAACAGCAGGGAAGGAGTACGATGGCAGGTCATTTTCATTAAACATTTTGTACATCGTCGACGTTTCATCTTGCAAAAGTGGTAGCGTGAAAAATCCATCCACGTCTAGCGGCCAAGACAAGTCGTCCGAATTTCCTTCATTGTCATCGAAAATCCTTGCTTCGATTGAATTCGCGGAAACTAGTCTTATCAATTTATCTTCCTTTCCAACAAGCTTATTCTTCGCGTGCCAACGTCTCACCAGATTATTCAAAATGAATCCATCTCTGCCAGACCAATCACTATCAAGTGTAATGATAATGTCAGCACCCTCGATTCCAATGCCATCACTCCGCCCAGAAGGCACCGAAGGTGAAGCAATTACAATATTCGTCTTTCTAATATCGTCGTCGCTGCAAAACCTCGACAGGACAGTCTGAGACTTGGTCCATGCAATGGATTCAAGCTTTCCTGGTTGTTTGTCTAGCTTTGGGATCTTCATCTCACCATGACCAAGCAATTCGTTTTGGATCCCCAACGAATTCAGGAGTGTAGAAATAACCTTCTGGATATGAGGGAGAGCAGCAAAAATTACGATCTTCTTGACTGGGCGTTTCTGATCTTTTCCTTTCTTTCCATTTTTTTGTATACCAAACAACTTCTTCGTGGTTTCATCCATTTTGAGAGCATATCCGCATTCGCTACTCAGGATAGAAACGAGTTCCTTGAGTTTTGAAGAACTCTCGAGAATGGAAGTCGCTTTAATCACATCTGGTTGAGACGAGTTGCCCCAAAAGTTTGAATTTGCATCTTCCGATACCGACGAGCCGTTTAGCGGCTTTTGGCCTGATGCAGAGTATGACTGCATTGCATGCTTTTGAGAGTAAAAACATTCCTGCCTTAGTCGGAAAAGGGCATTCGATGCAACAGGGATAGAGTAATGGTATCGATTAGAATTTGAAAACTCAATCGTCGAAGAAAGCGCCCCTCGTACTTCATTGCAACATCTTTCGTATTCTTGGCGCTGATCTGCGGTCATCTTGCATGACCTCAACTCCCAATTAAAGTCAAAGCTCGAAACTATTTGTTTTGAGACGTGGAACGACATTGGTTTCAAGGTATCCCCAAGAATCTTTCGTACACGCAGTGCCTTATCAACTATGTCGTTCTTTCCTTTTCTCCTTGCCCAAGTAACGACTTCTCTTTCTATCGAATGAGATCCAGAACCAAACACTTCGGGTCCAATTACGCATGCAGCTCTCTTCGCTAGGATACCAATCTGCTCTTTCTGCTCAAGACCAGAGTCCGACAAAGATAGGGGGTCGGAATCATAGTATTCAAGTAAGAGGCACCGTATTTCCCTTTTTCTAACCAAAGTGACAAGGTCCCCCCACCAACTGTTCGATGACAACTCAAGCGGGAAATCCTCGGTGCCGGCAAGTGTGGATGGACTAAGCGACTTTCGAAGACTGCCAAAATGACGAAGGTCTATAGTAACAGAAAACGGATTCTCACTCATTTTGCTCAAAGCGTTTTTCAATCTGCTTACTGAACCGTACTCACAAAGAACCACATCTGTACACCCGATTTTGGCGACGTCATTATCACCATAGGGGTTGCTAATTCCACCAGACGATCCGAATGTAAGAACTCGAATGTTTGAAAATCTACTCAGCTCGTACTTCCATCGAACCTAAAAACAAATTGAGATGAGTTTTGTGAACTTTTTCAAAACCAAAAGCAGATCGATTTCATTCATCGCCACTTACCAGGCTCCTTGACGGGCAAATCAATATTTGAGATCCTTGAGTTCGTTGTTTCCAGATAATTGTTGCGGTTCCAAAGGTGATTCCAGATATTGGAGAACCGGAAATGACAGCACCAGCATGAGGCTTTGCGGACCACAATTTATCGACAAATTCGAGCATTTCCTTTTGTTTCCCAGCCAGTTTGATTTTGCCGTTCTTGAGAGCTTTTGAAGTCTCTTTCGCCGCCAATTTGTGCTTTGAATTACACACATTATGAAAATGATTTATGTAGTCGTCAACATTGTCAAAGCTTGATTCGTCGGAGGTGCTTTTGTCTTCACTCATGTCATCGCTACTAACATCAACCTCGACGCCTTCCATTGAATCATTTTTGACATGAAAATCTTTCATTGCTAGATCGCTTGTGCTTCGCAAAATATCAGACCGAGATGAGGCAAAGCTTTCCAAAGCTTCCTGATGATGTCGGTCAGAACTTTCGAGCAAACCTCCTTTCGTTATCGCGGATTGTAATTTTGAAATCATACAAGAAACAATTTGACTTCTACACTTCGCAATTTCCTCGTCAGCTGGCATCGGAACAGAATATTTTCGGCGCGCATCTTTCTTCTTCGTAGTTTCGTCCTCTCCGCTCCCCGGTGTCTCGTCCGCTGAACCATCACTGATGCTATTGCTTGCATCTGCAGGCAGATCTCGAGGCACATTGTCAACAACACCTCGGTTGGCATCAGACGTCCTTTTACGACGGTCTGATAATCCGTGGACAGGAATAGTTGAAGAGATCAGACGACAGGTTGACATTTTCCACTTTCTTTCCTCCATAAAATCCGATGCAAGCCATGCCATTTCCTGCAGTACAACGTCCCAGTGTGTCTTTCGCCGATTCAGTAGATGTGCTGGAGGCAAAATTTCTAATCCACTAGTGCCTCTGGCATTGCCATTCATTGCTGGATGTAGGATTTTTTTGTTGGGCATTGCTTTTGCAATTCCAACGCCACCAGGCGATGCTTTGCGCCGTGTCAACTCGTCTTCGTAGCTCGACGACGGTATTGTCTTTCCACTTCCAGCTATGTTGGATGATTTCAAAGAAAGGTTGTTCTGTTTTCTTTCCATAAGGTTTTGAAGTTTCAATTCGATTTGCTCTCGTTTCTCACGCAGTGCTATAGCTTCTGGAAAGTTCACTTTCGGCCCCTGTTTTGATAATGGATTCGAACCTGCTGGCCTGGCTCCCATTGGAAGAGAAACATTCTTTTTTAGGTTTTGTGACGAGACAAGAGTATGCGATACTCCTATACCTGCCTGGACTCCTCCCGTCTTAGGACTCTTGGCATTTTTGTTATTCGGAGCACGGCCCCTTGACAATGCTTCGTACTGTTTTGTCGCTTGTGAGGGGAATGGCGAAGTAGATTTATTCGATTTTATTGAATTTCCCAATGCCTGTAGCGTTGTCGCTGAGGGATCATTCGATGATTTTGTTGTTGAATATTTTGAGAATGGAGAAGCGCCCTTCGCTTCCAAGTTTGACTCGGTAGAGTTCGGATATTCCGCTGTTGCAGTTGTTGAGTTTCCCGCGGAACTACTATTTGCCGCACCTCCTGTGCCCGATAGGTTCGACCCCGGAACCAGAGACGAAAGCGCAGCATTCATTCGCTTCCCAACGCTAGACCCTCTCCTAAGAGATAAAGAAGTTCTTTTTTCAGCACTGGCTTCTAACTCTCTGCTCTTTCTTGCCGCTTGATTCGCCGCCCTTGTCATGGATCGAAAAGCAGCAATCTCTTGATCGTCCGAAATATCATCCGTATTGATTGGATTGTTATTTGTCCCCTCACTTTTTCTTCCAACACGGCTTTCAGCCGTCGCTTTGCATGCTTTCACTCTGTCCAGTAGAACGGATCTGTGCGAAATCAAATCACGAATTCGCTTCTCACGGTCCTCGTCGTCGTTAGCAATGTGAAGTGCTTGCCTCCTTGTTGACGCGCCATCCTGACTGGAAGTGGAACTGGATGAAGCATCATTTGATATCAATGTTGACCCAGATGCTTTATCCTGAGTTTGGTCCTTGGTTGTCATGTTGTCCGTTTCAGCGGACTTTTCATTGCCCGTAGTCTCGCTGATAGGTTCGGCAGCATCTGCTTCCTTTTTCATTCCTCCTTGCTCTGTAGATTGATTGGAAGATCCCAAATCTGAGGCCTTGTCTTCCGTAGAGCTTTCACCTTTTTCACTGCCATTGCCCAATCCCGCTGATGCCGTGGTGATTGATGTTGTTGATGGAGCGTTGTCGGGTGTTGTCTTCTTGTCAACTTCAGCCGTACTGTCGCCTGTAGTCGTGTGCGCGGGATCAGAATCTGTTGCGCGCTCTCGGGTCGAAGAAGTCGCTGGAGCGACAGCGGCTTTGGATCTTTTCCGCTTGGTATTCCTGGTGGACGACATTGTCGTAATTTATCTCAAACAATCTTAACCATGTGTGTGCCTGTTGACTTTGAATAGAGAGTGGAATCTTCCGTTCTTTGTGAGGCGTCTTTTTGTTATTGTTATCGCACACCTCAAGAGGCTATGGGACCGTCGTAATTCGTGTTGCAACAAGGTTGGCAGCCAACACCAAACCTTCGCTGCTGATCGAGGGTTTTCCCGATCGGTGCGCAATACGTAGAGCTGAAGTGGTCGCTCATCGCGCGCTCAAGCGATTCGATTGGATCTATTTGACGCGCGCTCCACTCCCCACCCCAAACCCTAACCATCCATTTTTTGTTTTTAAGATGGTTTTAACAATCTTCCGTCATTGGTCCGTAAATACAAATTATTTCTATTTTTAACCATAGCTCTTACGATTTCGCATTAAGTCCAAGAAACAACAATCGCCTACGGTGCATAGATCAGCAACAGGGCTTCAGAAACTATGGAGTACGAACTTGTACCACCCTTAGCCCACCGCTATAACAGACTACTACAAGCTAGTTTTGGGTCTTGAAAGAAATATTAGTACTACATACATTGCTAATATAATTCTCTTGAATAGGTTCGTTTCCTCTTCTTTTTACACGAAGCTTTGCAGTCGTGATTCTTTGTGCTTATCGGATCATTCAGGTGCTTTGCTCGAATGTCCAAAATCAAGTTTCACGAATGGCGGAGGCCGAAGAGCTAAAAGCAGCACCGCGTGTCACATCCCCCTCTTGAATTGCAACGTCCGTGTGCAGAAATTTTGCCGCTGCAGAAGATGCTCGAACCTTTTCGGCACTGCGCTCCAACATTTCTTTCTCGAAATGTTCGAGTGCATCTTCTAATGGACGGCCTTCTCGACAATGGATTCGATAGAGAGCTCTCGCTAGTGAAAGCGCATCCAGCAATGCCTGGTTAGCACCTTGTCCCTTGAAAGGTGACATAGGATGTGCGGCGTCGCCCAATAGTGTGATTGGGAGCGATTTGGGTGTATTAGAGGATCCATTATTTGTGATCGATCCTTCTCTTCGAGAGGCAGATAGAGCATCCGATGTCAAAATTTCCCGATCATAAACTGGATATCCAGAAACCAGGTCGATTGGCGTTGTTTCTAAAATTTCTGGGATTGGAACGTGCCAGGACTGACACCTTCTTAGTGCTTCTTCCTTTAGAGCCTTTGGCCCCTGTCGAGATAACTCAATAGCTACCTTTTCGTTAGGGACGGGAAAGCTAAGTTGCCACATATACTCATTTTTTTTCTTTGAGTACGGCATGAGATAAATCCGTGTAGTTCCATCTGCTGTTTGAAAAACTGATTCACCGTCCAAAAGAGGTGAAAGTTCCATTTGTTTGTCTTTTTGCGCCCGTTTCAATTCTTCACCTTCGCCTTCCAACAAATCCGGGAACAAATCCCTAAGAGGACAGATGCCTAAAATGACAACGCAATTCAAGTACTGAAGAGGTGTGGTTGAAGTATCGATTCCTTTTGTACCTTCCGTTTCGTCATCAGTATTCGCCCGCAAAAACCGCTTTCGGACCGAGGATCGAATTCCATCACAACCCACGACGAGATCAGCTTGTGCAGTAACGATACGCCTTTCATTTTTGTTGTCGTCTACAACTTCAAATGTAAGTTGCATGCCGTTCTTATCTGAAGAACACGAAGCTGACTGGATGCTGACTAGTTTGTGGCCCCATGCGATGTTAAGATTGTCATGCTCCATCGACACCCTCGGTTCCTCGGTACCAATTTCAGTAGCTTCCTTCAGTGCCTCTAGCAATGCGTACCGAAGTGTTTGTCTTGGGACATGAAGGTTTTGACGCCGTTTCTTATTCTTTGCACGACTTGAGAGCTGTTTCAGCTTCCTGGACGTCGTTGTGTTGTTTGTATCTATGGATTCTTTGAAATCGACCTTCTCAGTATTGTCAATTTTATTGGAACTTTGTGGAGTTCCTTCGGCGTTGTTAGGACCACTAGAATCGCCGACCCATCTTCGAAGACCCCACTCTCCGACTTGCTTCCCATCTGGTGTATGTACCACATGTTTGGTCGATGTGACAGCGTGTTCCTCCAGTATCCTACCACTTCTACTGCTTCTACCAGATTCATCATCACTAGCTTCGAAAATTCCCAGCGCTTGTAGCGCTCGACGGGCTTGTTGTAGCGTCAGTCCATAGCCTTGTCTGCGCTGATCGAATCTAGAATCCTTTTCGTATACAACGAATGGGATCCCACGGTGACGCAAGGCCACTGCTAGTGCTATCCCGCCAATGCCACCGCCAACGATTGCAACGAGTGGGCGATTGCTAGTTTCATTGGCTGCTGAAGAGGTGTTTTCAGTGCTATTTCCTTCCAAGGGAATCAACAGGCCCGTTTGGTCACACTTGGGACAAGGATCCCATCTTCTTGGCAGATTTGGCAATTTTGGTTCTTGGGAATTCTTATGTCTCTCGCTATTTTCATCTCCAGAAGATGATCCTAGTACTGTGGTCGTGGATGATGTATCCACGGATCGTTTGATGCGTTTGTGATTGTCGTATTCCTTATTTTCTTGCTCGCTTTGCTGTTCTTGTTGCTGCTGGTAGATTCGCCGTTGTTGCCGAATCCGTGCTTTTTTCGATAGAGCCTTCGATATCTTGCCTTCACCGTGACACTTTGGGCACAATATTGGAGCTATACTTGAAGATGTCGAACCTGGCGATGAATCATCAGTGGTCGAAACGATGGAGTTGGATGTAGTGTTGGCGACCATACTGTATTCGGTATGTATACCTCTCAATGCCTTTCGCCGTATCGAGAAACTGACATGCGTGGCGTATGAAGCCTTGTTCACAAGCCTATTTGGCGCCAGCAATGCAGATGTATTTAAGAATGTTGTAGAAGATTGAACAAGTAGATAAGGGAGTAACCGTAACGATGAAGGACGCAGGCATTTCATGTGTTGGCGAGCCAGACGTTTATCTCGTTAATCCAACTTTATTGTCCAAGATATTGCTGCTTAAGATTTCTCACTCGACCTCAGTGGAGTGTATGCGCAGCTAAAGACGGGGGTACGATGACAAGTGGTGCTGGAGATATAGGATTGTCGATGGCAATTCGTCGAACGAGGTTGGGTCGATTGCGTTTTTTTTTCGTTTGTGCGGAAGAACGAAAGAATGGATGATCACCGTTTGTCGACGCGGAACGTACATAGTGTTTCTTCCGTTCAAAGAACGAGCGCGCCAAAATAAAAATCACCCTGGCCTTTTCTCGAACTACAGTACTATTCGCCAGAAAAGCGACTACTGTATTCCGTTTTCCGAAGTACAGTAAGTATTATTTTCAAGTCACCTATTCAGTATGAAATCATATGTCAGTATACAATCAATATTACAAGGACATAATCTAGGTTTTTGGATGGTTGACAACTATTTCAAGGCCAAGGAAACAACACCATCACTGGCTGTTCCTGGTTACTTTGGTTGCGTCTGTTGCTGTTGATCGGAAGGGCTATCATGCGCATCGATGTAGGTCTTGGATTAGCACTATTCGTGGTAAAGTTTGGTGTTCCGGCGAAACGAACCGTTCCGCGTGGCGTTGTGTCAGGATTGAGTGCACGCAGGTCGGCATTTGTAAGTGGAGCAACTGAACAGAATCCCTGACGACACATGGGACATTCCGGACGTGCGTCATTCTTTTTAGCCAGCCACTGAAGAATACAATCTGTGTGAAAAGCATGCGGACATTGCGGTGATGGTGATCCGTTTTCAACATCCTCTTGTTCTGATAGCGATGTCGGTACGCCCTGACTATAGGTTACCCGATCTCCAACCTCATAAGCACAAAGACAGATGGCACAAACGCCTGGGACAGTTCTGTTCCGAGTTCTACAAGCATCATGTTCGGTTGTATCCTTTTCTTTTGCATTATTCCAACCAGTAGGTAATCGTAGCTCTGTATCTGTTTGTTCGATATCATGAGTTGTACCTAGCTCGATATCCCCCTCGACATTTTCGTCTGAGACACAACAATCTTTCCCCTCTTGTCGACTTTCATCATTATCATCGCCGTCATCGCTGGATTCTTTCATTGATGCGACTTTATCAGTGCTGGCGCTCTTTGAATATTCTTCTTGGTGGCTGCTTTTCCCGAGATTGATAATATCGTCCTCGTCCACTACAAATGTAGCATTTTTCATTGCGGTCTCGAGTCGCTTCCTTCGTTCGCCACAAGCGGCTTCACCTTCAAGGCTTTCTAGAGCCAAAACCTGGTTCGAGCGAGCGTAGTACATGGCTTCAAAAGCATGGGACGGGATGAGAAAATTACCACCCCGGCTGGTTC
>JACLAC010023170.1_pt1 | contig 17226 bp, 11 predicted proteins | sample 8027881 | NCBI WGS metagenome assembly JACLAC01 (sample SAMN15725517, study PRJNA655200) | protist metagenome | isolation source: fluorescence activated cell sorting (FACS) single amplified genomes of... | place: Spain: Blaines Bay Microbial Observatory, Mediterranean Sea | collected 2016-01-19
TGTGAGTCATACAGATGGTGATGCTGGTAGGGAGCATCAAAAGTTCTATTTTGAATACTTGAATGAAATTTTTAGTTAAAAAAAGTTATTTTATGTTATGCAAAATCCTCCCTCTATAGAGTGCCATGTCCCTTAGTAAGATAAAAATATAATTGTGAGGTAGTCGGACGAGACGAATGAAATCAGGCCTCGGATGTTACAGCTCCCGCAAGCTTTTCAGAATCAGTTGTGCTTTCAGTCATTCGCCCTATTTCAATGTCATCGAGGCTATCAACGCCACTTGCACTCTCCGACGGTTCTCTGGTTGCAGCAATGTCTTCCTCTTCCGAGCTGGCTTTCATTTCGTCTTCGTCTACAGCGGAATTGTTCGTTGCAGCACGTAGTTTGCTGCATTTCTTGTACTTAAGGAAATGCACAATGAGACTGAACACTAGCCAACCCCAAAAACAGCAAATCTGTAAGACCGTTGTGGAATCACTGTATCCAAAAGGTTTGAATATCGTCATAGGTAGACGGTCAACAGACCAGAAGTCACCCTCAAAGGCGTATACCGTTTTCGTAGAACCGTAAACCTTTTCCAAGTTGTGACACCCACCGGTGAATAGTCCTGTGCTGAGAGCCACGAAAAGGGATACAGTAAACACTGTCAAAGCTCTTGTGCTTTTAAAGTATTTGTTTGCATAATAAATGAACACACAAATGATTCCCCCTACAAGAACACCAACCACAGCACTCAGAGGTATGGCAGTTATACCCTCTCGGTTAAGGAAGAAAGGGATCAAGAACACCCCGCATTCCGCAACCTCACGCCAAATGTTCCATGCAACATTGAAACGAATGGATTTCAGACACATGCCTTGCGAGTCTACTGTGTCATCAAGTGTCTCACCATTTTGCAATTTCTTCACTTGAGCTTTGCTATAGTAAAGACCGAAGAATTTGGGCATCTTCAATGACAATTGCAGTAAACAGATTGCCGCCACAATCTTGCTCACTCCTTCGATAACTTTGGCTGTGTCTGGGTTAAAGTTTTTGGACAGGATGGCCAGTGGTATGGCGATCGCTGCGCAGACCACTAGTGCCACCAATGCAGCCAAAAGTGCCGAAACGGTAACCGCTCGTAGTGCCTGTTTCTCCGTCACGGGCGCATTTTCCCAACTCGTTCGCATGATGACTGTCCGATACTCTCCAATAATGATCCCACCCTCCAGAGTTTCTCTGGCAAATATGGTGATCACGGCGAAGTCAAAAAGCGGATTCGAAGACATCTTTCTGTCAATTCCCTTCTTCTTTGTTCCTCAATCAAGCTTATTTTCAATCCTTCCTCAGACCGGCATTACCTCCTGGACCTTTCGTTGTCCAAGATGTTTGTTTTCAGCTTGTCTATTGAATGATACCTCAGCTTTTGTAGCATGTCCAACACAAGCTTTGGATGAAGGTGCGTTCAGAAACTTCAGATTGAAGCGTGAGAACCACCGACTGTTTGTTTGTTTTAGTTATTTCCGTCTCTCGCCATGAAGTCAAGTTCCTTGCACTAACTGTAACACTAACTCTTAAATAATATGCAAAATAACATGGGCGTGGCGCACTTCTACTTATCAAATGGCACGTGCTTGAGAATTTCATTTTTCTAACTTGTGAATCACGGTTGCAAATGCATGAAAAAATAGTAGATTTATCCCCAATAAATAATACTTCGTAAACTGACCCCCCCCGCCCGCTTCATTGCCACACACTCCGCAGCCGGATCGCGTGCTGGTGTCGTTCAACATTGTGCTTTTTTTTTAATTGGGTAAACAGGCACGTTATCAGCAACCATTTCGAAACTCCCCATAATTGCAGATTGTTGGGACCACGCTTGTTCTCCCCAGTTTTTCAATAGTGGCGTGCCTGACTTTTTGTTTCTGCATAATATTTTATCCCATCACGTTCTTCTTTTCTTGGGAGGTTAGAATCGTGTCATTCATTTCCTCCAAACTGCCCCGAGCGGTAGGTCCAAAGATGCCGGGAGATTTGGACCCCCCGAAATTATTTATCCTCCCCCCAAATATTAGTGGAGTGAAGTTTTCGACCCTTTCGAATAACTCAATTCTGTTCTCCTGCTTTAGCACACATCCACGAAAAATAATACAGGGCCTTTACTTCCTCTCCTTTGTGCTCGTTCTGATCGTACCACCTTTGTTTCGCTTCCAAACGATCTTTCTGTTTTATCTTGCTTTGTGCAAAATTGTAGCTCTCACCAAATACAAACACTCGAGACAAGCTGACACCCGAAAGAGAAAATGGCCAATTCGCATACAAAGCTGAATCCGATTTATGCGGCCATTGATGCCTATCAATTCAACCGGGCAATCAAACTGGCATCGGCTCTTCCAGATTCCAATGTTTTGGGAAAGGCTCTCTTGGCGCATTCGTATACAAAATCGGGGCAAAATCTCAATGCTCTGCGTACTCTACACAAAATATTAGTTGGGGCAGAGGACACGGCAACACCTTCGGTCTTCTTTGAGCTGCGATCGGTATTGGAGCAGCAGAATGAATTGTTGGCTCAATCGACTTCTGCTCAATCGTCGACACCACCCAAAGTGGAAGCCCCATCCGGAAAAAAGGGAAAGAAAGGAAAAAAGAAACCTGCTCCAAAAGTCCAACAGCAACAACGCGTGGTCGAAGAGAGCCATTCTAGTGTGGACTTGATCGATCGCCTCGACGTTCCTCCAGCAATACCAGAGACTGTTGATTTCTTGCCAAAAGCATCTCAGTCGGCTACTGCAATCATTACCGATGAAACAACTCTTGCCACATTGGCAATTAGCCTCAAAGGTTTGAATCTTCCCATGACTGCCTATCAGATGTATGCGAGGGCCGCTGATTTGATCCCAAATGAGTTGATGCTTACCAAAACGTTTACTTCCGGACTCGCTGTGCTAACGGCATCATCGACGTGGGATACGGATTCGCGATCCAGGATCGAAGCGCATGTTTTGGGCCATATGCAAACCGTGTCCCTCCAACTTGCGCGGGCGGCGGTTTCGGCTAACGACAATTCAACGTTGATGCTCGCTACTTCCTGGGCATGCCAATCGGCACTATGGCAGTTAGAATGGCTGCCCCCGGACGATAAGCGATCAATGATCCTTCCTCGGTTGGCCGAATCGATGGCCCTGAAATTGCTTCAACAAGAAAATGACAAGAATCAAAAGTCCAAAGAAATACGACTCCTGTGCATAAAGATCTTGAAACGCCAATCCAAGTGGGACGATATTGTCAAGATTTTGGACGAAACGCCTCTTGGAAAACCTCCAACAGATCAGCCCCCGTCCGAGTTTGGAGTTGCAATGACAAACCAGCAAATCAAGCTCGAAACCGCCCAAGTAATGAAAGAATTAGAACGATACGAGGAAGCAGGAACTATTTACCAGGCGATTTTGGAAAGCAGTCCGGATGACTGGATATCCTGGAAGGCACATTTGGAGTGTGGCACATTGGAAAACAATGGAAGTGTAGAGTTGACGAAGGCGCTCGCAAACAAAGTAATCAAGGAGAGAGAGGGATCGCGGCATCAACTTCGAGGTCCTCATTTGGCAATGCTCGAAATAGCTGCCGAAGTGTTGAGAAGGGATTCCAATGACGAAAATCTCCGTGCATTCGGAGCTGCTATCGAGCAATATGCTACAATTTTTGCACCCCGCGCCAAGTGCACAATGACAGACTTGGATCAATATATTGACATTCTGTTGAGTCACCCAAATCGAGAAGTTTCTTCCTCTCTGCTACAGTTTGCCAAGTCATTGCGCGAATCCAATGCTTCGAATGGTGCAGCTGATACTTCTGATAAAAAGGAGTATCTCTCGAAACTCAGAGCATATATTTTTGCTCTAAAGCTAACCCATAAACTTTTGATTCCCAACAAAGATCTAATGGATCAATATCTTCCTGACTGGAAGGAAATTGTGGAAGAGTGGAAACTTTCCTTATCCTTTCAAGATGATGAAGAGGTATGTATTTACGAGCCAAAGTACAATTGCTTTCTAGGATCGATTCTTTTACGAAATCGCAAAATCTAAAACAATATACTTTTGCATTTTGTCTCTCTCACAGAAACAAGAGCAACGAGAGCTCAAACCAGGAGATGATTTAATTTTGCTAGCTGTCCAGCAATTGCTCTTTTCATCGCATTCAGAAAACAAGAGTTCTACCAATGATACCAAAATCTTCATTTCCGCAGTGCTCTTGGAATCTGCTATCCGCAATTCACCTGACAATGCATATCTAAAATTTCTTGCAATTGAGGTTTTTCACCGATTGAATGCAACATCGCACTCGTGGGATCTATATCAGAAAGCCGGAATCAAACACATTCAACTTGATTCTTGTAGCTATTTGATGTACCCCTACCTCTTTGAGGGAGGATTGTACAATGAAGCCATAGATGTCAGCACGGCACTTTTAAGGTTTCAGAGAGGAGCTCGTCGTGATGCTAGCGACTTTTCGGGGCGTGCCATGAATTCCGGTAATCTGAGCAAGGCCGATGAATTTATGGTCTTCCAGAGAGAGAAGATGAACCAAAGTCTTGCATTTCTGTACTCCAAAGGGTTGATATTGGACGCTGCCCCATTACTTGCCGTCCAAGTCCCACGGATGAAACACGATGATAATCCGTTGCTGAAGGGTGGAATTGGGATATCACAAGGCATTGTGGGAGGCGACGACGATGTAAAGCGAACAACTCAAATGGTTGTCGAGAGCCACAATCAATATGCATCATTGAGCATTGTTTCATGTCTCGACCACTTCACCAAAGACTTGGACGGAGATGGATTGTCCGACAATCGAGATTTTTCCATCTTGAATCAATGCCCAAGCTTGGTCCAAGCCAAGATTGACAATAAACAAACGATGGTTAGAACCTCATTGCGACGGGGCCATGTCCACGGTTTACTGATGCGAGCTTCGTTGTGCTTGGATTCTATGAAGGGGCCCAAAAAGGGAAAGATAGTCAAGCCAAGTGCAGTTTTGGAAAAGAGAACCAAGAGTCTGTTGGAATCTGTTCAGGCAGCTTCTACATTTTTGGAAAGCAACCCGAGCGAAGGATGTCACGAGCTCTTGCGTGTGTTCCTTGACTTTTGCCGTGTCCTATCGATCATCAATGCCGGCTTGCCAACGATGGACAACGGAGGTGATTCAACAGAGCAGAGAGAAGAACGCGTCGTGGACATGATCCAAAACCATGCCATGCCTGGACTCAAGAAAGCATGCGATAGTATTTCTGATTCCACTAGCTCCAAAACTGTTGGAGCTCTCCTCCCGAGTTGCATTTTGCCAATCTTTGCGTTATTTCGAATGTGTTCCACTGCCTGTACTGCATACGGGTGGGGAAAACGAAAGACTACAAAGAAAGTCTCGGTTGCCATGGCCGAATTTTCCAAGGCATTTCAGGATTTCTTGGTAGACAAGATGCTTCCGTGTCTGAGGGCTTTGCCATCGTCCGAGACCGATTCTTCCACGTTGGAATTTGATCTGGAAGAAACAGAAATGAATCTTCTCGATGCGGATATTGTCGCTGCCACCAAGGCTCTTTTGAATCAATCCCAGTACAGAACTCGAATGCGAATGGAACCTATCCTTGAAGAAATGGTCAATTATCTCGATGAATCTGACGTCACCAAAAACGAATAGCAAAACTATGTTAACATAGGAATCATTTTAGAATAATACAGCTTAATTTGTTGTCTCTTTGATGAAAGTTTTACTCGCCGGCTTTCCGTTTTCTCGTTTCATCAGTGTCGGCTTTCCTCCTTAATCCCTCAATGGCGTGTTCGAGTTGATTCCTCTTATACAGAGCTTGTTGGTACTCTTGATTCAATCGTTCGAGTTCTGGCCCAACCTGTTGGGTTTGTGACTGCTGCCGCCGAAAGTTGATCTCTTCTACGGCTTCCACTTCCTTTTGAACGAGCTTGGCCCAAAAGGCCGCCGATTCGTCCAGACTGGTAGTGTACTCCTTCCAACTAGCAACTCCCTCTTGTTTTTCCACCTCCAGTACTAAACTCCGAATCCGTTCGGCTTCGTATCGCGACTTGATCTGTGCGAGAGCGTCGGCACTGGCTTTATCGTCGGCCTTCCATTTCTTTGGCTTTGTAATTTTGGAAGGCTGAAAGACCTTCAGTTGTTCTTTGGGTCGATCACGAACTTGTCCGTCTACCACCAGTGTTTCGTATTCGGTTTTCATTGCGGGGGTACGGAAATTTATGGGAGCCATCTTTTTCAGGGGCCGAGGCGCTATCGCTTTCATCTCCTCTTCGATCATGGCAAGAGCGTATTCTTCGTAATCCTCGTGTACTGTCTCGACGTACGGAAGTGAGTCCAACAGGACCGGAGGGGATGAAGTTGTAGAATCCACCATTGCACTCGTCATATTTTAATTGAAGGCTGCTTGCAAGCTACTAACTCCGAGAGTTTGCTCTTTTCATTTATGATAATGCTGCGACTGCCGTATACCATTCAATCGGTAGTAATCTGCCGAGACTTTTTTTATTGGAGCGTTTATATGATTATATGATCATACCTACTATACATATTCTACTAAGATCCTAGAAATACCTTCAACGCATGAAAAAGCAAATTCCACGAAAACAGTCAATTTTCCAAGCTTGCCAACGAGTATGTTGTCCATAAGACGCCCATGCTGACCCTTCCACCAGAACAGCAGGATAGATACTTACAGAAATGTCCTCGGCAGCATCAATGCCCAATTCTTCCTTTTTGCTCGCAGAGCTCACGGCGGTGGTGTCGGCGTTGATTGGTGGGGCAAAGTACGGAGTCAAGATACGCCTGCCACATGCTCTCGTCATGACGTTCTTGTTTCGAAAGGATCTATCGACCAAGAAGAAACTACACACGGTTTTGAAACTTGTGGTCGAACATGCATCGAATCTTGCAGCCTTCGCCACGATCTATAAAGTTGCGCTTGCGGTCTTGAAGACTTCCTCGCGCTGTCTGTGGAGTGGAGTTGGGCTGAAAGAGAACCAAACGATATCGCTCAAGTCCCTTGGGAGGACATTGGTCTCTCTCATCATAGACGGGCCCTTCTCTTCGGATTCCAAGGCTCTGATAAAGCCCGGAGAACCCGAAAAACATTACCATGCCTTGCTAGCAGGAGCGACCGGCGGATATCTTATTTGGGGAAGATACTCTTCCGTCAACCACCAGATCGTTTTGTATTTGACAAGTCGAATCTTGGTCGGTTTAGCCAAGCGGGGGTGGGAGCATTTCCATCAACGATCAGGGCACTTTGGAGGCAAAAAATCCAATGCAGATTCTATACTGCAGCATCCTCAAACCTACCCGGTTGTGGCCGCTACTGTCTGGGGGATAGTGATGCTTTTGTTTGAGGAAAGTCCTCACGTCTTACACCGATCGCTAAAGAAAAGCATGGATGAAATATATCGCCTATAAAAGAATGGGCGTGTTGATGTATGCCAGGCTGATAAACTACCGTGTCCATTGGTGACTAATAGAATAAACTATAGATTGCGCGTTCAAATTCATTTTACCAAAATCGTAGACCGTCCATCGAGCTGAACCTTCGAGGCTTGCCATTGTACCAAAAGTCGCCTTTGTAATCAGCAACTGTGGTCCAGTCATCGACCGATACAAATCCATATCGTGCTTTGAGTTCCGAAAAGGCGTCCGATCCACTCGGACCAAGATCCACACACTTGACGCCGTCGGCCTCTAGCGACCGTTCGACAAGACTATATACGCTATGGAACCACACATAATTTTTGGCTGCTTCATCCGTTGCATAGAACCATTGACCCCGAACAACGTTTCCCTTTCGCACCTGAAAAGTAGTGTCGTTTGATAGATTTGAAGGCAAGGGTTAGAAAAAAATTGTTCCAATCAGCGGACAGGTCAAGTATCATAGCAGAACTTTCAAGGTACGCACCTCGTGTGCAATGGCAATGACTTTTCCATCTTCGCTTCGATATTCTCGAATGTCTCCGGTCATGCGAGTGGTCCCAACATAGCGCGAGACACCCTCTCCCAGTGCGTCAAAAAAGGCATCCTCCCCGTACATGTTTTGCAACAGGCGGACTTCGTGCTCGATCACGCACCGAAAGTGCGCCAATGACGAATGCGGTGCCGGTTCGTCCCCAAGAATAGGCTTGGTGACGACCGTAAAATTCTGTGCCAAGGCCTTTTTGATGGTGCGCTTGCATCCTCGTGGCAGCGTCTTGACCCAATCGTCAACGGTCGTAATGTTCGTCAACTCGAGCAGAGCGTGGGGCCTCGTCTTCCATTGACCCGTCCATTGAGCAGCACCCATCGCACCCAATGAGTTTGACTCTCGTTCTTCGATCGAAAATCGATCACCGACGGTCTTTTCTTCGGGCGGCAACAATTTCAAGGCCTCCTTTGCCATCTGAACTGGCTGGGTGTCTTCTGGAAGGTTTCCAAAAATGGCGGCAATTGCCAGCATCAGATTATTATATTCTGGCTCTCCTACAAAAGCACGAGAGACCCACGCAAAGAGAGAGGCTATTCTTTCGTCGTCCAGCTGTGAGTCCAGGGACACCGAAACTTCCCTCCCGTTTTCGGCACACAAGGCGGTTCTTTGCATGCCTTGAGGTGCCGACATTCCAATGCCATTGCCATTCTTCTTGCAGAAACATATCGATTCAGCCGCAGGTTGCACTATGAAGGATGAAATCAACTTTGGAAGGAACAAAAGAAGAAAGGTAGAAAGGAAAGGCGACTTCATTGTTGCTGGGTAAAGCCGTCGAACTGCTTATCGTCGATGTGGCGAAAAAGAAAATGAACGTTCGGTGGAATCTAGAATTCCCGGACGCTTCTTGTGATGATCGGACAACAGTGCGATGAAAAGCCACAAATGTCTCCTCCCCCGTTGAATCTTTGTCGCAGCAATGCAGTCTTTCTGCTTCCGAGGCAAAGCTATAACAGAATTCCGACAACGTAAAAATATCTTGCGATCATTGATTTTCTCATTTCTATCTCCGAATTTCCGAGGTAACAGCGCATTACGTACGAAAAGACGCATCACGTGCCATGAATGTGAAAAAAAATCGAGTACGTCTGTCATCAACCGCAAAGAATCCTACTTCTTCTACTCGAATGAGTCGTTGATGAAAGCGATGTTGCTCTTGCTGAATCGTGGTTGCAGCAATCGTACCAAAAAAAAAAAAAGAATTGCAGTTTCAAGTTCGCAACGTGATATTTATTCATTGTTTATGGAAATCGAAACGAAACTGAAAATGGCACGAGCCGGCTTGACTTTCAACTTGAGAATAAAATATTATCATACCCCAAAGTTTGAATTCAGAATCAATACAATCCTTCCAATCGACAATACTGTTCAAATACTGCGTTCTGAACAAACATTATCGAGACACAGTGGGGAAGAAGAGCATGAACCGCAACCAATATTGCAGATTTTGAATTGATCAGTATGAGCGAATCGCAATCGCAAAAAACGTCGAAGGCAGACGGCCGAGAGAATGGTGAAAGAACGGAGGAATCATCGGAGTCTCCAATGAGCCTCATCCAAGCAGCACTGGACGAAGATTCCTCCAGTTTTCGACCTGCGAGCCCACCGAAAAGGCCACTTGGCCAACAGCAGATATTACCCACATCAGAAAAGAAGAGAAGCAGCAAAACAACGACAACAACAACTCTGGTGGCACCAAAGCAACACCTCGACACACCCTTTGAGGAACCAAAAAAGCGTGGTAAAAAGTCTTCCAAATCCCCACGTCCAAAGACAAAGAAGAGCTCTCAACAAAACAGTGGCGTTCCCGAACAGAAGAAGAAGAAGAAACGTAAGAAACAAAAGGACAAGTCCAGTTCTCAGGCGGCTGCTCTCAAAGATCCACCTCCTGAATCTACTACTAGCGGCGCTGATGAGAAAAAGCCTAGCGCCCAAAAGAGTGCCCCTGTCTATCCTTCCGTGAAAACTAGTAGTTCAGACAAAAAGAATGATGCAAAAATGCCCCCAGAGAAGCCCGATACCAAGAATCCTGCCAGCACAAATCCTACTCCAGAAAATAGCACTCGTTCCCAAAGGAGTATTGAAGAGGCCCGTGCTGCAAAACGGAGCATCGAAAAGACCCGTGCCGCAGGAGCTGTGACTACATTACTCACGAGCAGTACAAGTCGCAGTCACAATACCAAGGGCGGAAATGAAACCGTAGCCGAAAACGAAAGCCACGATGACGGAGATCACTCTGTCTCAACGGCACCACTTCCACCATCTCTACGAATCCAACAGCATCACGTATTGCGGCCGGGTGCCTATCGAATGTATACTGGTGGTGTAGCTCGCTACGTGGACAGTGCGGGTGACGATATCGACGATGATTATTCAACCAATGATTATTCAACAACCGACCAGTCCAACAGTTATGTCCAGTCTAGTACTGCCAACACATTAATTACAGCACGCTTGGTAGTGGAAGACGAGCCTCCTCCTCCTCCTCACCGTCCAACTACAGGTGGAGGTGACAGTGTCTACGCTAACGGTACCGATGTCAGCACAATAGGTTTCGCATCTGTTGCTCCAACGGCCGCAACGACTGTGGCAATAGCAGAAGAAGAGTTGGTTTATGAAAAGGTTGGTACCGAGAAGAAGAGTTCCAACAAAAGAAATGTGCGAATCATTATCTGCCTTGTGGTCACTCTCATCATTATGATTGCCGCGGTAGTGGCTTCGACTTTCGTCAGGCGGATGCGCAGTGGCGATGACTCACCAGACGACCGCCCTCTTGCCGCAGAGGAATCCTTCATTGCGGCTCTCCCAGATTATACAGCAGAATCTCTCGACGACGAGGATTCTGCCCAGTCGAAAGCTTTTGAATGGATGGAAGGATACGATGGATTCGATTCATTTCCTTTGGAACGGCAGTTGCAACGTTTCGCCTTGATGTGCCAATATTATGCGCTCTCCTCCACCGAAGATCTATCAGAAGACATCGTTAGTGCATTGGCAGATGTTGATGAATGTACGTGGTTCCCGGGATCAAGATGTGTGGATAACATTTACACAAAATTATCGCTCCAATCGAGATACCCGTTGGATGGATCAATTGTCCCAGAATTATCGTTTCTGAGTTCGCTAAATAGACTTTTAGTGGACCAAAATAACTTTGTCGGCTCCATTCCGACTCAGCTGGGCCAAATCAAGACTCTCAAGGAACTTCGTATGAATAATAATTTTTTCCGTGGCTACATACCGACAGAATTTGGCCAATTGTCAGACTTGGAAGAAATTGACCTGAGTAACAATATTCTCTCTGGTTCCATTCCTAGCGAGATCGGTCTGTGGGACAAAGCTCATACGTTGGTGTTTGCAAACAACACTCTTTTTGGAACAATTCCAGCAGAAGTCGGTTTATTGTCGGAACTAGTGACTTTCTCGGTTGCCTCCAATGATTTAGAAGGAGAAATACCGGGATCGATTCTTTTGTTGAAGAAACTCGAAACCATCGACCTGAGAGACAATTTGTTGCGCGGACGATCTCTCCCTGACATTGACTTGGCAGGAGGTTTTATTCCCAGGAATTCTTTGGAACGATTGAGGGTAGGAGGCAACGTTCTCACCGGAACGATACCCCCGGGTATAGGTCGTTTGACAAATTTGGTGGAGCTAGACCTCTCGAGAAATAGGTACAGGGGTGTCCTTCCAACGGAGCTCGGTGAACTTACGAAACTGATCAATCTAGAATTATTTGGGAACAGATTCGATGATGCGATTCCAACAGAGTTGGGACAGCTAACGAATGTGAAAAGCATGTCCTTCCACAACAACCAATTTACAGGAACCGTGCCCTTTGAAATTTGTGAATTGACCACTTTACCGGAAGAGGATCTTACCATAGATTGCGACCAATTATCTTGTCTTTGTTGTACTTGTGGTCCCCCCAAGAAAGGCAACATCAATGCTGGCCCCGGTTCAGGGCCAGGGGCCCGCTGGTGATTGAAATTAGGACCATGAGCAACACCTCATCGTCTAAGTACTATTTCATTTTCCCAACCTTAGCACTTTTTTTGTCATTAGGCTTTCTACTCCATCAACAACTCTAGCTAGTAAATTCAGTTTTTAGCTCTTCACCCACCAACGAAGTGTCTGACTTGAAAACCCTAATCTTAATGGTACTTTTTGATTTTCGAAACTCATCGAATGCACGAAAAAGAGGGTGGAAATATTCTGGAAGGAGGGGAAAATGACCGTCGTTACCAGAATATTAGATTTCGTCACTCTCGTTACCAAAATATTTCCTCCCCGAAAAAGATTTCGACGAAGCAACAATGGTGCTTGTGCTTTGGTTGCTTGACACTTCAAAAAGCCACAAGGTTTTGAATATCAACTTGAAATTTCACTTCAAAATGGTGGTTCTAGTATGGTTATCCGATCGACGCATGAAGCGAAATATAGGAAGAAACAACAAGATTTCGTTGCTTCTCAGTTCGGCCATTCTCCTGTCTTCTTGGATGCTACAACTGTCCTTGGCAGAAAAGTTTGAGCCATATACGCTGAATGGCGGTCTCGTCAGCGCTGTGGCGGGCAAGAATTTTTGCATTGCCGCCTGTGATACACGGATGATCGGGGAAGGAGGATACATTCTGGAATCACGAAATCACTTGTCGAATCGATTGTGGACGGTAGACGATGACACACTTATGGTCGATATCGAAGACACCTTGCGTTCGGGTTTGGATTCTCTGGAAGTCCAGGAGATTGAAGTTCCAGACACTACGCTGACGAGAGCTCCAATTTTTGTAGGTTCTTCCGGTTGCAGCACCGATTGTTGCCAGCTTCAGCGCACATTACGGGCCGATTTCCGAGCGGCCTCCTACTTTGGACAAATAACTCGATCCAACCCCGACCAGGTGGCCAATTTGCTCAGCCAGACTCTCTACGAACGGCGGGGATTTCCATATTATACCTTTTGCGTCGTCAGTGGTCTGGATAACGGCCAAGGCAAGGCATATGTTTACGATGCAATCGGCTCTTACGAGCGGGTAGCGGTTGCCGCTGCGGGGACGGGCCGCGAACTCTTGCAACCCATTCTGGATCGCATGTTTGAGGCAAAGACCGACAACAAGAGGGTTGACGGGACGGTCAGCGAGGCGGTGGAGACCCTTTGCAAGGCCTACCGATCCGTGTCGGAACGGGAGATCGGTGTGGGGGACAAGCTAATCTTGCACATTTCGGAAATTGTGAACAACAGCAACAAAGTGACGCGGCGTGTGCTAGTGGTTCCTCTCAAGCAGCACTGAATTGTATAGACTTTTTGATAAACTATTCAGGGCTAAAAAAATTACATCCTGCAACCTGTAAACCATAATAAATAAAAGCAAAACATTGGTCAATGGGCAGAGCCTGGAGCAGTAGTAGTAGTACTAATATTGCTAGTACTAAGAGTACTAGTTCAAACATCAAAATGGTGTTGCTCGATGAGGATCTCGGGTATGCATATATCTGGCGGACAGCTGAGCATGTACTGAATAGTGTCGGCAACCCTCGACGGCGGTGGATATCCATCTGTCTTTCTCTGATCTCCGGCTTTTGCAAATATTCTCGTGTCGACCGAGGGTGGCATCAAATTCATCACTCTTGTGTTTCCCTTGAGTTCGATTCGCAGGGTATCGACAAAGGATCTCAGTGCGGCCTTGGTAGCACTCTGTAGAGCGTAGGGACTGCGTGCCATAATGGAAAGGCTAGCAGTGCAAACCAGGATCTGACTGTCTCCTTTCACAAGTTTTGGTACGATCGATCGGATGAGGTGCATTGTCGAGACGCAGTTCAAATGAAAATGATCGGCGACAACGTCGCGGCAACAGTTTTCGTCGCCATTTTCTCCTACCGTATTGCAAGGCATGATCTCGGCAATTGTACTGCGGTGAAAGGATCCAATGGTCAGAACAAAGTCGTGCAGAGAAATTTCTTCTATCGACTCTAATGCTTTGTAGATGTTGTCGAGTTTGGTGATTTCGCAGGGGAGCTTGACAATCCTTGGTATCGGTTTTTGTGAATTGTCGAAACCTTGCCGTTCCAGAAGCCCATCGACTTGTGCAAAATCCCTTCCGAGGACAATTATTTTTGTGTACTTGGATCGCTGCGTTTCGGAAGTCAACAGGGAAAATCCAATCCCATCCGTACCGCCGGCGATCATCAATACCCTTGGCGTTGGTACGATCCTTTCGTGTGGATCCATTGGAATGATTTTTCTGGACCAGATGCAGTTGGCTTTCCTTTCCCGATATCGTTACATTGCAGTAGTGATGAAAAGAACTAGGAACCTTGCCGATAGCCAGGTATTGGACTTCATCTCTCTACTATATGTGTATGATTCTCAAAATTGGCGCTTCTCAACAAAACTCGGAAAACTGCATCCAGCGAGTAACACGCGTTAACATTCTGTACGAGTAGGCAGACAGGACGTTCAGTCGTCATTTTTTCAATTTGTTGAAGTTCGACGCGCGCTTTGAACGCGCGCAAGGCCAAACAAGCGAATTACAATGACGAACAAAAATCAATCAAGAAACCCGAAATCAGCTTTCCAACGACGAGTCAATTTCAAACCCTGTCGACAACAAATCGACGACACAAACAATGTGTCGCGAAGCTAGCTAGAAGGAAATAAAGCAATGTGGTAACATCAATTGAATAGAAAAGAGATTTGGCTCAGTTCTTGCTAATTGAATGGGATTCGGTAGTCTACAATCATGACCAAAAAGAAGACAGCAAAGAAGAGCGAGAGGGGGCAAAAGACAGCCCCACATGCGTTGTCGCCATCTTCGGCTGAAAGCATGCAAGCGCACAGAAGAAGAGACCGCAATTCGAAAGAAGTTCGTTCTCGATCACCAAACAGAAAGACCCGAAAGAGCAGGGACAAGAGCAATGTTTCATCCTCCCCTTTTTCGCTGACGCCAAACGCCATTGAATTCATCGTTTCCGGAGTCGATATTCTGCGTCGCAAAGACGAAAGCCTCGAGACTCCCTCGAAAGCCGAAGCAATCTCGGCGGAAAAAACTTCTGAAACTGAATTGATTCTGCGGCTTCGTCTCGATGCTCCATCGTCGGAATCGCCAGGTGCATCAACAGAAAAGACACAACAATTGAAAGGCAATCCAGACCACGAAGACCAAGCAGCCTTGTTTGGGACACTGGGAGATGGAAAGTCGTCCATACGTGCGATGCTTCTCAATCCCGATGGCATCTGGTCGAGGCGATTGAGTCGCGAAAAAATGTCTGCCAGTCAAAAAGAAGGTACCGGGGATTGGATCGTCAAGGTTCACGGATACGCTACAACCGAGAAATTTTGGCACAAAACGTATCGAATCTTTCCGATCGTCTGTTTGACATCGATTAGCATTCTTCAAACATGTCCAAACAACGAGAAGAAGAAATCGTCCAAGTCACCGTTGGGCAAACCGCTGTTTTGGAATGTTGCTAGTGGCAAAAGCGGGCCGTTCCCTGCCGGCACCGGTTTCAAAGCGCAGGCCGGAACCATTGGAACGTTTTTGAAAGAAAGAAGTCCATTTTTGACAAATGAAGAGCTTGCTGGATCCTCGAGGATAGTGGATGAGAAGGTTGAGACTCTCAAGAATTCCAACGACGAAGAAGGCGCGAGCTATGGATCAAATTTTAAGAAAGTCCAGGAGTGTTTGTCCCAGCATTCTGCAATGCTCACCTTGCAGCAGTCGTCCTTGTCTCCTCCATCTTCAGCCAAAAGAAATTCTGAGGGCGATAATCTGTCGTCTCCGTCCTCATCAACTGCTCCTGTTAACAATGATTCGTCGCGGTCGTCGTCAAACCCACAGCCACCGGCTAGTCCTTTGAAGAACAGTCGGCCCGGTCAACACGCATGGGAACTTTACGATGGGGCGCTCCGAGAATTTAGAATCTCACAAATGGATCGCCAAAAGGCATCGCTTGGGACAAATGCTGGAAGAGAATCCGCCGAACGAGCCCAGATGGTAATCGATCGGCATAATTCTGCCATGGAGCTCGCATTAAAAGAGGAAAGACCCTTGTCCATCGAATTGCTGGTAAGTCTCATCTCGTCAAATTTGATGTGTCTTTCGCTACTTAATTAACGTCTCAAATATAATCTTTTCCATTACTTGAACCAGGAAAAATGGCACAAAGAACTTCTCAGTGGGCTGCATCCAGAAGCTGGAATTATTCGAACTCGAAAAGTTCGATGCGGACACACCGTCTTCTGTCCGCCAAAAAGGATTCGAAAAGAGCTAGGTGAGTTCTATAGAATGGATGGCGCTTTCCTCTTCTCTTCAACAATGACAAAGGTGGCTTTATAAAGTTCGACATATTTCCTTCCTCACTCTGATGTTTTGTTTATCCAGAACTCTTTTGTGCTGGTCTCAAATCGCTTGAACTACGATTGGATATGGCAAACAATGCGCTCCATGTGGTGCTGTTTGCAGCAGTAGCCATATTTGGCATCATTGACATCCATCCCTTTATTGATGGAAATGGACGTCTGTCTCGTATTGTGGCAAACTATGCGCTGAACAAACGGTTGCCATTCGCAATTAATCTATTCGCAACTCCCGCCCAACGCAACGAATACGTCGTGGCATTAGAACGCACTCGTCACGTGTTATCGTTTAATTGCGCCTACGGAGATGTTTCGCGAGACGACTTGGTACAAGTCCTAAAAACCACTGGTGTCTTCGGGTCGATGGTGCACCTCTTGATGGATCGAGTTGCTAGGGCAGCGACCGCACTCACGGCAAGTTGGGAAGAGAAATCGTGCTTGGCTGCGGAAGCTGCCGAGGCGAAAGCAGCACGCAGGGTCAGGGAGAGGGCCTCCAGAGGAAACTGTATGATTTGTCTCGACGAAAAACCGAACATTGCTACCCTTTGCTGCGGAAACGCGATCCATTTGAATTGTTGCGCTGAGTGGCTTAGTGGGAACAACAAATGCCCCATATGCAGACACGAGATGCCATCAATTAGCAGGCGCGTTGTCAGAGCGTTGGAGGAACCTGAGGGTCGATGGGAAGGAGAAGATGAGAACGACCTTTCAGATTTGGTTGACCGCCGACGTCCCGAGGTCTTTTCAAGAGAATATCATAATTTTGTTGATCGTTTTTGGGATGAAATAAGAAATAGCAGAGATCGGAGCAACCGCGCCATTCGTCAGCCCCAAGATCTATTGCTTCATATCAATAGGTTTCAACCTG
>JACLAC010002159.1_pt1 | contig 17225 bp, 15 predicted proteins | sample 8027881 | NCBI WGS metagenome assembly JACLAC01 (sample SAMN15725517, study PRJNA655200) | protist metagenome | isolation source: fluorescence activated cell sorting (FACS) single amplified genomes of... | place: Spain: Blaines Bay Microbial Observatory, Mediterranean Sea | collected 2016-01-19
GAGGGTGTTCATGTGTGATACTGATTCCGTCATCACCGATGCGAAGTTGAATGACTATCCCGACCTGATGGAGGAGTTTATGTGGGATGGTTGTGGTGATGCCCTCGGGTCTCTAAAGAATGAAGCCGACGACCACCTCAAGGATTGTTGGTGGGGCAAGGACGACATAAAGAGGCTTAAAGAAGAGGAGGAAGGGATGCTCCATTTCGATGCGCTCATCTTGGGTGGTTGTAAGTTCTATTGCCTCAGGAAAGAGGGGTGTGAGGATATCACAAAATGTAAAGGATACAAAAAAAGTAGAGGTGAGGAACTCTCCTTCGAAGACTTTGAGACGATGGCTCGTGGAGGCGAAAAAACGCAGAAGCAGGTTCAATTTCTCTGCCCCAAAATGAACCATCTATCTGTGGATGAAAAGGTCTCCATGCGCACTCCCAAGGTCACGAAGAAGTTCCGCTTTCTATACAATAAGGGTGTCGTCCATGATGACGGCACAATCACGAGTTTTTACAATTGATCTTCGGTTTCCTCCTAAGGTTGCTTAGACCCGCTGTCCCGTGTCTAAACTTCGCTTTCTTAAGGGAACTTAAGGGACCTCGCACGGGCGTTCGTGCCTGAAATGACGGGAGGACAAATCACACTTTTGGGTCGTCGGGGGTGTCCGGATGTCCGTGACTTAAGGGAAAGTGGCGAAAATTGCGTCTCGTTTTGGTAAGGGTTCGTGCTTGGTGTGTTTTGCGATTTTCGGGCGTTTTTGGCGTTTTTGGGGAAAACGGTTTTCACGGGAGAATGTGACCGAACATAGGATATCACCACTGTCGCCACTGCTGAGGTATTCTCCCACGGAGCAGCTTTCGGCCAAAGTTCAGTGTAGAAACTCGTCATGACGTCTCTGTCAAAAGAAACTTCGCCCATGTCGTCGTTGATACCCATAAACTGCTTTTCGCCCGCTATGCGTTTGAGTCTTATGAAAACCGTGTCAGCGTCACCGACGGTGAAAGCAGTAAAAGCGCACTTCAAGGTTGAGGCTCTGCCCATTGCAACCTGTCCATCAAGCTGAAGATTTTGGAATTCAGTGCGATATTGAACGCGAGTGCTTCGACGTGAAAATCACTCTTTGTACGAAATCGGTGCGCGCGAAGCGCCGCAGTTTCGTTCGGAAAGAGATCTTCAAGGATGTGCTGATGAGCCGAAACTGAAGAAGCGTAAGGTTCATGCAACATGCGGCGTAATTCCTTCAACCCGACTTCGACTTCGGGAGGAACGTTTAGTGTAGCTTTTAATGTAGACATCATGAACGCAGAATTCATGTTGATGGCTTCGTGACGATGAGCGCCATAGCATTCCTTTTGAGGGCACGGCACTACTTCTCTGCCTTCTTGAGCCGCCGTGGGACGGACAATCTGACCGCTTACGATGTGGAAGAAAATTTCCGGAACGACTTTTGAAGTGAAAAAGTAATCATCGTCCATGGCAATGTATTTTTCAGAAAGGCAAGGAATACGATGCAAGACTGATCCGACTGCATGACCATTGAATGTTGGTAAATATTCAGCTCAAGGCTCAGGAAAAATATCGCTATGGAAGATTATTGAAAGGTGCGGATGGTCCAAGAGCAGCCAATTTGGAATCATATGAGGGCCTTCCACGACAAGAAAAAAATGCCTAAACCGGGGAGCATACATGTGCGCACTTCTCAGCGCAAACAAAAGCTCAAGATTGTCACGCTCGCGCCGCACTGAATTCTGTTGACTGTCAATTGCTGGGCACTCAAAACCGGTAGGGCCTGTTTTTTGTTTATCGCTCAAAACTCTTTCCCGATACACTTTTCTATCAGAGTGAGGTAAAACGAGAGCCGTCAACCCACTTGAACACGAAGTCTATCTCCAAACTTGGATGCCCTGAAGTCGAAGTTGACACTGGAGTCTTCATTCTCATTTTCCGGTCCGAATCTAGCTCTTCATCCCATAACCACCCATTTAGGTCACGAGAAGCCGTTGCCACGACCCTTTCTTCCTGAGTTGGGAAAGCACCATTCTGCAAGTTTGGTTTACCCGCGCACAGAGATTAAAAGTTTTTTTCACTGTGGCTTGTTCGCTCGGGTTGGCTGTCACGTGCACTGACGCCGATTGAGCTTGTGCCAGCCAGCGAAAACGGGCGTGTGGAAGAAGTCCGATAACATATGAACGAAAAGAAGTGCTCCAAATATTAGAAAGGCGTTGCGAGAGACGATCATTCGCGCCCTCGAAATCTGAATTCGATTTGTCATTTTTTCTGTGCGTTTTTAGTGTTTTTAGAAAATTGTTTTCGTAGTGCCGTTAGTTACCTTCGTAGACCTTATTATTTCCACAGGTATTACCTAGTAACTCGCTCCCTCGCTCGATATTTCTGCGATATACTCGTTCACGCACATATGCTATCGATCTACCTTGTAGATATATGAGTGAGAAGGACACAACATAACACTCCAGTCTTTCGGTGTCGTCCAACCGTTATGTCTCCTGCCGAGGGTGACATCGCCAGAAGAAATCCACGGCGGTTAAAATGTAAGGGTATACTTATTATCTTCCTGTGCTTCTTAGTGTTTGCTCACTACGATGTCCTTTCAAGTCAAGGGATTGCAGCAGGGCCGTTTCGAGGTAACATTGCAGGCATGCGCGCAGGAACATCTTCGCGTGCTTTTATGATGCCGAACACCATCAACGCATCGAATGAAGTTTCTGGCAACTACGAGCAGGGTATCGGAGTCAGGCTTTACCCTTTCACTCAGTTTGGGCCAAATAACCAGGTTTTCGGCTTTCTTCAAGCTCTGACACTATGCAGAGAGCTTGGAATTCAATGTGTTGAGCCCTTTTTCTCACCACACCACACAGAGCGCTCTGGTGCACCAGTTGAATTCAGCCAAGTTTACGACTTGCCGGCTGACTTGAAAATATCAAGGCGAGACAACGTTTCTGTAAAACTAGACCTGATAATCACGTTCTACAAACATGGTGCTCTTTGCTGGCCAAAAGAACGTTACTGGGAGAACCATAGAGTTCTCAACTTTTCTTCGCCTGAAAACCTTGCTGGAGTGGTCCACATACTCAATATGACAGGACACAACAGGGAGCATATGGAACTCATGGTCCTCCAAAAGCTGTCAGATATAATCTCCAACTCCACAAGAGAGGATAAAAACCTGACTGTTGGATTAATATATTGTGACACACTCACGCGACCAATTCCTGCAACGCGCCAGCTTGCAAAGTCCTTTGAACATGTTTCTAGTCAGTTGATGCCTGCACGTAAATACACAGATCTTGCTTTCCAAGTTATGACAGAGTTGAGTCTGCAGACTCGTGAATATATCGCACTTCACTTGAGGTTAAAAGATAACTGTAATGCTTCTTTTGAGGAATGTTGCTGTGAGTCTCACGTCGGTTCTCGGAAACAAATCACACCAGAATTCCTCAAGACCTACATTCTGCGAGCGAAAAGAGTGACAGGAAAGAATCGTACATTCATATCAGGATCACCGGTACTTGCGACTTTCACAGAGAACTGGGATTGGACAGATGAGTTCGGAGTGGTTATGTGGTTTGCTCAACCATCAGACATGCTTCAAGACTACGAAGAGAGTATCATTCACCAGTTGATATGCTCCAAGGCACACACATTTTATAAATCAGTGGAGAGCACGTGGTCGGAAGTGGTTCAACTGTGGCAACAACCATCGCAATCGAGCAATTCTGAGCTATCATCTCTTGGTACACACTCTTGAGCTTGCAGCACGATGTTTATTCCTGATATTCGAACTCCAATGGGAAAAACTGAGCATCTCGCGCGCCATGTTCCCCACGTCACTCCGACCGCGCGTTCGGCGCGCGGAGTTGTTCTCCCTGACCCATGCGGTGACATCGTGGACAATCGCGCGCGGTGTTCGGGAACGAGCTTGTGCAAGGCTTGAACAAAGAACAAATATTATTGCGCTTTTTGTGTGCTTGCATTTGTTAATCAGTGAGAACAAGTTCGAAAGCACAACCAGAACACAGCCTAAAACGTTCGGAGGAAGGCTTCCCGGCCCCTCGGTGACGTTGACTGCGTGGGGGACGAGGGACGGTATGGTCGAACGCAGGCAGTACATCGCACTCAAGAAGAAGAGAATGATTGCGGTCATTTAGTCCGCGTGGATCGCTCACCAAGCTAGGCTGATCATGCCAACCATGGCAGACGGAGAGAGACAGCGATGATTGTTGGCGCTGGCGAGGACCAGTTCATCAGAAGCGCGGGCGTAAATTGCTTTTGGTATCCCTCCAGGAGAGGATTCTTCGAAAGTAATCTAAACTACTAATTTTACAACTCTTATCTTGTCTCGCACGAGAGCGATGAGCGAGTAGCCGTTGAGAAAACAAAAAAAATGCTCTCACAGCGCTCCTCAGAAAGACACGTCAGCACAGCGCTTCTCAGCATTCGCCGCGCCAAACGAGCAACGCCGGCTTCGAAGCACACATTTTACAGGCGGGACGTCGACTTCACACCTTAGACGTTGTCTCGCAACCCTCGCGCACGTTCGAATCGCCGCGCTCGCGCCGAGTCGCGCAAGACAAACGGGCGTTAGTGGCGCGCCGAAAGCGCCTGGGAAACAAACCAAAAAAGTGATTTGAACGTGCAAGCGAAGCGCACAAGGCACCTCGTCTAAAAAATTAGGCCTTCATTTTTCAGCCGTTCTTGCTCTCGTAATTACCTGCCCGCACAAGCTGCAGTGCGCGCCGCGCCGCGCATTGTACACAACCGCCCTGGAAGTGGGAGTCCGACCGACCGCGCGACCCATCGAGGCCATCGGTGCGTACCTCCCGCCCGAACCAGCACCATGCCTCGAGCATGCCAGAACCTCCTCGTGGAGAGGAGCTCGAAAACGTCGAGTGTTGGGTGTGGGTCGCACGGCAAACCTCGAGAACTCAACGACACGATCTGCCGATCGAACCTGACACTGACCTGGAGCCCCCTGCCATAACCACAGGCACCATGGAGCCGAGCGAGACGGCCAAGAGGGCCGCTACCGTCGTGGTCCATCCGGACTGGGATGAAGAGCCACGCGCGGGCGTCGAGGTCACGTGCCCCGACCCCGAGCGCCCCGCCTGGATCCTTCGGGCAAGTGTTAGATCCGGGAGAAAATCTGTCCGGGTCCTGAGCAACGCCTTCGCGCGGTTCCTCTCCACGCACTTCAGGCGTGCGCCTTGTATTCCGTTCGGCCGGAGCAACGTCTCCGACCGCCCGGGGGTGTACGCGACGCAGGAAGACGCTTGGAAGGACGCCGTCCGCTTCCGCCTCTGGGTGGAGGTCGGGTGCGTGGATGTCAAATGTTTTGGAGGAGATGGCGAGGGGACACCCTGCGGCGTACGCCGCGCTCGTGAACCAGACGAAAAGGATCGCGACGTGGGTGACGCGCATGGTGAAGCACGACATGCGCAAGGTCAAGAAGGCGGAGTCGAAGAAACGGAAGCGGGACACCGACAGGGTGCTTCGTTATCAAGATGCGTACAACGAATTCGAGCTCGAGGAAGGCGCTCTTTCCGGGGGCGTGGTAAGGATAAAATGACCTCAGGCGACGACGATCTACGTGTTCTCGTGCGCAAGCTCCACGCGGAACAGAGACGACACGAGGAGCTCATCCAAAACCTTATTCACAAATGTGGAGATCACCAAGCGTTATCACCTACTCCTCAAGCAGTATCTGCTATGCTTTACCCTTGGCTCATCTTTGGAGTTTGACGGCGAAGACTGGGTGCACGTGTTTCAGAGAGCACAGAGTGATCTTGAAGTGTTCCGTTCCGCAGCATGCAACCGGACAACATCTCAAATTTTCTTTATCGTTCGCCTGTTACAAGCTCAGAGACGATGTTCCCACCATGTCTGTTACCAGCTCGAGGGCGACGACGCGTCCACCAGACGATATGGTCGAGTGCTGAGGTACTACAAGATGCAGGACACATGGGCACAAGGTACTTTTCGGTTTTGTGAGATGGATTGTTTTCGGGAAATCACGACTGAAGAAGACAAAGCTCTTGGGTATGCCACCGTTAGCAAAGCTTCACCGGACACGATGTTCGTCGCGCTGGAAGACTTCAGACGCAAGGTAATCCTGTTCGAGCCCCCAGATTGTAAAGCACGCAACGAAGCGCACGTGCTGCAGTGCTGGACCAAGGGTCGAATATGATTTTAGCAGCGCGAGCCGAGCGAGCGAGCACTAATATTAGTGATCGTTCTCGTAGTTATCTAGATGCCTACCACCGCTATGAGTCTTCCTGCTTTTTTCCGGTTTTCTGTTTTCTCTGGGGATCGGTGATTCATGCTTAAGGAATACCCACCAACAGATGTGCATACTAAAAACACTCCCGTAACCAAATAGGTTGAAAGTTCAAGTTCCCCTGAAATGACTGAATACGCCGCACAAAAACATATGGATATCGCTATTGCCAGACACTTAAGAATGTTGCTGGCAAACTTCAAGACGTATGCAGTTATTATGCCCCCTGTGGCTTGGAGGGCGACAACGAGCCAAAGAACTCCATCATACCCCTCAAAAAATGTACCGCCAACTAGCCGTTCTGCATCTTGGAAATATACCACAACAACAGCAACAGGGATTGATACAAGACTCATCTGAACGTTCCTGGACCAAATGGTATGGACGACCACAGAGTTTGATAAGGTGGGCATCTTGAAGATTTTCTCGAGGACCACGCCCGCAATAGCTGAAGTTAGTGACGCAAGGAATACGGCAGTCATTCCGAGCCAAAGGTTTCCTCGGGGTGCAACAGAAATATTAGCTGACTGTCCATCTTGTAGTGATTGCACGATCACTATGCCAAAGATAAGTAGCACAAGACATATATATTGCTTTCTGTTTATCTCGGCTCCTAAGATTACCTTGCTCATGAGGGCTGTAGTCAAGATCTTTGACTGTGAGCATAGCATGTATATCAATGAAGGCAAGCGTTTGGCACCGTAAAAAAGCAGGTTGTTCTGGACAACATATAACACCGGGGGGACGTAGAAGAGCTTTTGACTTCTCAATTGCCTGAGGATATCCAAGAGACTGGCATTGTTGCTGGACACCATGTGAACAACATAGCACGTCAGTAGTTTGACGATTTCGGTTACCAGCACCACGGTGGAAGCAGCATATGGGATAGCACCATGTCGGAATGTCAACTTTAAGATAATTACCAAAGAGGTATTCTGTACAACGAGGGCAACTAATGCCGATAACCCACTAACCTGGGTTGGCATGGTTCGGCAACGAGTCGACTTCGTTGTTTAGAGCTATGACGCTGCCGTATGTATTTGTAAGAAACTTAACTTCCCGGGTCTTATCATATGACGAACCCTCCGGCGTTCCCGGGGCTAAGGGGATAGCAGTTTTGCCCCTTTTCCCCATTTTTCCCCATTTTTTCCACTTTCACGAAAATCCCTCAAATTCCGTCATTTCAGGCACATTCTCCTGTGAAAACCGTTTTCCCCAAAAACGCCAAAAACGCCCGAAAATCGCAAAACACACCAAGCACAAACCCTTACCAAAACGAGACGCAATTTTCGCCACTTTCCCTTAAGTCACCAGCCATCGTCTCGAAGTCTTCGAAGGCGAGTTCCTCACATTTACTTGTCTTGTATCCTTTACATTTGGCGATGTCTTCACACCCTTTTTTCCGTAGGCAATAGAACTTACAACCACCCAAGATGAGCGCATCGAAATGGAGCATCCCGCCCTCCTCTTCTATAAGCATCTTTATGTCCTCTTTACCCCACCCACAATCCTTAAGGTGGTCGTCGGCTTCGTTCTTCAGGGACCCGAGGGCATCACCACAACCGTCCCACATGAACTCCTCCATCAAATCAGGATAGTCATTCAACTTCGCATCGGTGATGACCGAGTCCGTGTCGCACATGAACACCCTCTTACCCTTGGACTCGATGCCGTCGATCAGCGACCACAGTCGACAGCTCGAATACGACGAGATGGCTGAAGCGACGCCGACATTAAAGTCCTTGATTGGGAGGTCTTTCAAGACACGAGCGACGCCATCTTACCAATTTCGGTATAGTTAAAAAACTTACCCCTGTTGATGTAGTCGTGGATACCACACGCACCCTTTTCCTGAATAAGCACACTATCCTTGTCCTCCACCCTGAGACCCCAGAACCCGTAGGCTGAGTTGATGATGATTTTCCATACCTGCGCCAAAGCCTTGTTCCCAGCCTTTTTAGCCTCAGCCTTGCGTTTGAACGCTTCCTCGAAAAAGCTTTCCATCCAAGGCGCCGATTGAAACGACCAACACTCGTGTAGCTTGTAATTCTCACCACTTTTTCACATAAACACCTTCTCTTGGGATGGGTGCTAACAATAAGAGACCACAGTCGACACCCTGGATACGACGAGATGACTGAGGCGACACCGACATCAAAGTTCTATTACACGCACCCATTTCCTTGACAAAGACACTGTCCTCGTCCTCCACCGTCAAGCCCTAAAACTTGGACCGATATCACCAGGGCATGCAAAAATCCCTGTCTTCAACTGGTCATCCCAAGCGGCCGCGGCGCGATCAGCAATATCTAATGCCTCTAGATGTTCTGACGCTTTCGAGCTGAACTTTCGCGCAAAAACCTGGTGATATCGCTCTGCGCACGTCTTTGTCACACAGTCCGAGGGGGGAAACCACGCCGGTGCTATCAAATCCATGTTTCTAGCTGTGAAGCAACCAGGGCGGTTTGCCTTGTAATCACCGCCTCGTTGCTCCTCATTGCATTGTTCGTCGCCGTCTCGCCAAAATACCCATCTTTGATTTCCACCGCCAATGCCAGTATTGCAAAATTGACTGTTAAACAGCGCAGTTTGGAAAAATGTCTCTTCTGGGCTGAACGAGGTGGAATACCACTTATACATGCCACGAACCGAGGCGCAATATGCCGCATCTGATTCCTTATCCGCATCGAGAGAGCCTCTGATGCTGGTGTCCCTCGCGCAGATGGCGTCTCCAACAGACAGGCAGTTCCATACGTATCGGGCGAAGTCGTGGTGAAGGGTCCAGAAGGCGGAGCCTCCGAATTCTGCTGAACTTAGCATCGACGGTTTGAGTGAGCTAGCCTCGTGGAAGACATAGCCACTACATTCGTCATCACCGGCTTCGTCATGCCCTTGACTTGGACCGCAAGGCTCACTTGGGCACTCGATGAACCAGCCATACAGCTGTCGCCCATTAGCATATATCGGCACTTGCAAAAAACTCTCCGTCCAAGAATGTACGCCCCTCGCTGCCAGTAGACGCTCGGTGAATTCCACACTCTTGATTGGGTAATCTGAAGCTGATAGATTGATGACAAAGTCCCAGGCCGGAATATGAGGTTGCAGGAGGTCTCGCAAGGCTAGGATATGTGAATGAAGAAGACTCTGCCCGGTGTATAGCACGTCAACGTTAGACCGGCTGATTTCCAGGTGTTTTACTGGGCCGTGTCGTGCAACGATTGCGCGGATTCGTTTTTTGAGAAGATCCACTCCTGTAGTTTGCTCCCCTGTGTCTGGGTCTGTCATCAATGGGTTTGGCAACGCGTCAATGCTGAAGTGGTACAGGTGCTGCGGGCGAAGGACTTTTTGCAGCAGTCGACTCAGCAGCGTGACGTTCGTCCTGTGATGGAGCTGAAACAAGAACGCAATGGTTGCCCTGCATCGCTTTGCACCGTTGCGATCGAGAAGCGGCTGTGGTGGATTCTCAGTGGTCAGTATGGACTCTGACTGGGAGAACGATTCCGTCGGCGCAAGCGATGCGATTGGGCAGTGCAACTCGGCGAAGGGGTGCCGTTGAAAATGTCGGTCGAAGCGCTCGCGGATGTGTGCGGCTGTTTCCTTAATTTTTTTTCTGCACTCGGCTGTCTTGGCGCGCGGCAGAGTCCTCTCGAGCAAGCGCCTCGCTTCTGATTCTAGCACAGGCGCGAGCGCTGGCTCAGTCGCGGGGTTGGGCTCTGACAGCGGTGTGTTTGCACCGGTAAGTTCGTGGATGCCAGATTTTTGGGTTGAAGCTATCCGAGTAAGCGACGCGATACACGCCGATGCCATCAGCGATAGCCCGAGCACGTGGAAGCACCAGGCGAGCATACTTTCCTACCCAACTTGCCTCACTACCGCTCCGGAGAAATAAAATATTAGTCTCCACTTTTCCATATTTTCATTGGGCGAATTTTTCAAAAAAGAAATTCCGATTTTTGAAGTCCAGGCTCACTTCTGTGAGGCTGGCGTGATACACACTGTGGCTTAACTTGTAGATACCCTTTCCACCTTCGTATCTCGCTCCACCGGATGTCGGTTTCATCTGCGTCAATTTATTCATGTGCACATCAGGTGCGCGTTCGGCGCGTCACCACGTCCCTTCGGCCATATGCATCTAAAGACGCGTTTGTCCTCGCCATCATCCTCATGGCGCGGGCTCTCGCTCCCGTTAACGCTGACCAGACCAACGGTGACACATATCAAAGCTTCGATCTAAATACCATAAAACAAGTGGACGAGGCTCGGTTCTGCGACTTGTTTGCGAAAAACCAATTATGCATGAACTGGAGTGACTGGGGGCTGGGGCAAACTTGCAGTGCAGTCTCCGTGGACAGCATACACTTTTGTCAGCTGGCTGATAATGGCCAGTGCAAAGTAGACGATTCAAGCTACGCATCTTACGACAACATCTTACACGTAGCCGCGGAGATGCCGAAGTTCGCAACAAACTGCTTTTCTACTCTCACGCCAGAGAACTGCGAGGCAAAGGACGGGTGCTCGTACCGCATCAACACTGAAGAGTGCGTCATGCCACATGACGCTGTGGTCCAGTTCTATGACTTGCAGAAAATTCCGTCTGCTGCCTATATGCATACCTACTACAAAAACTCTGACGACTGGTGCACCGCTTACGACTTGGCAGGTATGGATGCATGTGACACTCAGGTGGGATGCGCATGGCACGTATCTAATTATGTCAGTTCGTGTCAAAGGGATAACGCGTATTTTGTGACGAAGCTCGCAGACACCTGTGGTCCCCATGTTGACGATCGTATTTTTGCCACTATTCTCGAGAACCACGGGTACCCAAGCCTTTCTGCAGCGCGTCAGGCGTGCGGCCCCACCGATTGCCTCGAATACTGCACATCCTGCGAAATGGCGATGGTGCGCATGGGGCTTTTCACCATGCCATGCGAGCCTATAGCGTCAGGATCGGGCTCAGCTGACCTCTGTGACTCAGGCACGGGTGCGGGTTCGGGTTCGGGTTCGGGTTCGGGTTCAAGCTCCAACTATGACGCTGGCTTTACATCTGATGAGCTGTGATGAGCTGAATGACCTCCCATTTCGTTTCTTGTTCTTGGTATCAATGCAGGGTGCAATGTATTATCTTCAACAAATGATACACTGCGGACCTCCCATCAGACGGGCCGGTTACTAGTAGTAGCCAGCTAGCTAGAGCTAGTCTATGAAATTTTTCAGAAGGAGGTTTCAAAAACTATCGTGATCTACATGTTTACCTTTAGCAGAGTGGCGTGGCTCTGTTTTAATTGGTGTGATCCCAAGAATGACGTTGAAAGAAGGTTGCTCAGTGATTTTTATGTCTATGGGTAGTTTGAGAGCGCAACCCTGACGATAATTTGAAAAGTAAAAAAACGTGAAGCCACCACAGCGGTCAAACGCGGCACAAAGTGCACAGCAGAGGTGCTTGGTGCCACGCTGTAACTCAATCAAGTCCAGATTCCGCTTTTCGACAGTATCGACGTTAGCACGATATTCGCACGTTCCATTGTCTGTAACGTTTGCGGAGAGGATGACATTGATGCCAATGTCACTTGCTATTATTTTCTGTGCGCTGTTGTTCATTGATGAATCATTAAGGCAAAATACTGTGCTCAACTGCCTCTCACGAAGCACCTTGACAACGATGCCAGGGAGAGGGGGTTGATGGAGGGTAAGAACGCGTCCTCCGACCTTCGCATTTTGCTTCGCGAATGATATATCTTCCTGGAAATTTCTCGGCGCATATTTCACCCCTTGCGACCTTTTGAAGATGTACGGGAATCCATGCCCAAACATACCACCAGTATTCCCGCATCCATTAAAGTTTGCTTCGAGGAAGACGGCTTTTCGGACACCATCTCTCTCTGGTGAGGGGGCAAACAGCACGTCAAAGCGGCTCAGACCAACGACCTGGGCTTCATGGAGAAGAAGCTGTTCAGCCATGCGTGTCACATATTCGGGGTGATAGTAGTCATCATCGTCCAACACAGCGATGATTTCGCCCTCACTTCTCTCTAAAATATCGTCGCGTGCGTCACGTTCTTTGCTCTCGTCGTTCGTCGTCGTAACGCGGTGCGCGTACTTGATGTTTGGATGACGTCGAGCAGCGTTTTCCCAGAATGCAATAGGTCCGCGGTCGTCCGTAGATGACTTTGCCGACGACAGAACCACCAGCTCTGTGCGTGGGTAAGTCTGCCCAAGAAAGCAGGACAATGCACTATCATAGAATCGCTCCCCGTGCTTCGTGGTCCGCAACATCATGGATATAAGGATCTCCCTCCGTCGGAGTCGCGCTAGGGGCGCATTGTCTTTAACCATAGACGTTGATGACGGATATGACCAGCTATCTATGTGTTTACCGTCCCTGGAAAGTATGGGGCCAGGGATGGGCGAAAAGTCCATCAGTTGCATGTCCAAGGTTCCTTGCCGCAATACTAAGCATTCACGCAGCAAAGCAGGGCTCTTGAGTGGGTGAAGCGCTGAGGGTAGACGTGGATCTGTGCAATGATGTTCCAAAGTATTCCTAGTCTCGTGCATCCACCATTCCTTGAGCAGCCAAGGGCAGGGGCGCGCGGCGACTCTGAGGATGTTCATACACGAGTGAAAGTACCAATCCTCGCTCTTTTCGGTGATATCAACTTCAGTCTCGCATCGAGCAGGATCGGCGGCATAAGCGCCAGCCGCCGCCTGCGAAACCACTATTAGCGGCCCGTGTACGTGACCGCCCGCATTTAGCAAAATAATCTTATGATGATGCCCCTGAACCTGGGGTCGCAGTCCCTCCAGGCGCAACCGCACGCTGTCGGGAAAAAACAGAGTGTCGGGGTCAACCTTAACAACCCAGTCGAATGACCGATATCTACCAAGGAGGAAAACAGCGCGCCAGACCTGTTGGAAGATTTTGCTGTTCAGACTGGTGTGGTAAGGCCCGCCCTTTTTTACATCCATTGAACCATCGACTGCGGCAACCATGGAAAGCCCATCAGGGAGAGAATGCGGAAAATTTGTCGTGTTGGAGAAGACATCGAAAGCATCACAGTTGTGCAGGGTGCCGAGCTCTAGGTGCGCCCGGAGGAGGCTCTCTTCTTCAGGGCGGCATACCATGAAGCAGTAGAGTGATACACGCGCGACTGCCCGAGGTGATCTTTGACTCTTTTTTTCGCTGTCGGTGACGAAAATCACTCGGTCGCCTCTGTACTGCGCCCACGTGGTTGTTGTGGACAGCACTCGTGATACCGTGCCTAGGATAATCTTTACAAAAGTTGCACATTGCAGTATTTGCAGGCCCAAGGAGGATAATATGATCAGCAGTAGCATGACATGTGGTCGGCACCAAGACATTAGTGGAGTGTACAAGCGTCCGAACGCAGCAGACGCCCCGGTTGCAAATAATTCTTACTATCACGTTATATGGTGGTGTTTTTCAGTGCAGGATATAGATGTTGTGGAGGTGTAGAGCACGTGTTGCAAAGGTCGCGCGCGGGTTTATTTGATATCCCGGTGTTTCTAAACTACAAATTCTGAAACTCTTTCTCGCACAAGAGAGGTCTGACCCAACGGTATTATTTTTCCAGCCAATAAAAACGCTCCATTCCACAACGCGCGCGTGTAGCACGTGCGAGCGACATCAGATATGGTTGCACAAGTTCGAAACTCTATTTGGGTCGGTATATCAACAAGTGGTTTTTCTGAAAATGAACATGTTTCAAATGGGTAACATTCCTCCAAGACATCTAAGACTTGATAAATATGATTATGATAAATGATAAAATGTAACAAAGTAGTTATGATATATAAAATTAACAGTGTTGTAAAAATTGAATTAAAGATAAAATGTATAATTCTTTCCATACTCATTTTCGGAGGTTTAAATTGGGGATTCATTGGATTATTTAGAAAACAATTTACTGATTCTCTGATTAAATCACCATAAAAACGCATTTTCAAGGCGAGGCAACAACTCCAGACATCGAACGAGGTCTCGCGACCGTCGCGCACGTTCGAATATGCGTCTTAGCGTTCGTCATCCGCGCGGTGTTCCGCGCCGAACACGCGCATATTCGAATCGCCGGGCGTGCGCTGAGCTGCGTCCGACAAGCGGCGGTAGTGGCGCGCCGAAAACACATTTTGAAACAGTCCCTAAAATGATTTGACCGTGTACGCGAAGCAGGCCGGCTCGTTATGCATAATTTCACGAAAATTATTATCGAAGAACATGTTTGTCTCTTGAATTGAAAGTGGTAAACCGCGCCGGGCACCTTCATAAAGTCACACTTGTGCTGCTGGCTGCAGTAACAACAATCACTTTGCTCATTGTACGTCGCGACGGGATTACATCGACACGTATGTCAAGCAAACACCGATGAGACGTAGGCGCAACACGAAGAGCGTGGGCACGCTAATATCACCCTCTGTGACAATTCTGTTTATTTTCACCCTATACCTCTTCAACCTTGTGATGCGCACACGTGAACATGTGAGTGCTGCCTATGTGATCGACGTAGTCACAGTCGGCCGGGATGTAGACAGATTATCGACCACGCGAACGCAACAACGTATTTGGGCATCGCACGAAGCAGTGAGGAGCGTTGTATCTGTTATCAGCGAAGAGGATGGGAAGTGCGACAGAAACATGAGCTCGGACGAAGTTTCGCAACACGCGTCCACTTGTAACAGCGAGGAATATTGGAAAACAATCGGTGCTTCTATCGATCCGCTCACCAGAGGCATCATGCGGGTTGCTTATACTCGAGAATACTTGATGCAAAAAGCGAATCCCGCACTTTGGGTGTGTGCGCAACGCCGAATAGCAAAGAGTTTCATCAAACAAGTCGGCTCTTATACTTCGAAAACACTCCCAGATTATTTGTTGATCGTTGACTCAGATACCTACGTGGACATTGATCAGTTATCAAAATTTCTGTTTGAGCAACCATACGAAGTCCCTTCTCATGACGAGCCAGTAATATGGGCTGGTTGTAAGATGAATTTTGGGAACCCAAACCAGGGTGACGCTTTCACAACACCGTATGGGGGCTTTGGAACTGTGTTCAGTAAAAGGACCCTGATGTTAATGAACCAGCCTCTACATTGCTCAGAAGTGGGGACTCCGTCAGAGCACGAGAGACACATCTGCAACAAGTTCAAACGAAAGGAATTATTCTCATACCCCGCGAGTGCGACGATTGGCGAAGAAGTGTTTTTTTCACCTGGGGACTCGATCACCGATGTGTTTCGCAAGTACTTACAGGAAATTACATTTTTTTGCTTACATTCTGACCACGTGTATGCATACCTGGCGATTTATTTGAAACTCTCTCGTCTTCCGGTCGTAGGAGACACCAGACATGCCACTTGGGGTGAACATTTTGAGTTTAATCGATTGCACAGCATCAAGGGTACCGAGGTTCTCTTCGATAAGGGAGAGACATGCCCGAACGATGGCACGTGTGCTTCAAATGCGATGTTTTGTCATCGGTTGTCTTCTGAGCAAATGATGAAACGAACACAACGGTTTAGCTCCTTCACAACAACCCCACACTTGCCGATTACCTCGGTCAGAAGGCGGCTGGTGCTGCCGAACGTTCTCCATATAGGGGTTCAGAAGAGCGGATCCTCGTCTATATCCAGGTTTCTCTTCGGGAGGGGCGTATGTCAACCACGATTGTTCGACCCGGAACCAGCACATTATGACAAGGAAGTTCATTTCTTCGACCAAGAAGCCCGGTACACAAACGGCATCGAATTTTATAGCCAGAGGTTTGAACATTGCCAAGCCAAAAATTTTTCCATGGATGCCACCCCAAACACTTTTACATATCCAGAACGGGTATATTCGACGTATTCGTCAGTGACAGATACACGACCAGACGCCATCGCTGACCTTAAGATCATCGTGACGTTAAGAGAGCCCGTAGCTCGCGAGTTATCCTGGTATAACCACATGGTTTCAGATTTCGAATCAAATATTGCCTATACCAAACAAATTTCAAAACAGGGAAGCAGTTTCCCAAAAAGTTTTGAGGAATACGCCAAAGACCTTTCTTCATCATTGTCAAGTCTTAAACCCCCTAGCTGTGGGTACTACGCGCATTTCTTGACCACGTGGTTTGCATTGTTTCCCAGGAAAAATATATTGGTGCTCTCGTATGACGAACTCGAGGGAAATCCAGCGAAAGTGTTGTGGCGAATCGAAAGATTTTTGGGCCTTCGGAATTTGCCGACGACAATTGATTCAGATGGTCCGGTACTAGAGCATCTTAATTCTTACTCACACCGTGCGGCTGTATCAAAGACGAATTTGACATCTCTGATCTCGTGCAAATCCCAAAAGGCCCTTAACGACGTTTTCAAGGAGGAGAATCTGAAGCTGTACGCTCTGTTAGAGTCAACTCCAGGAAATTCTTTCGAGCAACGCCCGTTTCCAAACTTCACCCTCGAAGTTTGCTCTTAAGAAGTTTGATCAAAACGCATTTGGACTTTGCTTCGCCTCTGGCGTATTCTAAGAATCTAAAGAAGTCCAACACCACGGTCCACACCGTACTCGGCTGTCGCTTATCTCCGGCATCAAGGTTCGAATGTGAAGAATGGTAGTGGCGATATGCGAGTTTCGAACGTTCACACATTCAACCATCGACTAAAGTGGTTGACATACTGGCACAACGGGTGGATCGGTGCGCATGAAAAAGATACATCAAAGTTCTTGAAGTTCCAAAAGGAAGACTTTTTGGTGAACTCTGAACTCGTTGTACAAGAGATCCTTACCGCTTGGAATCTCACAAAATACAAAAACTCATCTGCAGTAGTTGCACGCTCAAATTTCGGCTCTACATATTGTCCGGAATCCCATTCAAGAGTTTGGATTCAGCAGTTCCAAGCCTCCGGGGTTGGGATGCGCACCCCAGCCACAACATCTTTAGAC
>JACLAC010008325.1_pt1 | contig 17217 bp, 14 predicted proteins | sample 8027881 | NCBI WGS metagenome assembly JACLAC01 (sample SAMN15725517, study PRJNA655200) | protist metagenome | isolation source: fluorescence activated cell sorting (FACS) single amplified genomes of... | place: Spain: Blaines Bay Microbial Observatory, Mediterranean Sea | collected 2016-01-19
AAAATAAACAGATGAGAATACGATATCTTTTACATATCTAAAATAAATTTCTTCCAGATTCTCTCCATTTTATCAAAATCAACTTTTTCAAAAGTCGCATCTAATGCCGGTTCTCTATCGTAACCATTTTTTAAATACTGAATTAATTCTTGAAAGTATTTATTATAAGATTTAGAAGCGTAAGCTAAAAAGTAAATAAGAGACCAACCTTGAGCATAATGTAAACTTGGGTTACTGTAATACTCTTCTTGAGACATATAAATAAACCGTTTTAAAGGGACATAAGCGCCTTGGCTTAAGAAAGCTTTCATTCTTTGTAAATCAGAACGATTGATCGTTCTTTTACTATCCACTAACCTCTCTCGTGGATCTAAACCCTCAAAATATTCAGCCATACCCTCATTTAACCAAATAGGTGGATTTGGTACATAGTAACCCAAGAATTGATGAAACCCTTCATGAGCCAGTGTTTGTAAAACTCTTAACAATTCCTTGGGTGAATTTAAATGACACACCAATTCTCGTTCTGCACCAGAGTAGTAGGCAAAAGCAAATCCACTACCAGCTGATAAGGTTTTTTTAAAGTCCCTTTCATTTGGATAAACCTTCACGAAAAACCTCTCAGCTACTTTCTCATCTGATTTGAACTTTTTACGATATAATTCATAAATCTTGTCCATGAATTTAGCTATTTTAATTGTTTCATTCTTTTGAGTTGCATGCCCAAAAACATAATAGTATTTACTTTTGGCGATATAATTTTTAGGATACTGAGCTTTCCATGCTTCTACTTTTTTATCGTACAAGCCATCAAAAGCACCTAAAATATTTCTCTCTCTTAAAAAAGACTCAAACCTTTGACTATCACCTGCAAATGCTTCACATATTTTCTTCGACTGCTCTAAACTAGTGACATAACCACAACGAGATTGCAATAAATATAATATTCTCGGGTCACCTGTTTCTAAAAGACGATTCACCCAATCGTCATGTGACTTTATGCCTTTTCTGAAGTCCTCTTTTTTAATGGCACTAAAAGAGACATTGACTGTCACTAATAAAATGAACTTTATTAAAAAAGGAAAGCTTCAATTCAGTCATCATCTAAGTATAGATTTAAATACTATACCTGACTTACTTAAAAATCAATTTTTCTATGACTTTTTCAGTAATAAAAATAGCACTGAAAAAGGTAAACAAGCAAATAAAATTAAACCAGGCTGAAATGAGCCAAAAGTATCTCTCATTAAAGATAAAACCAAAGGACCCAAAGATGAAGACATCACCATGACAGAACTTAAGTTTCCTTGTAATTCGCCTAAATATTTACGACCAAAATATTTCGCCATTCCTAAACTAAATAAAGGAGAAAATACAGCACTTGTTACACCATAGCCTAAAATTGCCAATCCATAACCCATAGAACTGTCTAGAAATGCACCTCCCCCATATCCTATAACTTGAGAGATAGACATTAATACAATTAAATACTTCATAGAATGAGTATCAGACCAACGTGAAAAATAAAAACCTAGAGGTAAACTAATCACACTAATAGGTAAGAAGATGGCCATCGTCGTTCTAGAATTAAGTCCAAGTTCTGCACTAATTCCAAGTAAGTGAAAAGTAAAACCTGTGAAGGCCATAGCGTGAATGGCCATCGGTAAAATTAAAGCCCAATAAATTAGGGTCTTTTTAGCTTCTTTTGGAGAGACCCCTTCTATCGCGTCTTCTGCTGATGATTTTTCTGAACTTCCTTCAACTTGTATACCACATGACTCAGGTGTATCACGACAGAAAATAAGACTCATTGGCAACAAAATCAAAAACATAAAGCCAGCACAACACAACCAAGCTCTCGTATCTCCAAATGACACAACAAGTTCATTCATGACACTTGGAGCGGATGAAAAAGCCAACCCCACCACAATAGCCGAAACGGAGGAAGCTCTTCCTCTTTTACCTGTAAACCACTTTCCTATTAAAGTAGAACCTAATAAAGGCAGACAACCTTGACCTAAGAAACGTAAAAAAAGTAAACCCACCGTTAAAGTGATCATGGTTATCACTAATTTTAAGGTACTGTTTGGATCTAAGTCAAATGAAGCTATTAACTCAGGAAGCGTGCTCATGAAAATCAAATGGCAGCCGAACAGAAAAGCATTGAGGCACAGAACTCTCCTGGCTCCATATCTATCTACCCAGCGACCTGTATGAGTTAACAAAAAACTGCTCAGCAAAGTCCCACAAAAATAGCACGTGCTCAACTGAGTTCTTGTTAAGTCTAATTGCTTTAATAAAGGTTCCGTAAATGGCGAAAAACCTGCTGTTTGTCCTGGAATACTAGAAACAGAACACAGCATGGCCATTCCTAGAATAGCCCACCCATAATAAAAAGAGAACTTTCTCGGATTAAAAGGGAAATCTGGTTTAAAAAGAGTCACTAGCTCATCATGAGAAGATCAACATCTCAACAAGACACGCGACTCAATATTGGAGAGAGGAAATTTCCTATAAGCTGAACTTAAAATAACTTATCCCATTATTCCGTTCATGCTCGAGTTACCCTTACCCTTTCAAGTTGATACAACCCTTTATCAGCATTTAGAAAGATTAATTCAAAGTTATGAAAAATGGACGGGCTTAAAATGGGACGTTAAAGGAGAAAAAAGGACTCAAGAATGGGTTCGAAGTATTTTTGATTCCCCCAAAGCGATCTTAAGTCACAATATAAAAGAAGATCCCATTTTTAATTTTGGAAACAGAACAGCCTTAGAATTATTTGAAGTGAGCTTTAAGGATTTAATTGCCATGCCTTCAAGACTTTCTGCAGAACCAATGCTACAAGAAGAACGAGATCATCTCATTCATACAGTGAGAGAAAATGGCTATACTGATAGCTATCAAGGTGTAAGAATTAGTTCAAGTGGACAGCGTTTTCATATTCCCCAAGCTTATGTTTGGAATATCGTAGATGAAAACAATCAATATTTAGGACAAGCTGCCTGCTTTGATAAATGGACCTTCCTTAGATAGAATAAATAACTGCCCTACTTTAGCAGGACAGCTATTAAAGTTTTTTTATTTATTTAATGAAAGTTTTTACGTAGTTAAAGCTATCTTCTGTTGCTTGAGAAGCATTCTCAAAACATTCACGATGAACATTTGCACCATCCACGAGTGCTTGAACGGATTGACCAAAAATTTCAACTGTTACCCAGTCATCATAACCGATAGATTTTATCGCTTCAAATTGCGCCTCGAAGTTAATTTGACCTGTTCCTAGTGTACCTCTATTATTCTCTGAAAAGTGAACATGATTTATCCCTTTGCCACCTAACTTAATAGCCGAAACGGGGTCGTTTTCCTCAATATTAGCATGATGAGTATCATAGTGAATGCCCAAATTTGGGTAATCTACCATTTCCATCAATTTTACACATTGTTCAACTGTATTTAATAAATATATTTCAAACCTATTCAAAAACTCTAAACTAAATTGAACATTGGCCTGTTTAGCATATTCACAAGCTATCTTTAAGTTTTCTGCACACCATTTAAGCTCATCTTCTGTTGGCCCTCTTCCTGCAAATAGTTTATGAGGCGCATAAACAGGCCCACCAATAATTCTACTATCTAGTATTTGAGCCATATCCACTGCCCATTTAAGGTGGTCTAACCCAGCTTGTCTTATAGAAGCATCTGGACTAATGATACTAGCTTCAGGGCTTTGACCTGAAATAGTTGTGCACTCTAAGCCTTCAGAATCCAACATGGCTTTCATTTTCTTATAATGTGAGGCATCCCCCATATTTAAAGGAACTTCAACGCCATCATATCCATAACCTTTAATTTCTTTCATTAAAGGAGCATGACTTTCTTCTAAATGAATAAGCCAAAGCAAAAGGTTCATGCCAATTTTCATACTAATTTACCTTATCATGAGGTTTTAATTGCTTGTGTGTCATATTCCAATTCTTAAAGTAAAAGAAAATGCTGAAACTCGATTGTAAATTCCTTGCTCTTGATTGGAGTTTTCCGTCAGTAATACGAAAAAGCCATAAACTTTGCCCAAATTGTGACAAAGCCTTTCAAAGCTTAAGAAAACAAGTTTCAATTTTTACTATTGCCTTAGAATGAACTATTACATATAGTATTATATGGAAATAAAATTACCATTTCTTGGATCAAGAGAATAATTGATTGTAATTTCACGACAATATAATAAAAAACATGAATAATAAAAACTATATCGATGAACTAAGTAACTTCGGCGAGGTTCACCCTATCAAACGTCGGTTTTTTGAAAAGATGGGTCCAGCCTGTAGAATGGATATGCTTTTTCAGTGCATTCCAGGTGTTTCTTTTTTTGCTAAAGACCTTGAGATGCGCTTCACTATAGCTACCTCATTTTTAGTTGAAAGACTAGGTTTTCAGCATGAAAGTGAGTTGCTGGGCAAAACAGACTTTGAAGTTTTTCCACTCAGATTAGCTGAGAATTATGCAAAAGATGATCAAAAGGTCCTTGAGACGGGAACACCGTTAAGAAATATTGTCGAACTTTTTCCAAGTCGCGATGGATTACCAGAATGGTTTCTTACTCAAAAACTACCTATTCTTGATATTAATGGAAACATCATGGGGGTGATGGGCATCACTCAAAGTTATGAACATTATAAAAAGGTTTCTCCACCCTACCTTACTTTAGCTAAAGCTGTTAGTTACATTCAAGAAAACTACTCTAAAGATATATCGATAGATGAATTAGCTGCGTTAGTTCACTTATCAAGAAGACAATTTGAAAGACGCTTCAAGTCACTCTTTCACACAACACCGATCCAATACCTCATCAGAACACGTATTTATCATGCTTGTGATTTATTAGCAGAGAGTGATTTACCACTTAGCCATATTGCTTTAAATGTTGGGTTCTATGATCATAGTGCCTTTACCAATCAGTTCAAAAAAAGCATGCGCTTAACACCTTCTGAATACCGCAAAAAATACCGACAATAAGATATGTAGTCTTTATTACACTCTATTAGTTAACTAGCTGCTTTAAAGTATTTTAAATGCTCCTCTAGTCTAATTAGATATGTTGATAAATTTAACTCTTTCCCGAATGGGGAAGTTATCTATAATTTAATAAAACCTAGTAAATCAACTAAGTAATGAGTAAGCCAGAGGAAGAAAACACCAAACCCGACGAAAAGCTAGACGAAGAACTAGAAATTGAGTTTGGTGAAAAAACATTACTAGAAATTGATGAAGCTGGTCGTACTTTTCGAAAAGTACTCATGGATGAAAATCCTCAATCAGAAGCCATCGAAGATGATGACTTTCTGGATAAAGATAAAAAGTAGTTTACTTTAGAGAAGATAAACTAGGTATTCCATATAACTGACTGATCTCTGAGTCTATTGTTTTTAGCACTCTAGGGTCTAAAACCATAGGTACGCCATCTGGATAAAAAGAAAGAACCACCTTTTCTTGTTTAAGGTCGTTTAAAACCTCACTCAAATGCTCTAAACTTTTGACAGGTTCCCCATTTACAGACTCAATAATTTGGCGACCCATATATTGAAAACCTCTATTTACCTGATGTGCTAACACATGAGATAACATAACAATATCTCGACGTTCTTCACTTTTCGTATTAAACGACTCTTCTTCAAGAAGCATTAAAATATCATCTGGAGCTTTCTTACGCCAATCTTTTCCCCAAGCATGAAGATAAGGTAGTGATAAACTTTGAAAAATAATTCCACCTCTAATAAAGTATTCGGCAGACTCACCATTTCTATAGCGAGAAACGACCCAATTATAATCGTTGATTAACCCTAAATCTAACTTCTTTGTTAGCTTTTCTCCATCTCGCATTAAAACAACTTCTAACTTACTGTCTAAAGTTACTTCAGAAAGCAAATACTGAAAATCCAATAACCCATGTTTCTCATGTTCTACTCGTCCCCAAGCGTCTACAGCTTTGCCACCTACTTCTAGGATAACATCACCTGTTTTTAAGGTTCTACTTCCACTGCCCTGCTCATAAACATCAGCAACTAAACACCCTCCATCCATACCATCTAATCCTTTTAGAGAGCGCAGGTTTTTCTGAGTACATTGTGTGATCGCAAAACCCAATGCAGCTGTTGGTGTAGAAATCTCACCTTTTGGAAAAGTAAATGTTCTATGAATCACTTCAACCGGCAAAACACTCATTTCTGCCCCACTCCCATTGGAAGAGGACAATCCCATAAATTTCCCTTCAGAAAAAACAGGTTCTCCATAGCCTCCACGCATACTAGCATTTACAGCTTCGTACCATAATTGATATTGATGAGAACCAGAAGACTTTTTAGATTCGACACGGTCTAGCTCAGCACTACCTTCTAAAAAACGACCTTCATCAGTTTTCCAATAATAATTGATTTTTTGAGTTCTGTTAAAGTTAGATTTTTTAGGTAATTTTAATACTTTTGCACTACTAGGTAAATCACCTCTTAGTAAAGCTAAATTGGCATCTAAGTCTAAATGCACAATCTCCATTTCAGTATAATTAGGTTCTGTATCTAAACGTAAACTAATAGAACGAGATTTAAGAACAGTAGATGCTAAAGTTAAAACTAGGTTCTTGCCAACAACGACTCCTTGTCCACTTCGCTTTTTAGGAGATAACCAACGCCAAGGATAATAATAACTCGTATCTTGAGAAGTTACTTTAATGCGAGCGATACTTTTCTTTAAATGGTCAGGGGGTGTGGCATTTGCTAAACCACAAACAAATAAGATAGATATGATAAACCACTTCATTATAGTCTCTCTCCTAAATCAACGCGATAATGTTGTAAGAGAGAATCACTCTGACTGATTACTTCATCTCTGTTTAATACTAATGGTAAATCCTGCCCAATAAATCTAAAAGTAATAAACTTACCTTCAGATTTATCAATAATTTGTTTTACATCAGCTAATTTCATCACAACTTCATCATTAATAGATTCAAGAACGAAGCCTTTATAGCTACTCGCTCCCTGATTAATGGGTGAAGGTAAAATTGTACTTAAAACAACAAACTCTTCTTGTTTTGTCATAGCCTCATTAGACATAGACCTGTGATAGATCACTCTGACTGGTAAAGGAGCTTTCTTTAGACCACCTACGGATAATAAATAGCCCATAGATAAAGGTGTAAAACATAAACCACCTTTTAAATAAAATGTAGGGACAACATCGTAAGGCCTACCTCTAGCGACATTCATCTCCCACCTTTTTAAAGGTAAGTTCAATTCTATCGGTTTGCCATTTCTCCATAATTCTAATTTAACTTTTTCACCAACTTGTCGTCTTTCCATTACTTCAGCAAAGTTAACTTCTAGACCATCTAATTTTACCATTCCGTCATTTCTAATCACATAATCATCAATTGCCATAAGAATATCGAGGTTTTTAATTTTATTGAAAGCCGGCATATTTGGAAAAACTTGAGTGATCAAAACGCCACTTTCATCTTCTGGAAAAGATAATAAAGAACGAGTCATGGGGTTTTGAAGGTCCATTCGATAACTAATGCCAAGTTCACCGAAACCATCTAACTTACCATCTTCAATATCTTTTAAGACATGCTCTACGACAATACTAGGTATTAAATAACCAATATTATCAGCTTGAGTTAAACCCTGAAAAGCAACACCCACCACTTTTCCATCTTGTAAAACGGGACCACCGCTATTACCTGGGTTAATGGCTGCATCCGTTTGAATAACCAAGTGTGCATCACTACCTGAATGAGAGTAATTCCATTGCTGTATACGACTCACCACTCCACGAGTTACAGATAAATGTGATCCACCTAAAGGGAAACCATAAGTCGTCACGACACTATCTACATTTGGTAAGTCACCAAACTCTAGAGGAATCATGATATCAAAGAATTCATTATCATCGATAATTTCTAAAATAGCTAAGTCACAATCATGTGCTACATAAGTCACGGCAGCGATATATTTTCGGTCATCCCCTATTCGTTTTACTTCAACATATCTAGCATCACTCACGACATGAGCGTTGGTCATGATACGTTTTCCTTCAATAACAAATCCGGTGCCAGAACCTCCTCCGGCAGCATTTTTCTTCCAAGGCTCATTAAAAGACCATGACTGTGCAACACAATTGATCAGCACGACAGAAGAGTCTACATTTAAAGCTAAGAGCTTTGAACTGAAAATAACAAAGACTAAAAGTACAACTCTTAATTGAGTTATGACAGATTTATTTAAAGGTATAACTTGTTTCATATCTATAGCTTAGACAGCTTTTTCAAAAAGAAACGAAAATTTAAAGTTCGATTTATAAATCAGGAAAATCTAAAGCTTCTTCAGTTGCTTTCTTATCATCCGGCTTTTTCTTATCGTCGTTTATATCGACATTGGTTGCTTTATTAACCCCTCCTTCCACTTTTGGAAGTTCTTCCTTAATGATAACTTTTTTATCCTGTATAGGCTTTTTCACATCATTCTTTTCAGCCTTATCTTTATTCTCTTTTTGAATAGGACTTTTCTTTTTTTTGTCTTTTTCAACAGAAGCTTTTAGAGGTAATTCTTCAACTTTCTCTACGATTTTCTTTACTTTTGATGGATCAGCTATTTTCTTTTTAGGGGTTACCTTTTTTTCTTGAAGCTTTTCTTTCACATTACCTGAAAGAGTCTTTTGGGGACTTAATTTAGGTTCATTTATTTTATCAGTAGACTCTAAGTTCTTTTTTTCTTGAATGACTTTCTTTTTTGCAGGTTGTTCACTTTCAATAAAAAAGTCATCTAATTCCATCTCAACTTGCTTTTTAGCAATTGGTTTTTGAGCTTTCTTTACTGGAACTCTTTTATCTACAGGTTCCTTTTTAACCATGGGCTTCAACTTTATTAAACCAGTTTCATCTACTGATTCTTTATTCATATAACCTGGGATAGACCTTTTTGAAGGAAGGACTTCCACTTTTATTTTAGAAGGAATTGTCCAAGTTTGATCATAATCCGGTTTTTCAATTGAGTCTTCTAAATCAGCAACTTCTTTATCATCAGGGTACACCATCCTTTTTATAGAAGTAGACTCCATTTCTTCTTTCACTTCAGGTTTAGATTTACCCTTTTTAGAAAACAAATTACCAAAGAGTCCTTTCCATCGCCCTTTAGACTTCTTAACTTCATGAGGAGTTTCTTGAGGTAATTCATCTACTTTAACTGGAGCTTGATATTTAACGGCCTCATATTTTGGTTTTAAAATAAGCACTCCATCCTTAAGTATGCTCTCAAGTTCAATATTTATTTTTTCTAAGAAATAACCTTTCACTGCAGAAACAACGGCTTCAAATTCTATTTCACAGTCATAAAAGTTTTTTACCGGAGCTGGGTCATTGAACTCTAGTCGTACTTCTCTATTAACTTGACTAGCTGCTTCATATAAAAGCTCCGTCATCGTTAATCTTTTACCTTGTATGCTGACTTTTTCTGCTGATAATTGAAACACCATGCCAATTGTCATGGTAAAGAAAAGCACACTTATTTTCATTCTTGAATGACATCCATGAAAGCACTAACGGAGAATACAGCCTTACCTACACCAATTGGTCCATAACCTTCAGGCATTGGTAAGCCACTATTATTGAAACACTCTCTCCAAGCCAACAATAATTTACAAAAATATTCTAAAGGAGGAGATTCTTGAGCTCCTAAATTAGCAATAGGTTCAGGGCACCAAGTTGTAAATCTCGGTAAAACTCCACGTTGCATAAAAAACTCTAAACCTTCACGAGTGCTTTCTATTGCACGGTCCACCTCTTTAAACCCATACGGCTGGCACATTTCAACACCACCCACAAAATTAGGAATAACTTTAGCTGGGCCAAAAACATCTACTGAATCACAAACTCGTTTAATCCAATTTTCACGACCAATTGTCGCTTCTTTTCCGGGGCAAATCACTTTAAACAACTCTGGATCCCAAACTTCATAGTTTGGATGATAAATTTTTAATCCTGCTTTAGCCAACCTTCGGCAGTCATCTAGTGGAAATGCTTGTACAACAGCTTTGGAAATCCACCTATCAGGGAACTCATTCTCAATCGCTTCAATATATTGAGCATAAAAATCAACTTCATTCATGCCTTTTAAGGTAGAGGTAATACTACCGCCTGTTAATGTGTAAGCCTTAGCTGTTGTGTCACTAGCTGCAACATGCTTTAAAGCTTCGACAATAACCTTAGGGTCTTTCACGCCTGTGTAAGGTCGTTTTGCTTTGTGTTGCTGACGATAATTCTCATTTATATCACAGAAACGACATTCTTCACTTTCACCCCAATACTGGCATAACCTAAATGCCGTTATATAAAGTAAGTAACCCCACTCTAAAACGGGAACAATTTCTGATATTTTATGGCCTGAACTTAACGTTTCTCCGTAAAAAGAGGGAACTCCATGAAAATCTAGCTTCCCCAAATTTTGGTCAGCGATGAACAAATGAGGCTCGCCATCAGCTACCTTAACAATATAAGGAGAATCATGATTTATTCTAACCGAAACAACTGTTGGTTTTAAATTATAACGACCACCAGAAATACGAATTTCCTCGGGGGCTTTAAAAACTATATCTTTCTCCTGGTCAGCTAATGGAACCATATCAAAAGAAAATATGAAATAATCTTTTGGTTTATAATCACCCGAAACTTTAAAAACTTCAGAATCAAATTGCAATCCAAGTCTTAAAATATCAGATTTAATGATAGCTTCTGCAGGTAAATCTGCAAAGTTTTCAATATGAGCTTGTAGTTGGTCTTGTACTGTTTCAGGCATGTGCAAGGTATAGTCTATTGCCTAACCCATCAAGGTCACCAAAGGTAGAAATCAATCTAATAATTTTTTAAAAGTGGCTGACTTCGCTTTATTCTTTAAAAATTCAGCTTTTTCTTTTTTAGATCGTTTTGGATCCTCCGATTTGTGCATTTTATAAAGTAATAAGTGCCCCAAATCTTCTTTAGGTTGTAGTTTTGTAGATTTAGTAAACCATTGATCAGCCTCTTCTACTAAATTTTCTTGTAAAGCCATGAGCCCACCCCAAAAATTAATTCTAGCTTCATTTTCATTTGATAATAAAACTGGTTTTAATGTAGCATAAGCTGAAGCACTATCACCATCCTGCATTCTCTCAACAGATTCTTGGTAACGTTTTTTAACGACCAAAGTCTTAAGTTCTTCTATATCAGGTCTAGCTTTTTCTAAAGCTATTAATTCGTCTACTTTATTTAAATGAAAATAACTTAAACCAAGAATAGATAAAGTCATAGGATCAACCTCTTCCAATTTTGACTCTATTAACCCAATACTTTCTTCCCATTTTTTATCTTTGACTAAAGGCAAAACATCCATAAATAATTTAGCTTTAGGATTAGAATCACTGACGTCTAAGGCGATATCTGGCAGCTGCATTGGTGAGATTGATTGAAAAGCATCTTCTCCATAAAAATCTATTTTCTTCTTAACTTTATTAGACTGTAATTCAGCTAAATTTTCACTAAATTCCAAACTAACCCAAGCCGAAGGACCTGTAAATAAAATTAAAACTAGAACAAAGACAATATTTGGAACTGAAGTGACAGATCCCTTATTACTACCCACACTCTGCTCAACCCCACAACTGACACAAACAGCCGTATCCGGTAACAATTTTACTTCACAGCTTTCACATTTCTGAGTTGAAGGACTTTCTTCTCCTGTATGAGGAGAACATCCACAATGGTCACAATAGTCATTGTCTGCTGCTTGAGATTTACCGCAAAAGACACATTGAATAAGAGCGTCTGTTGGCACTTCTGCTCCACAAACATGACACTCTTTTGAGTCTATCGGTAACGATGAACTACATTCGGGGCAAGCTCTTGTTTCTGGGCTAGCTTGAGGAGAAGGTGTTTCCTCTTTTTCTTCAGGTTCGTTAGCTTCAGCAGTAGCAGCTTCTTCATTTTTTTCAGCCGTGACTTCTGAAGAATTAATTTCTTCAGAGGTGTCGCTAGCTTTTAAAGGTTTATTATTTTGAAAAGCTTCTTTGATTTCAGGGACGTCATCAGCACTTATTACTTCTTTCTTTACAAGAAGGTTTAAAAAAGAAGGAACTTTTTTTCCTGCTTTTTCAGCTTTAAACTTAGCATTTAACCATTTTTCAATTATGGCTTTTTCAGCAACTTTATTTTTTATAAGCCACTTTGCTAATTTAATATCTGTAGCCTGACTCAAGATGCACCTCGGTTCTGACTAACATTTTCTAAAACTTGAGCCCCTCGACCAGAAGAAAAGAATCGATCAAAATCTTTTTGGACTAAAGCATAAAGTGTAGATGGCTTTGTTGTTCTTATTGAAGCTGTTCTTAAACATTTTTGTAAAAGAGCTATTTCACCAAAATAACTACCTGCCCCTAATTTAGCGACTTGGTTATTCTTTACTAGCACTTCCACTTCACCACTATTCAATAGAAAGAACTCATCCCCTTCCTTGCCTTCTTCAATGACATCATGCCCAGCAGGCACTTCAATTTTCTCTAACTTCTCCATCAGTAATCTCATCTGAGAATTAGAAAAATCTTTGAATAAGGATAGTTTAGAAATCATTTCTGATAAGGCTAATGAGTTCAATACTTTCTTGAGCAATTGAGGGTGCTCCTTACCCCAAAGAAGAAACTGAACGCGGTGTAATTTAATTGTTAAACCTTCACTCATCCACACTGCATCAAAATTATAGGGCTGATCAGAAAAAAGGTCTTCTGATCTTACGGCTTCTTTCTGACCCAAATCTGCTAATACTTTAGGGTCCGGCTCACCGACCTCTTCCTCTTGGATACGTAATTGACCAGATGCCACAATTTCTAAATACGGATGACCTGCTTCACCATCTGAAGCCAAGTACTCTCCTTTACGATAAGGCTGAAGCTCTAAGTACTGAACAAGTAAATCTAGTTCTTCTGCGTTAAATCCTCTAAACATCAGTTGTGATTTTAAAAACTTATAACGCATTTCATTCGTAAAGTTCTTCACCTGTTTAGGAGCAGAGTATCGCTCTAAGCGGCCACTCCAATGAGCACGATGATCCCAAGGAATAGAACCAATAGACTCCTGCATAATTCTTGTTGTCATATAACGAGGCATCCAACGCTTAATCCATTTTTCATACGACCCTAGAAAAAGAACGTCACTATTACCCTTCGCACCTAACTCATCGATAATAGTTTTACCAACAAATATTTTAAGAATTTCATTTAGAGTTTCTTCTAATGAATACCTAAAGTCTTCAGGGTTACATTTAACAATATGAGGTATTTTATGCATTAACTTATCACGACATTTAATCCACGACAGATGTGAAAGCCCAATAAAAATCAAACCTAAACCATAAAATACTTGTCCCCAAATTGTATTAACAGGTATTAAGATAGACCCGAAGAACATAGACCAAAAGCCAAAACCCAAAGGTAGGATCTGCCAGCCTAAAGAACCTCCTAACATCAAGGCAGCTGTACCAAAACTTAAGGCCGCTGATAAAGCGAACATTAAACGTGCATCAAGTGGAAACTGAGTCGCAAAACTGACTCCGATAATCAAAGCTAAACTTACTGTGCTCGTTATAATAACCTTTATCCACCAGCCTGGTGCTCTCGGAGACAAACACTCAATTCTAGCAATAGTCCACAATAGCCACAAAAATGACAAGCCCATTTGAGCTTCGACTCGATATAAATCATAAAGACTACTAAAAATAACACTGACAGCCGTTAAGCACATTAGAAAAGATTGAAACCTAAATGTCCAATGCTCACCCTTCAAAGATGCTATAACTTTAATAAAAACTCCTACGACTCCAACCACCAAGCCAAACTGCAAAAGCAACTCAGGTAAAACCATAGAAATTAAAGGAACAAGACCAATCAGACCAATTTGCACACCAATCATGACTCTATCATCACGCATGACTGGCATGCTCATCATCCTTTGAACAAATGGCTGTATTAATTTCCAAAGTAACAAAAAGAAAGCTAACAGCACTGGCAGATACAAAAACCATTGAACCTTTTCCAATTGCTCTGCTTCCATATTCATACCTTCACGGAGGAGTTCCGTTAAAGCTTCTGCTGTTTGTGCAGCAGAAAATAATAAAAAGCTACTTCCTAAAACAATCCAAAAAACCAATGCTATAGTTGACCATTGAACAGCTTTTTCCTGTAACTCAGAGTAATTGGATAAAAATAAATCACGGCCTTTTGAGTATTCTAACTTGAGTCTCTGTATTGAGACGCCACCACCCAACTCATCAAAAGCTCTAATTAACCTTGAATAGTAAAATGGGCAAGATTGCATCACAAAATCAATCAAGCAACCCATACTAGCAGAATAGAACAACACCTTCCACTCACTTAAAGCTGGAACCATTGGCAAAACAGAAAATACACCAGCGATAAAAAGTGAGGCAGACCAATTAACCCAAAAGCCAGCCAACCTTTTCTCTCTAGGCTTTAACCTCAGCCCCATTAAGTCTAAACTTAAAACTGGGATAGGCCCCCAAAAACCAATTAAAAGACGGTCCCCTCTATAAGTTGGTGCCGGACTTAAAGCTCCCAACATGAGTAGTATTCTAGTTAAATTAGCAATATGTGCTCCAACGAAAATACATGCAAAAAGCTTCCATATAGGTAAACCAGAAAAACCTTCAAAGATAAAGAAAATGCCTTCGGAGTATCCAGTGAAACTTAAAGTAAGAACACCTATCAAAACCATCATGATAGCCATTATTTTATTAACGAATAGTCTTGTTATTTGACCCAAGGTTACTCTAAATAATTGAGCAGGTAAAGGGATCCCAACAGCTCCAGTCATAACTGAGTCTCTTTTCTTTATACCACCCCCCTCTAAAAACCCTCGTTCATGCCAACGTCTCATTTTTTCGACAAGTTGTTGAGATGGTATAACCTTAAATTTTTGATAATATTTTTGTTTTAAATCACCCAGCGATGTTTCACCATCTATGCATTCCCAAACAAATTGATCTTTAATCTCTAGGTTTTCTAAAAACGCTGTTTTAGGATGTACTAGAATAAATTTACGAGCTTCAGATTTAGAAACAACTTCAATGCATTCAACTTTATCCAGTTTTTTAGGAATAAATGCATCATTAAATACCACAGATTCTTTTACAGGTTTACTCAATGATAACCTGCTCTAAATAAAGCTCTAAAAACTTTAATAACTCTTTATCACTTAATTCTTTCTCTGAAGCAACACCTAAACTAGTTGGGGAAAACAAAGCTTTATAGTCATTAATATGTGCATTGTCTGTATTAGAAGCAACGACCTTAGACGATGCTTTAACTTCAGCCGTAGCAACCCCTTTGAAGCGAGAAACACCTTGTTCCATTCCAGCTTGGTTACCTTTTCTCACCCAAGCTAAATCATCTTCTGTACCAAACTTTCCGTCTAATCCGGCTGAAGCCAAAGTAAACCCTTTAGAACTTGATTCATACTTATACTGAAAACCCCAAGGATCTAAAGAACTGTCTTTACCATTTTTTGAATCGAAAGACTTTCTCATAAAAGATACAAAATTTTTAGGATACCGTTTGGATTTAAACGAATATGCCTGCAAAGCTCGATCAATTGATCGCATTTGTAAACGAGCACCACTGCTCTTTACTTTCATAAACAATGTCGATCCCGTTTTTAGGTATGCAAAAATACCTAAAAGTATGAGAATAACGACCCCAATACGACTACTTCCACCCATCAATTTAGGAGTATATCACCCTCATGAATCGCCTCAAGCTTTCATTTTATAAATTATAATCTTTTCTTACTTCTTGGGTAATTTTAAAATTTTGTTTTGGTACTTTTGACCAATCAAAACTAGAAACCAACTCATTTAAGTCAACGCTTTCCCCATAACCGACTTGGCCAAAAGTCCATGCAAGTAGGCCTATAACAGATTCAGATTTATATCCCTGGGTTCTTAAGTTAGAAATTTTCCAATCTCCATGGCGCTTGGCCAGCCTTTTACCATCAGGACCAATTAACAAAGGCAAGTGCATATATTTGAGAGAACGATAGCCCAATACCTTCTGAAGTTGAATTTGACGATGAGTACTCAACATTAAATCATCTCCTCTAATGACCCATTCGACACCCTGTCTTTCATCATCTATAACAACAGCTAATTGATAAGCCAGCTCTTCTGCACTTTTGGCAACAACAAAATCACCACTCCAATCCATAACCCTAGAACTTTGTGGACCATAAAACTCATCCAAAAAACTAGTTTGTTCATCTAAAGCTTTAAATCTCCAACTTGGACTTTGCCCTTTAGCAGCTCTTGCTTCATCTTCACTTGCCCACCTACCTCTGCAAGTATTTGGGTAATGAAGCTCATTTTCTTCATGTGGAGCAGACTGCACCATTTGAATATCTTTTCTAGAACAAGAACAAGGATAAATCAGCTCCTTTTCAAGTAAGGAATAAAATACTTTTTTATAGAGTGATTTACAAGAACTTTGATAGTAGGTAGAGGCATTTGCATGGCAAATATCTAGTTCTTCACCCTTAACTAAACCAGCACCACAATCCCAATCAAGACCTAACCAATGAAAGTCGTCATAAATTTGCCGAATAGCACCATCTTTTAAGCGAACGATGTTTAAATCCTCCATTCGCATCAATAACTGCATATTATTTTGACGAGCATGAACCCAAGTCGCCAAAAAAGTTCTCATATTCCCTAAATGAAGAGCTCCCGTCGGAGATGGAGCAAATCGCCCCTTCATCAAGTTATTCAAGGATGAAGTTCAAAAACTTGAATATACCAATATGCTGCAGGCATACTTAATAAAATTGAATCTATCATGTCTAAGGTACCTCCAAAAGCAGGGATATCATTAGCAGTATCCTTAACTTTTAGCTCCCTCTTAAACATGGATTCAAATAGATCTCCTATAAAAGCTGTTGTCGCTAATAATAAGCAAAACCCCAATGCACTCCAGAACCCAAAACCTTCTAATTGAGCTAAAAATGGCCAAGGGACAAGTGCCCCTAAATAAGCAAACAACAAGCCTTCTTGTGTTTTATTAGGACTGATTTTGGGACTTAATTTTCTTTTTCCAAATTTCTTGCCACCAAAGTAGGCCGTCGCATCAGAAAACTTA
>JACLAC010017390.1_pt1 | contig 17202 bp, 23 predicted proteins | sample 8027881 | NCBI WGS metagenome assembly JACLAC01 (sample SAMN15725517, study PRJNA655200) | protist metagenome | isolation source: fluorescence activated cell sorting (FACS) single amplified genomes of... | place: Spain: Blaines Bay Microbial Observatory, Mediterranean Sea | collected 2016-01-19
GCTTGGACGTCGTCCTGAGCGTTGTCCACTTTCACCTGCAACTCGCCCTTTTGCGTAGCAACCTTCGTCAGTTCCTCGTGCATTTGGGTAATGGTGGCCTGGGTCGCGGCCAGGTACTGTTTGTGCTGTACAACTTCCTCTTTGTTGATCTCAGCCGCATCGTGCTGCTCCCGATGCACGTCCTCGATAATCTTCTCGAGCATCGCCACGACCACGTCCGCCGGACCCCTGGACGATTTTGCTGCGGTGGACAAAGAAGTCGAAGAAGTCTTCTTCGCCGTCGTGGTAGCTGCCGTAGAAGCTGCCGTGGTAGTACTAGCTGCTGCCGTAGAACTCTTCTTCGCCCCTGTCTGCAAGAACGCCAAAAACGCCACTTCTCCACTGTTAAACGTCTTCACGACGATGTTCTTCGCCTTTCCGATGACCTCCAGAAGCAGTTCCCGCTGGTGCGAATTCTTCTTGAACTCGGCCTGGCTTTTCTCGAACAATTTCGTTGTCTCTTTCTCGGCATTTTTTAGCGTGGAGAGACCGTCGTCGAGCTGAGAATTGGAGAGAACTACATCTTTCAAATCCTGCTCATACTTCTTGAACTCCGCCTCTTCCTCCTCCAGCTTGTCGCTCTTCTGGCCCAGGGTCACCTCGTTGGCCTTATGTTGTTGTCAGTATTTTTTCAATAGGCGTTGTTAACATCATATGTATTGTTGAGAATGGCAATAGGACACTAGGACAATGTAATATGCGTACTTCAAAAAATATTAACCTTGAAAAAATATTAACCTTGAAAACCAATAAGAAAGGCCAGTAAGTTATGAAAGACCGTCTTAGTACCCTCTCTTCGGCGATGCACTTCTTGGCTTTGATGGCTGCATCCTTATGCTCTTGCTGCAACCTCTTGCGCAACTCCTCAATCATGTTCAGCACTTTCCCGAAATCCGTCTGCGTTTTTTTAGAATATCAATATTCGAGCGAATACGCATCCATTCGAGCAATAAGAATTTCTGACAGTGACGACTTTACTAATACTACCCTCTCAACCATGTGGGTCAAATCCTTCTGAAAACAACACTCTTCTTTCATGGTTTCGGTGTTTTCAACGTGTTGAATAATTATACAATACAAATTCAAAAGGAATACGTTGTCATTATTACCGTCTTGGTCTGCCTTGTAGCCGCCACTTGGACGAACGTCGCAGCCCCGCCGCGGATTGGGGGACTTTTGAAGGACTCCTGCACTTTTGCAGACTTGAGCACTTTGATCGCCTCGTTGAGACCTTGCAGCTCGCGCTCTTTGTCTTGTCGCATTTCGGTGGCCTCGGTTGTCTGGGCTTGCAGGTCTGCCTGGAGGTCTTTCAGACGTTTTTCTCCCACCTCCACGGCCTTCTCCTTGCGCTTGATCGCATCCCCACTCTCCACCACAATCTGGTGCTTCTCAGCTAACAAACCCGTCTTGGTTTCCAGCTGGGTCCTGTACGAGTTTTGACTTTTGCCCTTGTTCGCCATCATCCGTTCGAAGGCCGTTCTCGCCTGTTCCTCGCCCCGCTCTAGCTCCAGACCCTCCCGACCCAAACTCCCACTCAGAGACTTCAACACACCCAAAACCATCGAAGCGTCACCGCCCTTCTGCTGATTTTGGACTTGCTGCTGTTGCTGCTGCTGCTGGCTTTGTTGGGAGGAGAACTGCTGTGCGGCGGAGAGCTGCTGCAGCACTTTTTCCTGCAGCTGCAACCGCCGCGACGTGCCCACCCGCTGCATGGCCGCCAGTTGCTGCGCTTCCAGTTTTTGCTGGGCCTTTTGAGTGGACGCCGTCTGCAGAAACAATGCCACCGGAAGACCAGCCTTAGCCAAGTGCTGCTGGAACTGCGCAAAATGACTGTTGCCCCCTGAGGTTTTTGTGTGGAAAAGTACTAAATATACCTGCAAGTACTAACTTGGCGAAACGAATAAGAGTCGATAACAAGTTCGAATCGGAACCTTGGCGAACGCAACAAAAGACTTTGCGATAAGACTTTTAAGTCGTTCGAGACGAAGACGTGAGTCTATAAACATTGTCATCATAGTCATACATACAATGTGAGGAGTTTCTTTCCAAATCATTCCGGCGTATAGTATAAATCACTCCTACCTGCGCTTTGTTGCAACAACATACTGCGAGATGCTACGAGTGCATGTTGCTGCAGAATCTTTATGGCATTCTCCAGTTGCTGGACGGACTGGATGTTGGTGGTTCGCTCCTGCACATAGGACTCGTTTTCCTTTTTACGCAAATTCTCAGCAACGGCCATCTCTTGGGTGACTTCGGCTAGGTCTTTTTTTCTTGCTGCCACGGTCACCTCCAATTTCTGGACCATGTTGTCGGCCGCATCCCTCGTAGTGTTCAGCTCCTCTATCTGCTCCTGCAGAATAGAAAGCTCGCCCTCTTGATCAAAGATCTGCGTCGTCAGCCTGTTGTTAAGTTTTTTCGCAAGACTATTCGGAAGAATTTCACTTAGAAAATACCATTAGTATTACAGTATAGTGGCGAGACTTATTATTAAGTGTGAGTGCTGTTGCTACAATACTCAAGAGTCAATAAGGACAGTGCATGATATAGATAATCTCAATGACGAACATTATAGTAGTCTTGCCCCTCCAACGACGACAGTTAGGATTAAAAAGACTCACAAATTCTCCAACAATGTCAAGAATAAGAAGGCTCACAACTCAGTCGCATGTTTGGCGTCCTTGTTCAGTTCCCCTAGCTGGTTCTGGATTGACTTCTTGAGGTCCACCAATGCTTGAATCACCGCCTTCAACTGCCTGCCCGCATCAGCTTTAGAGCGCTTCTTCTTATGTTTTTTGCCTGCAAGTTTTTTCAAAATTAGTCGTTTCTTTGGAGCGTCAGTGTTTTTTGCCTCCAATTTTTTTTTAAATTAGACGTTCTTTGAACAAAAACAGTTTTCATTCCATAGTAACATGAAAATCACAGTTTTCGGCAAACCGGTGTGCATTCCAAACCAGTACTTACGAGTGGACGAGACCTCCGCAAGAGAGATGGCTGGGCTCTTGTTGGCTGGGGCATCCTTGCTGGTGTGCGCCACCACCGCAGGAGCGTGCTCCACGACAGCAGAAGCGTCCGGCCCCTTCAACTTGGCCAAACGCAGCAGCGCGTCCGACACCACTGGCTGCGGGTCATGACTGCTGTCGCGAGAAGTCACCTTCAAGGCAGCGGTTCCTCCGGGACCACTACTCAGTAGCAGAACAGCTGCGCCCGCCGCGCCGCGCAGCGCCATATCCGGAAATCGGATATGATATCCACTGGCTTCCTTCTTCTTCTCTGTATTACGGACGATTCTCCGATGATCGTCCGATTACGGCAAACTACTAACCGTTACTAGACAACGAAAATGTCTAGTAACAGTATGTGTAGTTTACCCGACGTCACTCCGAATTCAGGATCTACTGGAGCTGAATATGGGAGTTGAATATTTTAGTTGATACACTTTTGTCCATTTCATTGACGCAAGAACCATTTCTTCTGCACTTCACAATCAGATTCACTCACAAGAAAACAGTGCTTCTCGCGACACACACATTTATTACCTCTACTGTCCCAAACAAACGATGACCTCACTACCCCTATTGACCGGAACAAATTCTTCGAAGCTACCACAGAGCTGACACACACACAGAGACTCAAAGGCCATCAGAGACCATTCTTCAGGATCACCAGTCGCAATGAATACTTCACAACAGGCGGACCTGATATCCGGTCCGGCTGATCTCCAGGTCCGGATCCTGTCCTACGCGGACAAGTCTCGAACAGTGGGACGCCGAGTCTCCTCGTCTCCACACCTCGAGCAATTATCTAAGTCACTGTCCACTGGTGCAGAATCAACATATCGTCTCTCAAAGTTCTGCTCAAGGAGTCCGTTAAAAACCACCCAGCCTGCTCTCAGCACGAGAGTTAACAAATGGAACGCCCCTCTGACGAGAGAACTCTTGTGCCGTGCTCTGGTTCATCACCCCGATGCCGAACGAACTGCGCAATGCTAAACGTCGGAATATCATTATATGCCTCGTGCTGGCAGAGGGAATTTTTCGCGGAAAAAGACTCGCGAAAATTTCATGGACTTACTTTTAACTACTATGATTTTACATTCCAAAACAGTGGATACAGCACGGTGTGTTAGTATAGAACTGCGACGCTGTCTACCTAAGCAAGAATTTCGACAATTTTTTTGAGAATCGAGAGCAATAACTTCATTGTTGCGATTCCTAATAGTAATACAGTGCTTCATCGTGCACCGCCATAACCTATTACAACATTATACAGCCAACCTCCCCTATTTTCGTCGTCAACGTTCCCCGTTCTCGTATTAGAGTCGACGAATTCCCCTGACCCTACAAGAGATCATTCTTCACCTACAAGAGGTCTTACTATTCCCGTAGTCGCCAACAATCAATGTCATTCGACACCCAGTAGGCTTCTGTTTGAAACAGATTACATCAAACCTAGATCTTCCCCAAACAGGTTCCCAAGTTGAAGCTGACGACAAATTTAGGAAGTTAACACCGTTACACATGATCCAAGATGTTCCTCGCCAGCAGATCGAGTCGATCTTTGAATGTATCGATCTTCGACTCCAGTCCTCTTTCCACGATTTCGCTGGCAAACATCTCGTCGATGATCTGCCGCTTGATCTTCAGGCTCTCGCGCACCTCCTTCTGCAACTTCACAACCTCCGCCTCCTCCACCTTGCGAGCCATCAGCTGCATGTAGAGCTCTGTTGTGTGTGGGAAAAATTTAAATTATGGAATTGTTTTGCTGGAAGAGATTTATAGAAATTTTGGGGAGAGTATTTTTTGTGGAAACTGTTGATTGATAATAACTAGGAAAAAGTTCACCATAATGATTTCTACATCTATGTGCGATTTCCCGTATAGCTATGTGCCTTTTCCACACATCCTACCATTCGCTCTTTCCTCGTTGAGACGCCAAAGATTCTGAACGTTGCGATCGAGCACTTCGTTCTCATGCTCAAGGTCCCGGAGCGACTTGCGCAGCTCAGGAATTTCCTCAAGGACTCCTTGCAAATCGCACTCGTAATTTAAGCACCCTGCCACAGTCTGGCGAAGCTGGGAGGAGGACAATATGATGATATCAAGGTCATTCAAGCCTCATTGAGACTGATAGTAGCATATATTGTCGATACGTAAGCAATAAGCGAAAAAAAGAGATACTGAATCCTTCCCTAAAAATACTACGAACCTCCATCTTGCATAGGGTCTAAGTCTTCATCTCTTTTCTAGACTCGTAAGTACTGACTTACCCTCATCTTCATCTTTGATATTGCAGTCTGAGAAGAGGCCAGATCTTGTATGAACTTACCCTCATCTTCATCTTTGATATTGCACTCTGAGAAGATGCCAGATCTTGTTTTGCAGTTTCTTTGGCCTTTTGCCAATACTTCTTCTCCTTCTGCCTCTCCAGAACGGCCTGGAGTACCTCATCCACCGTGTCGACCAGCTTTTCACCATCAACATGCCTGAAAGTTAAATAATACGTTTTTTCGTAGGCTTTTTTGTGTAATATGCATCTCGCAGCACAGATTTTCCGAGACCTTCTTATTTAATTGAACTTAAACTGATGCGTTTGTTTAATAACTTTTGCTGATCTCCGTCAAGCGAAGGCCGTGTCTTCATTAAACAAGCCAACTAACAGACTTTGCTTTAACAGACAATTAGCAGACGTCCGCAAGAATAATTAGGAGACGTTCGCAAATCTTAGATTATGATGTCCCTTTGCAGAATCCGGTAACAATTCGCAGATGAGATATACCATCACGAGAATGTTCTTCGTGAGCAAATCATTCTTTTGCGAATGATCTTCCATATCCTTCTTACGAATATTTCACCATCTTGACGTCGGACTGATGACTGACGCAAGACCGCGATTTCGTTTGGTGCGCTGGGAGGTGCCGAATCAATTGTGACCACAGAGCCACCTACAATGGGACTCTGTTAAATAGGTAGATATTAATGATAATATTATTGACGTTGTTATCCTTATCGCGAATAACTATATAGTATGAATTTCTCCGCTATGAAAAATGATATGATGATTTCAATTAAACGGGCATGCTCTGCCAACAGAATTCAACGCTAACACATTTCGGATTCATAAAAACTCTCATAAAATCGTAACACTGCCGGTATCAGATTCACTACATGCGTGAACACCTGAGGGAGTCATTAAAAACAACCTCACATCCAACGGAGGCATGCGATGTTTTGGAGTTTCGCGCAATCTTCTTTGCCTCCAAAACCTCATTTGCTGGAGTGGTGAGCCTGTATGAGACGTCACATAGGATGATGGGCTCGGCTTTAAGTAGGTGACATACGATGATTTAGTAATCGTCTATTCTAAGTATTAAGATCCTATTCCATTAAGTTTATGACAAAACTGTCTGACTCTTCTTCGATCTTCATGTCACTTCTTCAATCTTCATGTCACAACGTCTGACTCACTCCCTACCTTTCATTCAGCTGTAACCGCAGACTATTTAAACAGCATCGCTGCTGTACGTATCTTGAACACTGTTAGTATAATCATTATCGACTACATGTCAGCGCACAGACGATCCTTCTTACAGTCGATCCTTCTTCGCGCTCCTCGAGACGTTTGTGAACCCGTTCCAAGTATCATGACCATGGTTACCGACTGAAATATTTGTTTCAGAGAATGTATTGAACCCGCCGATTTTGCCCAGTTTAGGAGATGTAACTTATGGAACTGCTATTATGTTTTTCTTTGACACTGGAAAAGAAAGTAATTGCCTGGATGACATTGACAGTTGACTGCTATACTAAGTCTAATACTAATAGTATTACTCTTGACAATCACATAATACTTCCCTCTAATTCGTAATATGCACTAATAGTTTATCAGAAGTTGCATACTTTCCTCTCACCAAACTGCTCCGCTCCCAGGTTTTGTTCGATTACGTTGCGACTCCAGTAGCCCATCTCGTTGCTCGGACTGGCCTGCCGCTTGGTCATATCTCCGCGCCACTGCCGCTCGAGCGGTACACCGGTGTGATCCATGGTGTAGTGGTCCAAATTATCCAAAGTCTGCTTCATCCGCTGCCTCCTGTCTTTGGCCTCTCCTTTATGCTTCTGCATCGCGGTTTCTGCCATATTCACCAAACGCGGCGAGATGTTGTTGCCGGGGGAGGAGATTGGCTTGATTTTCCGCAGCGCCTCCGGGTCGCCCCTCCGGATGGCGGCCACAGAGGAGTGAATGAAATCACCACTCAGGTTTTTCTTCAGCTGATTGCCTTGTATACTACTACCCAACGGTGACTGCGCCACAGTGGTACTGCTCGTTGCCGGGATGCCTGTTGTCATGTTAGTGTTACTACTGCTGTAGCCGGGGGGTGCCGAGGAGAGGCTGATAAAACGAGAGGCCGGACCACCCCGACCAGTGGAGGAACTGCTGCCCCCCACGTAATTGCCGCTGGATTGCCGCTGCGGCTGCCGTGGCGGCGGTGCGAATGCGCCTCCCGATGACGTGGGACCATCCTCGTCATTGCCTGCTCTGTGGATTCCTTCCCGATAGTAGAACTCAACAGCTTCGTGTCTAAGACTACTTCCTGTTGAGGAGTCTGACTCGCTACCACTCTCCTCTTCCGACCCCTCAGCCTTAGGGACTATGATGCTTATCCCATTTCTAAGGGGCTCTTCGACGCCAAGCGAAGGGCCGTCATCTTCGCCAGAAGCACTCCTGGACCTCGATGCTGCACCAACATCCCGTGACAATCTCGTGTTGTCCCGCGCAAGCTGGCTCATTGTTTGAGGACTAGATTTAGTAACAGCCGATGCTACCACGAGGGGACTATAATTCATTCGACTATAGACTTAACTACCAGCGCTCGAGCGAGAATCATGGGACTCGAGAGAGAGACCTACATTTGAGTTTGAAAAATATATCAAACGGAGTTTTTCAGAATAAGGAATATAATCACTGTTCTGACAAGGGGGACTTGGATAATCACATTAGAACAGCGTACCAACAAGACGTGGAACAACGCTGGGATCCGTCCTCAAGACGGAAAAGAAATCGTGACAAATATTCCGATTCATCTGGGGGGACTAACAAGAATCATAACAAGTGCACCTCATCATCAGGATCCAGCTCCGAACGGAATTCAAACCTTTCAAGAACAAATTATGTCAAACACGCGCAACCGACAGAGAACACGAATCGAAAAATCGTGCCAAGACTAAGACGATCAATAATGATACATAGAAATTCTGGACGGTACTAGTTGTAGAAGATGCTGATAGCTATACTTTCAAGATCAATCGCCAAAACCCGTTGTCATCGTCATCAGAGCCAGATTAGCGGACACAGATGGAAGCAGAAATGCAGAATAACCGGTTGTTTGTTTAATCACGCAAGCCCGCCACGACCGATTTCCGGACCAGGAATCAGACACCATTTGCAAAGTCGAAAATGTGAATTTAGAAAATCCAATGCTGAAGCTTGTGAAAGAAATTAAAATACAATGTGAAATCACAATGTGAAATCCAATGTTTTTCTCCCAATCGCGTTCGGTCTTTGTGGTTGAACGGACATGCAATAGTCTCTAAACGATGAAATGCAGTACTGTAGTCAAAACTTTCAAAACTAGGATGATGACCGCAAAACTATCGAGCTTTTCTACGCGACGAACTTGAAGGTCTCGTGTCTTCCTGAGCCTCCCATTTTCCTGGATTCTACGAATCATTCTTTGTCCCAAATCTCGCACTAGGGACTATATGTCATTCAGCTCGATAATGTACATCCTCTGAGACTGATATGACAATACCAATGCGGATACTTAGTTTTTCCTCCAGCTTGTTTCGTGACAATCATGACCGAGGTTGTTGCGGTTAGCAAATGATAATCGTTTGTGCAATCCATCTCCAATCAAAATGAGAATACCATATTAGGAAATCAGTAACTGTACAATTGAATGCTCATGGTCTCCACAGTACACCCAGACGATAAAAGGCCATAGCACTCTCGCACGCGGTCACCAACTAAATTGATGACATCGCCAAGGACAATCTCATAAATCGTTGACAATCCTAATGACAATATTAGTGTTACATATTATTGACATTGTATTTGATGGCAATGCAGATTCATACTACTAGTCCGTCTGTTCGAAGGTTCTTCGTCCAACGGTCATCCGGCTCCTCGTCTTCGTCCAAAATGATATCATCACTCCTCTAGCCAGCCAAGGAACGGCTCGATGTTCATCTCCATCACGCAACAAGGCGCCTTGATGTTCCAGGCTTTACTGGCGAGGTCGGTCACGTCCGGTCTGAGGACACCGGCAATCCCTATCTTCAGACCGTCCACCACGATGGACGCTTGCATACCTGCAGTTTTTTTCATGTAAGATCAAGAAATGTTTCAATTAGTAGTACGGAAAACTCGCTTCACTCGCACAATTATTTTGTAAAACAAACGAGAATCACCTCCAGGACTAGCAGTCTGCCACCGATTCAGCACTCCTCAAAGATTGAGAATCTCCCAGAACTCACCTTCCGAAAATCGAAATCCTACCATCGATAAAGGCAGGGTCGTGGCACTCCACCAGCTCGTAAACGTTCTTCTTCGACTTTGGGTTGTACAGGAGCTTGGGCTGACAGTTTAGCTTGGCCAAAACGTTGTCAATCAGTCCGTGAATCACCTCAAACTGTGATACGTGAGCGCACACCATCGCGGCGCAGCGCCTCTGATTACGCGCGCCACACTCCGTGCTGGAGTCCTGCACAATGCAGTCTGATACCTGTGGACGATATTGATATTGTTATTGTGTTGCGGGAAGAAGAAAACGTTGAAAACTATGAAAGCTCAAGAGTCAATAGCTTAACTTTGAGTCCGAAGAAATAGTAATGATATCTAGGAAACAATTTGCAGCTGGATTCTACAAAAACGCGAGCTCAGCAGCACATAACGGCCGTAGTTCTTTATCCCCTACCTCGAACAGCCGAATCGGCAGCGGGTTCTTCCTGTTGTGGTTCATGGTTTTCAGGAGCCCCGGCAGCAAACTGGTCCGGCACACGTTGAAAAATTCCGCTTTGGGGTTCGCCAAGTGCACTGCTGGGAGGTTGGGCAGGTACTCGTGCTCGCTATGAACGCCCTTAGCCACTTTGTCGAGCAACCCGTAATCCGCTTCCCTTCGGAAGCTATCGAAAATATCTTCCTTCGCACACAACGCGAAGTTCAAACACTCGTTGAAGCCCGCGGCGGCAAACTCCACTCTCAATAAATCGGTCAAAGTATTGACCGGCTGCGCGCGGATCTGGGTGGCCATCTCCGGGAACTCGGCCTTCAGATTGTTATACCCATAGGCAATAGCCAAATCCTCCACCATGTCGCACTCGTGCATCACGTCAGAACGCGTACACGGCACTGCCACCTCCAGCTTCTCGTCTGATAACTTGCGGGACGGAAGCATCATTTTCTCGAGATAGGATTGGACTTCGTTTTGAGTTAACTGCTCCAAGCCTAGCTGCTTTTTCATGCGGTTCGAGTCCACCTCGAACTTCGTGGGCTCCATCTTCGGGTACAGACCGCGCTCGCCAGACTTCACAAACACGTTACCCTGAGGGGAAATTTTAGAAGACTTCGAGGGACAGAAGAATTCTAATGGAAGTGAGGGAACAATAATTCTTTTTGTCAGACAGTGAATTGTGAACTATTATTTGTGATTTTATCTAAGACTTGTTCGAGAGTTGCTTAGGCGCGGGGATGAACCGGACAAGAAAGGCCTTCCGGTGATCATGCTGGTGAAAGAAGCCGACAAGAAGGACTGGCAAGTAGAACCCATTTGTTGGAATCTCTGGAAAGAGACATTTGGTTGGGGGGGCAACGGCCCCGAGCCAGTGAAGAAGACAGAACATGACACGAGAAAGAAAGAAGTGGACGAAGACGGCAAGAAGAGACTGGCGCAAGCGGCGGTGTCAGCAGCGTTCAGAGACAGAGGTCTGCTCCTGGAAGTCCGGGACTGCATGTCACTGTCATTGACTGATCTTCGCAGCTCTGTCCAGATCCCGGCAGGAATTGGGTCCCTTTCTCCCGGGGAGGCGTTCTGGTTGGTTGTTACAGTTGAGGCAGCGAAGAAGTCGGTGTCCAAGGGGGCTGTCTGGGCGTCGGCAGACATCCAAACGCTGATGCCAAAGGTTCTGGAGCCCGAGCTGATGACGTCGTGGTCCTGCAGCGTGTCTGACCTTCTCCTCTGGCGAATTTTTCACCGAACCCAAGGAAATGGGAGGCGAAAAAACAAGAACGCTGACGCGCAAACGCACACCAGCGGAAATCGATGAGATCTGCAAGAGAGAGGGCATTGACCTCAGAGTCACCGACTTACACGAGCACGCGAAAAAAAAGCAGAAGGCGGAAAAAGAGGGGGAGAAAGCCGGAATGGGCACGTCGACAGACTGGAAGAGGCTTATGTTCGACACTTCAGGGAGGGGGACTGCTTTCTGCAGGGCGCACAGGGCCCACCACGAGGTTCTGCCGAGCAAGAGGGGGAAGAAGAGGGAGTCCAATGCGTGATGTTTTCGGCAGAACCGTAACTTGTGTCACCGTGATGTTTTCGGCAGATTTTCGGCAGAGCGTGTCACTACTCATGCAGAATCTTCAGTGTCACCCTTGATGCTTGGTCTGGGGAGACATCATTGGTCTGGCGGGACATCATTGGGTTGGTCTGAGACATCATTGGTCTGCGACGCTTGGTCGTGTCGCCACTTGTTGATCCGGTGCAGGCGACAGGTTGTGATCGGAGATGGTTGTGATCGAGGGTGTCCGCGAGGGACTAATAACTATTGCTACGGAACTACTTCGGACTAAAAAACAAAACTGTGTATACACCTGAAGACTAAGTTACTTCTTACCGGATAGTCCTCTTCATACACCACTTCCACTGGCTCGATTGTGAATTCCTCGTCGCAGTGCTTCGAAAAGGCGGCGCACACTTGATTTAGCACAATGTTGGCCTTGGTGTAGTCCGTCGCGGTGAGATCGATGAAGACATTCCGCGTCTCCAATTTGCACTTACTGTGTTCCGAGTTTATTATCGGAGGCAGAGAACACACCACGTTGTTCGAGTCCAGGACGACCTGAGGATTGTTTATGACGAGTGCCAGAACTTTTTAGACAAATTCGAAAGCACAGGTCCATAATGATATGTTTCGAAAGACGGTATTACTAAAAGATTTACAATCGCCTCACCGGATACTTCGGTTTGTTGTAGATGATGTCTACATATTCCCCTAGCTGCTGATGGTTCTTCTTGTAGTGTTCCAGAAGTGCCTTCGAGTTCCACTCCTTGTCCTCCTTCAAAGGAACAAAATTGATCTCTGCAGGGTCGAGGGCGTCATAATAGAACGGCCCTTGAATCGTGTCCAGGTCGTGGGTACCTGGGAAATTGAATGGCAGAGAATACCATGGGAATCTTCTATCACAGAGAAAGAAGTACTAACGAAAACCGCTTCCTTTCGCAAGGAAGAAGTGTCCGCTTCACATTCTCGCAACAGTCTCAGACTCGCAGGAACTATTTCTAGAAAAGGGAAACAACAGGAAGTTCTCTCAATCTCCCCACCAGCAAATGGAGAAGAATGTTTCGTAGAGCCGAATTCTATTAACATCTTCAACTCACCTATACTCGCCAATGTTCTCCGCCTGCAAATGTTTTGGTGCAGCTTGTCCTGATAGTCAATGAAGCTCTGCAAGCTGCCAGGCGTGAATTTTATGTTCCTCAGAATGGCCGACACCATGAACGGTCTCACTCCAGCAACGGCCTTTTTGACGAACAGCTGGACGTTGGCACTCTTCCCTGGGATGGCCACACCATCGATCAGCGCGTTGCGACTCGGCGCCATCCTGTAACAAACATCTGCGATTTTTCCCTCGAAGATCTGGAGGGCTTTGATCAGGCCTTCCATACACAACAAATCATGCCGATTAGCCGGAATATCCACCTTCCATATGACCCTTTCATCACAATTCTTAGCCGCCTCCGCCCCTTTCTCCTTCGTCATCATCTCCTTTTCCGACGTGACTTCGTCGAGTTCTAGGCCAAACTGGAAGCATTTCTTGTTAAATTCCTCCTCGCTCATCTGCTTCCCCAGAGCCTCAAAGAGGTCGTCGCGGTACAGGGAGACCGTCGGCATGATGTGACGGATTTTTTTTTCGGGTGTAGATGTATGGTGGAATCAAGTAAACTTTGAAAAGTACTATGGAATCTACGATACTGTGACCTAAGCAGTTTTTAACACCATTACGCCCCAAGACGTAACACGTGTAGTAGCCTCCGTGCGTCACCCTGCAAGATGAAGGTTCAAAGATGCGAAAAACCGTTCAGAGGTAACATTCGATAATCCTGATATCAGTCACCGTCAATATGTCGTCAACTAAATGCATATCATTATTTTGTCCAACAAGATCTTCGATCCCGAACTGCAGCCTCGAAATACTCCACACCGATGATTCGCACGACATGTAAGATCCAGCTCACGTTTTTCTCTTAGACTCCAGTGACGTGACTCCTGAATGTTCCCTTTAACTCTCGCACCATGCAACTATTTCGCTTATTAACCTCTGTCACGCTGACATTCGGAATTCTCCAAGCATTTTGACCTAACAATGCCATCCCCATAACCCGCCAACCAAGCGCGGGCACAGCTCATGAATGCCACCACACAACCTATTCCACACACAACCACACAACCGTCTCCTGCAGTGGACACGCCACCGTCTCCAGCAGTTGCAAGTCCCAAAATTTAAGACGATTTGGTGCACGAAAAGAGTGTCAATAACCATCCAGTCGTCAGTCATTCTCCAACCGAGAAATGTTCGCGTTCTCCCACTGAGAAAAGCAAAAAAGTGTTTTTGTATGGAGCAGCTGTTTGTTTTCAAACAAAGTGTTTCTGGAACGGTGTTTCTGGAACGGTGTTTGTGAACGCAATTTGCGAAATCCCTCTTGCTGACATCTCCTCCAAGAAGGGTCCTCACTTTCTTCCCCTTGAAAACCCGCTAAACCACTGGCATTACCAACGTCGAAAACTTATCTCCACGATTTTCGTCTGTATATTATGAATGCTAGCAAGCAGAAGTTTCATAGCCGCTGTGGTCGGTATGTGCGGGGGTTAGCATTACTCTTGTTTTTCTCATCCCTGCCTAGCCCTCTTCGCCGGCGGCTCGAGAGAGGGTAGTTCGGATCCATCTCCGATGAACGTTGCCTTTTTGTGATCCTTCCGTTGCAGCTCTTCCCGCCAGAAGCCAAGCGCTGAGTTCGTGGACCCCACGATCGAACTCTGCGCCCGGGTGTAGCCCCGGATTCGATCTTGCAGTCGCCTCAAGAGCGGAGCGTGTTCCACACTGCTGGCCAGACGGTGCTTGTGCACGTCAATCAGGATGAGCGCAGCCCTTATGCTGGCCTCCTTCACTGGGGAAGGCAGCCGGTTTCTGTTAGTATTGACATTACTTTGAACATTGCCGCTGTCAATTTTCACGGGCGACGAGTCCACGACACTGCTTCCACGTGTGGAGGACTCCTCTTCCGAATCATCGCTTTGTACCTCCTCATTGCCGCTGTCGATTTTCAATGATTCGCCCAGTTTCTCCTCGGAAAACTTCTCATTTTCCGAATAGTCGCTCCCGAAGGTCTTCAAGACCTCGGCCAGCATTTCCAGCAGGACCAGGCTGTATGGTTCGAAGGGCAAAGCCAGCAACACTTCATAGATCGACGATGAGCTGATCCCATTTACGTACTGCAGCAGATACATCTCTTTCACCTTGGCCACGCCAATTTGCACATCGGCATCGGCATTGTCAATTGCTTCCATCAAGCGCTCGGTACTCTTTACGGTGTCCATCGTCTTCGTCGATGCTCGGACCTGAGTCGCGTCTCCGCCGCCTGAATCAGGAAATTGAAAGTGACAAGCAACCAACAGCATTGCAATCGAAATTCAGGCTCCGTTTCCGATCTACCTGGAACTAGCAACGCGACTGTGCGATGATTATTATACCGGGCGAAATCTTGAAAGCACTTCAGACTGCGGCCAGCTAAACCCTCATACAAATTTAATACAAATTCAATACAAATTCCTAATAATCCCCCCCTCACCTCCACTGATGTCCTCTCGAAGCGCCTGCTGTTCCATCTTGGCTTCAAGCTCCCTCTCGCGTTCCTCGTGGGCGAACAACTGCTGATCTGACCGTCGCCACATTCGAATGGCTTGATCCGCCCCGGCAGTCACGATGTATGCTGCGTCGTAGCTGAAATTGAATTCAATTTGAACTATTATCTTTGTCAGAACAGTGTGAACAGCTCACAACATCTTAGTGGGACTCGCGAAAAAATTCCCGGCACTTGCACAAACAGCCGCAGACATCCTTAGCGGTGAACGACCTGCGGGCGACAGCGATGACGACTTCTTAAATCGCATCATCCGCAGGTGCGAAGAATTCATTGCGGTCGAAAAAGCCACGGGTGTGGGCGGGGAGTCGGATGTGCATGTGGGGAGCGCGTCTGCTTCTGTCACCAATGCGCTGATGACGAAAAACAGGACTCCTATCATAATCCACTGAATTTAATCGCAACAACTATTCGTATTAGTTCTATTGCTCGTAAGTTATATATTGCCCATCTAGGGAGATCGCAGCAACGAGTAATGCGTAGCAGAAGTCACAGTAAGGTTGACCCCTGCTAAGGCTAGTAAAAATATCAAATGAATTGAGAACAACTTGTGTCATACCTGAGTGCAAGTCCCCATATCTCTCCAAGGTGGTTGCCGATCATAGCGATCGTCTGGTAGAGGTCGCAGTCGTGGAATTTCAAGGTACCATCCTTCGAAACAGAGCACAAATAGTGGGTATCTCTGACAAACTTCACCTGCATAATCTGCGCATCATGCGCCAGCATGCTCTTGTGGCAGTTGCCAAAAGTAGGACTCCACAGGTTGATTTGCTTGTCAGCACTCCCGGTTGCCAGCAGCTGTGAGTCGGACGAAAAGTCCAAGCAGAAGATCGGGAGCGTGTGTCCGTAACAGCTCAGAGAGAATTTCAGCGTGTCTGCATAGTGCAAACTCACTGTGGAGTCCATCAAGCCCACAGCTAACCACTTGCCGTCCGGGGACCACTTTAAAGCTGAGATTTCGTCTGCAGTCTGCAAACCCAGTTCGTACTTCTCGGATGGACGAAAACGGAGCTCCTTTTGCCTTCGCAAGTTGGCCGTCTTCTTTGCCCCGGATGTATTGTCCTCGATAATTGTCTCCTCCACGCAAAGCTCCCAAAACTTCACGTGCTTGTCACTACCGCCAGTGCAAAACAGCGTTTCATCAGGATGGATGTCGAGTGCACTCAGTTCGCCTGTGGTTTCAGCACCGGCAGCGGTTGTATTCTCGGCACCTCCATCACCCCCGATCGCTACCTGCTCTTGCTGAATGCACTCTGAAGCCGCCAGGTCGAACAATTCGATACCGCCAGTTTTGGTCACAATCAGAGCGTGATTGTTACCACCAACGAAGCCTCCTGCGAGTCCGTAGCCACTCGGGATAGTAGACACAGCCTTCTGCGACTTCACATTCCAGACCTTCAATGCTTCGGGAGCCAATGCTGGGTTCGTGTTGAAAGAGTCAATTTGATCGTGCTGGCGCGAGCCTTGGACATCAATTAATTATGAAGAGGTCATCAATTACTTCGAAGAACAAATCCCAATAAGCTGCGGCATAGAATTTTTGCGCTGAAAGAAAGGCGATTTTTTCTGTCCGCACAAACTCCCTTACTTATGATCAAAGCATCGTCGGATGAGACGGCACAGCCGCGGATGCGGCCCCTGTGTCCCGGCCTATCGATTGCCCATTTCTTCTTCACTTTCATTTGTGCTTCTCCTTGCTCAGGAAGATCGACCTCAACATCTAACACCTCCAGACCTGGGGGATAAGCACGAGTTTCGTAATAGCATTGTTGGAAAGCAAAGTATTGTTGGAAGAAATTTGCAATTGATTGTCTGGGATGTTGATCTTTCCCCCACAGCTTCCGGAAGAAGGTTCTGTTTCCGAGGGAAAGTCTGAGCGCGAGCAGTCGCATCTTTTGATGAGTGAATTGAAAAATGGTGACAGGTGCTGCTTAGGAATCTTACTGTTGTTTCCGAGCCCAAGCACG
>JACLAC010020439.1_pt1 | contig 17193 bp, 10 predicted proteins | sample 8027881 | NCBI WGS metagenome assembly JACLAC01 (sample SAMN15725517, study PRJNA655200) | protist metagenome | isolation source: fluorescence activated cell sorting (FACS) single amplified genomes of... | place: Spain: Blaines Bay Microbial Observatory, Mediterranean Sea | collected 2016-01-19
CACATTAAAATAGTATTTTCGACTTCTTGAACGGATTGTGTTTGTCATTATGCTTAAAAAAATAATTTGTTTCCAGACAAAGAATGGTTTTTGTATTTATTTGTTGCTGTTTTACAAATTGAGGATGCGTGCTGTGTATATTAAATAGGATTGTGAAAGTGTTAATGTATGTACAGAAACTTCTATTAATGAAGAAACGCAATAATACAGTGAAATGCTTGTTTAACCTTCACTATCTCTTCTATGATGAATAAGAATTTGCAAAATACATATCTGTCTTTTAGTTTCCTAGTAGCTTATAAGACTTAGTAATCTTTGGTCGATCATTAATCGATATGTTATCAGGAATAAAACTTTATTTGCCATTTCCCCCTCACTGATAATGTTTATGGCCATTGTCTTTACAATGGATAAAGCTTATTTTAGAGGTTTTAACCTCTGTCTATGTGACGATATAATCACTCATGATTAACAATAAAATAATCTATGAAGCTAATTTGTTTTGAATGCTATTCATTCGACAATCCAAACAAAATATAATCAATTGTCAATTTTGGCATAGTACTGTAGAACGACGCTTTTGGTTTAACATATGCTGTTGAGAGACAACTTTAGACGATGACCTTGGTTTTTTTATTGATTCCGTTTTAACTTCTGATAGACGGTAGAACGATGAACCGCTATTTTTTCAGCAATATATTTTAGGAAATAGTTTTCTGTATGAAAAACTTATATTCGGTATTGTTGTTCTTCGTTCAACGGTTGGTTGTTCATAGTAAATCAGCTTTGATTTTGGTGATGGGAAGCTTACCACTATCAATGGGTTGGTCATTCACCTCAATTTATCCATGAAGCGTCGTATTTATTATATGAATTTTCGTAGTAAAGTAAAAATAAAAAAAGAGGTTGTATGAAAGTATTGGTATCTGTAAAACGAGTGATCGATTACAACGTAAAAGTACGTATTAAAACGGACCATTCAGCGGTTGATCTGACCAATGTTAAAATGTCCATGAATCCCTTTTGTGAAATTGCGGTAGAAGAAGCGGTTCGTCTCAAAGAAAGAGGCATTGCTGATGAAGTTGTTGTGGTGTCTAATGGCTCTAAGTCTTGTCAAGAAACCTTGCGTACTGCATTAGCACTAGGTGCGGATCGTGCCATTCAGGTAGAGACCGAAGATGGTTTGGATGCTTTGTTAGTCGCGAAATTATTGTCAGGTGTTGCGAAAGAAGAAGAAGCGGATTTAATTATTCTTGGTAAACAGTCCATCGATTCTGATAATAATCAAACGGGTCAGATGGTAGCAGCTTTGTTAGATTATCCTCAAGCGACGTTTGTTTCTGAAATCTCAATTGAAAATGGTGAAGCTCGAGTAATCCGTGAGATTGATGGCGGCTTACAAACATTGTCTATTACTTTACCTGCAGTCATTACGACGGATTTGCGTCTGAATGAACCACGGTTCGCTTCATTACCAAATATTATGAAAGCTAAGAAAAAACCATTGGATGTGAAAACACCCTCGGATCTTGGTGTACAAGTGATTTCTAATGTCACTGTCGTTTCTGTAACACCGCCACCAAAACGCCCCGTTGGTCTTAAAGTGAGCTCGGTAAGTGAGTTGGTAGATAAATTAAGAAATGAAGCAAAGGTGGTTTCATGAGTATTTTAGTCATTGCGGAACACGATAACACATTATTAAAACCAGTGACATTGAATGCAGTTACTGCTGCTTTGCAAATTGGTAGTGATGTTCATTTATTCGTGATTGGCTTTGATTGTCAAAATGTAGTTGAGAAAGCTAAAAAAGTGGTTGGAGTTAGTAAAGTATTGGTTGCTGACAACACGGTATATGAGCATCAACTTGCTGAAAATATGTCGAAACTGATTGTTGATGTTGCACAAGGCTATGGTCATATTCTGGCTCCGTCGACAACAACCAGTAAAAATACCTTACCTCGTGTTGCAGCTTTACTAGATGTCGCTCAATTATCTGATGTGATTAAGGTAGAATCTGCTGATACGTTTGTGCGTCCAATTTATGCAGGTAATGCCATTGCAACAGTGAAATTTACAGATAGTGTAAAAGTTATCACTATCCGTCCTACTTGCTTCGATGCCGCAGATATAGAAGGTGGAAATGCTGAAATTGAGATTTTATCTCAGGAAATAGCTTCCGACAAGAGCCGTTTTGTGAGTGAGCAATTAGCTCAGTCAAATCGTCCCGAATTAATGATGGCAAGCGTGGTTATATCTGGTGGTCGTGGTATGAATAGTAGAGAGAATTTTAAGCTACTTGATGGTATTGCAGATAAGTTAGGTGCAGCGATTGGTGCATCTCGTTCTGCAGTAGAGGCAGGTTTTGTTTCAAATGATCTGCAAGTGGGACAAACAGGTAAAACAGTGGCGCCAGATTTGTACATTGCCGTGGGTATCTCTGGTGCGATACAGCATCTAGCAGGTATGAAAGATTCAAAAGTGATTGTTGCAATTAATAAAGATGAAGACGCCCCTATTTTTCAAGTGGCCGATTACGGCTTGGTAGCGGATTTATTTGATGTGATTACAGAGTTAGATAATATTCTTTAGCGTAAAGTCCTTATCTGACTAACTAAGGATTTTGAATATTTGCAGCTGATGACATTGCGATGAGAGGTAATCTTCATTACAAGTATATCAAAGATAATAAGAAAGCAGTACGATGTTTCAAGGAAAAGAAATCGAAGTTACGATATATGATACTAGTTTTGCAACTGTAACACCTAATCTTGAAGTTTAATTAGTTAACAAGCTCAACATTTGATGTTAAAAAATCTATCTGACGTAGTCAGGGTGTTAAACCAAATAGACGATTTATAAAAGAGTTATTTTTTTATCAATGTAAAAGATATTTTTGTCGTGGGTGCTGATATTACTGATTTCATAGCTTGGTTTTAAGTTAGACGACGATGATTTTTCCAGATAAGTTGTGTGATGTTCATAAACACTTTTAATGCGATCTTTAATTTGTGTTGTTTCATAGTTGCTGCTGTTAATGGTATTTCACTTGATGGCAATTATGAGTTGTGTTTGGCTTTCGCATTTAGCGTGATTTCTCTGGTTTTGTTGTTATTTTAACCAAACAACATGATGTGAATTCTAATCGTATTAGCGTTTGGAAGATTCTTTTATCGTCATTGATTTTACTCTTTATTCAATCTTGGTGGATAATAAGAGCATCAGAGTATGCTACTAGATTTTTCTTGCACACTTAGTCTTTAATAAAGACAGACTAGACTTTGTAAAATTAAGACAATGAAGAAATACAGATAAAAAAAGGGAAACAGTGTGATGTTAGATAAAAAATTAAAGAATTCGCTCTGGTTTCTTGTTTAAGATAGATTAGTTATAGTCAATTTCGATTAATGAAATAATTTGCCACGTAACTTGGTAAATCAGCTGAAGGGATAGCGACCTGCTGCATTGTATCGCGATCACGAACCGTTACCGGTGCACTTTCTTTTTCGATGGAATCAAAATCGACAGTGACACAGATTGGTGTTCCAATTTCGTCGTAGCGACGGTAGCCTTTACCTAAGTTATCCGTATTTTCATAAAGAATACGGCCCAAGCTCAGTTGTTGAAGCTTGTTCTTTAGTTTTTTTGCAAGGGAGACGATCTCTGGCTTGTTTTTCTTAAGCGGCATGATAGCGACTTTGATTGGTGCCAGATGTGGTTTGAACTTAAGTACGGTACGAGTCGTACCATTTGATATCTCTTCTTCTGTATAAGCCTCTGTCATAACCGCTAGCAGACCACGGTCTAGACCTGCAGAAGGTTCGATACAGAAAGGTACTTTCCATTTCTTCTCATCTAAATCAAAGATTGCCAATTTAGTTGTAGAATGTTCGTTTCTCTTCACTTTTTCAGAAAGACCAAATTCATTTTGTGCTTTGGTGTGAGAACCTAAATCGTAGTCTGCACGGTTTGCAACCCCTTCTAATTCTTCAAAACCATGTGGAAATTTATACAAAATATCCACAGTCGCTTTTGAATAGTGGGCAAGATTATCACCGGTTACATACTCAAACTGGATATTTTCTTCAGCAAGACCTTGATCCAACCACCACTGTTTACGAAGTTTAACCCAAGTATTGTGCCATTCTTCATCTTCACCTGGCTTACAGAAGAATTCCAATTCCATTTGTTCGAATTCACGAACACGGAAGATGAAGTTGCGAGGCGTGATTTCATTACGGAAAGATTTACCAATCTGCGCGATACCAAAGGGTAAAGTGCGAGATGTTGAGTCCAATACATTTTTAAAGTTGGTAAAAATACTTTGTGAAGTTTCAGGACGAAGGTAAGTATAGGACTCTTCGTTTACTATTGGGCCAATGTTAGTTTTGAACATTAAATTAAAGTTACGTGGTGCGGTGACATTTGTGGAGCTACAGTTATTACAGATTTTGATGTTTTTCATGTGGTCAGCACGCATACGAGATTTACAGTTGTGGCAATCAACCATTGGATCAGTAAACGTGTCTTCGTGACCTGAGTATTTGTAAACGTGTCTGTTTTGAATTATGGCAGTATCCAATCCTTCAATGTCGTCACGTTCATAAACCATAGCGCGCCACCAAGCAGCTTTAAGGTTGTTTTTTAATTCAATACCTAACGGACCGTAATCGTAAGCACCTTGTATTCCACCATAAATTTCACTGCTTTGGAAAATAAATCCGCGACGTTTACACAGGGAGATTAGTTCATCCATTGTTTTAGCTGGCATTTCTAAACACACCTCAAATAAATTCGTTTAGTAGGAAATACGCTTAATGTGGCGATTGCGTACATCAAGTAAGACAACAGCTGCATGATTGTACTCTGTGCTTACATTTGGCTCAATGGCGAATTTTCTCCAAAGATGGAGATGAGCGAAGAAACCTTTCACTCTAATTTAAATAATACACAGTTATTTTTTAGACACATGCTAAAAAGATTATTTTTTATGTACAGTTTTTATTAGAAAATCTCTAACTATTGATTATAATCAACTAAGTTTGTAGGATTTGCTATGTGTTTTTCTTTTGTTGATTTTCCCGATGGAATTGTTTGTTCATTTTAATCCCAATCAGTCTTGCAGGCAGTTATTTATTGAGTTACTCAGAGTATCGAACGCTATTTATATATAAACTTAGTTGAGGCGGATGAAAGCCTACATTAGGCCAGATAGATGATAGTCAGGTTATTTAAGGATTAGATGTTACTTTTATGGCGTGGAAATTGGTCGGTAGGTGCAATATTGAACTCGGCAAACTGAATGCCTCCAACCTGTAACAATAGACATAGATGTTGCTACGTTTGTTTTTCGTTGTTTTTTGGCCAAATATTGTTACTTTATTTCTTCCTTTAGACGTGACGGGTAAACTTAGCTATTCTCACTTACAAAGAGATTCAAAACGTGATTTGTGTTATCAAAATAGTTAGACAGATCAGCAACAGACAAATTGTAGTAGACGAATAAAAAGCATGTCTACTATTCCACTATAAGAAGAGGAATAAGTTAGCAGCAGACTCATTTTTCGCAAAAAAAAATAAATATCCAAGGATTAGACCATTATAGTATAGCTTATTAGCATTTCCTCTTAGGCATAAACTTGCTTTCTTGTTAATTAAATATCGTCAATGAATGGAAGACAGAAAAATGGCACACTCAGTATGTGAAATCTAATTATCGTGACAAACTATTTGTTAAGAATGAACTTTTTTATATTTAGACGCAGATGTCAAGACAAAGTATGGTTTTTTATGTCTATCGACTGTATAGTTTTAAGCTATGAGTAAATCAAAGAAAAAATCAAACAATTTAGGGACTATTGCATTCAACAAACGCGCTAAGCACGACTATTTTGTTAATCAGAAGCTTGAAGCAGGTTTAGTGCTTTTCGGATGGGAAGTGAAAAGTCTTCGTGAAGGTAAAGTACAACTAGTTGATTCTTATGTTATTACCCACCGAAATGAGGCATGGCTCATTGGTGCGCGTATTATGCCACTCCTTGCTGCCTCGACACATGTGGTATGTGAACCTACACGCCAACGAAAATTGTTGATGAATCGAAATGAAATTGATTGCATTATCCAAGTAAATGAGCAAAAAGGCAAAACTTGTACGGCGATGGCTTTGTATTGGAAAGGTAACAAAATCAAGTGTGAAGTGGCTCTTGTAACAGGCAAAAAAGACCACGATAGACGCGATATAGAACGTGACCGGGATTGGGCACGTGATAAAGAACGTTTAATGAAACACAGCGTTTGAACCAAACATGGCGTTTCGTTTATTTATAAACGTAAAGTATTTAATAAACGTAACACTAATCGATTGCTGTTTTTCATTTTTACCCCTAGCCATGCCGAATTGTTTTAGTTAGAATAATAACTGTAAGGGGGCGATATGGTTTCGACGTCGGTTACAAACCCTGAGGTGCATGTCGAGATCGATGCGTGATCTCGTAAATCCACCGCATCATTTGTATAGTCGCAAACGACAAAAACTACTCTTTAGCAGCTTAAACCACTGCTAGAGTACTGCGCTCAGGTTGCTTGTAGCCAGAGAATTTCGCGGTATCATAAATTACGAGATGCTGACTGATGCCTCGCCTAGGGATAAGGTTTTAAGACTAAATAGGCTCGCCATTAATACCCTGTCCTTCGGGTGATTTGTGGTCAAATGATAGAAACGACTAAGCATGTAGAGCCGACGGCAGAGGATTGACGGACGGGGGTTCAATTCCCCCCGCCTCCACCATCTAATTCTTATAGAAAATAGTGACTTTCTTACTAGAATCCCGTTATTCGGTTTCTGATGACTGTAAAAAACCAAAGACAGAACAATATCGGTGAGAGGCATGTACTTCATCAACTAATAGGGTAGAACTATTCATAAGTTGGCGTAAAAATTGCTAGATGATATGGTAAAAAGAATTAACGGTCTCGTTCTGAAATGAGTTTTACGGCTGGAAGGCCTATTATTAATGGAGACGTGAAGGAACCATCAGGCTAGGGTATATCAATGCTATCGCATAGCGAGTTTTAAAACTCAACAAAACGGTTAAATTATTTGAGCAAGAACTTGAAGACGAGCGACTAGAGATTTGCTTGCTCATAAGGTCATTGATATTGTGGCCCATAGAGTATGGATTTGTGCTATTAACGAGAGAGGAAATTCACGTAATAAGTGCAACATTCATGTATAAGTTGTTGTGGGTAAGCAACCGTTGACAGCGTTGAGTTTCCTATCATCATTATTAATGACTAATTTACCATGAATGACCATTCGTTAGCCACAGTATAATAGCACTAAACATCGGTTCTTTGTACAGAACACTATTTTTTAGAACATATCGATGAATGGATAGCGGTTCATTATGTTGACGTCCATTGGAATTTGAAACGGAATTAAAATGAAAACCAAAGCCATCATTTAAAGTCGTTTTCAACAACAGGTGTTAAATCGAAAACGTCGTTCTGTGTTGCTTAAGTCTGGATAACTTGTCATCCTGCTAAGTTGATTAAGACTTGGTTAGTAGAATATATGGAGAAGATAAGTGAGTATCTAAGTAGTGATTTAGAAGCTGGAGAGAGCGGCAAAGTATTCTGAGTACTTCTCCATAAAGGGTATTTAATTTATCGTTTGGATTTATAAAAATAAGGTTGTGTAGTACAACGTGATTAGCAAAGGCTAGTTTAAAAAAAAGCGCTTTGCATATATATTTTATGAGTATAGTTAAACTAAAGAAATATAAAAAACTTGGTATATTGGTCGTAAAATGACTAGGTTTTTGTTTTAATTAAGTAAAATAAGAATGAATAATATTAGTGGTTCCAGAGCAGTCATGGTTAATGTTAAAGAAGCTTAATAATAGAATAAGTTTGTTAAAAAAATCACAAAACTAGCAAGAATAAACGGTACTTATTGTAGTAAGTGTTTATATGATTTCCACTCCAATGTCTATCGCTAGTAGAGGTAACTATGTGGCGGATAACGATCTTGGTAATAATGTCAGTGCAAACATATAGTTTTATTTAGGCTTGTTTGAAAATAAAGCAATCTAACACAACCCCTACTTAAAAAATGAGAGCTTCCTAATTGTACAAGAATTATCTGATGCTAAATAATGAGTGTTTTTTCTAAGAGGATAGGGTTTGATCATCGATAGCTGCTTCAAAAGTCCTAAGACGTTTGTGAATAGAAAGCAATTCAATGATGCCATCCCAAGAGCTTATTAAGAATTGGAAAGAGCTTTCTATTTGACGAAATGCATTTGAAATTCGTTCCATAATACCTAAAGTAAATGCACCTTCTACAATAGAAGGTCCCAGAGTGATGAACGGAATTAAAATTCCTGCTTGCAGGTAGCCATGACGGAAGATATTGAAATACAAGTAGTTCGTATATAAACGAAAATAGTTTTTTCGAACGTTAGTAAAAAGTTCTGTCAGTGTGACAGGACGAGCTCTTTCTTCATAATCTTCACCGTATACAAGTTCCTTACGATAAGCGGCTTCGGCTAGTTGTTTTTTAAAGTTTAGACTGGGTAAACGAATCCCTGCTACGGCAAGCAGTGTGGTACCTATAATTGCCCAGAGGAGAGCTACGAATACCAAGATTTGGGGGACCTCGCCAACTAAAGGTAGCACTTTAACGTGTAATGATAAAGTCCAAAGCACAGGTAAAAATGCGAACAGTGTCGTTACTGAGTGTAGGAATTGCGCCCCGAGTCTTTCACTGATTTCAGCAAAGAGTCTAGTATCTTCTTGAATGCGCTGAGAGGCACCTTCGATATGACGAACTTGTTGCCATTTTGATGTGTAATACTGTGTTATTGCAGTGCGCCAACGGAACACATAATGGCTAACGAAAAAATCATTTAGTACTGTGACGGTAATTGCGACTATGGCAATAGAAATAAAAGTTGATAGTTCAGAGTAAAATTCAACCAAAGTAACGTTGTTTGGCTCACTTAATGCTTTTTGAATAAGATCATAAAAACTGCCATACCATTGGTTAATTGTGACATTGATTTGGACTTTTAACCAAGTGACAAAGACAAGTAAACCAGAGCCGATTACTGACCATTTTGCCCATTTCTGACTGCTGTAAGCAACCCAGATCCCGATAAATATGGTATAACAAACCGCCATGTATTGATAAAGCCAAACATTGAGCGCAGTTTGCTGTTGGCTTGAAAAAGCAGCCTGTTCAGCAGTGTTTGCGCTTTTTGCTAGGGTATTAGGAAAATGTATGCCAAAAAAATAACCTATGCTTAATGTATTGCCTAGATGTCGTAATTCAACATACCAGCCTAGTACACAAATGAGTGCCCATAAAGCAAAACTAAGAAAAAATAACTTGGGTTTGGGAAAGAAAGATAAAAACATAGTGTGGTTTCTTTATCTAGTTTGCTTAATTTAGTAAGCTATTGATCTGTTGAATGTTATTCAACAGTACCTTGCCGTAAAGTTTAAACTAGTTGAGGAGTTAGAACAATCAAATTTAGTGTCATGGATGATAACAAAAAGTGAAAATCATGTTAGTAAGGTGTTTCGAAAACTTATACAATGGGCGCGGCATTTATGGATGATTTAAGGTAAGTAACCAACTGTTGATAGTGATAAACTTCTCATTACCAAAATCAAAGCTGATGATGACCAATTGTTGAGTGAAGGGTGATAATGTTAGATATCGATTTTTCGCACAGAAAATTATTTGTTCAAAATAGAGAGTTAAAAAGAATTGAAATGAAAACTAAGACTATTGTTTAGAGATAGCTCAATGGTAAGCGGACACAGTTTTAGGTAAACAAGGGATTTACTATATTGATCACGTTAACAGAACGAGAATTTAAGCCATAATTTTATGAAATGAATTGATAGTAAGTGTGCTAATTATGTGGTGAAATGAGGTCATTATTGAGATGCTGATGTTATATAAAAACGTATCCATATGATCAGGTTTGATAACAGTGGAGAATTTGCAGAATATCGAAATTAGTTGAGGATAAAGCAGATATGTATTTTGCAGATCCTCATTTATTATGTAGAGAGGGTGAGGTTTAAATAAGTGTTTCAATGGTTTATTGAGATAATTTACTGATTTTGAGTTAAATAGAGCACAAAATTGATACTTTACCCTCCCCTCCGTACTTTTATCATTTTCCTGTAATGATGCTCAAAAATTGAATCTTTCATGTTACAAGTTACATATCAAGAGAATTTGAAATGGCTTCTGAAACTAGCGTTTGTCGCTTCGAAAATAATTTAAATGACTTAGATAAGATTGTTACTAAACTGGAGTCTAATCGACTCTCTCTTGAAGAAGCATTGAAAGCTTTCGAAAAAGGTGTCAAGCTTAGTCAAGAGTGTCAGAAGGTTCTTACTCAGGCAGAGCAAAAAGTGAACATCTTGCTTAATAAACAAGATGGAGAATGTCTAGAAACCTTTGATCCGGAAACCAATTTTTGAATCTTGATCAATTTTCAGAATATACCCGCCGTCGTGTTGACTTTTTTTTAAAGCAAGAACTGGATCTATATCAACCAGCTTCTTTTTTGCAAGAAGCAATGAATTACAGTTTATTTAATGGTGGTAAACGCATTCGATCTATGCTGACTTATGCTAGCGCAGCCATTTTTACTGAGGTCAACAAGTTAACGGACGTTTGTGCAGCCGCTATTGAATCGATTCATGCTTACTCTTTGATTCACGATGATTTACCAGCAATGGATAATGGTGGTCTTCGTCGTGGTAAACCAACCTGTCATATTCAATTTGATGAGGCGACTGCCATATTAGCAGGAGATGCTTTACAGACATTTGCTTTTGAGCTGTTAAGTGAACCATCACTTGATAATCCAAAAGTACAACTACAACTTATTCATGAATTAGTTAAAGCATCCGGACGTCATGGCATGGTAACGGGGCAAATGATTGACCTATCAAATGTTGGTAAAGATATTGATGTCAAAGCGTTAGAGCAAATGCATTTACATAAAACAGGGGCTCTCATTTGTGCTAGTGTTCATATGGGTGCCATCAGTACAGGACTAGTTGATGCAACACAACTGGCTGCTTTAAATGACTATGCCAGCGCTATCGGTCTTGCTTTTCAAGTACAAGATGATATTATAGATGTCACCAGTGATACACAAATACTTGGTAAAACACAATTTTCTGATGCTGATGCTAACAAACCGACATATCCTAAATTACTTGGGCTAAGAGGTGCACAAGCTTTAGCAAAAATACTTAATCAACAAGCGATTAATAAAATCTCACTTTTTGGTGAGCGAGCTCAACTTTTGATAGATTTAGCTAATTATATTATTGGTCGTAACTGCTGATATATTAGGCAACTTGTCCCGAATTTATTAATGTGACTTTAACCTGTACCCATGTTTGAAGAAATTCCAACCTCACGACCCAATACACCGTTACTTGATCTGGTGAATTTCCCAGCTGATCTTCGAACTTTAGAAAAAGAACAGTTACCTGATCTTGTGCGCGAACTACGTGAATACATGCTTTATAGTGTAGGGCAAACCGGTGGGCATTTTGGTGCCGGTTTGGGTGTAATTGAACTAACCGTCGCTCTTCACTATTTATATAACACACCTCATGATCGTATCGTTTGGGATGTGGGACATCAGGCGTATCCACACAAGATTTTAACTGGACGTCGTGATGCACTGCTCCGTGTTCGTCAGGAGTATGGTATTTCGGGCTTTCCTAAGCGTGAAGAAAGTGAATACGACCCCTTTGGAGTGGGTCACTCAAGTACTTCAATTAGCGCCGCATTAGGTATGACCCTGGCTGCTCTTCAGCTAAAAATAGATCGTAAAATCATTGCAATCATTGGCGATGGTGCTATGTCTGCGGGTATGGCATTTGAAGCACTGAATCATGCAGGTGATGTAAAAGCGGATATGTTGGTTATCTTAAATGATAATAAGATGTCTATATCCAAACCGGTTGGTGCTTTATCAAGCTATTTTTCCAGGATTTGGGCCAGCAAAACTTATAGCAACATACGCAAAGGTGGTCAAAAAGTCTTCTCAGGTTTACCATCTGCTTTAGAATTAATGCGTAAAGCTGAAGAACATATGAAAGGCTTGGTGTCTCCAGCTACTATGTTTGAAGAGTTGGGATTTAACTATATTGGTCCTATCGATGGTCATGACATGGATCATCTTCTTACTACGATTGCCAATATAAGAGATCGTATTGGACCACAGTTTTTGCATATCATCACTAAAAAAGGCAAAGGTTTCGAACCCTCTGAGGGTGACCCAATTGGTTTCCATGCGATTAGTAAAATTGGATCTGATAAACAAGCTAGCATATCTAAAAAGAAATTATCTAAATACTGCAATATTTTTGGTAAATGGGTTTGTGACGCAGCAGAGCAAGACAATCAATTGGTCGCGATAACACCTGCGATGAAAGAAGGCTCGGATCTCATTGAATTTGCAGAACGTTTTCCTGAACGCTACTTCGATGTAGCCATTGCTGAACAACATGCCGTCACCCTAGCAGCAGGCATGGCTTGTGATGGACTAAAACCCGTTGTAGCAATCTACTCTACTTTTTTACAACGCGCTTACGATCAATTAATTCATGATGTTGCATTGCAAAACCTCGATGTTCTCTTTGCTATTGATCGCGCCGGTCTTGTCGGTGAAGATGGTCCTACTCATGCAGGTGTTTATGATTTAAGTTATGTGCGTTGCATTCCTAATATGGTGGTCATGGCACCATCAGATGAAGATGAATGCCGTAAAATGCTGCAGACAGGTTATGAGTATCATGGACCAGCAGCAGTTCGTTATCCTCGAGGTGTTGGTAGAGGTGTCGAGACTCAAAATAATTTGGAGATCATTGAAATAGGCAAATCGCGCACGTTGCATACAGGAACATCGGGTATTGTTATTTGTGGATTTGGTCGACCTACCTATGATGCTATTCAAGTTGCTAAAAATCTTGATGCTACATTGCTTGATATGCGCTTTGTGAAGCCTATCGACGAAGCGGTCTTGTTTACTCATCAAAAAGCTAAATTAATTGTAACGATTGAAGAAAACACCATTATGTGTGGTGCCGGGTCCGCAGTGAGTGAGTTTTTACTTGCTAATAATATCAATGTTCCCACTTTACATATTGGTTTACCTGATCAATATGAAGACCATGCGAGTTACGAGGCGATGTTAAGAAGAGTGAAATTAGACTCTAATGGCATTGAACAACAACTTCAGAGCCGACTTAAAAAATATAATGTTTAGAGTTTGATAATTTGGCTCATAGTTGTTTTCATACTAAGCAATTAAAAGTGATGTGATTGGTGTCGTGGTGATTCGTTTTAAGTAGATGAAGGTTGATAAACAAATATCCATTTATCGCTTGATTTTATCCTAGGGAGTTATTAACTGGATTGTTGGGGTGTAGTATTGCTCAGGAGTTTTTTTTTGAAAAAAAGGCGTCTGGCGGTATTTTTAAATGAAAACTTTTACCATGAATTGAAGGCGAAGCTCATTTATTATAGTTTTGCAGGTTGGTTTCGGACGAATAATACTACGGTTAAGATGCATGACCCCATGCTTAGTAATTTTTCTTTCTTCTCTTTATTATTCTTTGAGACGGTCAGAAGGTAAATCAGGCTCGAAATACAGTTAAAAAATCTCTATAATGTACTGCTTTTAATTGTTATGGCTTTTCGTTCCAGGGCGCATAGGAGAAAGGAAGTGTCTAAATCTAAAGTGGTTATATGTGCTCTTTACAAATTTGTCGAGCTTCCTGATTTTGAATTTTTACGTGAACCGCTACAGGGTATTTTAGAAGAAAACCGCATTTTTGGCACTTTACTACTGGCCCATGAAGGAATTAACGGCACGTTTGCTGGTTCTCGTGAAGGTGTTGATGCTGTACTAACTTGGCTTGATCAACAACCAGGCCTAGAAAGTATTGTCATTAAAGAATCTTATGACGAAAATATGCCTTTTCACCGTACTAAGGTTAAGTTGAAAGAAGAGATCGTTACTATGGGGGTTGAAGGTATTAACCCGAAGTGTGTCGTAGGAACCTATGTGAAACCTGTCCAGTGGAATGATTTAATCTCTGATCCTGATGCCATCGTAATTGATACACGTAACGATTTTGAATACAAAATTGGTACGTTTAAAAACGCTGTTAATCCAAAAATCGACACATTCCGTCAGTTTCCGAGTTATGTTAAAGAAAATCTTGATCCAAGTAAGCACAAAAAAATTGCTATGTTTTGTACCGGTGGTATCCGCTGTGAAAAATCTACTTCGTTTTTGAAAAAACAAGGCTTCGATGATGTTTATCACTTAGAAGGTGGCATTCTCAAGTATTTAGAAGAAGTGCCACAAGAAGAATCTATGTGGGAAGGGGATTGTTTTGTATTTGATAATCGTGTGTCGGTGAATCATCAACTTGAAAAAGGCAAATACGACCAGTGTCATGCTTGTCGTATGCCAATTACTGAGGAAGAAAAGCAAAACGAGTATTACCAACAAGGTGTGAGTTGTGTTCATTGCCATGATAAACTTACCAACGAGCAGCGTCGGCGTTTTATCGATCGTGAGCGTCAAGTGCAACTAGCTCGTTCTCGTGGTGAAAAACATATTGGTGCAGAAGTGTTGGGTTTGGTTGAGAAGCATCGTCTTGGGAAAGTTTTAGGAAAAGAGCGTCATCGTTCAATTCGTGCAGTGCGTACTCAATAAAGTTTGGTATTGATTATCTCTAATTCTTCAACAAAAACTGTCAATGTATTTTAGGACGAGACGAGTGCTTATTATGAGTTATCAAGTTTTAGCACGCAAATGGCGACCGAAGATGTTTCTTGAAATGGCTGGTCAGGACCATATTCTTCAGGCATTGGCCAATGCTTTGCGTCAGCAGCGTCTCCATCATGCTTATTTGTTTAGCGGAACACGTGGTGTGGGTAAAACTACTATTGCACGTATTTTTGCTAAATGCTTAAATTGCGAAACCAATGGTATTTCTCCTGAGCCTTGTGGCATTTGCGATAGTTGTGTCGAAATTGCCGAAGGGCGATTTGTTGATTTGATCGAAGTTGATGCGGCTTCTCGAACCAAGGTTGAAGATACTCGTGAGCTTCTTGAAAACGTTCAATATGTGCCAAGTCGTGGTCGATTCAAAGTTTACTTAATAGACGAAGTGCATATGTTATCGACTCACTCCTTTAATGCACTGTTGAAAACATTAGAAGAGCCACCACTGCACGTTAAGTTTTTTCTGGTAACTACGGATCCACAAAAACTCCCTGTGACGATTCTCTCTCGTTGTTTGCAGTTTAATCTGAAAAACATGACGCCTCAGCGTGTAGTAGATTATCTGCAAATTGTATTAAATTCTGAGCAAGTGCCGTTTGATCAATCTGCTCTATGGCAAATTGGTCAGGCTGCCAATGGCAGTATGCGGGATGCACTGAGCCTAACTGATCAAGCGATTGCGTTTGGTAATGGGACGATTTCTGAATCTGGTGTGACGGTTATGCTAGGATTGGTGAATCAAGCTCAAGTGATAGATTTAGTTGAGAGTGTTGTCTCTAAGAATGCGTCTGATGTGTTATATAAAGTAGAGTCGCTTGCCGATTATCAGCCCGATTTTGTTACTGTCTGTGATAGTATGTTAGATGTATTACATCGAGTGGCGATAGAACAGCAAGTGCCTGGTGCTTTGTTGGATCAATTGGGCGATCTTTCTCGTATTCAGCATATCGCTTCCATTGTGAGTGCTGAAGAGATTCAAGTTATGTATCAAAGTTTGTTAATTGGTCGTCGAGATTTATATCTTGCCCATTCTGTACGTTCTGGCTTTGAAATACTCATGTTACGTTTGATTGCATTTCGTCCAATACCACCGATGGCAGTGAGTCATGATTCGGGTCAGTCACCAAAAACAACAGTGCAGCAAACAGTTATGGCGGCTGAGGCTTCGGTTTCGTCGGTGAATCAAAGTCAATCAGCGACTGCACTTAATTCTGGGGAGCTTTTAGTATCCGAATACCAAACTACAGAGCTATTAAACGAGCGAAATGATGATATTATGTCGAATTTTGGTGAATCATCGGTGATAGATTTTTCTTCTGCATTAGAAAAGAAAACGCTTTTGCTTGAAGCGGAGCGTTCACCTTGGAAAGCGACGTCTGAAATAATAGATTCTAAACTAAAGATGACTGGGGATGTTGAATTTAAGGCTTTTTTAACTGACGCTGGGTCGGTGCAGGAAATTATCGATGCTCCGGAAGATACTGTAGAATCTATGCTTGAAGCAGAATTCAAAGTTGATTCTGAAGTAGAGCCTGTGTTTAACACTACATTGGAAACCGTCATTGAAAAAGTCAAAGTTGTCTCTATAAAAAAGGATAAAGAGAAGGGAGGTAAAAATGAGCAAGAGGTAGAAGACAAAGTCATTGTGGATGTCTCTGGTCGTTCTGATCCAACGGAGAATTTTGTCAAAGCACTAGGGTCAGACCTAGTTGTTTCAGAATCTAAATTGGAAGAGACTGAGTCAAATGGGTTTATTAGTTGCAAAGAGCAAAGTTCAGTAGATAGGCTTACGTTTAGTAAGCCGACACCTGAGATTATTCATTTTAAAAACCTCACCATGAAACTATGGTGGCTGGTAGCTCCACGGTTACATCTTACGGGATTAGCACAAAATATTTTGATAAACTCAAACATGGTGAATGCTAGTGATAAAGGTGTTCGCTTACAAGTGTCGTTAGAATATGGACATATGTTGAATCAATCTTGCTATGAACAAATACAGGGTGCTTTGAGTGACTTTTTTGCTACTCATGTCCCTTTGATTATTGATACCGTTGAGCAAATAAGTGGAATGACTGCGGAAAGGTTTGTTGTTATTAAACGGGCTGAAGCTTTGCAGTTAGCAATAAATCATCTAAATTCACATCCAGTCGTGCAGGCATTATTGTCTACGATGGGTGCACAATTAGTCTATAATACCGTCAAAGTAAAAGTCTAATTTGGGGACTATTGTGTTTAGAAGTGAAGTAGGAATTAATATAATAAGTTTGGCATTTATAAATTAAGTTGAGGTGGATGTCCATTTGTCGATATTGGTAAGCCTTTCGATCAGCACAATCGAGAAGCA
>JACLAC010001444.1_pt1 | contig 17181 bp, 15 predicted proteins | sample 8027881 | NCBI WGS metagenome assembly JACLAC01 (sample SAMN15725517, study PRJNA655200) | protist metagenome | isolation source: fluorescence activated cell sorting (FACS) single amplified genomes of... | place: Spain: Blaines Bay Microbial Observatory, Mediterranean Sea | collected 2016-01-19
GTGAATATGGTTCAGAAGGGCTTGCTTGGTAAGATCAAACATGTCACCGTTGGCATCAATGGTTCACCCACCGGCGGCCCATTTCCTATTGCGGAAGTCCCTAAGGAACTGGACTGGGAAATGTGGCAGGGGCAAGCACCTGCGAAAGAGTATCGAGAAAAGCGATGCCACTACCAATTCCGCTGGTGGTACGAATACTCAGGCGGGAAATTTACTGACTGGGGTGCACATCACGTCGACATAGCCATGTGGGCACTCAACAAGAATGGGGCTAAACAGGGTCCAGCGTCTGTGGATGGTACGAACTGCGAACATCCCGTTGAGTATAAAGATGGAAACCCAACGGTGGATGATTGCTACAACACGTCCCATAACTTCTCGGTGATACACACTTTCGATGATGGCATTACCATGGACGTAACGAGTCATGGTGATAATGGGATTACTTTTGAGGGAACCAAGGGGCGTATCTTCGTGAACCGTGGTAAAATCACTGGCACCCCGATTCAGGAAAACTGGGATAAAGATGCGTATTCTGATGAAGATGTCACGAAGCTTTATAAAGGGAAACGCTACGAAGGGCACAAAAACAACTTCTATCGCTGTATCCGCGAAGGCGGGCTAACGGTTTCAGACCCGTTCAGTCACGTTCAAGCTATGTCTGTTTGCCACCTCAGTGCGATCGCGGCAAGATTGGGCCGTAAATTTAAGTGGGATCCCTCCACCGAGAAGATCATCGGAGACGACCAAGCCGCAGCGATGCAAGCACGGAAACGTCGCGAGGGTTATGAGATCCTAGAGGTCTAGATCTTCTGTTTCCTCTGTTGGTTCGAAGCAACACAGTTGCGGCATTGTTTTCTTACCCACTGCGTGATCGGGCAGGAATGTGGATCAGACAGGAGACAAGTTTTTCGATTCACTTTCGTTAAGATTAGAGCCGGGTTGTGTCAGTCGAATAGAGTGCTTTGCGAACCTGTTAACGCACATCACTGACATGATTGCGATCAAGCGTGTTGCGTTGGAAGCCTGGTTGAGATCACCCAGCGGTTTAGGACTCGTACCTGTTTTTGTCTTGGTGCCCCAGGCACCAAGACATGCGGGTTGGATGATGACAATCGGCTGTTCGTCGCCGCTGGGCTAATACGCTTCGTCAACCTTTGGAGCATGGGCGTGGACTTAACCCACTTCTCGAGCTGAAAGTGGATTGAGATGCATCAATAAGACAAGTCTCAATTTTGCATGGATGCGTCGTGACGTGTACGGTGTTGGTTGACGGTTCTAAATGGCTTGTTCGGCGGCAAAGCTTGCGTTTGCGTTGCCAGCTCTCGCACATTTCGCGAGATTCTCGCAGTACGTCCTGGCGTACAGGGGCGTATGGGATCAGCGCCGCAACCGTTCTGCCTCTTTGTACTGTTTTTTCTTGGGGATTGAGCCGTTGACACAGCGCACAAGGATACTGCAGGCGGGTAACACAATCGTTAAGATCATTCTTGCCTGTCTGGTGAATGGCGGGATCGTATCTTGGAAAGTCCAGAAATTGGGGACTTTTAATCCAGTTGCCGGTACTTATGTATCTGAACCCACATCGTGGTTAGTTCGGTGAATGCGAATTCCATCTCTGGTTTTCCCTTCCTTGATGACGTTTACTTCATTCGCGATTCGGTAATTCGGTTTACCACAGAGAGCATCACGTATCCCCCGGTCGGCACAAATGAATCGACCATCGTCGCGGTGGGTAACATCCAAAGCAAATCCGCGTTCTGTGATTGTGTTTTACTACATGCGCGGATATGGTTTGTTTCTGGAAGGAAGTCTTCCATAGGTAAAAAAGATCGGGATGAATGAGATGCGCTGTCGGCTAAGGGGGCGTATTCCGATCACGAGGACAAATCTTAACTAGGCTCTCGGATCCTCGTTTGGCGATACTCATCGTCACCAGTTTTCCAGCCACGATCCTGTCGATCCACTGGAAGAACTGCTTGCGTCAGGGAGACGCAGCCAATTCCACGACAAGCTCATTGGTCGGGAGTCGACGGAGAGCCGCTTGTGCCGATTCCAGCAAGCAAGGCACGATCTTCAAATCAAACGATAAACGTCCGCCGTTTCTTCAGCTCTCAGCAGGCTTTCCGCCTGTGGGGTTCAGTATTCTGCGGCCGCACACAGGAATCTGTTGTCTAATCTTCACAAAACGAAAGATTCCTTGAGCTGTGGCTTGGCGAATAGTGGGCGTTGCATTCACAAACATACAGAAAAACACACTTGAACGATTTCAAAAGCATGGATTTGTTCGCTCCCCTGCAGCGAGCATTGGCCGAACAGAATTACAAGCAACCAACTCCCATCCAGTCGCAGACCATTCCAGCTGCTATCGATGGCGCGGATGTTTTAGGTTGTGCCCAGACGGGAACGGGAAAGACCGCTGCCTTCGCCTTGCCCATTTTAGACTATTTGGGGCACGAGAAACCGAACGCCAAACCCAATCATCCTGCCGTACTGGTGTTGGCACCTACTCGCGAGTTGGCTATTCAAATTGGCGAAAGCTTCCGCACCTACGGGAAGCACATGAAATTTCGCCAAGCGCTTGTTTACGGCGGCGTGGGGCAAGGGCAACAAGTGAAGGAACTTCGGCGAGGGGTTCATGTTTTGATCGCCACTCCCGGCCGTCTCCAAGACTTGATGGACCAAACGCATGTGAGCCTCGCTAAGATCGAGATCTTTGTTCTCGATGAAGCAGATCGAATGCTCGACATGGGGTTTCTACCTGCACTTAAAAAAATCATTGCGAAGGTTCCCAAGAAAAGGCAGAGCCTGTTTTTTTCGGCAACGATGCCGCCTAAAATTCGTGACCTCGCTGCACGCCTGTTATTTAACCCCGTTACTATTACCGTTGCTGCGAAGACCCCCACAGTTGAGCGAATTCAACAGTCTGTACGCTATGCGAAACGAGGAAACAAGCTCGCTTCGCTGATAGAAATTCTAAGCGGCAAAGACGTTGAGCGAACGATCGTATTTACGAGAACCAAGCACGGCGCTAATGGATTAGCGAAAAAACTGGACCGTGCGGGTATTGCCGCAGCCGCGATTCATGGGAATAAGACCCAAAATGCACGGCAACGGGCATTGGAGGCGTTCCGGCAAAATAAGGTTACGGTGCTTGTGGCAACTGATGTCGCCGCAAGGGGAATTGATATTGATGGGATCACCCATGTCATTAACTTTGATGTTCCCGTTGATCCGGAAAGCTACGTGCACCGAATTGGGCGTACTGGACGTGCCGGATCCGATGGGATTGCAATTACATTCTGCACTCGAGATGAACTGGATGACCTCCGGGTAATCGAGAAGCTGTTAGGCGCGAGAATACGCGTCGAGAATCCGGAGATGAAATTCGAAGGAACGCATGATCGTGATAAACCTAAAAGAAGCGGAAAAGGAACTTCAAAGAAAGGGAATCGCTCACGCCGGCGCCGTAACAACGACACCGAAGTTCGGAATGGGGCCAAGAACACCTATCGGCGCCGAAAAAAATCACGGAAGGTAGTGAAACCGGAAAAAAAACAACGGGGCGCAGCGAACGGGGACTGACTCTCATGGGCCACGCAGATGCCGCTAGGAAAAGGAGGGTGGCAGGAGATGTGTGTTCCCCGTATTGAGTGCGAATGCCAGTCATTATCGTTTTGGAAAAGCAGACGTCCGTCTGTTTTGATGCACCAGAACTAGCGTGGTTTCTTTTTTTACGGTGCTGAGGTCAATCGGACCGCTAAATGAAAGTCTGTCAGCTCGGAATTCGTTTTGTGTCTGTTGGCATGGGATCTCACTATCCAGCAAGCAGGGATGCTGTTGACGCTGCCAGTTGTTGCACTGTCTTTATAGCCAAGTGTGGAGCAACAAGTCGCGGATTGAGAGCAATGGTGGAGGCTTTCCGGTAAAGACAGACTCTGGCGTTTGCTTTACACTTCTCACCCTAGTAGACGCTAATGTTTCCGGGGTGCTTAGCGTCATAGTAAAAAGCCAAACAGTGTCACGTCGTTGAAGGCGGATGGACAAGAGGAAAGAAAAAAAGCACCCGCAACACTTGTTGCCCCAAGCTTCTGGTGTGGCTCAGTAAGAGACAGTGGTTGTTCGTGTTCGTAGTAGCGGCGTTTGTTTCGAACATTGTGTAAGAGGGAAAGCTTGAACCTCTCAGCCGAGCGATATTTGCAGCTTGGTTTGCCGTGTGAGCCAGTGTTGCGTTTTGTCACAGGGGTATTCCGATGATCACAGGATGCGATGATCGTATGTGTGATGCACTCGCAGTGCTGGCTAACTGGAGGCCAGTAGTCTTAAGCGAGGTTCGTCTGGGCATTCATGGAAAGAAACGCTGAGAAAAGTTATTTCTCGGCTTTTTGCTTCGGTCTGCCGAGTTTTCTCAGCATCACCTCGACTGCCTTCTCGATTTGTCTGTCTTTGCCTTGTTCCGTTGACTCAGGGTCGTTTTTCACGCGATGATCCGGTTCGGTCTGATTGTTTTCGAGGTATTCGCCTTTCGTATTCTTCATACCTACTTGTGGTACACCAACTCGAATATCCCCTGAGAGGGACATTTCCCACCAAACGGCGGTCATGGTGCCAGGCACCGGCATACCAACCATCTCACCAATGTTGAGCACGTCATATGTGTACGGAAAAGCGTGGGCATCACTGTAGTTCCCCTCACCCATTACCAAAATTGAGGGTTTGTTCCATTGATCGAGAGAGTCGCCACGATATTCCCGACCGCGAACGTGCATCGTGACGTACTCTTTTCCCATGAATAGTTTTGCGAGGTCGTTGTGTAGCCAGCCACCGCCATTCCAACGCGTATCAATAATTATCGCCTCCTTGTCAAAATTTCGCCCAAGCACCTCCGAATAAACAGTGCGAAAGCTGGCATCGTTCATGCCACGGACGTGGACGTAACCAAGACGCCCGGCAGAGAGTTTTTCTACCAGCTGCCGACGAGTTTTTACCCATCGTTCATACATCAATTGTGATTGCGCGGACGGCGAGATCGGTGTGGTTACTTCATCGAACTTAGTTCCATTCTGCCTAACAATGGAAAGCCGGACACGTTTTCCTGTTTTGTGATTCAACAACTTGGCTAGGTTGTGCGTGCCATCAAGTGGTACGCCATTGACCGCCGACAGTCGCATGCCAGCCTTGATACGACTGTTGGCTGTTCTTAAGGGGCTCTTATCCAGAACCTCGGTAATGACCAAAGGTCCGCTCGTGTCTGTTTGGTCGAATAGGACTCCTAGCTCCGCGGTCTCGTCTGCACCTTTTAGCTTTCCAGGGCGATAGCTTACGCCGATGTGTGAAGCGTTTAGCTCTCCGGTCATCTCTGCCATTAAATTTGCCAGATCGCGATTGTTCGAAATGGACGGCAGTTTGCTCTGATAAGCGTCTTTTAGTACATCCCAGTTGATGCCATGAAAATTGGGATTGTAAAATTTGTCTTTGATTTGACGCCAAGCATGCTCAAACATATAGGCCCGCTCATCGGCGGTCTTGAGCGTCATGACTGCCTTAAACATGATCGGTTTAACATCGCCAATCGAGTCGACAGCGGCCTTGCTCAGGCGACCACCAGATAGAACAAATATGGATTGTTCATCTTCCGAGAACTCAAAGCTGGCGGGACGGTCCAGTTTTTGAAGCATTTCCGTGTTGTCATCACGAAAATCACGCATCCACAGTTCACTTCCTGCTGAGTGCTGTTTCAGGAAATACAACTTCGATGTATCGCTGATCAGATAAGCCTGTGTAATATTGGCGGAATCCTTGGTCAAACGAATGGTGCGGTCGTCCAGCCCCTGCCAATCAACGATGACTTCTTCGGCGGTTCCTTGGTCCGCTTGGTCGCTCTCCTCTGTATCTGGCTTGTTGCCTGCGTTGTCATTGGTTAATTCCTTCGCAAGCTCATACTCCTCTTTGCTGAGTTGAAATTCATCGAAAGCATCCTGCGTAAGGAATGCCGCCATGATGTCGTATTCACGTCCCCAGCTGCCATGATCGCGTTGCCCGAAACGGGCGCTAGCCCAGTAGACGACATTCCCACTTTTATTCCAGTGGGGTGACGAGTCTGTGTAGCCCGAATGGCTGATATCAACGGGCTCTTTACTACCATCTGAGGGGAAAATTGCAATGTTAGGCACAAACAGACGATCGCGCGGTGCGTAGTCTGCGGTGAGTAATTGACTGTCAGGAGACCAGCCGTAAGTGATGTCCCCGTCTGTGTAGGAATAGTTATGAATCCTACTGAGTGCGACATTCGTGTCACCGGTTTTTCTGTCAAGTATCTGGATCTCATCGCGACCAGCAAGGAAGGCTATTTTGGTTCCATCTGGCGAATAGCTGGGCTGGAAACTTTCGGATTCACTGCTGTAGATTTCTTTTTCCACGATTGATGTGGCAGCGAAGAAGTACTTCTCGCGGTCATCCGTCATGGATGACTCGTAGATTTTCCACTTGCCATCACGCTCAGCGGCATACAAAAGGGTACGGCCATCTGGAGAAAAGGAGACACTGCGTTCTTGTTCGGGGGTGTCCGTCACGCGGACAGTTGAGCCAAACTCAGTGCTGACTACGAAGATCTCACCCCGAGACACGATAGCGATCTCGTTACCGGACGGAGAGACTGAGAATTCTGCCACTTCTGACAATGATTTGAGTTCGTAGTCATTGGCTTGCGAGTCTGCCAGAAAGCTTAACGCCAGTTGTTTGGGTGGCGCTCCAGCTTTGTGAACGAACAGTTCGCCATGGCGTGTGTAACCTAGTGTATGGTTATCCGAAACGGATAGGTGTCTCACTGGATGTGTCTCATGCGCGGTGAGTTTTCTCTTTTTCCCTCCATCTAAATTCATGACCCAAACGTTGAAATTGTTTGTTTGATCCTCTGAGAGATAGTAAAGCAGGTTCCCAACACAGTGTGGATCATGGTCACCTCCGCTGTGGCGTGTTAACTGCTGGTGCTTGCCTGTCTTTAGATTCATTGACCAAATGTCACGCGCAAAGGCAGAGACATCATGCTTCCGAAATTCGCTTTCATACCCTTTCTCGTCGCGATAAAAAATATGTTGTCCGTCTTTGCTGTAGCGTGCTTGAGATGTTGGAATGGTTGTAACCATGCGAGGAGTGCCGCCACTCAACTCAACCTCGTACAACTCCGCTAGCCTTGATGTTGGAAAAAGACTAGCCGTATCGCTGTCAGTGCGGGCGGAAGAGAATAGGATCGCGTTACCCGAGATTGAGAAATCACTAGGAATGTCATCAGAGCTGTGGTACGTCATCCGGTTTGCCTTGCCGCCCTCCGCAGCCATCACGAAGATGTCAAGATTCCCATGTCGATCACTGGCAAAGGCAAGGGTTTGGCTATCGCGCGACCATACCGGATGCCCGTCCCACGCCGCGTTTTGCGTCAATGCGCGCGCCAACCCTCCGGCTGTGCTAACGCGATAAATGTCACCCTGGTAACTGAAAGCTATTGACTTGCCATCTGGAGCGATTGCCGAATGCCGTATCCAGTGCGTCGAATCTTCTGCGACACCGGAACAGGTGAGGATGTGGATCAAACCGGATATAAGGAACAACCGGAAGAAAGTGATTGATGTTACAGCATTCATGGCGTGCGTCGAAAGAGATTCGTGCGGTCCGTTAAAGGGTGACGTCTGGATAAATATTGCACCTCGTCGCACTAAATGAGCTGCCGTAACGCTTGTCTTAGTAGAAAAAAAGTACGGAAGTGCAGTCTGACGCGATTAAAACGCGAGGCACCCGAGGTGACGCCAAAGCTTGCTTCGTTAAACGCGGATGTACAGTTCCTGATGGAAGCTATTCCGCTCGCCTAAAAGCCAGTGCACACTTCTCATTGCCTAGCGATCCGCCAGTTTGAATGACTCGACTGTCAAAATTATTCGCTTCCCCGTTTCGACTCCTTGTCGCGGGTAAATCATCCCCGTTACCACAACACGCTTGCCATTTAGTCTTTCTGCGGCTGCACCAAATGCCTTTTCAGTCCGCAGATCAAGCTCCCACGTCGTTCGTGCAAAACGGATCGTCGTCCCAGTGGTTTCACCTCCGATACCCATGACTCCATGATTTAAGGTCCCGCGCACTCTCACTTTCACCGGTTTACCTGGTTCTAGAAGGGGCAATGGCATTTTGCCGGGCATCCACTGACCCTTCACTTGAATTTCAAGGTCGCGGTCAACTCGCTGGTGAACGGGCTTGCCATCAACACTGCACTTTCCGTTTACACCGACAACAAACACGCGAAAATGTCGACGCAAATCCCTCGTGCGGCCCCGCTTGTAAGTGAATCGGATTTGCTCTGGGAAAGCTTCTGGTATTACATACTCAATCCGATCCTGCCCCGATCCGCGCCACGCAAACAGAACTACTTTCTGGTTCTTGAAATTTACCTCACGCTTTAGCACCGCCAAACCTCGGTCAGAGAAAAGCATGGCCGATTCATCCGCCGAATGAATCAGTAGCGGGTTGTCAGCGCTAAATGTTCTGAATGCCAGCTCCTTTGGCTCCAAGTCATTGAGCTCCTTTATAGGCGAGCCCGCCTGTGACGCAGCAGCAGACTGCATTGTTAGGAAACTCATAAACAGCAGGGTTTTTAATGATATGGAAAATATGACACGAAACTTTAAACGGGGATTCATTAGTCTGAAATGGTGGTTTAGAAAAAAGGCGGAAATCCCAGGGTCTGGCTTTGAGTCTAAACTAAATTGCGGTGGATCCCGCACAAGGCGCTGCCAGCGTGATGTCCACGTCGTGTCTCCGCTTTGCGAATGTAGCTAAAAGTGCGAAGGACACAATTTTGCCGGGAGTGCAGCGTGCGGCCAATGGAACGAGCATACACCAAAGCCGTAAGCCATCGTCTTGGTATTATCGGGCCAACTTCAATGTTGGTCAAATGATCAACGGCGACGGTAGGTAATGCCTGTCGTAAATGCCCACCCAGAGCTCGTAGGTGGGTTGTGTTGAAAAGCTCGACCCAGAAATCAACCTACGAACATAAGAACACGAGTCCACTTGTGTCGCTTGCAAGATGCTCTCGTTATCACCGGAAACGACTTTCGGAGCCGGAAAATAACGAGCATTGTGGTGCTGAGCGGAATGTAAATAGCGATACCCTTGACGAAGATGAGACAGCAAGTGATGCACGCAGAAAAATAAGATGCATCAACAGCAGGGAGTGAGAAAGACGTCGAGAAATCGGGATCGTTGGGAACTGATGGGGGAATGTGCTGCCTGAGTCATGGATGTGATTAAAAGCTTACCTCTAAACCATCTTCCGCTAAAACCAGTTCCCCTTCTAACTGTTCTTGTATGAGTGCGCTTTCAATGGGATCAGGTGATGTCTCAAGAGGGTTGAGATGTGTGAGTAACAACTTTTTTGGTGAACTTAGGCGTGCAACCTGAGCAACCCTGTCTGTCCAGCTATGGCCAGTCGTCAGCGCCCAGTCGACGTCCTTATTACTGAAGTTGCACTCATGGAGCAGCAGGTCAGCACTATAGCTCCATGCAATATGCTCCTCACTTGTGTCACCCGTCGTGTCGGTCGAATAAACAAGCCGCTTCCCGTCTTGCCATTCGAGACGGTAAGCGACCGACCCACCCGGATGTTCTTGGCGTCGCCACGTGAGTCTTACGCCACCAATCCTAAATTCATCAAGATCATCAATGGGGTGCCAGGTGGCCTGTAATTTGGCTGGAAACATGAGGGGGTGGAACAAATGCTCTTGCACAGCCTCTAGCTTTTCCGCTTCACCCCAAATCTGAATCCTCTCCACTGGGTAAGTGGCCGCCAGTTCCAACAGAAACGTCAGTCCAGCAGTGTGATCGAGGTGCGCATGAGATAATAAGATGTCAAGCGTGTTCCCGGCCATGACGTTCGGCAGCCGATACATGCCAGTGCCTGCATCCAAGGCTATTCCAGACTCCGGCAGGTAATAACAAGAAGTCTGCCTTCGATCGTTTGGGTGGTAGCCAGCGGTTCCCAAGCAGTGAATCTTCATCGCATTTCCAATCTGAAAGCTAAGCCTATTCATGGCCATTCGTATAACATTTACGACCGGGTAAGTTCCATGATGAACCCCTTAACTGTCTGCCCCGTCGTGTAGCCGCTGGCACTACAAATGAGCGGAGCGTTCCAATATAGGAACGCCGCCCCATTCTGCATCCAGGAGGAATCAATGAAACCAGCTCCACGAATTTTCGCTATTTTTTTACAACAGATGCGCGCTCAAACAACTCATAAACCGTTCCCTGACTTCCGACAACTCACCCCTGACAAACAGCACCTTGAAAGGCACGCGAAGCAAGGCAGTAATCGATGTGGCTAAGTGGCTAACGCATAATATCAGTATATGCTAACACCAGCCTAACCTGTTTGTTTGTCTTCAGACCAATGCTGAAGAAGTCACTGCATGCTGACGCAACTCAATGAGAGTATTTGTTCTCCCGTAAACCAATCACTTTATAAACGCTAACCGGCTCGACGCGATTTTTCACGTCAATGACGCCGATGTCTACAAAAACGAACCCGTCTTTTGTCGTTGAGTCGATGTCCTCATCGCTACAAATTACATTTGGCCGGGCAATAGTCGCGAGGCTTGACGCTACGTTCACGGAGTCACCAAGAGCCGTATATTCGCTTCGCCTCTCCGAACCAAGGTTTGCGGCCACGGCGGGACCGGTGTTGATTCCCACGCGAACCCGCAATGACTTTTCCTTGCCACCCGCTTCCTTGAACTGCATGATGCGTTCCTTCATTTCCAGGGCCTTCCGGATTGCTGCAGTTGCACTGTCCTCGCTAGCGACCGGAGCTTCAACCAACGCCATAACGGCATCGCCAATATATTTGTCAATCGTACCCCCATGGGCGAAGACGGCATCGGTCATGGAGGTGACAGAACGGCTCATGAACTCGGACAGCACCAAAGCGCGCATGGACACACAGATTTTTGTATGCAAAATGATTTTGTAAACGAAATGATATCGGAGAAAAGAATGGTAGCCCTTGTTTCGTGCGGCGTTAATAGATCATTGCCGGTTAGTTGCCCTTGGCTTATTTGTTCCAGAATATCATGGTCGTAGTATTTAGGCATAGAGTCGCGCAATTGCCGTTCGTTATCCATTTGGTGACTTAGCCGATCACTTTCAAGGCTGACAGCGACGGGGCGAGCCACCGCCATTATTAGTTCAAGAGTCTCCTGTGTGAATCCGGACACCAGGGAATCAAGTGATACGATGTTGGCGATCTTATCGCCGGGCTACAGTGGCGGAAAAATCGCACTTTGGAGACCCGACCCAAATAATGATTGATACATAGATCGCTCCTTGGGCTTAATTAACCCCGGTACGTTTGATTGCCAATTGATTCACCACTGAAACGAACTTCTTCGGCGGCGGTGATACCGAACGCGGTAATAGGGACCGGATTTTGTGCTTCATCGAGTTGGACCAACATCCCACGGTCGGCCCCGGTCTGACGACAACGATACTCATGATCTTGTCGAACAATTCTGGAGGATCGAATATTCGAACAGGCTGCTCGCTCAACTGTTGAACCAGATGGAGTTTAAGTTCTGCAAAACGCTCCTTCGGGCCGTGGTCAGCATCAAGCGTGACGCCTCCGCTGACGTCACTCATCTTACTGTCGAAGGCGTGGCCCGCTTCAAAGGGCCGTGCTGCGACGAATGACATGTCGGGGGTTCCGTTTTGGCCTGAACCTCATTCCGGTGTCAATGCTGAGGCGTACACTGAAACTCGACTGGGATTGACCGCTGTGTCGGAGGTTGAGCACAAAGCTGCTCCGGGCAGCCCGTAAGCGGGGGAACCTGCACGTGTAGTTGTTGCGTGAAAGAAAGCTGGCACGGGGGCTGCAGGGCGTCAGGAGATCCCCAGAAACCGTGTGTTACAAAACCCGGCGACAGGGCTCGTACCGATCGACCAGGCAAAAGATACCTGATGCCCTAGGGTGTGCGTGCCGAAAACCCCCATCAAGTTGTACCTTGGGCAAAGAGTAGGATCGGCATTAAATACAGTGCGTGGTTTGTGGGAGGCGGAACTCCCTTTGCAAAAGGCAGGCCTAGACACTCGACGGAGCGTACTTGGGTAGTCGACTACAGCGGACTGTTCGGTCACGCAAAAGTCTGGCTGAAATACACCCATTTGAATCACAGCCAAGGCGGTGAAGGTGCATACGCAACAGACGGTGAAGCAGCATTCGTTAAGCGCCTTCACGAAAAATTCCATCACTAGCCTTGCTTTCGTGCCCGCGATTTCTGTTACATCCTGCTGAGGTCATGGATAGGAAGTGGGTTCTTGTGGGTGTACCGCTTGGAGGTGAGCAACGCGGCGACAGACCCCAACGCGTTATAGCCTGGGGTGGCGGCAACGTCCTCGAGCAGAATTAAGAGTGAATCCGCGTTCCAAGTCTACTCCGATGCGCACTGACAACGCCTGTGTCCTGCACCGTCACACAGTCATGCAAATTCAGCATGTCATCTATCAAGTTGCTGTTGAAGCTCTCATCCCATTCGTTGACCCGTGAGCTTCTCGTTCGATGCCGGCGGTGGCCTTCCCATGCTGTTCCGAGAAGCCTACCCAACGCAGAGCATGTGCATTAATGCCGTCGAGAATGGTAAACCACAGACTATCATCAACAACATGCGTCTGGAAAATAGAAAAAGAGCGCAGAGACTTACGTCACAAGGCTCTCAATGTAGAGAAGAAACATGTTTGAGCCCATAAAAGAAGAGTAGACCAATGGACGGACCAATGAAATCGGTGAGTAGTCAACCTGTCAGCAACGCATTTGCAGTCGCATCACTGGCCGCCATGACTGTGGGTACCATAGGCTACCTCGTGGGTCTGTGGAATGCGGAAATGGAGATGAATGAGAAAGGGTTTTATTTTACGATCCTCGCCTTCGGTATGTATTCAGCCGTTTCAATCCAAAAATGCGTCCGAGATCGTATTGAGGGGATCAAGGTTTCACCAATCTACCTAGGGCTAAGCTGGGCAGCGATTGGCACTGCCATCGGGCTCCTTGTCATTGGCCTTTATAATGCCAATACATTAGCACTCAGTGAGAAGGGATTTTATGGCATCGCCTATGTACTCTGCATATTCACCGCTGTCACAGTACAAAAGAATACGCGTGATGCGCTCGTTGAGAAAAGCTCTCATAGCTCAATCCCCGAGCGAGGCGAAACTACTATACCTCCGTCAACATTTGAATGAGTGCTGAATCCCACCAGCTGCTTTTAAAAAACTGTGTGATGGAAAAACGGCCGCTGCGGATCTAGGTTGCCATCCGCTGGGCTGGGATTGACGCGTTTCCCATGCAAGTGCCGGTAACTTGCTTCAGAACCGGATGGGGGTATCTATTCAAAGAAACTCGTAGGGCACTTAGAAAGCGTTTTTGGCAGAATACTAAAAAATCATGGGACGGCAACTCCTGCTCCCCGAGTTAAGCAGGCTCCTGCGCATGTGGACTGCTCAGGACCTTCACATTCAAAATGGTGTCGTTCGAATAGGGGATTGCCACCTCTGGCATTTTGCGTTTGTTAGCTCGAAGGTTTCACAAGCGACGAAAAGAAGCTGGAGTCTTATTGTGCTTACGCGGCGCGGTACCTAAGAAGCAATGTGTCAACAGGCGTATGCAAGTTACTTTAACATCTGTTGGCGTGTACACCGCCCGAATGCACTGTAGGTGGCAGTTAGGTTCGCGGTGCGATTACGCTTTTGTTTACGTAGCTGTGAATTGACGTCCGTGTTGCGTGACATCCTCATCCTTGCTGCTCTTGCTCCAGAGCAATTTCGCTGCAGTTACGTCGTTTTGTCAAATCGGTATTGACTCGCTTCACAGGACAGTGCGTTCTGTTTGAGGTACATAAGCAGCAAGTCTGTGGAGGATCGAACTGTTGATCTTCTGTTGCGGGGCGTTGCAAGTCGATGTCCCGTTTGGCCAAGATTGAACAACGCGAAAGCGAGTACGGATAACACACCTCATTGAAGAACCTTCCCCCCCCACAGCGCCAGTACACAGCATTTGGTGTTGTGGTAAACCCTTACCTCTCGGGTCGTTGGCTGCCATCGCTTGCCATGAGAAGCTTGATCTCCTTGGAAAAGTAGAATCGAGCGAAAGAACTCCGTTTCGCCGCTTTCAAGTTAGCTCTGCTTTGTGTTGTAGGGCGATTCGTGCTGGGCTACTTGAGTATGAGTCCTTGGACACAGTTTTTTGCCTCCGCCCTCTTCTTGAGTCTGCTTTGGTTTCTTGGAAGCCTCGTTGTTCACTTCTTGTGGTGGCTATAGGGTACTCCAGTTGAGTTAGCATCTTATTTAAATCCTAAACTTTTTAAAATGAGGCTTTTGAGAGGTTTGGCGATAGCGCAATCGGACTGACTCGGGCTTGTGCGGGAGACTCGGAGACTTTTCAGGCATTTCTGCGCAACAGGAGATGGGCAAGCGGTGAACGTTGACGGTGTACATATGGTCGTTTGCAACTTAGCTTCTCGCGGCTTTGCAGTGGGGTTGTTTTTGCGGTCTCTTTTTCGTGATGTTTGAAGCCGGCGCGTGATGTATTTGCTCGCATCCATGGTTGCTTCGATTAACAAAGCGGTGCCGCATATGCGGCAAGAAGAGTTGTTGCGGCTTCGAGTACGCCTCAACCTCCAGAACAAAACCGCTTTACCAACCCCAAATCTCTCACTCACAATGGTGCGATTTTATGAGGGGGAGGTCAGTAAGAAATCCATTCTAAAACGTTGCATGTTGAGATTCCTTTTGGAATGAGGTCATGGTCAACCTCAGTATCGCAAGAATCAACCAAATTAAAGGCCGAAAGTTACCTCAGCGCTCTTCACGGATTACAACGCGTGTGCTTGAAGTGACGCTCGCATTCGTGAAGAGGCTGGGTTGCATGGACGACGAACGGTTCAGACTTGAAAAGTCAAAACTTGCTCGAGTGGTTATTGCTTGAATTTCAGGCATCACCAATTAACCTCGGGATTTGTCTCTGTAGCGAGCGGTCTTTTCATGTCCACATGTCTCTGTATCAATCAGAGATTCCGGCATTACTGGTTCGATGCCGCGCCATCGATTAGCCGGATGATTCCACCGGCGATCTGAAACCTGCTACCCGAATGTATTAACACCGAGTTTGTATTAACACCGAGTTTATTTATGTCCTGTTCGAGTGCAGCAACTCCTCCTGGACCCATGCAGTCACCTACGGGAAGTTCCGAGCAAAGCGTTGACCCGCTCGGATACCTGAGCCAGCTTGTTGGGAACTATGGAAATGTCGCGCGCTTTGAAACACGCAAGAATATTTTCACGCTCGTTAACGAACCTCAATCTGTACGCGACATTCTGCACAATCAAAATTTCGTACGTACCCGGATCCTTAGCCCGGTTATTGGTGATGGATTAATTACCTCGGATGGCCCACATTGGCGTCGACAACGGCAATTAATGTTGCCGAAATTTCAGCCTAAGAGCATCGCTGAGCTTGTTACAATTTTCGTTGAGGTAACTAACCGGAGATCAGATCATTGGCAACAGCTTGAAGACTCAGAAAGTGCAGTTGATTTAACCCATGAATTCAATCAAATTGCATTGTCGAACATAGGGAGGGCACTATTCGGGGTTGAACTGGGCGGCGGGTTCCTTGCTGCTTTCGACCTGGTAATGCAGCAACTCGGCAAAATGAGTAACTCAAATGTCTTTGGCTCACCTTTCTCATGGCGTCCAGGTGATTATCAGCAATTCCAAAATGCGATGGCGGACATCGAGAAGGCGATTCAATCAGTCATTGATTCGGACTTGTGTCCGGTACAAAGTGGGAATCACTTGTTGGGGTTGCTGAAGGGGGCGAGTCGCGGTCCTGATCATTGTCGATTAACTCGCAAACAGATTCGCGATGAAGTAATCACGATGATTCTCGCCGGCCATGAGACGACAGCCACGACACTTGCATGGTGTTGGCAAGCGATCCTTTCTGATCCGGAAATCGAACAGCGTTTTTACGCTGAGATAGAGCGAGTGCTAGGAACTCGTACTCTAGTCGCTGCAGACTTGCCACGTCTTCGTTATACCCGGATGATCGTCGATGAAGCATGCCGACTGTACCCGCCCGTTTGGCTTATCGGACGAACCGCCATGTTGGACCAACAGATTGCGGGTTATTCAATTCCCGCAAAGTCTGTCGTGTTCGTCAGTCCGTACCTGTTGCATCGTGACGAAACACATTGGAAAAATCCAAATCTGTTCAAGCCCGACAGATTCGCTACCATGCGTCCAAATGAGAGCGTTTATAGCTACGTTCCTTTCTTAGGGGGGCGGCATATGTGTATTGGCAAACACTTCGCGTTGACGGAGATCGTCGCTGTACTGGCAACATTAGCGCAGAGATGTCGCTTTAAACGATTAACCCAAGGACCCGTGAAACCCGAAGCGCTACTTACACTTCGATTGAAAAACCTCTGGGTAAAAACACACTACAGGCAAAGAGAGTGGCACGCGCAAGACATTTGACATGCTGAGTTCCCGGGTGAATCCAAGACTGCACCAATTGTGCTCAACTTATTGATCGAGCCCTGCAAATGAAGATGGCCAGATCATGATTGCGGGATAAATTTGTCAAACGACCAACCAATTGAAATAGCTGTACTTTCAAGCCATCGGCTTTACGTTTCTAGAACTCCCTGCGCGACATAACATGAACGAGTCACACGAAAGTATTGAGGCGATCCCGCTGCGATGCTGGATGACCCAAAGGATTGCTGAACAACTCAACGTGGAAGAGCAGGCTATTGATACGTCTGCTGACTTCATGAGCCTTGGATTAGACTCCATCACTCTTATGGGTATGGTTGGCGAGTTATCAGATATACTCGGCGAGGAGCTTTCCGTAGACGACTTGTGGACTTGTAACTCGGTCGATGCGCTTGTGAAACTGGTCGAAAACAGAAGGCTGTCCCCTGACCTGAATGAGCAGATTCGCGTGGCGAGTAACATACCAAATGTTGCATCCCAACTAGGGGAAGCAAATCGCTGGAACACCATCACTGCTTTACAGTCGCATGGTGACCTACAGCCGATTTATTTTATCCATGGGATTAGTGGTGATGTGACTTGTTATCG
>JACLAC010003482.1_pt1 | contig 17179 bp, 5 predicted proteins | sample 8027881 | NCBI WGS metagenome assembly JACLAC01 (sample SAMN15725517, study PRJNA655200) | protist metagenome | isolation source: fluorescence activated cell sorting (FACS) single amplified genomes of... | place: Spain: Blaines Bay Microbial Observatory, Mediterranean Sea | collected 2016-01-19
AAGCAGAAGTCAGACCGTCAGTGATGGCCCTGAGCCAAGTAACCGCCATCCAGAACCTAACAGTGGGCAACCTGAGTGCGGGTTCAGCTAGTCTGGCCTTCCAAACTGATGGAGTGGGTCGGAGTCGGGTCCGCTGGCGAAGCAGTGAGGATGGCTGGCAAACCTCAATCCCTCAAATCAGTAACCAACATCTGTTCCAGTTGGAAGGGCTGCAACCACAACAGCAGTATCAGTTACAAGCCGAGGTGGTGGATGCTGAGGGGCAGAAACTGCAAAGTCGAGTGGTTAGTTTCCAGACAGCCAGAGTCGGGGTGGTTAACCCCAAAACGGTTTATGGTCAAGTCTTATCGATTGATGGACAGGCCAAAGCCCAGCAGTTGGTGGTAATCTCGATGGCCGAATGTAGTCCGATGCTGGCCGAGACCGACAGTCGGGGCTTCTGGTCGTTGAACCTGGGTAACCTGAAGGCCGAATCGGGTCAGAGTTATCACTGCCAGAGTGGAGAAACGGTGGGCTTGAAGTTACTGGGCGACACCACCATCCACCAGCAAACCTTGACCGATCAGGGCTTACAACAACTCAAAACCATCCGTTATCAACAACAGAGTGATGGCAGGATCACTACCTCGGATCGACCCTCTCAAACCCAACTGGGAGCCAACTATCCCAACCCCTTCAACCCGGAAACTTGGATCCCTTACCAACTGAGTCAAGCAGCCGAAGTTAAGCTGGAGATTTACGATGGTCAAGGCCGACTAGTCAAGAAACTAGAGCTAGGTTGGAAAGAGGCCGGATACTACACTACCACGGCGGAATCGATCTACTGGGATGGTCGCAACAGCAAGGGTGAGCGCGTAAGTAGTGGTCTTTACTTCTATCAATTAGAAGCTGGGGCCGAGACTGAAACCCGTAAGATGGTGATTCTGAAGTAATCTTGGTTTGGCTTAATATACAGATTGTTAGGCAGATTTTTTTCTAGTATGATTAACTAAATTGATTAACAAAAGCAAGTTGGACAAAATAAGTGATGAAGCTTTTCTCCTCCGTACCTGTTTTATTGATACTTCCTATTTTACTAATGGTAACTCACCCCCCTTCTTTGGCTGAGGAGTGGGAAGCTATTTTAACCGCAACTAGTAGTAATAATGGTGTGGAAGCGCAAAAACTAATTTTTAAAACCGTGGCTGAGTCTACCAGTGGATTTGATGCTGGAAAGGATATACCTGCTCCACCCAAGGCTCCAGCACCAGTTAAATTGGACGCATTTTTTCCTGTTGCTGGTAACCTATTCATTAGCCGATTACGAGTTGACGCTCGGCCACCGGAAGAATCGGTCTCCTGGAAATTTACGCTGCAAGCTGATCAAGACGGTGGGAGTCTAGACTGGGATGTTAGTCAAATTCCATCAAATTACAAAATTACGTTGATCGATGATAACGCAATAATAGATATGCAAGCTATCGACATCATCCCTTACCTGATCGGCACACAGATCTATACCATCACCGTTGAAAAAGTTTCGGGGCCAACGAATCATGCTCTTACAGCCGACTCGCAATCGATTTCTATCAATGAAGATATAGTAACTGAGATTACCCTGAAAGGATCCAACGGAAACAATAATAATTTTAGCTATCAACTAGTAAATTCTCCTTCACATGGTGCTTTGACAGGAAGTGCCCCAAACCTAACCTACATTCCTACAACTAACTATCATGGTCAGGATAGCTTTACATTTCAGACTACTGACGGGGTAAATAATAGTCAGGTAGCAACTGTTTCCATCACTGTTAACCCGGTCAATGACGCTCCAATTGCTATCTCCCTGTGGATGACAACTGAAGAAGACACAGAAATTGATTTTTCTCTGAAAGGTATTGATGCTGACGGTGATCTTCTGACCTACCAAGTAGTTGGACAGCCTACTTACGGTACATTGACTGGAACTGCTCCAGAGTTGACTTATATTCCAGATGTGAACTATTACGGTGAAGATAATTTTACCTTTCAGGTCAATGATGAAATTACCGATAGTCAGCCAGTATCTATCACTATTACTGTTCATCCTATCAATGATATTCCAACGGCAACGGCCTTCTGGTTAACAGCTAGTCAAGATACAGCTGTTACTTTTACTCTAGAAGGTGAAGATGCCGATGGTGATTCATTAATTTATGAAGTTGTGAAGCCACCGATGTATGGCACTCTGACTGGAACTCCACCTGATTTGACCTATACGCCACAATTGACCTATCAAGGTGAAGATAGCTTAACATTTCAAGTTAGTGATGGGGCCGCCGTCAGTTCGTCAGAGGAGATCATTATCTTCGTTCAAGCCCGTAATCGAGCACCAGTAGCAATCTCTCAGTCTGTAGTGACCGACGAAGATTCAACCATCGTTATTACTTTATCCGGCCAAGATGATGATAATGACGAATTAAATTATCAAGTTGTCGAACAGCCTAACCATGGTGTCTTAACTGGAACAGCACCAAATTTATCTTATCAACCAGCAGTAAACTATAATGGGGAAGATAAATTCTCCTTCCAAGTTGGTGATGGAGAAGCTGATAGTCAAGTAGTACCTATCAATATTGTCATCAAACCCATTAATGATGCCCCCATTGCAGTAGCTACTAAACTGGAAATCCTGGAGGATCAGCCTGTTGACATTGTATTACAAGCCAGCGATATAGATAGAGATAACTTGACCTATCGATTGATGGAATCTCCGACCAATGGCCAGCTTTCTGCCATTATCGACAACAAGATAACTTACACGCCTAATAAGAACTTCAATGGGTCTGATCAATTTACTTTTGTGGCCAATGACGGTGAATTATCAAGTCCACAAGCCGTTTTTCAACTCTTGGTTACTCCAGTTAATGATCCTCCAGTTGCTCTGAGCTTGACTAATGAAAAAAGGATTGAGTTCGAGGCTGAAACAGCCCAAATTCCCCTCCAAGCAACTGATGTAGACGAAGATGATATTAGTTATTTAATTGTTGATCAACCATCGAATGGTCAATTGTCAGGTATAGGGCCAAATTTAACTTATATACCCAATGATAATTTTGCAGGAACTGACCAGTTCACTTTTAAGGTTAATGATGGTCAGACCGACAGCCAAATAGCTACAGTAGATCTCGTGCGCACATTAGTCTCTTTTAAGTTTGAAATTCCAGCTGGCCTGTCTCTAATTCGCCTACCGCTTACAGTTACGTTAGTCGATGAGCAACCAGCTAGTCTTCAGATGATTGGAGACCTATTTGATACTTTGGGAGCAAACAATGTCAGCTTGTTGATCACTTATTCCAAGTCAAATCAAGCTTGGGTCAGCTACTGGGGTGATGCCAGCCGAGGCGGCCGATCAGATCGAGTGATTACGCCTGATCTGGGCATCATTGCTTATATGAAGCAGAATATCTCGCTCAACTTGTTGGGTGAGCCATGGCCAGTTCAAGATACAGCTGAAATTAGATTGAACAGAGGTCTCAACCTGATTGGTTTACCACTAGAAGATCCACGTATTAAGCAAGCCGGAGACCTATTTTTGCTTCCAGAATTGACTGATAGTCTTAATGCAATAATCGTGGTATCAGAAAACCGCTTTAAGATTTTAGTCCGTGATGGTGAATCCAGCGACGTCCTATTGACAGGGGATGAAGCTCTAGTAGTCATGGCTAAGAACGATATAGTGTTCAACCTCCAGGGTAGTGGGTGGTTGACGGATAAAAACCACAACGTAGACTAAATTAAGATTTTCTATCAGTAAATTTTCTATCAACAACTAAGATTTCAAAACATGAAATATTTAGACAAAGTTAAACTATTGTTTCTGGTTATTATTCTGATAGCTGATGGACGGATATCGGTTTGGAGTCAGGAAATCCGAGAGCTAACCTTTTCTAATATTTCCAGTCGTTCCGTAGTCGTTTCCTGGTTGACCGATGAAGCTGTCTCCTCGCAGGTAGAATATGGCCAAACTCTCGCACTCGGCCAAATCAGAGCAGACCCGATTCTCAAGAAACTGCATCGTTTGGATATCGATGGTTTAGTGCCCGATAATCAGTACTATTTCACTGTTACTGTTGATGATACGACCATTTCAGGTATTACACAAACGGCTAAAGTGGGAGCTGGTGTTCCTTACACACTTTACGGCCAGCTGATTACTTCTACCCAGCAGCCGTTATCTGGCGCTTTGGTGACAGTGTCGGTGACTAATAACATAGGAACCTCATCACTCCTAACGTCGGTCAGTAACAATAGCGGTTTTTGGAATGTCAATTTGGGTAACCTCAAAGTAACGAATACTGGTGCGGTTTTCAATCACCAGAGTGGCAACCAATTGTCGATACTGGTCCGTCATCTGCCTGATATTGTGTCTAATCATCAACAGATTAGATCCGGTTCCAGTCCACAGAAAATCATTTTGCCAGAATTCGTGGTAGGTAATGGGTTGCCTCCGCAAAAAATTGGGCTAATAGAAGTTGGCGCAACTGGCACCATTACACTAGATCTTTCACCTGGTTGGAACATGATTGCGTTACCAGGAAACCCAAATAACCCAGACCCACAATCTTTGATTGGCAGTAGCCAGACATTTCTACTACCTTTCTATTATTGGGAGCCGGACGGATTTAGTTACAAACCAGTTACCCAGTTAGTTCTTGGTCAAAGTTACTGGGTGTTATCAATCAATCCGGCTGGAGAACGCATAGTTTTACCGGTCGAGCTAGCATCTTCATACACAATACAACTAAAAGCTGGTTGGAATATGATTGGTAGTGTTGCAAAAGTAGTTGACTTTTCTGATCCGATGGATAGTCCTGATCAATCAGTTTTACCCGGTACATTATACGAATGGAGTGCTGATGGGTTTACCTACAAACCGACCACCTACATTCAGCCTGGAAAAGGATACTGGGTTTTAACACTACAAAATTGTGAATTGACAGTCAGCGCTGAATAAATTAACTCTTATGGTCGTTTATTAGTCAAATTCTTAAATTATAACGCAATAGGGAAATCAATTGATTCTGCGGCTAATTTTCAATCCAAAAATAACGGGGATACAATGAATTTGCAAAAAACTTTTTTTTTATCATTTCTCTCAATCTGTTTGTTGTGTAACCATTCTACTGACTCTCAGCCGATTGAGTTTAAAACAACTCCTAGTCAGACACCAGCTTATGATTATCGATATTTTGGAGTGTCTATTGATCTTTCTGATAACCAGATCGTTGTTGGCTCGACTGGAGATGCAACCTATGATGTTCACAAAAGACATGGTTCAATTTATGTCTTTGAATGGACTGGTTCTGGTGTTAACGAAGAACAAAAAATAAGACCTTGGGATGGTACTAATTATCAACTTGGAAGCTCAGTAGCAATAGACAAAAACACGATTTTAATGGGTGCCGCATCATCTGGTCAGGTCCTTTTTTATCACAAAAATCAAGAACTCAACCATAGTTGGCGTTTAAAGCAAATTACCACAGGTGAGACAACTGTTTATGGAAACTGTATTGATATTGAAAAGGAGACAGCTGTTATTGCTGAATGTTCTGGTAGTATCGGAAAAGTATACGTATACGAATATCAAGATGAGCGTGTATGGGTGGAAGAGGCTGTACTATCAGAAAACGATGATTTGGGGCCACATAATCATAATTATTTTGGCCAATCCGTTAGTATATCGGGAAATACTATTATCGTAGGGGCTCCGGGAAGCGATGATATGGGATCAAACTCGGGTGCTGCTTACATATTTACAAAAATTAATGGAACTTGGGTTCAAAGCCAAAAAATAGTGGCCTCCGATGGTAGCCAGGACGATAATTTCGGTAGATCAGTAGCAATTAGCAATAATACAGCTATCGTTGGTGCATACCGCAGTAATAATGATCGTGGATCTGCATACATCTTCACTCGATACCAGAGTGCTTGGGTTCTGTCTGCTAAATTGGAAGCTGTGGATGGTGTTGGCCGTTCTCAATCTGCTACTAGTGCTGATCAATTTGGTATTAGTGTAGCAATTGATGGTAACACAGTTGTTGTTGGTGCTGATAATGATGATGGGGGTATGGGGGGGGTCTATGTTTTCCAAAAAATTGAGGATGCTTGGATCCAGATCCATAAGCTAACAGCTAGTGATCCTGGAGAGTATGATTATTTTGGTAGGTCAGTATCCATAGCTGACGGTTTGGTTGCAGTAGGTTCTTCCCAAGATGACGATCAAGGAAGAGATGCAGGATCTGCTTATATATATTCCTTGACTGAGTTAACCAACCAATTCAATCAAAGCGGAGGGAAAAATACTGAACGGATTTACATCAACGAAATCATGTACAATCCATATTTTCCTTCTTTGGGTGCAGATGATGAATTTTGTCAGTATATCGAACTCTTGAATGAGAGTCAGCAGCAGGTTAATTTAGATGGGTATCATTTGCAAGTAGGAACTCTGGACTATTCATTACCTACCGGCATCGTGTTAAACCCAGGTCAGCATGTCGTCTTTCCCAGAAAAAGTGACTATTTCGCATTAGAATCTACTTACGGTGTGCGTAGTAACGCTTTCGGTTCTTTTAACGATGCCTTGCCTAGCTTAGGCCAAATCAGTTTGGTTAAGGCTGATGGTACTATTATGGATCAGGCTACTTATGGTAATGCAGCTCCTTACCCTACTGAGCCAAACGGTACTGGTCCCTCGTTAGAATTAATCAGCCCTAGTTTAGATAACCAAGCAGCCGACAGTTGGCTTAGTAGTAGCGGTAAGGGTACACCGGGAGCTGTTAATAGCGTTTCACCACAGATTTCAGTTTCCACTCAGTATCTTAATCTAGGACAACTCCATATGGCTAACCTCAGCCCGCAACAGATCACCTTGCAGAATCCAGCTTCTACCGGCGATTTAAGCGTCAATCTAGTTAGTAGCCATTTCAACGTTACTTTCGATCAGTCTAACATCACATTAGCTGCTGGTGGTTCTGAGGTGATAACTGTCAATGTTCTGCCTACCAGTATTCAACCCTTACAGGGGCAACTGACTTTGACCACTAATGTGCCGGGGCAACAACAAATTCTAATCGAATTCAATAGTCAAAGCGTCCAGAATACGGTGATTATCAGTGAATTAATGTATCATCCGTTAAATGGTGGAGAGTATGTCGAGCTCTACAATCAAGCTGGTTTTGATATCGATCTAACCGGCTGGCACATAGAAGGTCTGGGTTTTAGCCCCGAATCAGGTACTACCATAGCCGCCCAAGATTATTTAGTAATCGCCAAAGATCCTAATACTATCCAAACTGACTATAGCATCACCAACGTGATAGGTAGTTATCCTTCCATATTACTAGACGGTGGAGTGACCATTTCACTTCGCAATTCGCAGGCTATACTAGTCGATACTGTTAGCTATCAAGCTAAATCACCTTGGCCGATTAAACCCGATGGCCAAGGCGCGTCTCTGGCTCTGTTGGATCCAAACTTAGATAATAGCCTGGCTAGTAGTTGGGTTGGACAAACCCCTAGCCCAGGGTTACCTAATACTGGGGAGGTAGTCGATGCCGGTAGTAGTCAGGAAATCGAAAGTGGCTTATCCGGGTCTACCAGTACTTACACTTTAGATCTGGTAACTGGTTTAAACATGATTTCCCTACCTAACCAACCTGAAACTACTTACACGGCCAAAACCTTTTGTCAGAAAATCGGTTCAGCCAGCCTGCTCATTCGTTATGATTCAGCTAACCAAGCCTTCGAGGCTTACATTCCCAGCCAAGATGCTGACAACGGTTTTACTATTGGTGGTGGCCAAGGCTATATTGTTAATTTGACTGAAGATCGGCAAGTTGCCTTTTCAGGTGTGGCTTGGTCCGATGTCTCAACCGCACCGGTTTCTAATATCTCAGTTTTATCCAATCAATCATCTACAGAAGCCTGGGCTTTTGTGGTTCAAGCTGAATTACCGCCAGAATTACAACAATTTAGTGATTTGTCAATTCGCTTAACCTACCAACAAGGCACGCTGATTCAACCAATCAATGGATCTCAGATTCGTCTACCTCTCGTCGATCAAATGCGTCGAGCCGTAGTCTCGCCTGATAGCCGATTACAATTGGATATTCTCAATCCAGCCGGACAAAGGGTGGGTAGTCGTCTAATCCAACTGAGCTCGGAGCATCTATCTCAAGCCTACGCCCTGGAACAGGTGGAATATCGGCATATTCCTGGAATGAGTCGGTTGCTACAAAATTATCCCAATCCGTTTAACCCGGAAACTTGGATTCCCTTCCAGTTACACCAATCATCAGAAGTCAATTTGACTATCTTTGCTAGTGATGGTCGGGTCGTCCGAGAGATGGAGCTAGGATTGAAAGAGGCCGGAGTCTATCAGGATATTGATTCAGCCATTTATTGGGATGGTCGAACGGAGAGTGGAGAGAAAGTCTCGAGTGGGACTTACTTCTACCAAATTATGGCTGGCGACTATGTCCAAACTCGTAAAATGGTTATTTTAAAGTAGATAGACAATAAACCAAAATGACTAATTAGATATCAGAAGAGAAAGAGTATGTCATATTTAAGACCTGTATTGGTATTCTACTTTATGCTAACTTTGAGTGTGAACAGTTGGGCTGAAACTTCTTTGCTAGCAATCAGTGGAACAGCAGCTTTACCTGATGGACGTCCAGCCAAAAATGCCATCATTGAAGTTAAAAATCTAAGTCGCGTAGAACTGAACCCATTGTCGGTCGACAGCGATGGGCAGGGCCACTATCGAGCTGTTTTTTTAGCTACAGATAATAGTGTAGTAGCTATGGCTGATGATCAAATTCAGATTTCTCTAATAGATGCCGAAAATCAGATGGTTAGCAACCAAATACACACCCTGACTACAACAGAAGTAAGCCTCAAGATCGTTAGTCTGAATCTAGGTACTATAGTATCCACAGCTCTAACGACTTCTACTTTCGCTGTAACTGGTCAGGTACGGCAGCAGGACGGTACAGTGGTTGAGAATGTTATCGTGGAAATCAAGAATTTATCTCGCTCCGAACAACTTTCAGATCTGGCCACCACTACTGATAGTGGTGGTAGTTATCGTGTTATTTTTAACGATTTAGATGGCCAGATTACGGCTCAGGTAGGAGATGCAATTGAGGTAAAAGTATTTGATGAAACCGATAGTTTGCTAGCTAATAATAGGCAGATCCTTAGACCTAGCCACCTAAATTTAAAATATTCTGTTATTGATGTTTGGTTACCAGTGAATGACTACCAAACCAGTGGTTCCTTAATAGTGGTTAGTGGAACCGTCTACTATGAAGATGGCGGTCTGGCCAATCTGGTTCCTGTTAGGATTAAAAATTTAAACCAAAATCTTGAACAGTTGGTCCGGACTAATACCTCCGGGCAATATCAAGCCATCTTTATCAATGCCAGTGACACAACGGTTCCAGTAGTGGGAATTGGAGATCAATTCCAGTGCCAGATACTAAACCAAGGAGAAGAGGAAGTATTAGCTCAAGAATATCACACTGTTTCCTTAGCTGATATCCAGCTTAAATTTATCAGTCAACTACTTGAAATCCGTCAACCGCCAAAAATTGACCAAATATCGGCTCAGCACGGTATCGAGGAGCAAAATATTACCTTCAACGGTAGCTATTTGGGTCGTTCTGTTGATGAGGCTATCTTACAATTAGACCAGACCGAAATTCCTCTCACCAGCTGGTCGGAAAGCGAAATTACTTTTTCTATTCCAGTCGGAGCTAATAGTGGTGATTTAATATTGACCGTTGATCAGAGGAGTAGTACGCCTCTGACTTTTTATGTCGAACAGCCGGTTAATTCTTTAGAAAACATCTTAATTAGTAACCCAAGTCATACATCTGTCACTATCTCTTTCGATAGTGATGTTGCGGCAGTAGCGACAGTTAATTATGGGACAACTAATTCTTTAGACCAAAAGTTCGTTGCGTTAAAATCACCGGCCGAAAAACATTACCTAACCCTAGCGGGCTTGTCTCCTAGTCAACCATATTACTTTGATCTATTAGTTGGGGGATTAACCGTCGACAACCAGGGGCAACCTTTTACTTTTCAAACGCCGTCTATTGAGACTGGTAACGATCATCAACTGTCGGGTCGAATTGTTGATGTTGATGGATTACCAGTAACCAGCGCAATTGTTTATCTAACAGTTAACAACGATGACCAAGAGGTAAGTTATCCTTTATCTACTTTGACAGATACAAATGGTGATTGGGCATTGAATCTAGCGAACCTAAAAAAGATGGCAGACTCTTCAGTAATGGCATTTCAGATTGGAGACCAAATTCAACTACAAGTGGATGCTGGCCAAATTGGAAGGGCAAGCTATACCACCAATGTTATCGAAGATCAGCCCCAGATTATCGATCAGTTTTTCGTCAGTCAGCCGACCAACCAGAGTGTAAGTTTAGTTACCGGCTTAAATTTAATTACACCTCCTTTGGAAAATACTGTGGAGCTAACAGCCAGAGGTATTTTATCGACCATTGGTAATAGTAAGGAGATTTTTAGTTGGCAAACTGACAACCAAATATGGGGAGGCTCGGTTTTTAAAGAGGACCAAACTCTATTAGGAAGTGAATTCGAACTGACCGGTGGTCGTGGGTACATGATTAATATGTCTCAAAGTGGAACCTGGCAAGCAACAGGCTATGTAAGACAACAACCCATACCAATTCGATTGGTCGATGGTCTGAATTTAGTTGGCGTCCCTTATCCTGACGGTATGAGTGCCAAATCTGTTTTACCAACAATTAGTGGCGGGCAAGTTATCACCCGCTGGCTGGAAAGTTTGCAGATCTGGGATTCAGTTGTCTCAGTTCCAAACGGGCCAATAATTGGACAGGATTTCGATTTGGTTGTTAGTATGGGTTATTTCTTTCAGGTCAGCCAAGATTCTACTTGGGTTCCGACCAATGTTGGCACAGCGCCGACTAGATTGGTAGTACCTAAGGAGCCGATCGCTAGGCGTCAACCGATTACAACTATTCATTCGGTTGTAATTGGAAATTTGACCAGTTCTTCTGCTAGCGTAGCCTTTTTTGTCGATGGGGCATGTTCGGTCCGTCTACGATACGGACTAACACCCGATTTATCTTCAGCTTGGATAGTGGCAACGGATACCGTATCTGATCGACACATGCTGACATTGTCAGGACTACAGGCCAACCGAACCTATTTTCTTCAACTAGAAGCCATCGGTCATCAGCAGCAGGAAGTAACTAAGACTCGTATGAAAGTAACTACCAGTCGAGTGGGAACAGGTCTTCCTCATCTGGTTTATGGTCGTTTAGCTGATCCACAAGGTCAGCCAGTGGTCGGTCAATTTTTGCAGTTACAGTTGCATCAATCATCGCTGTTGGTGGCTAAGTCTGATGCCCACGGTTATTGGCATATGAATCTAGGTAATCTAAAATCGAAGAACGGTCGACCTTATGTCTTGCAACCTGAATCTGTTATCAACCTATCTGTTGTTGATAGCCCTAATCTACAGTTAGAATTTGAAGTCGGCCAATCCCGTTTACAAAATTTGGGTACCTTGGAAGTTTCTTCTTCAAACCATGAGCTAACTACATTACCTGAGTCGCACAGTCTAGAGCAAAACTATCCTAACCCGTTTAACCCTGAGACCTGGTTGCCTTATCGTTTGGCTGAACCGACCGAAGTTATGATTAAGATCTACAAAGCAGATGGGCTACTTGTACAGCAATTGGATTTGGGATTTAAGGCTGCTGGGTATTATCAGGATAGTCGATCCGCTGCTTATTGGGATGGTAAAAACCAAAATGGTGAACGAGTGAGTAGTGGTGTCTATTTCTACCAGATTATTGCTGGCGATTATCGCAAGACCCGTAAAATGGTTATTTTAAAGTAGTCCTTGTGGTGTATATATTTACATCCAAGAATCTTTCCTCAACCTTGGATCAATTACTACAACACGTAGACTTATCCGTAATATTTGAATAAGGTGTGATCCAAGTCATTTGATACCTAGTGATATCAGCAGCTCAGTTTTGATTCTATCCTCAGTCAGAATATCTCTTCAAACCGGTACCCTCTCAGGGAACGGTCTTATTTCAGCAGCAACTGCTCGTTCATCAGTAGATTACGCTCACGATAAGCAGCTAATTCAAATCTAATGCCGAGCTAGACTATTCATTAATGTCGATGGCTACCAGTTTGTAATTTGAACCTGCCCCTGAGAAAGTCTTCAAAAATGGTTGGGCCCCTAAGCCAGCTTGAAATTGAAGGTTGACGGAAATACTATTCATTACTCAGTATCGACTATCAAGTTTAGTGACAATTTGACTCTAGCTTACTATCAAAAAGGTAAGGCTGTGTGAACTTAGTCAAAAATTTAGGTTACGCCTGAAAAATTACTCATCTAGTTGGATTAATCATCGACGTTAACCTATGTTGATAACGAGAAAATTCGCCTATCTCCATGACTCCCTGAAGCTCAAGCTTGGTTAGTTTACCAGGGTATCTGTCTCGTAATCATCACCTCAACCCACAAAAACTAGAAATCGAATACAAACAAAAAAATTGTAGCAGTAAAAGTAATTCATTTAATTACGTTGATTGAATTATCTAAATAAATTCGGAAGTGAAAAGATGGAGCACATTACTCATATTCGCTCTGTACAATCTTATTACCAGCCAAGCAACTTTAGCCGTCGGTTCAGACTAATATTAAGGAAGCTATCCGAATTTTGCCTGATACTTTTCTGTTTGCTTACATGGGTAATACCTGCCGAATCACACGGGAATCGGTCTGTCCAATCCTTGTTAGACGGGCAATTGGAACTGAGTTCATCTCTGCGTGTTGGTCAAAGTGGTACTTTGACATTCTACTGTTCTTCCAAATCCAACATAGCCTTGCGAGGACAAATCAGGTTCCAATTACCAAAGGGAATTGAGGCTCTGTCGCAAGCGAATTTTGACCAGACCTACCTTCCTGCCTACGGACAACAACAATATCAGGTTGCCATCCGTGTTAGCCGTGCCGGCCACTATCCACTTCAAGTTTCCTTCCACTTCACTGAAGCTGATGGCCAGAAGGCTGAACATTTTTACTTGTATCTTCAAACCACACCTAGCCGAGCTGAGACAGCAAAGCGTCCTTTAGTAAATCAACAGCAGAATCAACAACTACAAGTAGGTGGGCGTGTGAACTTAGCGGCATTTGGTGGCCTCAGTCTAGGCGGAGCCATTAACTATTACAACGATAACTTCCGTCAAATACGACCACTTGTTCGAGCTAAGGTGAAGTTATTTCAATCAAATGTATTACTTGACCAAACATTCTCTGACTTAGATGGCCAATATCTATTTGAGGAAGTAAGTCTTCAACCACAGGTAGCCAATATTCTTCAAGTCTCAATCGAAATGGAAAATGATATTTTGATTGTTGTTAGTCCAAGCCGGGAAATCTACACTTTTAAATCCGACCTGATTCAGAATGTTGAAGCTGGACATATTCAACGAGATCTAATTTTGGATGAAACTAATCCCAACCGTGGAGTAGGATATATTTTCGAAACTATCCAGAAAGCACATGACTTTCTACTAGATCAAGTTGATACTAGACGCACAAAATCTATTCCTGTAATTTGGCCGGAATCCTCTGATGGGTCCTACTACTACACAACACAATTTTTCGGTCGTATCAGTAGCGAATCGATTCATATTGCTGCTGGAACAGACCAATGGCGGAAAAATGTGATGTACCATGAGTATGGGCACGCTCTAATGTCAGCAGTTTATAACTACGATTTCAGCGATATACCACGTGGTGAGTCCCGAGAATTTCACCGCCTAGAAATGGTAACTGATCCCGAGTTTGCTCTCAGCGAAGGTTGGGCCGAATTTCTAGAAGCCGCCGTTGATGACCGAGCTCTCAATGTAACCGGATTTCTGAATGGGCGAGACCCTAATCTAGAAAATAACCGTTGGTGGTCTGGTGCACACGATGGTAGTGGGTCTAATTCTAACGGAGCATTAGTTGAAGGCGCAGTAGCCAGTATTTTATGGGATATTTTCGATACTGCCAATTCTATCGATTTGACTCCCAATATCGATGACGACCAGATCGAAAACAGGTTTGACCTATTGTGGTCGATTCTTCGAGATCAACGCCCAAAGACGATTGTGGAAATAGCCCAAGTATGGCGTGAGGAGGAGTATCCTGACTGGGAGGCACTACAAGATATCTATGCTAGTCACCGGACTCTATCCCAATTAAATCAAGCGCCAACCTTCATTTTTACTAACCCAGTAGAAGCCGATGTTGTGACTGATGAAACTTACCAAATTAATTGGACGGCCAATGACCCAGACGGGGACGATTACCAAATCGACCTATACTATTATCCCAGTGGTCAAAATTACTCTAGGCAACCCAAACTCATTTCAAAGCAAGTAAAAGATAATAATTATTTGTGGAATATAGCAGATATTACTAGTGGAAGATACTACTTACTGGCTATTGTTACTGATAGCAAAGGTGAATCGGTTGAAGTTTCCTCTCAGTCAGTAGTAATTATTGATCAAACGCCTATGCTACTACCGGAAGTAACTTCTCCTACTCATCCAGAGTCTCAAATTGGGGTAGCTAATAACTCGCCGATATTTAACCTTTCCATTTTGCCGATTGATCCGACCAATGACTCAAAAAGTGTGTACAGCTATTTGCTTGACCAACAATCCAATACTATCCCTGACACAGAAGCAGATCTACAAGTATCTAATCATCAACTCAGATTCTATGGGTTGGAACCTGGAAAATGGTGGTTACATGTTAGGGCTTATGATCCACTTGGTTACTGGAGTCAGACGAAGCATTTTGCCTTCATAATTTTTCCATCGAATGATCAAGACAGCCTTAACTCTTCGGTAATTGATTACTTGATTGAGCTCACTTTATCAGAATCAACTGAAAATAGATTGAAAAAGTGGTCATCAGAAATTCGTATCCAACCCCATGGATTTATTAGAAACGGTGACCTGTCTGTTTTGAACGAGACTATTGACTTACTTAATTCTCTAATGGATACAGTACAAATTCGGATTACAGATCAAGCACCAAACTTTAATATCTATTTTTACCCATCTATAATGCTTGGCCTTCTGGAATCGAGCTATAAAATCGGTAGTCCTAGCTTTCTAAGTATCCGTTGGCAAAAAGATCAAATCATCGAAAGTAAAGTCCTAATCGACAGTTTTGGTAACAGTCAAACACAACGTAACTATTTAATTCGAAAGCGCGTAGTGCAAGGATTGGGCTTGATAATGGATGGCCAAAGTTACCCCGATAGCATCTTCTACCAGGGTGAAAATAGTGTCGCGGAGCTAACTCCAATTGATCGGCAGGTAATATCAGTCTTATATGATAATCAAATCAAATCTGGTATGACCACACAAAAGCTAAAAGATTTGGTTCAGAACCCAAAAAAAATACCGATCTGGCAAGCGGAGATCACAGTTGAAAGTTTGTCTGCCCCCATGAACTCTAGGCAATTATTTTTTGGTGTTTCTGAGGAAGCTACCGATGGTTTCGACTCAGGTATCGATCAACTGGAAATTCCACCAAAGACACAATCGCTCTGGAATAGCTATCTAATTGGTAACCAAGCCGATACAGATCCATTGGTGGCTGATTTCCGATCACCTTTTGACACAGCTACCTACAGAATCAGGGTACAGAGCTATGGGCAGAACTTTCGGATGAAATGGAACATTTCGGCTATTCCAGCTGAATTTGATTGTGTGTCAATACAGGTCATTTCACCACCATCATCTATGGTGTACGATATGCGTCAAAGACAAGAATTCACCTTAAAGCCAGAAACTGACCAAGATTATGTATTCGAAATAACTGTTGGTACTTACCACATTTTCACCTTAGATCTATTGTCGGGTTGGAATCTAATCTCAATTCCGGGCATTCCCAAAACTGCTGAGATTTCGGCTGTTTTCGCTCAGCATTCTAGCTTAGTACCTCCATTCTACGGTTGGGATAGTGCTCAATACAATTACCGACCAACGACAGAGCTGGTGGTTGGGCAAGGCTATTGGATTCTATCGACTGACCCCAATACAATCCAGCTAGAAATACCATTGATCGAAACCGAGTCCTACCAGCGAAGCATTTCCACCGGTTGGAATCTGGTTGGAGCACCTAACCAATCAGTTGATTTCACAAATATGACCAATGTATCCGATGGAAGTAGCGTAGCTGATTCTACGATTCCATCAATTCTGCGCAATTCGCTTTATAACTGGCAACCTGATGTGTACGCCTACGACCTTTCTAGCTGGCTGGAACCTGGGAAAGGTTACTGGGTGTTGAGTATGGGCGAATGTCAACTTCAGGTTAATGCTAATACAATCGAAAAATCGTCTTCAGCTGCGCCTTTATTCTCCATTTCCACACCGCAGCCAAATTTTCAATTACCGCTAACTGTGACAGTAGAAGGTCAACCAACTCAGTTGGCTATAGGATGGGGCGAGCTAGCTAGCCCAGATTTAGATGTATATGATCGGGTAATACCACCAAATTCACCAATCGCCAATCAGCCAAGTGCTTACCTACTACAACCTAACAGTAGCATCAGATTACAAACTGATATTCGGCCAAATTTAGAAGATGCTCGCTGGCAGTTAATCACTAGTTCTGAATCATATTTGACCATAGAAGCGGGCCATATCCCTACCGGGTATAAATTTTTGTTACAAGGAAAAGCTTTTACTATAGGTCAGCAGTTTCACTTAGCTGATAGGCGTGTGTCCTTGAGTCTAAAGCGAGATTTGCCAATCACTACTACTTTGCGCCAAAACTATCCTAATCCCTTTAACCCAGAAACTTGGATACCATTTGATTTGGCTGAAGAGGCTGATGTGAGTTTGAATATCTACAATAGCGAAGGCTTGTTAATCCGAGATATAAATTTAGGGCTAAATCCTGCGGGTAGCTATCGAGATAAGACGCGGGCTATGTATTGGAATGGAAAAAACCAGCAAGGCGAGCCAGTCGCTAGTGGCGTTTATTTCTATCGGATTCGGGCTGGCGATTACTCTCAAATTCGCAAAATGGTGATTTTGAAGTAATTTCTTT